>Ga0209573_1005089_pt1 | contig 12187 bp, 10 predicted proteins | sample TNRBio252014_DNA_FD_185870 | JGI IMG/M metagenome (GOLD analysis project Ga0209573, IMG submission 185870) | Wastewater treatment Type I Accumulibacter community from EBPR Bioreactor in Madison, WI, USA - TNR Reactor_6/25/2014_ DNA (SPAdes)... | ecosystem: Engineered > Bioreactor > EBPR >...
CGCCGACGATGACGGCGGCGCCCCGCCGAAGACGCCCCGCGGAGAATTCACCGCAAGCTTCGGCCACCACAGCAACGCGGACTGGCGCGGCACCAAGGCGGATATCTTCGAGGGCGGTCACCGCGTGCCTTTTCTGGTCCGCTGGCCTGCGAAAGTCAAAGGCGGCCAGGTCAGCGATCAACTCGTCGAACTCACCGACGTTTTCGCGACGATCGCGGAGATCAACGAAGCAAAGCCGGTGCACGGCACCTCCGGCATGGACAGCGTCTCCTTCTTCGACACCCTGACGAACCAGCCCACCACCGGCCGTCCTTTCGCCGTGCATCACTCCCTGCACGGGACCTTCGCCCTTCGCCAGGGCTCCTGGAAATTCGTCGAAGGCCGTGGTTCAGGTGGCTTCACCCGGCCGAACGGTGGCAAGGATTTCGGCGATGGAGGCCCCGGCCAACTCTACGATCTCGCCTCCGACTCCCGCGAGACGACGAATCGCTGGAACACCGAGGCCGAACGCGTCGCCGCCATGGGCGCCCTGCTGGAAAGCATCCGCCAAACCTCCGCGCGCGAGGCGGCGAAGTGAGGAGTCGTCAGAGTTCGATCTGGCCAGGGAATGCTGGACAAATCAAAGAGTTCGCGAGTTCGACGCCACCGGCACCGAAAAAGCGCACCTTGCCCGTCGCTCCGACCGTCCAGAATTCGAGGCAACCGATCTCGAAGTAGAGATCGCGCTTTTCCTCCATCTCGGCATCCGTGTTCGAAGAGGAGAGAATCTCGACGCAAATCTCGGGGGCCATAGCAAAAACCACGCAGTCACGCATGGGCTCGTAGCGTTCGCGCGACATCCAGCCGGCATCGAGAATTTTAACGCCGTCGGAGGTGGAGAGGGGACAAACCGTCACCACCATTCCTCTCGGAATCCTTTGGTGCAACCGGGTCAAGACCTCGCTTTGAAAAGCCCCATGCTGAGCAGTCAAGGGCTCATGGACCACAAGGCGACCATGCCGGTCCGTCTCTACCCGATGGATCTCCGGAATCCCCCAATCACCTCCTTCGGTCAGTTCCTCCCATCGCCGCAGATTCAACACCTGCTGCACGGATGGTTCGCGAAGTTTGAAGGTGAGCGGCATTCGCGAATTCTACAAAAATTCGTTCATTTGACCACTGTCTTTTTCCGGATCGCGCCTTTGCCAGACCGTCCCGCTTGTGTATCATCACGCTCCCTTTCTTTATCAAACCCAACCGTCCCAGACCCATGCCCTTCAAATTCACCGGATTCGCCGACGAGGCCGAAAAATCTCTCGATGGACAAATCGCCACGCTCAAGGAAGCGGGCTGGAGCGCGATCGAGCTGCGCCTCGTCAATGGCAAGAGCATCTGCGATCACACCGAGGAAGAATGGCAGGCGGTGCGCGGGCAGCTCGAAGCCAACGGCATCGAGATCGTCGGCTTCGGCGGCCAGATCGGGAACTGGGCTCGTCCCGTGACCTCGGATTTCCCGAAGGACATCGACGAACTCAAGCGCGTCGCTCCGCGGATGCGTTCGGTCGGCGCGAAGTTCCTCCGCATCATGTCCTGGCCGAATGACAAGGACGCTCCCCTCTCCCGCGAAGATTGGAAGGCCGAAGTGGTGCGCCGTCTCCGCGAGCTCGCCCCCATCGCCGAGGCCGAGGGCGTCATCCTCGCCCACGAGAATTGCAGCGGCTACGGGGAAACGCCCGAAGGCTTTCTCGAGCTGGTCGAAGCGGTGCCGAGCCCGGCCTTCAAACTCATCATCGACACCGGCAACAACAGCCTGCACGACAACAACAACGAATCGACCTGGGACTACTACACGAAGTGCCGCGATCACATCGTGCACGTGCACATCAAGAGCGCGAAGCCGAGCCCCGCGGGCGGCGACTGGATCACCTGCCACGTCGACGAGGATCCCGTGCAGCGCCGCATCATCGAAGACCTGGAGAAGACCGGCTACGATGGCTGGCTCTCGATCGAGCCGCACATCAAGGCCGCGATCCACGCCGGTCAGGATGTCGACGACTCGGGCGAAGCCCGCAAGGTCTGGGTCGAATACACCCGCCGCCTCGAGAAGCTCGTGAAGGAAGTGACTGGATGAAGCGTTTCCTCCGCGGCGTGCTGTGCCTGATCGGTGGGTTTTTCCCTTTGGCCACGCTCCACGCCGCCGAGCGACCGAACGTGCTCTGGTTTGTCGTCGACGACATGTCGGCGAATTTCTCCTGCTATGGGGAAACGACGATCGCAACGCCCCGCGTCGATGCCCTGGCGAAGGAGGGCACGCGTTTTACCCGCGCCTACGTCACCGCGCCGGTGTGTTCACCGTGCCGTTCCGCCCTCATCACGGGCATGTATCAGACCACGATCGGCGCGCACCAACACCGCAGCGGCCGGGGTGAATTGAAAATCCATCTGCCCGAAGGGGTCGAGCCGATTCCGGCGATCCTGCAACGCGCCGGCTACCACACCTGCATCGGGAGTGGTCTCGTCGCCAATCCCACCGCCGGCAAGGGTGGAAAATCCAAGGGCAAATCCGGTCTCGGCAAGACCGACTACAATTTCGAATACGATCCCGCGATCTACGATGGAGCCGACTGGAGCACGCGGGACGAAGGACAACCCTTCTTCATGCAGGTGCAACTTGCCGGCGGCAAACTGCGCGAAGGGCCGATGGACAAACGCGAGGAGAAATTCCGCACCAAAGTGCGCGAGGCCTTCGGCGCGACGACCGATCCGGCCAAAGTCATCCTGCCGCCGCATTACCCCCGTGACCCGGTGCTGCTGCAGGATTGGGCCGACTACCTCGACTCCGTGCGCCTGACCGATCGTCATGTCGGAGAAGTGATCGATCGCCTCAAGGCGGAGGGCTTGCTCGATTCGACCCTCGTGGTCTTCATGACCGATCACGGGATTAGCCATGCGCGCGGCAAACAATTTCTCTACGACGAAGGAACGCACATCCCCCTCGTCGTGCGCGGCCCCGGCATTGCCGCAGGTGTGGTGCGCGAAGATCTCGTCGAGCACATCGACCTCGCCGCGCTGACCCTCGCGGCCGCAGGACTTGAGGTGCCTGTCTGGATGCAGGGACGCGATCTCCTTGCAACGGATTACCAACCGCGCACCGAGGCCTTCGCCGCCCGCGATCGCTGCGACGAGACTGTCGAAAAGATCCGCAGCCTCCGCACCGATCGTTTTCTCTACATCCGGAACTTCCATCCCCAGCGTCCCCACCTGCAGCCGAACCGCTACAAAGATGCCAAAGATATCCTCATCGCCCTGAGGGCTGGTCACGAGGCGGGCACCCTGCCCCCTTGACCGAAAAACTGCTCTTCGCCCCGTCGCGTCCCGCCGAGGAACTTTACGACACCCAGGCCGATCCCTGGCAAAACCACAATATCGCGGACGATCCCGCCCACGCTGCGACCCTCGCGGAGCTGCGTGGCAAGCTCGATGCGAAACTCGTCGCCACAAAAGATCCCGCTCCCGAGAGCGAGGCGATGTACGACAGCGACATGGCCGAGTATTTGAAGAAAGCCGACGCCACGATCGAGGCCAACATCGCCCAAATGAAACGCTGGGCTGCCGAGGGGAAATGACGCCGTTCATCTGGCCGATTCCGGCCATTGCCGTACTTGCCGGATCCTGATTGAATCGGTGGAAGATGAGACCGCCGACCACCCTTTTCGCCCTCTCCCTTGCCCTGACGATCCCCGCCACCGCCGGCGACTGGCCGCAATTCCGCGGAAGCAACGGCAGCGGCGTCGCCTCGGGCACGGAGCCGCTGCCGACCGAATTTTCCTTTGAGTCGAAGGTGCTCTGGCAGGCCGAGCTCGGCGACGGGATCGGTTCGCCCGTCATCGCCGGCGGCCGTGTTTTCAACACCGCCCTCGTAGGGGAAAATACCTTCGTCGTCACCTGTCACGAGGCCGCCACCGGCAAGGAACTCTGGAAACGCGAGATGCCCGCGGGCGAACTGCCTCGGATCACCCCGCCGAACAGCCACGCCTCCTCCACCGCCGCGACCGACGCCGAGCGTGTCTACGCCTACTTCAGCACCCTCGGCATCCTCGCCTTTGATGCCGCCACCGGAGCCGATGCCTGGAAACACGAAGTGCCCAAGCCCGCCTACCTCATGGATTGGGGTCCCGGTGCCTCGCCCGTCGTCCACGACGGACGCGTTTACTTCGCGCAGGACGATGATCTGAATTCCTTCCTTCTCTGCCTCGATGCCAAGACCGGATCGGCACTCTGGAAAACGCCCCGTCCCGAGATGCTCGCGGGTTATTCGTTGCCGGTGATCTGCGAGGCAAACGGACGCAAGGATCTCGTCGTCGCCGGATCGGGCAAGCTGATCGGCTATGATCCCGCGACGGGCAAGGAACTCTGGTCGAGCCGGAGTCTGCTTCGCACCATCATGACCTCGCCCGTGGTGAAAGATGATCTCGTCTACGTCGCGGTGCAGAGCTACGGAGACTCGACCCGCACCCTGAAATTCGCCCTGCTCGAATGGCTCGACACGAACCAGGACGGCAAACTCGCCCGCGAGGAAATGCCGAAGGAATTCCTCGAGCGTTTCGACGCCTCCGACAAGAACCACGACAAACTCATCGACGAAACCGAGATCGACACCGCCTTCCAGCACGAGAACAACCAGGCCGCCGGCGGCAACACGATCCAGGCGGTGCGCGGCGGTGGCAACGGCGACGTCACGAAAACGAACGTCGTCTGGAACATCGACAACAAGTCGCCCTCGAATCTTTCCTCGCCCCTCGTCTACAACAACCGGCTCCACGTCGTGAAATCGGGCGGCGTCTCGAGTTGCTTCGACGCAAGCAACGGCGCGACGGTCTGGGAGCGGACGCGCTTGAAGAATTTCGGCGACTACTACGCCTCCCCCATCGCGGGAGACGGCAAGGTCTACATCGCGGGGAGGAACGGCTTCGTCGTCGTGCTCGATGACAAGCCCGAGATGACCGTGCTCGCGAAAAACGACATGGGCGGCGAAATCCTCGCCACCCCCGCCATCGCCGATGGAAGGATTTTCATCCGCACGCGCGACAAGGTGTTCTGCGTGTCGAACGAAGCGAAGTGAGTGAAGGAGATTCCGTGACATGAAAACAAGATTCCTCTCCGCAATCCTGCTCACCTTCTCACTCGCCCAAGCCGAAGGACCTGCCGTCACCGTCGTGACCGGCCCCTCTCCCGCGCCCCTCGAGACTTTCGCTGCGAAGGAACTCGAGAAGACCCTCGTCGCCCTCTTCGACGCGAAGGTCACCCTGACCGATACCCCCACGGACGCCCCGAACCGCATTCTCCTCGGGCATCCCGACAGGAATCCCGCTATCAAGGCGGCGATCGGTGAGACCTGGCCCGCCGATCTCGGCGAACAGGGGCACCTCGTGAAATCAACCGCCCAAGGCCTCGTCGTCGGTGGAGGCAGTCCGGCCGCGACGCTTTGGGCGGTGGCCGAATACGCCCACCTCAACGGCATCCGCGTCGTGCCGAACGGGGAGTTTTTACCGGTCGAAAAACCGGCTTTCAAGCTCGATGGTTTTGACTCGGTGCTCAAGCCGACACAGGAAGTCCGCGCCTGGCGCACCCTGGGGACGAGTCCAGCGAGTCAGGCCGTTTGGAGCGGGGAGGATCTCGCGGCACTCTTCCGCCGTCTTGCCATGATGAAATTCAACCGGGTCGTGTTCGCCATGCAACCCTCCCAGGTCTTCGCCGGAGCGGTCACCGAGGGATCCGGGATCTGGGAAGGTGAGCCCATCGACGTCACGGGCGATCTCGCGGGTCGATCGGTATTCAAGGGAGCGAAGGTCTTCGACCACCCGGCCCTCGCCAGCGCGACCACCACAGAAGCCCGTCGCGATGCCGCGGTCGCCTTCGTGAAGGCCGCGCTGCTCTCGGCGGCGCAGGTCGGACTCGCAACCCAGATCGAACTGGAAAGCGACCGCGAGGAGGACTTCGAGCGGAGCGCCGCCCTCTATCCCGAAGCAGGTTCCGTCGCCGGAATGGCCGGAGAGTCCGTGCTGGAGGCGGGCTGGCTCGGCGGAGGCTTTTTCCCCTATCCCGAGATCCTCGATTCGGCGAAGGGAAACCGGCGAGGCTTCCAGCTTCAGACGCGTTTCGTCGGCGATCAATCCGCAGCGATCTGGTCGCTCGCGCGGACGAGTGCAGGCGCCACGACGGAGCCTGACAAAACCACCGACGCGCTCCTGCTTTCCATCTGCGGCGAAGGTGTCGCCGATCCCTTTGACAACGGCATCGCCGCCCTGACGAAGGCGGGACGACTCATCCTCGACGAAGACCCCACCTTCGTCTCCGCCGGCTTCATGCGCTTCTACGAATCCTCCGAACCCATCCCCGCCTGGTGGACCGGGGCCAAGGATCTCTATGCGAAAGCGATGGGCGAATTCTACCGCGCCAACACCCGCGCCCGCGACGGCGCCCGCCCCTTGATCCTGCGTTACGCGAAGCGCGCCACCTTCGCCCTGCATTACGTCACCGCCGCCGAAGCCGCCCGCAAGGCCGGCATCGCCAAAGCCGCCGGAGACGACGACGCCCGCATCGAAAATCTCGAACTCGCGATCGAGTCCATGCACAACGCCCTCGCCATCTACGCCGAAGTCGCGAACGAGCCAGGTGATGCGGGAGCGATCGCCCTGCTCAACCAACAGGCCTACACGCCTTTGCTCGAGGCGTTGGAGGAGTAACGAACGTCACACCTCGTCCCGCGACTCTCCGGCGACATGGCCGCGGAGTTTCGCTTCGATGAAGGGACCGAGGTCGCCGTCCATGACGTGCTGGATGTTGCTGGTCTCGCAGCCGGTGCGGTGGTCTTTGACCATCTGGTAGGGCTGGAAGACGTAGGAGCGGATCTGGCTGCCGAAGCCGATCTCGCCCTTCTCGCCGTAAACGCGTTCCATCTCGGAGCGCTTTTTGTCCTCCTCGATCTGGAGGAGTTTTCCTTTAAGAATTTTCAGGGCGAGGTCGCGGTTCTTGTGCTGGCTGCGCTCGATCGTGCATCGCACCATCACGCCGGAGGGAAGGTGGCGCATCAAGACGCCGGTCTCGACCTTGTTGACGTTCTGTCCGCCTTTGCCGCCGGACCGCATCGTCGTGATCTCGAGATCCTTTTCGTCGATCTCCAGTTCGGGCTCTTCCTCGAGATCGGGGGTGGCGTCGATGCTGGCGAACGAGGTGTGCCGCCGCGCCTGGGAGTCGAAGGGCGAGATCCGCACGAGCCGGTGCACGCCGCGCTCGCAATTCAGGTAGCCGTAGGCGTTTTCCCCCTCGAAGCGGAGCGTCGCGCCGCGCAGGCCGACTTCTTCGCCCTCTTGAACGTCGATCATCTCGACCTTGAAGCCCTGTTGCTGGCCCCAGCGTTGATACATGCGCACGAGCATGTCCGCCCAGTCGCAGGCTTCGGTGCCGCCGGCGCCGGCATGGACGGTGAGGTAGGCGCCCTCGCGATCGTGGGGACCGCTGAGGAGGGTCTGCAATTCGATCTTGTCGAGCACCGCCTGGATCGCCTCGACTTCCTTGATCACTTCGAGCGCGGCGTTCTCGTCATTTTCCTCGAGGGCCATCTCGATGAGCACGGGCAGGTCGCCGATGCGGCCCTGGATCTCGCGCACGGGGAGAACCTTGTTCTTGAGAGCGGCCACTTCGCCCATCTTGCTCTGGGCGCGGGTCTTGTCCTCCCAGAATTCGGGCAGGTTCATCTCGGCTTCGACAGCCTCGAGCTGGGCTTCCAGTCTCGGGAAGTCAAAGATACCGCCTGAGCTCGGAGAGCCGGGCCTGCAAGGACTCCGTGGCGACAGCCTGGAGCTTTTCTCTGGTCTCTTCGTTCATGGCGGGGCAAAGAGGTTCCACACATCGGCGAAAGTTCAAGGGTGGTTTCGCACTCTTGTCGGAATTTGCGTTGGACCCGATCCGGAGGGAGGATGGAGGCGGTCCTTCGTTCCCCTTCCTTTTTCGATGAAAGCCCACGGCACTCTCATCCGGCGTTTCCCGCTGACGGAGACGAGCCTGATCGTGCACTGGTGCACCCACGAGAACGGAATCGTGAAGACGGTGGCCAAAGGGGCGCGCCGCCCGAAGAGTCCCTTTGCGGGGAGGCTCGACCTTTTCTATTTCTGCGAGCTCGAGATCCATCCGGCGAAGGAGGGCGATCTCCATCTTCTCAAAGATCTGAAAGTCGACCGGGCCCGTCTTGGACTGCGGCGGAATTACCTCCAAACCCTCGCGGCGTCCTATTTCGTGAAGCTGATCGATCTCGTCTCGGAGGATGGCACGCCCCTGCCCGAGCTGGCGGATCTGCTCGACCGCGGTCTCGACTACCTCGACGGAAAGGACGCCGATCTGCGCGCGGTCCTGCATTTTGAAAAGCAGCTCGCCGCCTCCCTCGGCGTGACCGAGCCCGGGATCGAGCCCTACCGTTCGATCGGGACCCACTTCGGCGGGGTGCCTCCGCAGCGGTCCGAATTGATGGACCGGATAGGCTGAGCGATGTCACGTTTGCCTGGCCCGGGAAAAGAGTTCATGTAGATCTTCCACGCCAAAATCCCGTCCCCTCATGATTCGATCCGTCCGCCCTCTTCCCATGCTTTTTGCGATCTGCCTCTCTGCGTGGACCGGCATTTCCGTGGGACAAGCCCAGACGATTCCGGAAGGTCTCGATATCCCGTCGGGACTCGGCCCGATCACGTTGAAGAGCACGGACCTTGAAGGCGTCGAGATCAATACAGGCGATTGGGAGTATCACACGGCCGTTTCACACGATGGGATCGATTCAGTGAGATCGCTCCTGCCGAACCGATCGGTGAGCACCCTCTCAACAAGTGTCACGGGGCCGGCGGTGATCTCGTTTTGGTGGAAGATTTCAGCCACGGCAAATTTCGACAAAATCTATTTCCGATCGGGCAACGAAGTTGCTTTCATCGGCGGGACCCAGGATTGGCAACAGCGCACCTTTCAGGTCGATACCGGAAACCAGCCGATCGAGTGGATCTTCGAACGTTTCTCCAGCGTCCCGGTCGGTACGGCGCAGGCGTGGATCGACGAACTCGTTGTCACCCCGATCCTGAACAACCCCGCGCTCCAAGGTGCGGTGGAGAACTTTCAGTATCCTCTCTATAGCAGCGACTGGACCTCCACTCCCTACAACAATGCCTTGAACAGCACGGTCGCCAAGAGCGGTCCGGTCGATCCGGGAGAGAGTTCTTCGATGGTGCTGGAAGTCGAGGGCCCTGCCGCGATCGCATTCAAATGGGGACTCGCCTCGGATCCCACGGACAACTCCTACTTCCAGTTCCGGGTGAACAATCAGAGTTACGCCACCATCGACGGGAATCAGGACCTCAGTCGTCGCGCCTTCGAGGTCCCGCCCGGATCGCACAAGTTGAAATTCGTTTTTGCGCGTGATGGCTCGAATGGCGATCCCGGCTATGCCGGTTTGAGTGAAGGCTACCTTGATGAACTGGTGATCACGCCCTTTGGCGAAAGCCCCAACCTCGCCAACGCCGTCGATCTGACCTCAGGGGTTTACAGCAATGCCTGGACCCGCCAGACCACCGTTACCCACGACGGCACGGATGCCGCCATGGCCACCACTCCGACCGCGGATGCGGCCCTTCGTCTCTATGCAAAGATTCCCGACGGTGTAGGTCTGCTTTCTTTCTGGACACGAACCAATGTCATCTCGGAGAACGCACTTTTCCGTGTGCTCGTTGATGGAGAGAGTGCGCTGGAACGCAATGACATCGGCGACTGGCAGAAAACCGAAATCAATCTGGGAGCAGGGTCGAATCGGCAACTCGAAGCCATTCTCTTCCGCGACCCCTCGACCAATACGGCGGTATCCTCCGCCTACCTCGATGAGATCGTCTTCATCCCAGGAGTCGACAATTTCCAACCCGACCTCTCGATCGGTCAGAGGAACAAGACCCTGAAGGGTGCAGGCATCGTCAATGCCACGGGTGCATCACAGAAGGCGTTGATCCGGGCCAAAGCCCGCCGGCCCATCGGTCTTTATTCGATCAGGGCACTCAACCAATCCTCCTCCGACCCCGACGAACTCACTCTTCGCGGGACCTGGCGGTCGCGCGATTTCGACGTGCTCTTTGTCGTGAAGGAGGGCGGCGAGAGACTCAACTTCACCGCTGCTTTCAAGGCGGGCGTGTTCTCGACCGTGGAGCTCGATCCGAAGGAATCGGAAACCCACGAAATCTGGGTCGTGCGCAAGCAAGAGGCAAAAGGCCGAAGCCACACGGTGACGGTCACCGGACGATCGACGGCTTCACCCAACAAGACCGATACGGTGAAGACCCTGCTGAAGGTGGCGAAGTAACGGTTCTCACCACTCGGTGATCTCGCGCGGATGGACGAGGGTCACTTCCTCGGGCCAGACCGCTCCTTCCTGGATCCATTTCCGGAGGATCTCGAGACGCACGCCCCAGATTTTGTCGGGCGCAGGCGGCATGGCCCGCTGGTGCAGGGGATCGAGGGTCATCACGGTGATGAGGGGGCTTTTCCCCGGGTCGCCCGGAATGATGGCGGGCGGGGCTGATCCCGTCGTCATCGCGAGAGCGCGGGTCTCGAGGATGAAGTTGCCGTTGCGGGGAGCGTCCTCCCGGTTGTGGCATTCAAGACAATTGATGATCAGCAGGGGCCTCACGTGTTTCTTGAAATCGATGGGTCCGTCGGGGACTTGATCGGGCCAGGTGGGATCGGTCGGCACCGCTGCAGGGAGGTCTCCCTCCTCCGTGAGGTCGGCACTCTCGTAGCCGCCATCGCCGCAGCCTGACAAAACCATCGCGAAGGTCATCGCGACCGCGGAGGAAAAGGGTCCGGCAATCTTGTTCATACGAAATGAATCTAAGTCGCTCCGAAGCCGCTGTCTCGGCATCTTCTGCGGATTTTCCCGCAGAAAAGGAGAAATGGGGAAAGAGAGGCTGGATTCCGACGGACCGATCCGCTAAAATTTCCAACACCCGTGAATCCCGAAACCTACCTCCGTCCGGGCCTCGCCCTCGCCATCGGGCTGCTCATCGGTCTCCAGCGTGAACGCGTCAAGGAAGGGCCCGCGGGGATCCGCACCTTCGCCCTGATCGCCCTAGGTGGTTATCTGATCGGATTGCTCGGCGTTTCCGTGGGAGGCTGGGTCGTGCTGGGAGGGCTCCTCTTTCTCGCGGCGATCCTCGTCACGGGCAACGTGATCGAAGCAAGGAAAAATCCCGAACACGGAGGCGGTGCCACCACCGAGATCGCCGCCCTGCTCGTCTTTGCCATCGGGATCTACCTGGCGGATCCCTCACACGAGCGTGGTCCCGCCGTCCTCTTCGCCGGGGTGACCGCCCTGCTCCTCCATTACAAGTCCCCCCTGCATCAGTTCGTACGGGGAATGGGGCCGGACGACGTGCGGGCGATCATGCAGTTCGTCCTCATCACCCTCGTCGTGCTGCCCGTGTTGCCGAACCGAACTTTCGGACCCTTCGATGTTTTCAATCCCTTCAAAGCCTGGCTGATGGTGGTTCTCATCGTCGGGATCGGCCTCGGTGGATATCTGGCCTATCGCCTCGCCGGAGCGAGGGTCGGCACGCTGCTCAGTGGGATCCTCGGAGGTCTCGTCTCGAGCACCGCGACGACCGTGACCGCCTCGCGCTTCTCGCGCACGGATACGAAACAGCTCACCGCCGCGGCCCTCATCATCCTCCTCGCGTCGGCCGTCTCGGTGGTGCGCGTCCTCGTCGAGGTGGCGGTGGTGGATCCGGGCAATCTCCTCGCGACGGCACCTCCCCTCGCGACGTTTTTCATCGTCTTCCTCCTGCTCACGATCCTGCTCTATCGGAGGCGTTCCGCCGAGATGGTCCACCTCGATCCTCCGGCAAACCCGGCGGGGCTGAAATCGGCGGTCTTTTTCGGCCTCCTCTACGTCGTCGTCCTCTTCGCCGTCGCCGCGGCGCATCAGTATTTGGGTAATGCGGGTCTCTACGGCATCGCGGTCATTTCCGGCCTCACCGATGTCGATGCAATCACCCTCTCGACGGCCGACCTCGTGAAAAGCGGGTCGATCGGGCCCTCGACCGGATGGCGGGTGATCCTCCTCGCCGTCCTCGCGAATCTCGTCTTCAAAGGAGGAATCGTGGCGGTCACGGGGGGACGAGCGCTGCTG
>Ga0209573_1005090_pt1 | contig 12182 bp, 17 predicted proteins | sample TNRBio252014_DNA_FD_185870 | JGI IMG/M metagenome (GOLD analysis project Ga0209573, IMG submission 185870) | Wastewater treatment Type I Accumulibacter community from EBPR Bioreactor in Madison, WI, USA - TNR Reactor_6/25/2014_ DNA (SPAdes)... | ecosystem: Engineered > Bioreactor > EBPR >...
CATCTTCGATCTGGAGGTCGCCTTCCTGTTTCCGTGGGCGGTGACCCTGACGGATCTGGGCCGGCCCGAGATGGTCTTTTCCTTCTGGTCGATGATGGTGTTCCTGGGCGTGCTGACGGTCGGGTTCCTGTACGAGTGGAAGAAGGGAGCCCTGGAATGGGAATGATCGTTCCGGCCGGCTCGGCGGCGCGTTCGACCGTCGAGGGCTATGATCCCAAGGTCCACGACCGCTTCTTTGAGGCGGTCAACTACGAGCTCGGCGAAAAGGGCTTCGTCACGGCCCCGCTGGATGACGTCATCACCTGGGCTCGCACCGGCTCGCTGATGTGGATGACCTTCGGCCTGGCGTGCTGTGCCGTCGAGATGATGCAGGCCTCGATGCCGCGCTTTGACATGGAGCGGTTCGGCATGGCCCCACGCGCCAGTCCGCGCCAGTCGGACCTGATGATCGTGGCCGGCACCCTGACCAACAAGATGGCCCCGGCCCTGCGCAAGGTTTACGACCAGATGCCGGACCCGCGTTACGTCCTGTCGATGGGGTCCTGCGCCAACGGCGGCGGATACTATCATTACAGCTACAGCGTCGTGCGCGGCTGTGACCGGGTTGTGCCGGTCGATGTCTATGTGCCTGGGTGTCCGCCGACGGCCGAGGCGCTGCTCTACGGACTGTTGCAGCTTCAGAAGAAGATCCGCCGCACGGGGACGATCGCACGATGAGCGGAGCCGGTACCCCCAAGGCCATGAAGGCCCTGGCCAGCGCCGCCAAGACGGCGTGCGGCAAGGCTGTGATCGAGACCAGGATCGCGTTCGGCGAGGTCACCCTGACCGTCAAGCGCGACCAGATCGTCACGGTGTTGAAGACGTTGCGCGATGCGCTGGGCTTCCAGCAGCTGGTCGATCTGTGCGGGGCCGACTTTCCCCGGCGGGCCGAACGGTTCGACGTCGTCTATCACCTCATCAGCCTGACCCGGAACGAGCGTATCCGCATCAAGGTCTCGACCGATGAGCAAGCCCCGGTCCCCAGCGCGATTTCGGTCTATCCGAACGCCGAGTGGTTCGAGCGCGAGGCCTTTGACATGTACGGGGTCTTCTTCTCCGATCACCCCGACCTGCGTCGGATGCTCACGGACTATGGCTTCGAGGGCCATCCGCTGCGCAAGGACTTCCCGATGACGGGCTATGTCGAGGTCCGCTACGACGACGAGCTTAAGCGCGTGGTCTATGAGCCGGTCAAGCTGGCCCAGGAATTCCGCAGCTTTGACTTCCTGTCGCCGTGGGAAGGGGCCGACTACACCAAGTGGTCCGGCGTTCTGCCGGGCGACGAAAAGGCGAAGGGGTAGGGGATGGCTGACGACCTGGAACCCGTGTCGCTGGCAGCGGTCGAAGAAGACCGCAAGTTCACCATCAATTTCGGCCCGCAGCATCCGGCGGCGCACGGCGTGCTGCGCCTGGTGCTGGAGCTGGACGGCGAGATCGTAGAGCGCGTCGACCCGCACATCGGCCTGCTGCACCGCGGCACCGAAAAGCTGATGGAGGCCCGGACCTACCTTCAGAACATTCCGTATTTCGACCGCCTCGACTACGTCGCGCCGATGAACCAGGAGCACGCCTTCTGCCTGGCGATCGAGCGATTTCTGGGGCTGGAGGTTCCGTACCGGGGTCAGCTGATCCGGGTGCTCTATTCGGAAATCGGCCGGATCCTGAACCACCTGCTGAACGTCACCACCCAGGCCATGGACGTCGGGGCCCTGACGCCGCCGCTGTGGGGCTTCGAGGAACGCGAGAAGCTGATGGTGTTTTATGAGCGCGCTTCGGGGGCGCGCCTGCACGCCAACTACTTCCGGCCCGGCGGGGTGCATCAGGATCTGCCCGACGCCCTGATCGACGACATCGAAAAATGGATCGGAGAGTTTCCGGCGGCCCTGACCGACATCGAGGCCCTGGTCACCGAGAACCGCATCTTCAAGCAGCGCAACGTCGACATCGGCGTCGTGTCCAAGGAACAGGCCCTGGCCTGGGGCTTCTCGGGCGTGATGCTGCGTGGCTCCGACATCGCCTGGGACCTCAGAAAGTCCCAGCCGTACGAATGCTATGCCGAGCTGGATTTCGAAGTGCCGGTCGGCAAGAACGGCGACTGCTGGGACCGTTATCTCTGTCGTGTCGAGGAGATGAAAGAGTCTCTGAAGATCATGCGCCAGTGCATTGATCGGCTAAGACAGAATCCCGGCCCGGTCTTGTCGACGGACAACAAGGTCGCGCCGCCGCGCCGCGCCGACATGAAGCGGTCGATGGAAGCCCTGATCGAGCACTTCAAACTCTATACCGAGGGGTTCCGCACCCCGCCGGGCGAGGTCTATGCGGCGGTCGAGGCCCCCAAGGGCGAGTTCGGCGTCTATGTCGTCTCGGACGGCACCAACAAGCCGTACCGCTGCAAGATCGTGGCGCCGGGCTTCAAGCATCTGCAGGCCATGGACTGGATGAACCGCGGCCACCTGTTGGCCGACGTGTCCGCCATTCTCGGTTCGCTCGACATCGTGTTCGGCGAGGTCGACCGCTGATGTTCGACTGCCTGGCCATGGAAGTGGTGGACGCCCAGGTCGTCGCGTGGCGCGCCCGCGACGCGGCGGCGTTCGCCGAATTCTATGCGCCGGATGCGGTCATCGTCATGGGACCCGGCGAGGGCGACACGCTGGAAGGGCGTGACGCTATCTGGGCGCACTACGAGAACGCGTTTCTCGAAATGCCGGCGGATACAAATCTCGAGATCGCCAACCGCATCACCTCGGGCGAGTACGTCATCGACGAGGAAGCTCTGTGGGGCGATGGGTTCGCAGGCGAAGCCGTGGCGATCTATCGGGTTCAGTCGGTCCCGATCCTGGTGCAGTCTCAGGATTTCGAGTTCGAAGACCACTATACGCGCCGTTGCCTCATCACCCATGTGCAGTTCCTGCCGTGGGTGGATCATGAGGAAGGGGTCGCGGAATGAGCGGCCTCTGGATCGATCCGATCATTTATGTGGACCGGTGGTACTGGTTCGGCGGGATGCTGGCGGCGCTCACGGCGCTGACGGTCGTCTTCTCGCCGCGTCGGCGGGCCGCGATCGGCCTGATCCGCGTGGCCGCGGGCCGGGCCAGCCAGCTGGCGGTTCCGCTGGCGGGTGTTCTGGTGGTCCGCTCGGGCTTCCGTCAGGCCTATCTGGCCGACGGCCGGTCCTGGTGGGACGCCATGTGGATGAGCCTGCTCTGGATGATGGGCTTCATCTTCGTCGGACGGCTGGTGGTCGCCACCGTGCCCCCGACCTCGATCTGGCTGCGCGATCTGCGCAAGGCCGGAGCCGATGTCTGGAAGGACCGGCTGGGTCGCTGGTTCAGAACGGCGGTGAAGATCCGATGAGCGATGTCACCCGTCCCATCTCTGACATGGTCCGCTCCGGCTGGATCATCGAGAACTACTCTGCGGCGCTGGGGTCTTACGGCGTCCTTGAACACTGCTTTCACATGACCCGGTCGAGCGCCCGCAAGGTGGTGACCGTGCGCGCCCGACTGATGGGGTCCGGCGTGGAAGTCACGGAACTGGAGATCTAGATGTCGGCGCGCCGCCTTGCAAAAGACCAACCGGCCTCGTTCGCCTTCTCCAGGGAAACGAAGAAGAAGGCCGACTGGTGGATCGCCAAATACCCGGACGGTCGTCAGCAGTCGGCGGTCATTCCGATCCTGTGGCTGGTGCAGAAGCAGGAAGGCTGGGTCTCCGAGCCGGCCATGGCCGCCATCGCGGACCTGCTGGGCATGCCGAAAATCCGGGTGCTGGAGGTGGCGACCTTCTACACCATGTTCATGCTCGAGCCGGTCGGCACCTCGGCCCTGATCCAGGTGTGTGGCACCACGCCGTGCATGCTGCGCGGATCCGGCGAGCTGATGAAGGTCTGCGAGAAGCGGATCGGGCCCAAGGACAAGCTGTCAGCCGACGGTCGCTTCACCTGGCAGGAAGTCGAGTGCCTGGGGGCCTGCGCCAACGCCCCGATGGCCCAGATCAACGACTATTATTTCGAGGACCTGACCGCCGAGGATCTGGAGAAGATCATCGACGACTTCGCCGCCGGCAAGTCGCCCAAGCCCGGCCCGCGCGTGAAGCGTCAGGCCTCGGCGCCCGAGGGCGAGCAACTGACCCTGACCGACCCCAAGCTCTTTGACGGCTCGGCGGCCAAGGCGATCAAGTCGCTGCCGAACGCGGCCCCCAAGGCCAAGAAGAAAAAGGAACCGGCGTGATGGCGCGCCCGGATCTGAGTACATCGGAAGGTCTGACGGCCTACCGTCAGGAACTGCGCGGCGTGGCCCAGCCGGTGCGCTTCACCGCCTTCGGTCTGGTCCTGGTCGGCGCGGCGGTGGTGGTGGCCGCTGTGTGGCTGGATCTGCCGGACTGGGCCGTCAACGGCGGCTATATCGCCCTGGGGGTCGGCTGGGTCCTGATGGTTGCCGCCGTTTTCCTGCGTACCCGTTATCACCGTCGCCGCATGGCGGAGCCTGAATGAGCATGGTCGGAATTCTTCAAGACAAGGACCGCATCTTCACCAACCTGTACGGGTTCCATGACTGGGGCCTGGACGGAGCGAAGGCGCGCGGGTGCTGGAACGGGACCCGGGACATGCTCGACCAGGGCGGTCCCTGGATCATCGACCAGATTAAGAACTCGGGTCTGCGCGGTCGCGGCGGGGCCGGCTTCCCGACCGGTCTGAAGTGGTCGTTCATGCCCAAGGAGGTCCGCGCGGACCGTCCGCACTATCTGGTCGTCAACGCCGATGAGTCCGAGCCGGGTACCTGCAAGGACCGCGAGATCATGCGCCATGATCCGCACCTTTTGATCGAGGGCTGCCTGATCGCCTCGTTCTCCATGCAGGCGCATGCCTGTTACATCTACCTGCGCGGCGAATATGTGCTTGAGCGGGAGCGCATGGAGGCTGCGGTCAAGCAGGCCTATGCGGCCAAGCTCATCGGCAAGAACAACGTCCACGGCTGGGACTTCGACGTCTATATCCACCACGGGGCCGGGGCTTACATCTGTGGGGAAGAGACGGCCCTGCTGGAAAGCCTCGAAGGCAAGAAGGGCCAACCGCGGCTGAAGCCGCCGTTCCCGGCCGGCGCGGGCCTGTATGGTTGTCCGACGACGGTCAACAACGTCGAATCCATCGCCGTGGCCGGGACGATCCTGCGCCGGGGGGCCGAGTGGTTCGCCGGCTTTGGACGGCCCAACAACACCGGCACCAAGCTGATGTCACTGGCCGGGCATGTGAACCGGCCCTGCGTGGTCGAGGAGGCCATGTCGATCCCGCTGCGTCAGCTGATCGAGGATCATGGCGGCGGCGTGCGCGGCGGCTGGAGCAATCTGAAGGCCATCATTCCGGGCGGCGCGTCCTGTCCGGTCATCACGCGCGAACAGGCCGAGACGGTCCTGATGGACTTCGACTCCATGCGCGAAATGCGTTCGTCGCTGGGGACCGCCGGCGCGATCGTGATGGATCAGTCCACCGACATCGTGAAGGCGATTGCCCGCATCAGCTACTTCTTCAAGCACGAGAGCTGTGGCCAGTGCACGCCGTGCCGCGAAGGCACGGGCTGGATGTGGCGGGTGCTGGAGCGGATGGCCGTCGGCAATGCCGAGCCGTCTGAAATCGACCTGTTGCTGGACGTCGCCGGCCAGGTCGAGGGCCATACGATCTGTGCGCTCGGCGACGCGGCGGCCTGGCCGGTTCAGGGCCTGATCCGGCATTTCCGGCATGAAATCGAAGATCGCATCAACCAGTACCGCGCGCGCAAGGGCGCGTTCGCGGGCCATGCGATTGCGGCGGAATAGGAGAGCGACCGACCATGCGTGGCAAGGTATTGTCCTATCAGGACCTCGAAGGCACCGGCATCATCAGCGGTGATGACGGCAAGCGCTACAGCTTCGTGCGCGGCGACCTGCAGGACGGCGTTCGCACTGTGCGGGTCGGAGCCGACGTCGACTTCCAGATCGACGGCGAGAAGGCCGCCGCCATCTATGTGATGGGCAGCGGCTCGGCTGCCGCCGACAGCCTCAACGAGGCCGTCGAGTCCTTCTCCAGCGGCGAGAAGAACAAGGTCGTGGCCGGTATTCTGGCGATCCTCCTGGGGGCGCTGGGCATCCACAAATTCTATCTCGGCCTGACCCAGCCCGGCATCATCATGCTGCTGGTCACCTTGGTCGGCTCGATCGCCTTCGGCCTGGGGCCGATGGCCATGGGGCTCCTCGGTCTGATCGAGGGGATCATCTATCTGACCAAGTCCGATGCGGCGTTCCAGCAGGAGTACGTCATCGGCAAGAAGGCCTGGTTCTAGGAAACGATCTTGATCGACCGCATCCTGACATCGGCGATAGTGAGCGCAACGGCCCTGCTGGCCGTGGCCTGCACGCCTGCGCAGAACGCGCAGGACACAGCGACGGGTGCCGGCGCACCGGCGAGTGCAGCCGCCGAGCCTGCCGATACCGACGCTGCGGCCCTGCCGGTGGTCGGCCAGAGCTACTGGGCGGCGCGCCGGCAACTGTTGGCGGCGGGCTATGAGCCGCTGGTCATCGACGGTTCCGTGCCGTTCACCGTGTGCGTCGCGGAAATGGAGGCCGGGGAGCCCCTTGCCGGGGAATGCACGGGTGAAACCCTGGACCTGCCGGAGGTTGAGGGCTGTGCCGGGACCGGGATGGCGAACTGCCGGACCAATTGGCGTCACCCGGGGACCGGTCGGCAATTGTCGGTGTTCACCATCGGCGAGCCGCAGCCGGGCGAAGTCAGCGACATCGCTTGGGACAACGGCACGGCTCAGGCCGCGATTTCGACGGAGGATGCCTGTCGCCAGGCGGTCCAGGCCCAGTTCGGCCAGCAAGGTCCGGCGGTCACCTTCATCGACGGCGTCATCTCATGGCGGGCCCCGGTCGATGGCGGTCGTCTGAGCTTCACCTGCGCGGTGGACGGTAACGCGGTCTCGCTGACGCGCGACGGTGAGACCCAGATTGTCACTTTGAATGCGACGGCGGACCGTTCCGCCCAACAAGAGGCCCCCTGATGCCCATCGCCAAGGTCAATGGCCAGGAAATCGAGTTCGAGCCGGGGATGACCGTGCTCCAGGTGGCTGAGCGCGCCGGGGAAGAGATCCCGCGCTTCTGCTATCACGAGCGTCTGTCGATCGCCGGAAACTGCCGAATGTGTCTGGTCGAGGTGAAGCCCGGGCCGCCCAAGCCGCAGGCGTCGTGCGCTCTGCCGGCGGCGGACGGACAGGAGATATTCACCAACACCCCGATGGTCCAGAAAGCCCGCAAGGGCGTGATGGAATTCCTGCTGATCAACCATCCGCTCGACTGCCCGATCTGCGATCAGGGCGGTGAGTGCGACCTGCAGGACCAGGCCATGGGTTATGGCCGCGACCATTCCCGCTATGCGGAGAACAAGCGCGCGGTCGAAGAAAAGCACATGGGTCCGACCATCAAGACCTATATGACGCGCTGCATCCAGTGTACGCGCTGTGTGCGCTTCATCACGGAAATCGCAGGCGTTTCCGATATCGGCCTGCTCAATCGTGGCGAGAATGCCGAGATCAGCACCTATCTGCAGCAGGCGGTGGGGTCCGAACTGTCGGGCAACGTCAACGACCTGTGCCCGGTGGGGGCCCTGACGCACCGGCCGTGGCAGTTCCACTACCGGGCCTGGGAACTGAAGAAGACCGAGACCATCGATGTGATGGATGCGCTGGGCTCCAACATCCGCGCCGACAGCCGTGGGGCCGAGGTGATGCGGGCCCTGCCGCGCGTCAATGAAGGCATCAACGAAGAATGGCTGAGCGACCGCAGCCGCTATGCGGTGGACGGTCTGACGCAGCGGCGCCTGGACAAGCCCTGGGTGCGTGACGCCAAGGGCAAGTTGAAGCCCGCCACCTGGGACGAGGCACTGGGGGCCGTGGCCGACAAGCTGAAGGCGGCCAGGCCTGAGAAGATCGGCGTCATCGCCGGCGACCTTCAGGATGCCGAGTCGATGTATGCGGCCCTGTCGCTGTTCAAGGCGCTGGGGTCGGCCCATACCGATTGCCGTCAGGACGGGGCCGCGCTCGGCGGCTCGGGCCGTGAGGGCTGGCTGTTCAATACCGGCCTGCAAGGCCTCGAACAGGCTGATGCGGTGCTGCTGGTCGGCACCAATCCCCGCGCCGAGGCTCCGCTCCTGAATGCGCGGCTGCGCAAGATCTGGCTGTCGGGCAAGGCCCGGATCGGCCTGATCGGTGAGGCGGCGTCCCTGACCTATGACTATGAGCATTTCGGCGACGGGTCCGAGGCCCTGGCCAAGCCGGGCAAGGCGCTGACGGACCTGCTGTCCAAGGCCGAACGTCCGGCGATCATCGTCGGGGCCGGGGCCCTGACCGGCAAGGACGGGGCCGCGGTGCTGAATGCGCTGGGCGCGCTGGCCAAGAAGACCGGCGTGGTCAAGGATGGCTGGAACGGCTTCAATGTCCTGCACCATGCGGCGTCTCGCGTGGCCGGTCTGGACATGGGCTTCGTGCCGGGCGAGGGCGGTCTGTCGGCGGTCGACATGGCCAAGAAGGGCAAGCTGGATGTGCTGTTCCTCCTGGGGGCCGACGAGATCGACGCCTCTGCGACGTCAGCGTTCAAGGTCTATCTCGGCAGCCACGGGGATCGTGGTGCCCACGGGGCCGATGTGATCCTGCCGGGCGCGGCCTATACGGAAAAGTCGGGCCTGTACGCCAATACCGAAGGCCGGGTGCAACTGGCGGAACGGGTGGTGTTCCCCAAGGGCGAGGCCAAGGAAGACTGGGCCATCATCCGCGCCCTGTCCGAGCGCGTCGGCCAGACCCTGCCCTTTGACAGCCTGGAGGCCCTGCGCCGGCATCTGATGGACGCCCATCCGACCTTTGGGCGCGTCGGCTATCTGGCCCCGGCGGCGACGTTCGACGTGGCTTCGCTGGGCACCAAGGGTGATGTTGGCAAGGGCCGTTTCGCCTCGATCATCACCGACCCCTATCTGACCAACCCGATCGCGCGGGCCTCGGCCACCATGGCTGAGTTGTCGGCCCAGCGCGGTCCCAATCGCCTGATGGCGGCGGAGTAGGGCGATGGAGATAGACGGTATTCCCGTTTTCGCCTTTGTGGGACTGGGCATTGGTGCGATTGCAGCCACCATGATGGTCTTCAAACTGGGTGCCCTTGCCCGCGAGTTGGGCTTTCAAGGTGATGCCGATCCTGAGGGCTTCTGGCCGGTCACGCGAGCGCTCTACAGTGGTGAAGGGCGGCTCCATGAGATGGGCGTCCATCGGACAGTCTGGACGATCCGAATACTCTTTCTCGTCAACGCCCTGAGCATATTTGCGACGGCCGTCCTGATCTACAAATCCGAGGCAGCCTGATGGATTTCTGGACAACCCCTCTGGGCTGGACCCTGATCACCGTCGGCGGGATTCTCGCCGTCACGGTCGGGATCCTGATCTCGCTGGCCTTCCTGCTGCTGGCCGACCGCAAGATCTGGGCGGGCGTGCAGATGCGCAAAGGCCCCAATGTGGTCGGGCCATTCGGCCTGCTGCAATCGTTCGCCGACTTCTTCAAATTCGTCCTGAAAGAGGTTGTGGTGCCCGCCGGGGCCGACAAGACAGTCTTTCTGCTGGCCCCGCTAATCACCTTCATCCTGGCCTTTGCGGCCTGGGCGGTGATCCCGTTCGCCCCGGGCTGGGTGGTGTCGGACCTCAACGTCGGGGTGCTCTACTGGTTCGCGATCTCGTCGCTGGGTGTCTATGGCATCATCATGGGCGGCTGGGCCTCGAACTCGAAATACCCGTTCCTGGGTGCCCTGCGTTCGGCGGCCCAGATGGTGTCGTACGAAGTCTCCATCGGCTTCATCGTGGTGTCGGTGCTTCTGCTGTCCGGCTCGATGAACTTCACCACGATTGTCGAGTCCCAGGCCGGCTGGATCTGGGACTGGAACATGTTCGGCAACGGCGGCACCAACTGGCCGACCATCGTCATCATGATCCCGATGCTGGTGCTGTTCTTCGTCTCGGCCCTGGCCGAGACCAACCGTCCGCCATTCGACCTGCCCGAGGCCGAGTCCGAACTGGTGGCCGGCTATCAGGTCGAATATTCCTCGACGCCCTACCTGCTCTACATGATCGGCGAATACGCCAACATCGTGCTGATGTGCGCGATGCTGACGGTGCTGTTCTGCGGCGGCTGGCATCCGGGCATCGTGTCCAGCGCCTGGGTCGAGAGCCTGCCCGGCTGGATGAGCTACACCATCTTTCTGCTGACCTTCATCTGCAAGACGGTTTTCTGGTTCTGCGCCTTCGCCCTGGTGAAGGCCTTCGTGCCCCGCTACCGCTACGACCAGTTGATGCGCCTGGGCTGGAAGATCTTCCTGCCGACCTCGCTGGTGGCCGTGGTCCTGTCAGCGGCCTGGCAGGTGTTCGGAGTTCACGGATGATGCGGATCGCCCTCATCGCCCTGGCGACCCTGAGCGCCGCGGCCTGCACCATTGACGGGCCGGAGCCGGGTTCCACCAGCGTCTCGGCTGAACTCGAACGCCAGGAGCGGGTCCGCCGCGAAACCGAACAGCGTGACCGGCTGTGTCGCATGATCGACCGCGATAGCGAACGCTACGAGGCTCAATGCGCCCACAACGGGGACCGCCGATGATGGCGCGCCGCCTTGCCCTGATTGCGTTGGCCGGAACCGTTCTGCTGGGCGGTTGTGGCTCGATCCAGTACCGCGAAAGCGCGGGTCATCACTGTCGGGACGAGTCCCGCTGCCCCTACGGAGACCGCTGATGTTCGCCCGCATCGCCCAGGCCGCGAAAGGTGCGATGATGCTCGACGTCATCGGTGCCGTAGGCCTGTCGTTCAAATATATGCTGCGGCCCAAGGCGACGGTGAACTATCCGTTCGAGCGCAATCCGCAGTCGCCGCGTTTCCGGGGCGAGCACGCCCTGCGCCGGTACCCGAACGGCGAGGAACGCTGCATTGCGTGCAAGCTGTGTGAGGCCATCTGTCCGGCCCAGGCCATAACCATCGAGGCCGAGCCGCGCGCCGACGGCAGCCGCCGCACGACCCGGTACGACATCGACATGGTCAAGTGCATCTACTGCGGCCTGTGTCAGGAGGCCTGTCCGGTTGATGCCATCGTCGAGGGGCCGAACAGCGAGTTCGCCACCGAGACGCGCGAAGAGCTGTACTACGACAAGGAGCGCCTGCTGGCGAACGGCGACCGCTGGGAGCGGGAGATCGCCCGGGCCCTGGAAATGGATGCGCCCTACAGATGAGCCGGTTTGACCCCTTTCCTTGCCTTGGCGCCACCGGGCCGCGCGGTCTAGAAGGCGCCCCGAGCCGGCGCGAGTCGCATCCGCCGAGGGAGCTGTCCAAGTGATCGCCGCGATCGCCTTCTATGTCCTGGCCGCCGTCAGCGTGTTTGCCGCGCTGCGCGTCGTGCTGGCCTCCAATCCGGTTCACTCGGTGTTGTGGCTGATCACCGCCTTCTTCTCGGCGGCGGGTCTGTTCGTGCTGATGGGGGCCGAGTTCCTCGCCATGCTGCTGGTTGTCGTTTACGTCGGCGCGGTGGCGGTGCTGTTCCTGTTCGTCGTCATGATGTTGGACGTGGACTTCGTGCGGCTGCGCGAGGGCTTCACCCGGTATATGCCGTTCGCGGCGGTGGTGGCTTGTGTGCTGCTGTTCGAGATGATCCTGGTCTCGTCGGCGGTGGCGACCCGCGGGGCGGGGGCGGATGCGCCGGGCGTCCAGCCCGCGACCGATGTGACGAACATCGAGACCATTGGGAGCGTGCTCTATACGGACTATGTCTATATCTTCCAGGCGGCCGGGCTGGTGCTGCTGGTCGCCATGATCGGGGCCATCGTCCTGACCCTGCGCCACAAGCCACACGTCAAGCGCCAGGACATCCACACCCAGGTGACCCGCAGCCGCAAGAAGGCCGTCGCCATGACCCGCCCCGAGACCGGGGCCGGCGTCCGTCCGGAGGACCTGACATGATCATCGGTCTGGCCCATTATCTGGCGGTCGCCGCCATCCTGTTCACGATCGGGGTCTTCGGGATCTTCGTGAACCGCAAGAACATCATCATCATCCTGATGTCGATCGAGCTGATCCTGCTGGCGGTCAACATCAACTTCGTCG
>Ga0209573_1005091_pt1 | contig 12181 bp, 8 predicted proteins | sample TNRBio252014_DNA_FD_185870 | JGI IMG/M metagenome (GOLD analysis project Ga0209573, IMG submission 185870) | Wastewater treatment Type I Accumulibacter community from EBPR Bioreactor in Madison, WI, USA - TNR Reactor_6/25/2014_ DNA (SPAdes)... | ecosystem: Engineered > Bioreactor > EBPR >...
CGTGCATTTGCCGCAGAGCGACAGTATCGCGGCCAACGGCGCCCACTTCTGTTGCGAGGCGCATCGGCTGGCCGCGAATCCGCCAGCGACCCATGACTGACTGGCTGGCGACAACCTGGGAGGCGAGCTGGCGTCCCTTCCAGTATTTCAATCTCTATCGCCTCATCCTTGCCGGTCTCGCGCTGCTGGCCGCCATTTGGCCGCAGAGCTGGATCGCGGTGCTGCATGTGGCCGACAGCCCGCTGTTCCTGCCGGCGGCGGCAGTCTATCTGCTGGTCGTCGCCGCGGGTTTTCTTGCTTCGATCCACTGGCGGCATCGCTTCAATTTCCAGCTCTCATCCCAGGTGCTGGCCGATGTCGCGGTGCTGGGCCTGCTGATGTTCGTCGCTGGCGGGATCGGCAGCGGCATGGGCACGCTGCTGCTGGTCTCGCTGGCGACGGCGAGCCTGGTCGGACGCGGCCGCCTGGTCCTCTTTTACGCAGCACTGGCGACGCTGGTCACGCTGGGCGGCCAGGTCTTCGGGGTGCTGGTGCGCGGCCTCGAACCGGCGACGATCGTCCAGGCGGGACTGCTGTCCGCCGGCTTCTTCGCCACGGCGATCCTGGCGCGTCTGCTCGGGCAGCGTCTGATGGCCAACGAGGAGCTGGCGCGCCAGCGCGGCATCGGTCTGGAGAACCAGCGCAGGATCAGCCAGCGCGTCATCGAGCGGATGCAGGACGGGGTTCTCGTCGTCGGCAGCGCCGGACAGATCGAGCGGCACAATCCGATGGCGGCCGAAATGCTTGGGGCCGCCCCCGCGCCGGGCGCGCAACTGTCGAGTTATTGCCCGCCGCTGGCTGGCGCGCTGGCGGATTGGAAAGGTTCGCGGGCCGTGGCGACACAGGAATTCAAGCCGCCGACGGGGGCCGAACTGCGTGCCCGCTTCGAACAGACGAGCAGCAGCGCCGGCGAGGTGCTTGTCTTTCTCGAGGATCTGGGGCGTGTCCAGGAGCGTGCCCAGCAACTGAAGCTGGCCGCTCTCGGACGGTTGACCGCAAGCATCGCCCATGAAATCCGCAATCCCCTGTCGGCCATCGGCCATGCCGGGGAATTGCTGCGTGAGGAAAGAAGGGGCGCGATGCAGGAGCGTCTGCTGAAGATCGTCGCCGACAACGTGGCGCGCCTAGACCGGATCGTCGCCGATGTCCTCGAACTCGGCAGGCGCGACCGCATGCAGGCCGAAGCATTGCCGCTGGAGTCATTCTGCGCCCAGTTCGTCGAGGGTTTCGAAGGCGTCCAGGGGGTGGCGCCGGACATCATCGCCCTCGAGACGGACGGCGAACCCGTGCTCTGGTTCGACCGGACCCACCTCCACCAGGTCCTGTGGAACCTGCTCGCCAATGCCGTCCGCCATGCCAGCGGCACGCCCGGCAGCGTGCGCCTGCGGGCGAGCGCCGGCACGGCCACGGTCGAACTGCATGTCATCGACGACGGGGGCGGAGTGCCCGACGAGGCGAGGACACAGATCTTCGAGCCATTCTTCACCACCCATCATCTCGGGACGGGGCTCGGGCTTTTCATTGCCCGTGAGTTGTGCGCTGCGAACGGAGCCACCCTCGACCTGGCGTCCGATCCCGGTCATGCTCATTTCATCATCGTTGGGAGAAGCAACACATGTCTGTTACCCGAAGCGAACGGCGCCCCCGGGGCGAGTTGAACCGGGTTCTCGTCGTCGATGACGAGCCCGACATCCGCGAACTGATCGATCTCACCCTGTCGCGGATGGGACTGGCGGCAGCCTGCGTCGGCACGGTCGGCGAGGCGCGGGCCTGTCTTGCCGACGGCGATTTCCAGTTGTGCCTCACCGACATGCGGCTCCCCGACGGCAGCGGACTCGATGTCGTCCGCCATATCACCGAACATCATGCGCAGATGCCGGTGGCGGTGATCACCGCTTTCGGCAGCACCGAGAATGCGGTTGCCGCGCTCAAGGCCGGCGCCTTCGATTATCTGTCCAAGCCCGTCGGTCTCGAACAGCTGCGCGCCCTCGTCAAGTCGGCGCTGCGCGTCTCGGATGCCGCGGGCCAGCCAAACCCCCTGCAATCGCTGACCGGCGAATCGTCGGCGATGCAGCAGGTGCGGGCGCTGATCGAGAGGCTCGCGCGCAGTCAGGCGCCCATTTACGTCTCCGGGGAATCGGGCAGCGGCAAGGAACTGGCGGCGCGCCTGATCCACACCCGCAGCGCGCGCGGTGGCGGTCCCTTCGTTCCGGTCAACTGCGGCGCCATACCCGAAAACCTGATGGAGAGCGAATTCTTCGGCTACCGCAAGGGCGCCTTCACCGGCGCCGACAGCGACCGTGACGGCTTTTTCCAGGCGGCCAGCGGCGGGACGCTGTTCCTCGACGAGGTCGCCGATCTGCCGCTGGCCATGCAGGTCAAGCTGCTGCGGGCGATTCAGGAGAAGCGGGTGCGCAAGGTCGGGGCGGCGACCGAGGAACCGGTCGATGTACGCATCATCTGCGCGACCCACCGTAACCTGCGCGACGGGGTCGAGAGGGGAAACTTCCGGCAGGATCTCTACTACCGGCTCAATGTCATCGAACTGCGCATGCCTTCGCTGCGCGAACGGGTGGAAGACATACCGGCGCTCGTCGACTCGCTGCTGAAGAAGCTCTGTGGCGATACGGGGCCGCGAATCTCTTCTGCCGCCCTGCGGGCGCTGGGCGACTATCCGTTTCCGGGCAATGTGCGCGAACTGGAGAATGTGCTGGAGCGGGCGACGGCGCTCTGCGCGGGCGACACGATCGAAACCGGCGACCTGCGGCTGGCGCCCGACGAAATGGGCAGCGAGACGCCAGGGCGGGGCAGCGAGACACTCGACGATTATCTCAACCGCCTCGAGCGTCAGGCAATCCTCGAGGCCCTGCAGAAGACCGAGGGGAATCGCACGGCGGCGGCGCGCCAGCTGGGCGTTACCTTCCGTTCGCTGCGCTACCGGCTGGAACGCCTGGGCATCGAATGAGCGGCTGGCGGGGCGAGGGCTGGCTGGAAGGGGTCGCCTGGCTGGCGTCGCCGAATTTCGGCGAGCGGCCCCGCGATGAAGCGGTTTCCCTGATCGTGGTGCACAACATCAGTCTGCCGCCGGACGAATTCTGCGGCGCCTGGGTCGAGAAGTTCTTCCTCAACCAGCTCGACCCGCAGGGTCACCCGTATTTCGCGACGATCGCCGGGACGCAGGTTTCGGCGCATTTCTATGTCCGGCGCGACGGGCGGGTCGTCCAGTTCGTCGGCTGCGACCGGCGTGCCTGGCATGCCGGGCCGTCTCAGTGGCGCGGACGCGGCAACTGCAATGACTATTCAGTGGGTATCGAACTCGAGGGGTCCGATTTCAGGCCTTTTGCCCCGGCGCAATATGCCGCCTTGTGGGCGCTCATCGACGCCCTTCGGGCGCGCTATCCGATTGCCGCGGTTGCTGGCCATTGCCATGTGGCCCCGGACCGGAAGACCGACCCGGGGCCGTGTTTCGACTGGGCGGCGGTTCGCGAGCGCTACCCGATGCTCGAATTACCGGCCGAAGTAGCGGCGTAGCCGGTCGACCGCCTCGGCCAGGCGGTCGATGCCGGTTGTGTAGGCAAAGCGGATGTGCCTTTCCGGGGCGTTGCTGCCGAAGTCGAGTCCCGGCGTGGCGGCCACGCCAACCCTTTCCAGCAGGTCGCTGGCCAGCGCAAAGCTGTCGTCGCACAGGGCCGAGCAGTCGCAGTAGAGATAAAAGGCGCCCTGGGGCCGGGCGGTGATCCGGAAGCCGACACTTTCCAGCGCCGGAGCGAGAAAGTCACGGCGCTTGCGGAACTCGTCGCGCCGCGCTTCGAGGATGGCGATGGTTTCGGGCGCGAAGGCCGCGAGCGCCGCATGCTGCGCCGGCGTCGATGGGCAGAGGACGAGATTTTGGGCCAGCTTTTCGATGTCGCGCACATGAGCTTCGGGGATGACCATCCATCCCAGGCGCCAGCCGGTCATCTGGAAATACTTGGAGAAGCTGTTGATGACCCAGATGTCGTCGCCGGCCGCGCAGGCCGTCGGGGCATTGGTCTCGTAGGTCAGGCCGTGATAGATCTCGTCGACCAGAAAATGGCCATCGTTGGCGCGGCAGACTCCGGCCAGCGCAGCGATCTCGCTCAGCGTGAGCAGGGTGCCGGTCGGGTTGGCGGGCGAGGCGACGAGCAGCCCGGCCGTGCTGACGCTCCAGTGCCGGCGCAGCAGTTCGGGGGTCGGCTGGAAATTGCTGGCGGGTCCGACCGGAATGCTCCGCGGTCGACCTTCGTAAACCCGCAGAATGTGCCGGTTGCACGGGTAGCCAGGATCCGCCAGCAGCCATTCGCCGCCCGGGTCGGCGAGGCAGGCGAAGGCGAGATTGAGGGCGCCGGAAGCGCCATTGGTGACGGCGATCCGGGCGGCCGGCACGGCGACCCCGTAGCGACTCCGGTAGAAGCCGGAAATGGCTTCGCGCAGATCGGGCAGGCCGAGCGCCTGCGTGTACAACGTTTTGCCTTGTCTTATCGCGTCGACCGCGGCATTGGCGATCGGCTCCGGCGTCGGAAAATCCGGCTCGCCGACCTCCATGTGGATGATGTCGCGGCCTTCCGCCTCGAGCTGCCGGGCGCGGGTCAGCAGTTCGACGACGTGGAAGGGCGCAATGTCGGCGAGGCGCCGGGCGGGGCGGATCATGGCAGTCTCCAAAACAAACGGCCACCCGCAGGTGGCCGTTTCATCACAGCGTGGCGGCGAATATCAGGCAGCGTCCTTGAAGATGCCCATTTCGAACAACTCGCGCTTGAGAACCAGTTCGCGCGGCATCTTTTCACCCATCGTGTCGAACCAATCCTTGTGGCCCGCCAGTTCGGCCTTCCAGGCGTCGGCGTCGATCGTGGTCAGCGCCTCGAAGTCGGCCTTGTTGATGTCGAGGCCGGTCCAGTCGATGTCCTCGAACTTCGGCATCCAGCCGAGCGTGGTTTCCTTGGCGGCGATCGTCCCCTTGCAGCGCTGGACGATCCACTTGAGGACGCGCATGTTGTCGCCAAAGCCCGGCCACATGAATTCGCCGTTCTCGTTCATGCGGAACCAGTTCACGCAGAAGATCTTCGGCGTCGCATCGACGGCCTTGCCCATCTTCAGCCAATGGTTGAAGTAGTCGCCCATGTGGTAGCCGCAGAAGGGCAGCATGGCGAAGGGGTCGCGGCGGACGACACCCTGCTGACCGAAGGCCGCGGCGGTGGTTTCGGAGCCGAGCGTGGCGGCCATATAGACGCCGTAGTTCCAGTTGAACGCCTGGTAGACGAGCGGCACGGTAGTGGCGCGGCGGCCGCCGAAGATGAAGGCGGAAATCGGCACGCCGGCCGGATCCTCCCAGGCTTCGTCAACCGACGGGCACTGCCGGGCCGGGGCGGTGAAGCGGGAGTTGGCGTGGGCGGCCTTCTTGCCCGCCTTGCCGTCTGCCGGCGTCCAGTCGTTGCCCTGCCAGTCGATCAGGTGCGCCGGCGCCTCCTTGGTCAGGCCTTCCCACCAGACATCGCCGTCGTCGGTCAGCGCGACGTTGGTGAAGATGATGTTCTCCTTGAGCGAGGCCAGCGCGTTGAAGTTGGTCTTCTCGGAGGTGCCGGGAGCGACGCCGAAGAAGCCGGCTTCCGGGTTGATCGCATAGAAACGGGTGATGCCATCGCTGTCGACGCGCGGCTTGATCCAGGCAATGTCGTCGCCGATGGTGGTGATCTTCCAGCCGTCGAGGGTCTTCGGCGGGATCAGCATGGCGAAGTTGGTCTTGCCGCAAGCCGACGGGAAGGCGGCCGCGACATAGGTCTTTTCGCCTTGCGGAGATTCGACGCCGAGGATGAGCATGTGCTCGGCGAGCCAGCCCTGGTCGCGCGCCATGTTGGAGGCGATGCGCAGCGCGAAGCACTTCTTGCCGAGCAGCGCGTTGCCGCCGTAGCCGGAGCCGTAGGACCAGATCTCGCGGGTTTCCGGGTAATGGACGATGTACTTGACGGTCGGGTTGCACGGCCACTTGACATCCTGCTGGCCCGGTTCGAGCGGAGCGCCGACGGTGTGCACGCAGGGGACGAACTCGCCGTCGCCGCCGAGCACATCGAACACCGCCTTGCCCATGCGGGTCATCGTGCGCATGTTGACGACGACGTAGGCGGAATCGGAAATCTCGACGCCGATGTGGGCGATCGGCGAGCCGAGCGGGCCCATGCTGAACGGGATGACATACATGGTGCGGCCCTTCATGCAGCCCTTGAACAGGCCGTTGAGGGTTTCGCGCATCTTGGCGGGCTCTTCCCAGTTGTTGGTCGGCCCGGCGTCTTCCTTGTTCGCGGAGCAGATGTAGGTGCGGTCTTCGACACGCGCCACGTCCGACGGATCGGAAAAGGCAAGGAAGGAATTCGGACGCTTGGCCTCGTTCAGCTTGATGAAAGTTCCCGCTTCCACCATTTCGGCGCACAGACGATCATACTCGGCTTGTGAGCCGTCAGCCCAGTGGATACGCTCGGGCTGGGTCAGCGCGGCGATTTCGGCGACCCACTTCTTCAGGCCTTCGTGTTTGACGTAGTCGGGTGCGTTCAACGGTGCGGTCATGGCAATGCCTCTCTCCAAGTTGCTGAAATAGCAAGGTTTCAGGCCAGTCGCCGGGAGTCGCCGCCAGGACTTGAAGCGGTGTCGAGCCGTCGGCTGGGAACGGCTCGATTATGCCAGAGCGCGTGGCAAATTTCCAGCCGGCTTCGGATGCTACGTGATGTCCGCAGTTTGGCAGCGGCCCCATGCGTGGTATCATGTTTGCGCTAGTCAAAAGATCGTTTCACGATACGAAACGGAGGCAGAGATGGATTCCCAACAGTTGCGCAAGGCAGCGCTCCACTATCACCGCCATCCCAGACCGGGCAAGGTCGCCGTCGCGCCGATCAAGCAACTGACCAATCAGTACGATCTTTCGATGGCGTATTCGCCGGGCGTCGCCTTCGCCTGCGAGGAGATCGTCGCCGATCCGGCCGAAGCCAGCACGCTGACGGCGCGCGCCAATCTCGTCGGCGTCATCACCAACGGCACGGCCGTCCTCGGCCTCGGGCCGATCGGTCCGCTGGCTGCCAAGCCGGTCATGGAAGGCAAGGGCGTCCTGTTCAAGAAGTTCGCCGACATCGATGTCTTCGATCTGGAAATCGACGAGTCCGATCCCGACAAGCTGATCGACACCATCGCCTCGCTCGAGCCGACCTTCGGCGGCATCAACCTCGAGGACATCAAGGCGCCCGAATGCTTCTACATCGAGCGGAAGTTGCGCGAGCGGATGCGGATCCCGGTCTTCCACGACGACCAGCACGGCACGGCGATCGTCGTCGGCGCGGCGATACTCAACGGACTGCACCTGATCGGCAAGGACATCCGGACCGTGAAGATCGTCACCTCGGGCGCCGGCGCCGCGGCGCTCGCCTGCATCGATCTGCTGGTGCTGCTCGGGGCGCCGGTCGAGAACATCTGGGTGACCGACATCAAGGGCCTGGTCCATGAGGGCCGCGTCGAACTGATGGACGAAATCAAGGCGCGCTATGCGAAGAAGACCGCTGCGCGAACCCTCGGTGAAGTCATCGCCGGCGCCGACGTCTTCGTCGGCCTCTCCGCCGGTGGCGTGCTGAAGCCCGAAATGGTCGCCACGATGGCTGCCCGGCCGCTGATCATGGCTCTTGCCAACCCGACCCCGGAGATCGTGCCGGAACTGGTCCGCAGCGTCCGCGACGACGCCATCATGTGCACCGGCCGCTCGGATTACCCGAACCAGGTCAACAACGTGCTGTGCTTCCCGTTCATCTTCCGTGGCGCCCTCGATGTCGGCGCGACGACGATCACCGAGGAGATGAAGATGGCCGCCGTCAAGGCCATCGCCGAGCTGGCGCGCGCCGAGCAGTCGGAGGTGGTCGCCTCGGCCTACGGCGAGAAGGTCTCCGGCTTCGGTCCGGAATACCTGATCCCGAAGCCATTCGATCCGCGCCTGATCGTCAAGATCGCGCCGGCGGTGGCACGGGCCGCCATGGATTCCGGGGTCGCCACGCGACCGATCAGGGACTGGGACGCCTATGTCCAGAGTCTCAACGAATTCGTCTATCAATCCGGCATGATCATGAAGCCGGTGTTCTCACGGGCCAGGGCCGCTCCCAGGCGCATCGTCTTTGCCGAGGGCGAGGACGGCCGCGTTCTGCGCGCGGTGCAGGTCGTCTGCGACGAAGGCATCGCGCATCCGGTGCTGATCGGCCGTCCGGCCGAAATCCGCGCCAGTATCGAGGCTGCCGGGCTGCGGATTCGGGAAGGCGTCGATTACGAGGTGGTCTATGCCGACGACTGCCCCTTCTTCGACGAGCATTTCGAGGAGTTCTGGACGACCTACCACGGGATCATGGAGCGCCGGGGCGTCTCGCCGGTCTATGCGCGCCGCGAAATACTCCGGCGCGCGACGCTCTACGGTGCGCTGATGGTTCGTCTCGGCTATGCCGACGGCCTGATCTGCGGTACCTTCGGGCGTCACGAGACACATCGCCAATACGTTCAGAACGTCATCGGCACCCAGCCGGGGCTCGATCGCTATTACACGATGAACCTGCTGATGCTGCCCGGACGCACCGTGTTCATCGGCGATACCTACGTCAATTACGATCCGAGCGCCGAACAACTGGCCGACATGACGCTGCTCGCCGCCGCCGAGATACGCAATTTCGGCATGCGCCCGAAGGTTGCGTTGCTCTCGCATTCGACCTTCGGTACCGGAGACACGCCGACCGCCGTCAAAATGCGGCAGGCGCTGGCGCTGCTCAATCAGCGCGCTCCCGGGCTCGAGGTGGAGGGCGAGATGCACGGCGATGCCGCGCTCGACGAGCGGATCCGCCGCTCTGCCTTCCCCAATGCGCGACTCAAGGGGCAGGCCAACCTGCTGATCATGCCGACGCTCGACGCCGCCAACATCTCGTTCAACCTGCTCAAGGTCGCGGCCGGCGACAACCTGACCGTCGGACCCGTCCTCCTCGGCGCGGCACGCCCGGTAAACATCCTGACGCCGACGGCGACCGTGCGCCGGATCGTCAACATGACCGCCCTGACCGTAGTCAACGCCGCCTGATAATCTGTCTGAAGTTATCGCGCTATCTGTCTATTTTGGTTGATTTTTGGATTTCATTTGCTAGACTGGTATAGAATTCGGTCGGTACAGGCTGGAGGTAGCGGATGAAACAAGGATTCAAGGCAGTGGTGCTGGTCGGCGCCCTGCTCGGTCTTGGCCTGGGCGGCCAGACCAATGCGGCAACCGAAACGAAGAGAGTGCAGCCGGTTGCGAAGAAAGCACAGCCGGTTGCGAAGAAGACGCAACCGGTCGCGACGAAAACCGATTCAAAGGCGAGCGCGGGCGCCACGAAGACCGCGAGGGCGGCGCCGCAGCCAGTCGCGAAGTCGGCCAGGAGCGGCGGCAAGCCGGCCGCGACCGGCGCGTCGAAGAAGTCCGCCAGCCTTGCTGCCCAGAAGTCCGTGGCGAGGCAGGCCAGCGCCGGCCATGCCGGATCGAAGAAGTCGATGCGCAAGGTCAGCATGGCCGACGTCGATCCGGCCCACCTGGCGCTCTACTCGGCGTCGGCGCTGGTCATCAACCAGGAGACCGGGCAGGCGATCATCGAGAAGCAGTCGGGCGCCGTCGTGCCGATCGCCTCGATCTCCAAGTTGATGACCGCGATGGTCGTTCTCGACGCCAGACTCGACATGAATGAAGTCATCGCCATCGGCGACGACGATGTCGACGGTCTCAAGGGAACGCGTTCGCGCATCCCGGTGGGCACGACGATGACGCGCGAGACGGCCATGCTGCTGGCGCTGATGTCCTCGGAGAACCGCGCGGCGAACTCCCTGGGCCGTCACTATCCGGGCGGCATGCCCGCTTTCGTCAGGGCCATGAACCGCAAGGCGCAGGCGCTGGGCATGCTCAACTCGCGCTTCGAGGAACCGACCGGCCTGTCGAGCAACAACGTATCCACCGCAAACGACCTGGCGCGCATGGTGGCGGCCGCCGCGCGTTATCCGGAGATCCGCGCCTTGTCGACGACCGGCGAGGCGCGCATCGACCTCAACGGCCACATCCGCGAATTCCACAACACCAATGCGCTGGTGCGCAGCGACAACTGGGACATCGGTGTCTCGAAGACCGGCTACATTTCCGAAGCCGGCCGCTGTCTGGTCATGCAGGCGCGGGTGGCCGACAAGCCGGTCGTCATCGTCCTGCTCGATTCCTCGGGCAAGATGACCCGGGTTGGAGATGCCAACCGGATCAAGCGCTGGATGGAAAGCGCGAGCCTGGCACAGGAGCGGCGTCCGGTCTGATCAGTCCCGTTTCGCCGAAGGCCGGAGGCTGCCCGCGGGCAGCCTCATTTTCTGGCGCCGGCATAGCCGAGGGCGCGCGAGACGAGGTCGGCCGTCTTGCGGACCTGCGCACCCCAATCGGCGCCGTGGCGGTCGGCCGGCGCGGATACCGAGAGCGCCGCGACGACCTGCCCCTCTTCGTCGTGGATCGGCGCCGCGACGCACTTGAGGCCGATTTCCGCCTCCTCGTCGTCGTAGGCGAACCCGTGGCGGCGAACCTTGTCCAGTTCCCTTTCCAGGGCCGCCAGTGTGGTCAGCGAGTGCGGCGTCTTGCCGGGCAGGCCGGTGCGTCGCGCATAGTCGCGAACCTGCTGCGGGGAATCGGCGGCGAGGAAGAGTTTGCCGAGCGAGGTGAGGTGCAGCGGCGCCCGCCCGCCGACCAGGTAGACGACGCGCACCAGCGCGCGTCCCGAGGAGGTGCGCTCGACATAGACGATCTCGTCTTCGTGCCGGGTGCCGAGGTTGATCGCCTCGCCGATGGCTTCGTGCAGCGCCCGCATGAAGGGCAGGGCGACTTCGCGCACACTGATCCGCGACTTGACGATGTTGCCGAGTTCGAGCAAGCGGATGCCGAGGCGATAGGCGCCCGTCTCCTGGCGTTCGACGAAGCGTGCGGCGGTCATCGCCGCCAGGATCCGGTGGGCCGTGGACGGGTGCAATCCGGTGACGCCGACGAGATGCTTGAGGCTCGCCGCTCCCGGCGCCGCGGCGAGGGCATCGAGGAGCGTCATCATGCGCTCGATGACCTGGATCGAGGCGGGGGCCTTGGCCGGCCCGCGGGCAGCTTGCGACAACTGGATTCCTTTATCGGCGGGGTTTGCGTAGCATTGGCCACTTGCTCTCTTGTGCGCCGCGATATTAGCATGCGCTTGGCCCTCTTCGTCACCCGCCCGGCCGACCCGGCGCGCGCCGATCGCCTTCGCCAGCCTGGGTCGGCTCTCGCACCCGGCGCGGCGCCCCGCCTGCGCTCGCCGGCCGGCGACGGCCGCGGCATCCGCGCATTCGCTCCGGCGCCGCCGGGCGGGAGAATTCAAGAACTTCATGCAGCAAGAAAGAGAGTCCGGACATGGAATTTGCATCTGAAGGCCCCAAGGCCATCCCGCTGTGGGTCAATGGCCATGCCTTCCTGACCGTCGCCGCCCGCTTCCACGATGTCGTCAATCCGCTGACCGGCGAAGTGCTGCACCGCGTCCCGCTGTGCGGATGGGAGGAGGCGGCGGAGGCGGTGGCCGCTGCGCGCGCCGCACAGCCAGCCTGGGCCGCGTGGCTGCCGGCGCAGCGCCAGGCGGCGCTGGAAGCGCTGGCCGCGGCGCTGGATCGTTACAGCGGACACTTTGCCAAGCTGCTGCGGGCGGAGACCGGTCTGGCCGACGAGCAGGTACGGGCCGAAGTCGCATCTGCACTGGCCGCGTTGCGCGGGGAGGACGTCGGCGATGCCGGCGTGGTCGCCATCGTCGTAGACGCCACGCGGCCACTGGCCGGCTTTGCCGAAACCGTGGCGCCGGCGTTGCGCGCGGGCGCGACGGCGATCGTCAAGCCCAGCCCGAAAGCGCCGTCGGCGGCGTTCGCCCTTTGCGAACTGTCGGCGCGCGCGGGTTGGCCCGCAGGCGTCCTCAACCTGATGCAGGGAGACCGTGCGGCGATCGACGGCCTGTGCCGCGCCGCCATCGATCGCCTGGTCTTTGTCGGCGAAGCGACGCTCGGCGCGCAGGTCGGCGCCATCGCCGCTGCCGCCGGCAGGCCGTTCGCGATGCGGGAC
>Ga0209573_1005092_pt1 | contig 12180 bp, 11 predicted proteins | sample TNRBio252014_DNA_FD_185870 | JGI IMG/M metagenome (GOLD analysis project Ga0209573, IMG submission 185870) | Wastewater treatment Type I Accumulibacter community from EBPR Bioreactor in Madison, WI, USA - TNR Reactor_6/25/2014_ DNA (SPAdes)... | ecosystem: Engineered > Bioreactor > EBPR >...
CGGGTCACGTTAAAGTTCGGGGTCGAGCCGCCAAAGCTTTGCGCGACCTCTACCCATCGCTTCCCAACTCGAATTTTCTTTCATGATCCGGGGCGGCCGCAACTGCAATGACCGTTAATGTGAAAGTTGCGCAAGCGACTCCCGAAACTCCCTTTTCCCCCTGCGGGAGAAGGGCAGGGGAAGGGGGGCCGGGGGAAGTGAGCGGGGCACGGTAATGATTTTCATGATCTGGGGTCTCTGGACATGTCATGACGCGCTAAGGTGACGAGGAGAATGAACATGGATTCTAGTGTCTATCATTGGCTCCTGATCGCCGCTTTCGCCGGCATCGTGATCTGGGTGTTCGGCCGCAAGCGCAAGGCGCGCTTCGAGGAAGATGCGCGCATTCCTTTCGAAGAAGGGAAAGACTGAGGCGCTGGCAGGCGGCTGCTTCGATGGATGATTTGCCAGCCGCTGCTCGACAGGCGATATCCTGCGGGCCGAAGATGGCGGGCTACCGCCAACGACTTTCAAGCGATTGCCATGGCGTCGCGATTCTATCGGAGCACGAACTCCGATCACTGTGACTCAACCAAGCTAGGAGAACGTTTCATGAGCAAGCTCGCGGTAATTGCCTACGATGATCAATTCAAGGCCGAAGAGGTCCGCACCAAGCTGCGCAGGCTGCAACAGGATCATCTCATCGATATCGAGCAAGCCCTCGTCGCCGTCAAGGATGATCAGGGCGAGGTGACCCTGTTGAGGATGTCCAAGCCGGCTGTCGCGCTCGAGGCACACAAAGGCTTCTGGAACACGCTGGTCGGGGCGATCGTGATGGAACCGACTCTTGGTATGGCCAGCGATGCGCGCAGCGGTGCGATCAGAGGCGCACTGGCGGGCGCCGGCGTCGACGAGGATTTCCTGAAGGACCTGGCCGCGACTTTCCAGAACGGCAGCTCGGTCCTCTTCGTGCTGATCCGCCACGCGAGTCCCGAGCAGGTGCTGGCGGCACTGAAGGGTACCGGCGGCAAGGTCCTCGAAACCAATCTGACGCACCAGGAAGAAGCGAAGCTGCAAGCGGCGCTCAAGGTCGCGCGGGCCGCCGGCTGAGAACTGCGATCCGCGCCGTCAGTCGGCAATCGGCAATCGGCAAATCGACAGCGGATCGGTAGGTGGCCGAACTCTCCCGGCTGCTGCAGGCTGGGGGATTATTCGACGAAGCGGCGCAAACCTTCCCGAAAGGGAAGTGGTTAAAGAGTCAGGTATCCGTTAATCTCTAATCGATCTGGCTGCGAGCGTATTGGCCCGAACAGGCGAGAATAGGCGCTTATCGACGGCAGCTGGAAGTCGCCGCTGGTCGGTCGCGCGGCCCTGGCTTTTTTGTGCGATGATCGGCACGTTTTTTGAATCGACGGTAATGATACTGGCCCGGCGTAGGATGATCGTCCTGGCACTGCTGGAGACACACCGCTGCTGGGACGCGGGACGTTTCGGTCTCGCGGGCGCAGCACCTCTGTAATTGGTTTTTGACCACCGAGCCCGGCACTGGCGCTCGCTGCCGCGGGCGCGAACAATTTTTTCGTGCTACGGCAGGACAACTAAGGAGAACGAAAATGCAAGGTATCTCGAGATTCCGTTTCCGGCTACTAGCAATTTCCGCTGCGCTGGCGTTGTGTATCGGGGGGGTCTTGGCTGTGCCCACGACCCCGAGCGAGACTCTCAGCGCGACTCCCAGCGCGACGACTCCAAGCGTCGTGACGCCGAGTGCCGCCGCCCCGAGTGCCGCCCCGAGTGCGACTCCGAGTGCCGCGCCGAGGGCCGCGCCGAGTGCCGCCTCCAGCGCCAACAAGCCCAACATCATGTTCATCATGGGCGATGACATCGGCTGGATGCAGCCGAGTATTTATCACCAGGGCCTAATGGTCGGTGAAACGCCGAACATCGATCGCATCGGCAAGGAAGGTGCGCGATTCATGACCTATTACGCCGAGCAAAGCTGCACGGCGGGGCGCAACGCTTTCTTCACCGGCATGCACCCGCTGCGTACGGGCATGATTCCTCCGCAACTGCCGGGCAGCCCGTCCTGGTTGCGTCCGGGCACGCCAGCGCTGGCCAAGTTCCTGATCGACCTCGGCTACAACACTGGCGAGTTCGGCAAGAATCACCTCGGCGACCATTTCGAGGCGCTGCCGACTTCGCACGGCTTTCAGGAATTCTGGGGCTACCTCTACCACCTCGACGCCATGCAGGGCGTGAGCTTCGTCGACATCAACAAGACGCCGCTGGTGCAGGGCATTGCGCCGCCGTGCAAGAACACGCCGATCACCGGTTTGCCAGAGGTGCCCGGCGCCATCGATCCCAAAACAGGGACCTGTCTGACCCCACCGCGGCCGGTCATCTGGTGCAAGTCCAGCGACGGCACGCAGAAGAACACCACCTGCAAGGACGAAGGACCGCTGACACTGGATCGCTCGCGGACGGTCGACGAGGAAATCTCGGCCAAGGTCATCGACTTCCTCGACCGCAACGATCCGAAGAAAACCGGTAAGCCATTCTTCGTCTGGTACAACCCGGCGCGCATGCACATCACGACCGTGCTGCCGCCGAAGTACGAAGCCATGGTGGGTGAACCCGGCGGCAAGGACTGGGGCACCAACGAAGCCGGCATGAAGCAGATGGACGACAACATCGGCTACGTCATCAAGAAGCTCGAGGATATGGGCCAGCTCGACAACACCATCATTGTCTTCACCACCGACAACGGTGCCGAGAACATCACTTTCCCGGACGGTGGCAACACCCCGTTCAAAGGCGGCAAGCTGACTACCTGGGAAGGCGGCATGCGCGCACCGATGCTCGTGCGCTGGCCGGGCGTCATCAAGCCGGGCACGGTCAAGGACGATGTCTTCGCCTCGCTCGACTGGGTGCCGACACTGGTCAATATCGCTGGTGGGCTCAAGGGCAATGCGCTCAACGAGCAGATCATGGCCGGCAAGTATCCGGGGATCGTCAAGACCATGCTCGACGGCGTTGACCAGACCGACTACCTGACCGGCAAGTCGGAGAAATCGGCGCGTGAGGTGTTCTTCTACTACACTGGCTCGCAACCATCGGCCGTGCGCTACAAGAACTGGAAGATGTACTACACGATCGTGCCTGACACGGCGACCGGCGGCTTGTTTGGAGCCACCAGTTTCCATTGGACTCAGCTCCTCAACCTCAAGCGTGATCCCTTCGAGCAGACGGTTGGTGCCGACGCGAAGTCCCTGCTGGGCTACGGCGGTGCATTGGGCTCAACCGGCAACGCTTATATCTACAACTGGAACATGTTGCCGATCGGGCAGTTGCTGTGGGAGAAGGAACTGTCTACGTACAAGGAGTTCCCGCCGATGCAGGCACCGGAAACCTACAACCTGGACGGCATCCTCAAGGCCATGCAGAAGGGTGGTCACAACGGGCACGATTGAGCCCGCGGGCTGACGACTTGTGACTGCGCGGGCGCCTGTTATCGGGCGCCCGTTTTTCTGGTGTTTTTGGAGACGAAACATGACTGGAACCACACCGTCCTTTTCAGCGTTTACCCGCTTTCTGGCATTGACGGCACTGCTCGCCCTGGGCATGCATGCCCAGGCGCAAACAGATCCGTTGCCGTCCTGGAATGACGGCCCGGCCAAGCAGGCGATCATTACCTTTGTAGAAGAGACCACTACGCAGGGCAGCCCGAAGTTCGTGCCGCCCGCCGAGCGCATCGCCACTTTCGACCAGGACGGTACGCTGTGGGTTGAGCACCCGATGTACTCGCAGGTGATGTACATCCTCGAGAGCGTGCCAGCGCTGGTCAAGGCGAAGCCTGAACTGGCCAAGGTCGCGCCCTACTCGACGGTGCTGGAAATACTCAAAGGCGATCGTGCGGCCATCGCCAAACTGACGCTGCCCGATCTCGAAAAGCTCGCCATGACCACGCTGACCGGAATGTCGGTGGACAGTTTTAGTGCCGAGGCGAAGAAGTGGCTGGCTGAAGCGAAGGACCCACGCTGGAAGAGGCCCTATACCGAGCTGACCTACCTGCCGATGCAGGAAGTGCTGACCTATCTACGGGCGAATGCTTACAAGACCTGGATCGTCACCGGTGGCGGGCAGGACTTCGTGCGTCAGTATTCCGAGACGGTTTATGGCATTCCTCCCGAGCAGGTGGTGGGTACTGCGGTCGGCACGAAGTACGGCTACGCCAAGGATGGCAAGCCCTTTTTGACCAAGGAGCCGAAGCTGCTGCTCAACGACAACAACGCCGGCAAAGTCGAAGGCATTCATTTGATGATTGGTCGACGCCCGCACATGGCGGTTGGCAATTCAACCGGCGACCAGCAGATGCTCGAGTACACGAAGGCCGGCGACGGTGCGCGCCTGTCGATGCTGGTGCTGCACGACGACGGCGAACGCGAATACGCTTATGGTCCGGCACAAGGGCTGCCAGCGACCAAGGTCGGCGCCTTCACGCAGGCCCTCTATGACGAGGCGCAAAAGCAGGGCTGGACAGTCATCAGCATGAAGAAGGACTGGAAGAAGATCTTCAGTTTCGAGTGAGGCAAGCGCACGGGGTAAGCTGAGCCCCGTTCCCCGTTCCCAGCTCCGCCTCGTCTTCGCGGAGCTGCAAACCTATCCCAAGGAAGTATCAATGAAATCCATCAAATCCCGAGTTCTGCTGGCCAGCGCCGCTTCGCTGCTGGTCCTCAGCGCCTGCAACTCCGAGCAAAATGCACAATCTGCAGCGCCGGCGGCGCCGGTTGCGGCGGCACCAGCGGTGAAGGGAGAGGCCGTGGCGACCGTGAACGGTACCGCCATCAACAAGAGCCGTGTCGACATGATTATCGCGCACGGCGCCAGCGCCGGCGAAGCGGACACTCCGGAAGCCAGAAAGAGCATCATCGACAAGCTGACCATGCAAACCCTGATCGCTGAGGCGGCAGTGAAAAAAAGCCTGGACAAATTGCCCGAAGTCACCGAGCAACTGGACATTCTCCGGCAATCGGTTCTGGCCGACGCCTATGTACAGGATTTCATCAAGCACAATCCAGTCAGTGACGACATGCTGAAAGCCGAGTACGAGCGCATCAAGGCCACTGTCACTGGCAGCGAATACAAGGCGCGCCACATCCTCGTCGAGAGCGAAGCCGAGGCGAATGCGATTATTGCCGAGCTGAAGAACGATGCGGCATCGTTCGCCAAGCTGGCCATGGAAAAATCCGCTGATGCCGGCTCCAAGCTGCGCGGCGGTGATCTGGGCTGGTTCGACGTGAGCAGTATGGTGCCGGAGTTCAGCGACGCCCTCAGCAAGCTGGAAAAAGGCACATTCACGCAAGAACCGGTCAAGACCCAGTACGGCTATCACGTCATTTTGCTGGAAGACACCCGGCCGATAGCAGCGCCACCCTTTGAAGAAGTCAAAGCCGACCTGGCCCAACATCTGCAGCAGCAGAACCTGAAAAAGGATCTCGAGGATCTCAAAGCCAAGGCCAAGATCGAGATTATCGAAGTGTCGGTAGCTGCACCTGCAGCGGCCGCTGCACCGGCAGCGGCACCTGTACCTGCCGCTGCAAGCAAGTAGATCACCGTACCATTTGTTTTTCACCCCGGGACTGCAGGGGTCGCCGTCGCCGTCGCGACCAGCTACACTGGCTCGCGCGGTGGGGGCGGTGAGAGGCAGCGCGAACTCGCCGGGACGAAGCTCCGAGACGCCTGCGTTTTTCCCGGCAAGGCACGTTAATGTGAAAGTCGCGCAAGCGACTCACGAAACTCCCGTCTCCCCTCGCGGGAGAAGGGTCAGGGGAAGAGGGAAACGGTCATGACTTTCATGACTTGGGGGTGTCTCCACGCGTCATGACCGTTAGCCGCTCGCAACGCCTACTCTTCGACGTTTCACATTGTGTTTGTGTCCTTTTTTAATCTGGAGGAAGGTATGGCCAATACCACCACTCAAGCAGGCGCTCCCGCTGCCAACGGACCGGATCTCGAAAAGATTCCGGTAGAGCAGGTCTTGTCGACCCTCGGCGTCAAGCCCGAGCAGGGACTCAGCGCGGCGGAAGTTCAGCAGCGCACGGCCAAGTACGGTCCCAACGCGATCATCGTCAAGGAAAAGACCCTCGCTGAGAAGATTCGTGGCTACTTCACCGGCTCGATGGCCTACGTCATCGAGGCGGCGGCGCTGGTCTCGGCGCTGCTCGGCCACTGGGACGACTTTTTTATCATCGGTTCGCTGCTACTGTTCAATGCGGCGCTCGAATTCTGGCAGGATCGCAAGGCGTCGAATGCACTGGCCGCGCTGAAGGCCGGCCTGGCGCCCGAGGCCACCGTCATGCGTGACGGCCAGTGGAGCACGGTGCAGGCGTCGACGCTGGTCCCCGGCGATATCGTCAAGATCCGCCTCGGCGTGATCGTTCCGGCCGACCTGCGCCTGACCAGTGGTGACTTCGCCTCGATCGACCAGGCAGCGCTCACCGGCGAATCGCTGCCGGCCCGCAAGAAGGTCGGTGACGAAGCCTACGCAGGCAGTGTCGTCAAGCAGGGCGAGATGGAAGCGGTGGTCATCGCTACCGGTACCAACACCTCTTTCGGCCGGACGGCGAAACTCGTCTCCGGCGCCGGAGCGGTCAGCCACGCGCAGAAAGCGATGTTCCAGATCAGCAACTTCCTGATCGTCGTTGCCGTCGTGCTGGCGCTGATCATGGTCGCCGTCAAGGTCTACCATGACATCGTGATTGCCAAGGACTGGAACGTCGCCGACGCTCTCGGCATCCTGCAGTTCGTGCTGGTGCTGATGGTGGCGTCGATCCCGGTGGCGATGCCGGCGGTGTTCTCGATCACCATGGCGCTCGGTGCACTGGCGCTGTCGAAAGAGCAGGCGATCGTTTCCAAGCTATCGGCGATCGAGGAAATGGCCGGCGTCGATATCCTCTGCTCGGACAAGACCGGCACGCTGACCAAGAACCAGTTGAGCCTCAGCGAGCCGATGCTCTTCGCCGCCACCGATCCCGCAGGACTGCATCCTGGCGGCGGCGCTGGCGTCCAAGCTCGAAGACAAGGACGCCATCGATACCGCGGTGATCACCGCGCTCAAGGACCAGACGCTGCTCAAGAACTGGACGATGACCAAATTCGTGGCCTTCGACCCGGTCACCAAGCGCACGCAAGCGTCGGTTACCGACGCCAGCGGCAAGTCCTTCGTCGTCGCCAAGGGCGCGCCGCAAGCGATTGTCGATCTTGCCCAGGCGCCGGCGGAGGTGGCGCAGAAGGTCAAGGAAGCGGTCGACAAGCTGGCAGGGCAGGGCGCCCGGGCATTGGGCGTGGCGCGCTCGGCCGATGACGGCGCCAGCTGGTCCTTCCTCGGCATCCTGCCGATGTTCGATCCGCCACGCGACGACTCCAAGGAAACGATTGACAAGGCGGCGGAGAAAGGCGTGCGGGTGATGATGATCACCGGCGACGACACCGCCATCGCCATCGAAACGGCGCGCCAGCTCGGCATGGGAACGAACATCATCCCGGCGGCGGATGCTTTCCCCAAGGACATGGACCCCGACAACGTGCCGCCGGCGATCATCGACTCGATCGAACGCGCCGACGGTTTCGCGCGCGTCTTCCCCGAGCACAAGTACGCCATCGTCAAGGCGCTGCAATCGCGCGGCCACTTGGTGGCGATGACCGGCGATGGGGTCAATGACGCGCCGGCATTGAAGCAGGCAGACTGCGGTACGGCCGTTTCCGGCGCCACCGATGCCGCTCGCGGCGCTGCGGCACTGATCCTGACCGCCCCCGGCCTGTCGGTGATCAACGCTGCCATCGACGAGGCACGGCGGATCTTCGGTCGCATCAACAGCTACCTGGTCTATCGCATCGCCCTGACCATCGACATCATGTTCGTCGTCGTCCTGTCGACCATTTTCCTCGGTTTCTCGCCGCTGACCGCGATCATGATCGTCGTCATGTCTCTACTCGACGACCTGCCGATGATGACCATCGCCTACGACAACACGCCGGTCAGTCCGCGGCCGGTGCGCTGGGAACTGCCACAAATCTTCGGCCTGGCGACGGTCCTCGGTATCTTCTCGGTCGCCGAGTCCTTTGGCCTGCTGCTGTTCGGCGTCAAGGTGCTCTCGGAGCCGCATCTGCAGGACTACTTCGGGCTGGCGACGCAAGCACATCTGCAGACAATGATGTTCGTGCAACTGGTCGGTGGTGGCCAACTGCTGCTCTTCGTCACCCGCACCGAGCGCTGGTTCTTCCAGCGGCCGTTGCCTGCCGCCCCCCTGTTCTGGGCGATCGTCGGCACGCAGGTCACCGCCGCGCTGATGTGTGGCTTTGGCGTGCTGGTACCGGCGATCCCGTGGAAGCTGATCGGCTGGGTGTGGGTCTACCTGATCTCCTGGCTGTTCGTCCTCGGCGCCGTCCGCATGATCTATGACCGCTTCGCGAACTACCGCACGGCGCGCCACGAGAAGCACTCGGCGATGGTCAATCAGTCGCTGCAGCCACACGTTCCGGCCGCCTAGGCCGGCACTGATACGCACACGAGGAGAAAATCCCATGGACTACCGCAAACAATTCTTCGTCAACCCCGACAAGAAGCTCAAGCTGGCCGCCATCGACCCGGCACACACCGCTGGCCATGCCTCGTCGGAAGAGGCGCTGCCGGAGATCCAGAAAAACGTCGCCCGCATGGCCGAGTTGCAGGCCCTGCTTTACGCCGACGGCAATCAGTCGTTGCTGGTCGTCCTGCAGGCGCTCGACGCCGCCGGCAAGGATGGCGTCGTCCGCCATCTGTTCAGCGGCATGAATCCGCAGGGCACTTCGGTTTTCGGGTTCAAGCAACCGAGTGCCGAGGAAGCGGCGCACGACTTCCTCTGGCGCGCGCATCAACGGACTCCGGCCAAGGGCGAGATCGTGGTCTTCAACCGCTCGCATTACGAAGACGTCCTCGTCGTGCGGGTACACAATCTGGTCCCGAAAGCGGTGTGGTCGGGGCGCTACGAGCTGATCCAGGATTTCGAGAAGCTGCTCGTCGCGAACGGGACGCGCATCCTCAAGTTCTTCCTGCACATCAGCCCCGAGGAGCAACTTTCCCGCTTCAAGCAACGACTCGACGACCCGGCACGCAACTGGAAGATCAGCGAAGGCGATTATTCCGAGCGCGAGTTCTGGTCCGACTACGTTGCAGCCTACGAGGAGGCGCTGAGCAAGACCAGCAGCAAGGACGCTCCCTGGTACGTCATTCCCGCCAACCACAAGTGGTTCCGCAACCTGGCCATTTCGCAGATCATCACCGACACCTTGGAAGATATGGGACTCAAGCGGCCAGCGACGCGGGTCGATCTGAAGGAAATCACCGCGAAGTATCATGCGGCCGAGGCAGAGCAGGCTAAGCGAAACGGCAAGAGCTAGCCTGCGGGGTGAGCGAGGGAGGGCAGCAATGACGCAGGCCAGCGAGGGCAAGGGCAAGGGCTTCAGCTTGCCGATTTTGCAGGGCATCCTGCCGATCGACCGGGCGGGCGTCGGACGGGACATCATCGCCGGCTTCACGCTGGCGGCGCTGTCGATTCCGGGAACGATGGGTTACACCAAGATCATCGGCACGCCGGTGATCACCGGCCTGTACACCATCCTTATCCCGATGTGCCTGTTCGCCATTTTCGGCTCATCGCGCCATCTCTCGGTCAATGCCGATTCGGCGACGGCGGCGGTGGTCGCCGCCGGCCTTGCCGGCATGGCCGTGCGGGGGTCCAACGAGTGGCTGGCGCTGTGTAGTCTGATTGCCCTGATGGCGGGGGCTTTCATGTTCCTCGCACGGGTGATGCGGCTGGGCTTTCTGGCCGATTTTCTCTCGCGCACGGTGCTCACCGGCTTTCTTACCGGCGTCGGCGTGCAGGTGTCGCTGCTCGAAATCTCCGGCTTGCTGGGTCTGCACAGCACCGGCAACAACCCACTCACCGAGATCCTGCACGACGTCCGCTCGATCGGGGAAACCAATCCCTATGCCGTCGCCGTGTCGGTGGCGGTATTGGTGGTCATTCTCGGTGGCCGGAAGATCTCGCAAAAGATTCCCGGCGGACTGATTGCCGTGCTGGCCGCCATCGCTGCCAGTTGGGCGCTGAATCTCGGCGCCCACCTCGAGACCCTGGGAGCGGTACCCAGCGGCCTGCCGACGCTCGGGCTGCCGCAGCTCGACTGGAGCTGGTCGCTGATCTGGAAGCTGGTGCCCCTCTCGCTGGCCTGCTTCGTGGTCATTCTCGCGCAGAGCGCGGCGACTTCGCGCGCCTACGCCGCCCGCTTCGACGATCGTTTCGACGAGAACGTGGACATGGTCGGCCTGGGAATGGCCAATCTCGGCGCCGGCCTGTCCGGCACTTTCATCGTCAATGGCAGCCCGACCAACACCGAGATGGTCGCCAGTGGCGGTGGCCGCAGCCAGGTTTCGCAGCTCACCACCAGTGTCATCGTGCTGCTGGTGCTGCTGTTCCTGACCGGACCACTGGCCTACCTGCCGACCGCCGTTCTTTCAGCGATCGTTTTCCTGGTGGCCATGAAGATGATCGATATCCAGGGCATGCGGCGGATTTACATCGAGGCGCGCGCCGAGTTCTGGGTAGCCTTGCTGACCGCGGCCACCGTCGTTGTCGTCGGCGTCGAGCAGGGCATCGTCCTGGCCATGGTGCTGTCGCTGCTCGATCATGTGCGGCGGGGCTATCGCGGCAGCAATACAGTGATCGCCGCCGACAAGCGGAGAAAAGGATGGCAGATGGTGCCACTGAACCCGCCGCAGCAGATTGCCCCCGGTCTCCTGGTCTATTGCTTCAGCCACAGCCTCTACTACGCCAACTGCGCGCAGTTTTCCGAAGAGGTCCTTCGACTGGCAAAGACGAGGACACCAGCCCCCCTGGATTGCCTGTGCGTCGAGGCGGCAGCCATTGGCGACGTGGACTTCTCGGCAGCGGCGATGCTGCGCAGCGTTTTCACTCAGCTACGTGAGCAGGGCATTCGGCTGGTATTTACCAACGTCTCTCCCGCGCTGCACGCCCAGTTCGAGCGCCACGGCCTGACCGAACTGCTCGGCGCGAACGCGATCTACGGTTCGGTACATGCGGTGATCGCTGACCACGAGGAGAAGGTGGCGGCGGTCGCGACGACGGCAGTCGTCGAGAGCGACGAGAGCGACGACGGGGCCCGGACCTGACGAAGCCACGGGCTCGGTCACCAGAGCCTCTGGAAGTTGCAGGTCTTTGGCAGCGCTTGCCATCCGCTCGTACCCCGAACGGAAGCCCTTGTTGGCTAACTTGGCCAGGAAGAACTAAGATACACACGACTGAGGGAACTAGCCAAGGAGTTCGCCATGCAAGTGAACATGCTGGAGGCCAGGAATCAACTTTCCAAACTGGTGCAAGCCGTACTGGCCGGCGAGGATGTCGTCATCGCCAACAAGGGAGTGCCGGTCGTCAGGCTGGTGAAGATCGGAGAGCCTGTGCTTGCGCGCAAGCCCGGGGCGTGGTCCGCGCTGCCCCAGCCCGATGCAGATTGGGATGCGCCGGAGACCAATCGCGCCATCGCCGATGCACTCACCGGCGGCGAGCCATTGTGAAGCGCTACCTGCTCGACACCCACTTGCTCTATTGGTGGATGACCGCCAGTACGCGTTTGGGCGCAGCCACGCAAGCACTGATCGAACAATCCGAGATCGTCGTCAGTACCGCCAGCATATGGGAAATGGTCTTGAAGAACGGCAAAGGAAAACTGCCTTTGCCGGCGGGCGCCATCACCGAAGGCCTTGAAGCACAAGGCTTCGTCTTGCTGCCTATCTTCCCCCGCCACATTGCGGCCGTGCACAATTTGAGCTGCGCTCACCCCGACCCCTTCGACCGCCTGTTGATCGCCCAGGCGCACGACGAGCGGTTGACCTTGCTGACGCGCGATGCGGCGATACTGGACTTGGGGTTGGCTGCGGTGGCGAGGGGATGAGTGACGCTTCAAGGCCGGCCAAGACGCTGCCAGACCGAACAGGTACGACCAAAAGGGCTCCCACAAAACTACTAGGCTCATTATGGATTCCAGGTTGGTGCGCAACGAAAGCGAGGCTAGAGGCGCACTAGACAACGCCCAAGGAATTCCGTATGCTCTCCTGGGAAGGAACACCTAGGAGGAAGGGGCATGTACACG
>Ga0209573_1005093_pt1 | contig 12177 bp, 9 predicted proteins | sample TNRBio252014_DNA_FD_185870 | JGI IMG/M metagenome (GOLD analysis project Ga0209573, IMG submission 185870) | Wastewater treatment Type I Accumulibacter community from EBPR Bioreactor in Madison, WI, USA - TNR Reactor_6/25/2014_ DNA (SPAdes)... | ecosystem: Engineered > Bioreactor > EBPR >...
GCTACGATCAATACTTTCATGGTAAACACTCCACCCGGAACTGGTAGATTGGTAGACTGGTAGATTGGTAGACTGGTAGATTGGTTCCGTGCATGCGAGCCTCTCTGGCTGTCTGACTGCGTGTCTCTCTGACCCTCTGATTCTCTGACCCTCTGATCTGTGTCTTCCGTGTTATCCGTGAGCAACTCGACCGTCGGGCAGCAGGTGGCGCACCTCCAGGCCCAGGTCGCGCTGCAGGCGTGTGGCCAACAAGGAGCGATGGCAGGCGGCCGGCGCGCGCTCGACACAGAACAGGGCGACGATTTTGGCCTCCGGCCCCAGGTCGGCCAGGAATTGCCGGCTGTCGAAGCTGGCCAGGCGCTCATGGCGGTAGGCAGCGGCAAAGGCGGGATCCAGCACGCTGCGCTGGCGCTTGGCGATTTTGCTGGCCTTGTCGGCGGCGGATTGTTGCTCGCGCGTCGCTGGGCTGGGCGCCAGGTCGGGCCGGTGCAGATAGCGGATGCCCAGCTCGGCCAGCCGGGCCTGCAAGCGCTGGCTGTTGGCAAACGCGTAGTCTGCGCCGCGCACCCCGCGCCGGCCGCGGATGTCCACAAAGGTGTCCACGCCCGCCTGCTGCAAAGCCTGGAAGAAGTCGACCTCGGTGAAGCCGTAGACGCCAGTGGTAACGATAATCGGGGTATGGAGAAATGACTTTTCTCCGAGAAAAGTCATTTCTGGGGACTGGCCCTGCTCATTCATCCTCTTCCTCCTCTTCGCGCTTGGCCGCACGGCTGTAGCGCTTGCGCGAGGTGAACTCCAAGTCGCCGAACAGGCTGAGCTGGCCGCCGGTCAGCCGCTGGATCACCTCGTCCTGGCTGCGCAGCGCATCGTGTTCGTCGATGTGGGCCACGGGAATGCCCAAGGCGTCCAGCGTCTCGCCGATCAACTTGCTGCGGTGGCATTGCTCCGGCTTGCCCTCGCTGCACATCAGCACAAAACGCACACCTCGCTGCCAGGCCGTGCGCACCCGCTCGATGCCAGCCTGATAGAAGGGCTTGCCCTTAACCCGCTCGTAGTCCACCTTGTCGTCCACGTAGCAATCAGGATCGGCCGGTCGGCCGCCCAGCGCGTCGCCCAGGTAGACGTAGCGGATGCCCTGCTGCTTTAACGTCTGTTCCAGCGCGTCTCTGGAGAACTCCGGCTTGAAGCGCGAATAGGGGGCTGTGCGCACATCCACCAGGAACATGATCTGGTACGCGCGCAGCGTCTTGACCAGATCGTCCACGGTGCGCGCGCCGTAGCCGATGGTGAAGACGGGCGGGGATGTATCCACAGAGCCGCTATCCAATGCGCCGGCGTTGCTCACAAAATGCTCCTTGCTGACCAAGAACACAGCGCCGCCAGCGGTTGAAACCGCAGGCTGGCACCCTCAAAGCATGCTAAAGCAAGCTGGCCGTCCGCTCCGTGAGCTTGCTTCAGCATGCTTTGCTGTGTCAGGCGCCGAACACCTGCCCGGTCTACGGGTTCATTCGGCGTCGACGCCGGCGATCTCGCCGCAGCGCCGCCAGCGGTTGAAACCGCAGGCTGGCACCCTCAAAGCATGCTAAAGCAAGCTGGCCGTCCGCTCCGTGAGCTTGCTTTAGCATGCTTTGCTGTGTCAGGCGCCGAACACCTGCCCGGTCTACGGGTTCATTCGGCGTCGACGCCTCAGCGGCGCGCCTGCACCTGCGCCAGGCTGGCCGCGGCCGACTTTCGCACCTTGGCCTTGGGATCGGATAGCGCAGCTTGCAGCGCCTGCTCTGCGCCCGGGCCGCCCAGCCGGCCCAGCGCCTGCGCTGCAGCCTCACGCGCCATGGCAGACTCGTCGGCGGCCAGCCGGGCCGCGATGGCCGGCGTTGCGCGTCGCTCGCCCAGGTCGGCCAGGGCCAGCAGCGCAGCCGCGCGCACCTGGCCCGCGCGGTGGCTCAGTGCGTCCAGCAGCGGCTCCAGCCCGGCCGGGCCGCCGAAACGGCCCAGCCAGCGCGCGGCCCGGGCGGCCTCGACCAGATCGTCGCCGTACAGCCGCTCGACCCAGACGGCCGCGTCCAGGTCGATCTCAGCGCCGAAGCGCACAGAGTCTTTCTCGCCTTCTACGAAGCCCTGGTAGATGTCGGCAAAGGCGGGGGCGTGTGGATTGGGCGACGGCTCGGCAGGCGAGAACGACTTGGCGCGCGACGGCGCCAATTGGCCTGCGAATTGGCTGGCCGAACGCACCTGGCCGCCGGCCGCCCGCACCTGGCCCGCCAGCCCTTGGTCGTTGGTGACCACGGTGACCTTGCCCGGCTGCGGGCTGGCGCGCAGCAGTTGCACGATCACCGCGTCGGCCTCCACGCCGGGCGGCGCGAAGCGCACCGTGACCGAGCCGCCCGATAACTGCCCTTGAGGCGCCGGGGTCAGGCCGCTGTCGAAGACCACGGTCATTGCCTGGCGGCGGGCTGCGGCATATGAGCGCAGCCGCTGCACCAACAGCCACTCGTCGTCCGCGTCGCCCAGTTGTACGCCCGGTATCAGTCCAGTGCCGAGGAGATTGTGGCCGTCGATGAGCAGAGTCATGCCGGTATTAAATCAGCAAAGCGGCAGATCGGCAAGTTGTCAGGTGCTTGGCGTTTCCCCACCCAGTGCGTATAATCGCAAGAACACCGGTCGCTCAACTCTACCACTCTACCAATCCACCAATCTACCAATCTACCCTTCTACCAATGACCCATCCCAACATCATCCTCGCAGGCTTCATGGGAACTGGCAAGACCACCGTCGGCCAGGCCGTGGCCGAGCGGCTGGGGCGCTGGTTCGTCGACATGGACGCCGTCATCGAGCGGCAAGCCGGCAAGCCGATCAGCGCCATCTTTGCCCAGGATGGCGAGCTTGTCTTCCGTCACATGGAGGCCGCCCTCTGTCGCGAGCTGGCCGGCGAACGCAACCTGGTGATCGCCGCCGGCGGCGGCGCGCTGGTGGCAGAGGCCAACCGTGCGGCGCTGGCAGAGAACGGGCTGTTAATCTGTCTGCGCGCGCCGGTCGAGGCCATCCTGGAGCGGCTGGGCGAAGCCGACGACCGGCCGCTGCTGGCCGGGCCTGATCGGCAGGCGCGCGTCGAGGCGCTGTTGGCTCAGCGGGCGGCCGCCTATGCTGCGCTGCCCCATCAGATCGACACGGCTGGTCTGACCGTGGACCAGGTGGCCGAGCAGGTGATCCGCCTGACGCGTAAGGCCGAGGCCGGAATGGCGACGATCCCGGTCAGCTATCCTGGCGGCAGCTATGACATCCTCCTCGGCGATGGTGTGCTGATCGAGCTGGGGCAGGCGATGCTGGCGGCTGGCCTGCGGCCGGGACGCTGCGCGGTGGTCAGCCAGCCGGCAATTGCGGCGGCCCATGCTGACCGGTTGGCCGCGGGCTTGCGAGAGGCCGGCTTTGAGGCAGCGATGGTGGGGATGCCCGACGGCGAGGCGCACAAGACGCTGGCGACGGTAGCCTGGCTCTACGATGCCTTTGTGGCGGCTGGCTTGGACCGGCGCAGCCCGGTGATTGCGCTGGGCGGCGGCGTGGTGGGCGACGTGGCCGGCTTTGCCGCGGCCAGCTATCTGCGCGGCGTGCCCTTTGTGCAAGTTCCCACCAGCCTGCTGGCCATGGTGGACGCCAGCGTGGGCGGCAAGACCGGCGTCGACCTGCCGCAAGGCAAGAATTTGGTGGGCGCGTTCAAGCAGCCAGCGCTGGTGGCCATCGACCCGGAAACGCTCAAGACCCTGCCCTCCGACGAGTTTCGCAGCGGTCTGGCTGAGGTGGTCAAGCACGGCATGATCGGCGACCCTGGCCTGTTCGAGGTCATGGAGGGGCGTGAGGTCTTGCCGTTGAGTGAGCTGGTGGGGCGCGCGGTGCGGGTCAAGGTGGCCGTGGTGCAGGAGGACCCCTTCGAGCAGGGACAGCGCGCGGCGCTGAACCTGGGGCACACCTTCGGCCACGCCTTCGAGACCCTGTCGGGCTACCAACTGCGCCACGGTGAGGCCGTCAGCATCGGGCTGGCCGCGGCCACGCGGCTGGCCGCGCGGCTCGAGCTGTGCGCCCCGACGCTGATAGAGCGGGTCGAGAGCCTGTTGGCCCGGCTGGACTTGCCGATCCGCGCGCAGGGGTACGCGCCAAAGCAGGTCTTGGCGGCCATGGCCACCGATAAAAAACGCGTCGGCAGCGGTCTGCGTTTCGTCCTGCCGCGCGCTGTCGGCGATGTGGATGTGTTCGAAGGCGTGGCGGACGCTGACGTTATCCGCGTGTTGCAGGATGTCATCCCGTCATGAGTGTGGCGCGCCGCAGCAACCTGGCCTTGGCGGTGATTGTGGTGGTTTACTTTGCTTTTGGCGTTGCGCATCTGGCACAGACCCCGATGTTCGAAAAGCCTGATGAGGAATGGCATGCGGCCTACGTGTACTACTTGCTGGAGCAGCGCAGCCTGCCGCCCCTGGTAATCGACGCCGAGCAAAACCCAGCGGTGCAGATTGCCGGCCATCCCCCGTTGTACTACGCAGTCGCAGCCTCCCTGCTGCGCGCCACAGGACTGACGAAGGTTCCTCCCGCGCTGCAAGCCAACCCCTTCTGGGGATATCCCGCTCAGGGCACGACGCCCGACAACAAGAATCGCTTCCTGCACACTGCGGGTGAGCTCGACGATCCGCGTTATCGCCCGCTCTATCTGCTGCGCGGCTTGTCATTGCTGCTAGGCGTCGGCGCTGTCTTCGCAGCCTATGGTATCGGTTTGGCGCTCACCCAGCAGATGGCGCTGGCATTGATGAGTGCGGCGCTGGTTGCTGTGCTCCCCCAGTATAGCTTTATTGCCAGTTCTGTGAGCAACGATGCCCTGGTGGCCACCTTGTCGGGCCTGGGGCTGCTGGCCCTGGTACACGCAGCGGCGCAGGAGGGAACCTGGCGGCATTGGGTCTGGTTTGGCCTCTTAGCCGGCCTGGCCGCCTTGACCAAGACCAGCGCGCTGCTGCTGCCAATCTTTGGCGCCGCTGTGGCCATCTTGTTGGGCATCAGACGCCGGTCTTGGCGGGTGGGCGCCGTAGGCGTGGCCAGCAGCTTAGGCCTGTGGTTAGCGTTCAGCGGCTGGTGGTATGCGCGCAATTTCCTGCAGTTTGACGACCCTCTTGGCGTGGGCGTTCACGTGGCTGCCTACGGCCGGCCCATTACGTTCGAGGGCTGGCGCCTCCTGGATCAATGGCAGGCCACGTCAGTGACTTTCTGGGCGGCGTTTGGCTGGAGCAACGTGCAGTTTCCCGGCTGGGTGTATGCTACACTGCGGGCGCTGGAAGCGCTGGCGCTGATCGGCTTGCTGGCATACCTGCTGCGCCAGCGCCGCCGGCTCTCGAACGGGACGATGTGGGCAGTGGCGCTGGGCTACACCGGTTTGACGATCCTCGCCTATCTCTGGTGGACCACGACGGTGACGGGCACGCTGGGCCGCTTGCTGTTCCCAGCGCTGGCTCCCCTGGCTGTTCTGATGGTGCGCGGCCTCAGCCACTGGTCTCACAAAGCGCTCGCGGCGGCCTGGTCCTTTGTGGCAGTGATCGCCCTGCTGGCGCCCGCCTTTATCATGCCTGCGTATCGAGCGCCAGATTCTATGTTCGCCGTGTCTGGGGGTGAGCAGCGAGCCGCCATGGACGTTTCGTTCGGGACGCTGGCCCGTCTGGTCGATGCCCAGGTCTCGCCACAGCGACTGGCGCCGGGCGAAGCTGTAACGGCTCGGCTCTGTTGGCAGCCCTTGAGCGCTAGCGAACGCGACTATGTTTTGTTCGTCCAGATTCTGGACGAGGCCAACCGCAAGGTCGGAGAACGCACGACCTACCCGGGCCTTGGCCGGTATCCAACCAGCCAGTGGCGGCCTGGCCAGCAGTTCTGTGATGTGGTAGAAGTGCCGACGGACGCCGCCGCCTCAGCCCCGGCGGTCTACTCGGTTGTTGCAGGTTTGTACGACCTTGAGACTGGCGAGAATGTGGCGATGGCCGATGCTAAGGGCGACAGGCTCGGACTGCTGCGAGTGGCTCAGATCAAGCTGCTAGGGCCCAGCCCATCCCTGCCAGCCTCGGCTGTTGCCCTGGACGCCAACTTCGCCGACTTGATCACATTGGCAGGCTACGAGATCGGGCCGCTGGACGCTGCGGGCCAGCTGCCTCTCACCCTCTACTGGCAGGCTCAGGCGCCTATCCAGTCTGACTACACAGTGTTCGTCCATTTGGTGTCGGCCGATGGCCAGCGGGTGGCTCAAGCGGATTCGCCGCCGCAGCAGGGGCGCTATCCCTCGCGCTTTTGGGATGTGGGCGAGACTGTGTCCGACCAGCACACGCTGCAATGGCTGCCTGAGCTGGCGGCGGGTGATTATTCGATTCTGGTTGGGCTGTATCTGCCTGAGACGGGAGACCGTCTCAGGCTGGCCACCTCAGGCGAGTCGAGTTTCGCTCTGCCACTGCTCCCCAGCCAGCCTTGACACCCGCTGCCGGCGTTGAGCAAACAAGCTGTTGGTTAGCCTGTCCTGCCCTGTAGGACGATGTTCGCGTTGCGATTGCCTTTTGCTTGTGATGGAATTTGCAATGTAGTGCATTTTGTGGTTTAATGGGCCGCGTTGATCTGGTCTCCAGACCAGGGTTGCGTCTTGCTTCGACTTGTCCCACCGTTTGCCAGTGCCAGCACGTGGTCGTGGCTGTTGGGACACACAGTTGCCTTGTTTGACACTCACCAGTAAGGATGATGCCCCATGAAGATTGACTTTCCAACCAACCTGAAACATCAAAAACTGCGCGCCTGGGTCGAGGAGATGGCTGCTCTGTGCAAGCCGGACGCCGTCCACTGGTGCGACGGATCGCAACAGGAGTACGACGACCTCTGCGCCCAGATGGTCAAAGCCGGCACTTTCATCAAGCTCAACGAAGAGAAACGGCCCAACTCCTTCCTGGCCTTTTCCGATCCCAGCGACGTCGCGCGCGTCGAGGACCGTACCTATATCTGCAGCGTCAACAAGCAGGATGCCGGCCCCACCAACAACTGGATGGACCCGCGTGAGATGCACGGCATCATGGATAAGCTGTTCGACGGCTGCATGCGCGGGCGCACCCTGTACGTCATCCCCTTCAGCATGGGTCCGCTAGGCTCGCCCATCGCCCAAATCGGCATCGAGATCACCGACTCGGCCTACGTGGTTGTCAACATGCGCATTATGACCCGCATGGGCAGCGCAGTGATCGACGTGTTGGGTGAGAATGGCGACTTCGTGCCCTGCATGCACACCGTGGGCGCGCCGCTGGAGCCGGGCCAGAAAGACGTTCCCTGGCCGTGCAACCCCACTGTCAAGTACATCGTCCACTTCCCCGAGGAGCGCGCGATCTGGTCCTACGGCAGCGGCTACGGCGGCAACGCGCTGCTGGGCAAGAAGTGCCTGGCCCTGCGTATCGCCTCAGTCATGGCCAGGGACGAGGGCTGGCTGGCCGAACACATGCTGATCCTGGGCGTGGAAGACCCGCAGGGCCAGAAGACCTACGTGGCGGCCGCCTTCCCCAGCGCTTGCGGCAAAACCAACTTCGCCATGCTGATCCCGCCAGCATCCTTCGAGGGCTGGAAGGTGACGACCGTCGGCGACGACATCGCCTGGATCAAGCTGGGCCCGGACGGCAAGCTGCACGCGATCAACCCCGAAGCTGGCTACTTCGGCGTGGCGCCCGGCACCTCCGAAAAGACCAATCCCAACGCCATGACCGCATGCAGTCGGGACACCATCTTCACCAACGTGGCGCTGACCCCCGACGGCGACGTGTGGTGGGAGGGCATGACCAAGACCCCGCCGGCCAAGGCCATCGACTGGCAGGGCAAGGAGTGGACGCCCGACAGCGGTCGCAAGGCGGCCCATCCCAACGCCCGCTTCACCGCCCCGGCCAACAACAACCCAGCCATCGATCCGGCCTGGGAAGACCCGGCTGGCGTGCCGGTCGAGGCTTTCATCTTTGGCGGGCGGCGCAGCACCACCGTGCCGTTGGTCATGCAGGCCATGAACTGGCACCACGGCGTCTATATCGCGGCCACCATGGGCTCTGAGACGACGGCTGCGGCCTTCGGCCAGATGGGCGTGGTGCGGCGCGATCCCTTCGCCATGCTGCCCTTCGCCGGCTACCACATGGGCGACTACTTCAACCACTGGCTGAACTTCGGCCGCAACATCCCCAACCCGCCGCGCATCTTCAGCGTCAACTGGTTCCGCACCGACAAGGATGGCCACTTCCTCTGGCCCGGCTTCGGCGAGAACATGCGGGTGCTGAAATGGATCGTCGAGCGCGCCCACGGCCGCGCCGCCAGCGTCGAAAGCGCCATCGGCTGGATGCCGCGCTACGAGGACCTGGACTGGACCGGCCTGGACTTCAGCCGCGAGCAGTTCAACGAGATCATGAGCGTCGATCGCGAGCAGTGGAAGCAAGAGATCCTCAACCACGAGGAGCTGTTCATCCGGCTCTACGACCGTCTGCCCAAGGAAATGCTCTTCAAGAAGGAGTTGCTCTTGTCAGCGCTGTGGCGCTCGCCGGAGCACTGGGAGCTGGACCCGGACAAGGTCGCCCAGCCCCGCTAAATAGTCGTCCCAAAACAAGCCCGCGCTTTGGCCGGTCTCCTGACCGCGCCAACCCACGAAGTTGTTTATGACGGTTACTAAGCGCTGAGGTGGATCTTTTCACAAGGTAATGAAAAGGCCGCGCCCAACCGGGCGCGGCCTTGCTGTTTGTTTCGCACGCTGTCAAGACAACGTGAAGCCGGACAACCAAACCACTTCGCCCCTTAGCTCGCCGCTTTCTTCACCAGCGCAGCGATCGTTGCCTCTTCGGCGGGGGTCAGCTCGATCAACGCAAACGAAGCCGGCCACATGTTGCCTTCGTCGAGGTTCGCATCCGGTTGGAAGCCAAACGTCGCATAGCGCACGTCGAACTTGCTGGCCGCCTGGAAAAAGCAGATAACCTTACCGTCCCTGGCATAGGCAGGCATCCCGTACCAGGTTTTCGGCCAGAGGTCGGGCGCGACCTCGCTGACGATCTCATGAATCCGTGTCGCCATGAAGCGGTCGTGCTCCTCCATCTCGGCGATCTTGGCCAGCAGGTCGCTTTCCCCAACTGCTCGGTTCTTGCTCGCGCGCGCCTCGGCCTTCAGCTCTTTGGCGCGCTCCTTCATCGCAGCCTGTTCCTCGGCCGAGAATCCGCTGGACTTCTCGGTATCCTTCTTAGGGCTCATAGACACCTCCTCAATGGCACAAAATTGTTGCAAACGCTGCACTTTCACCCAATTGTAGCACTGCGACGCAGAACAAGTCAAACGCAATCGAAGGGGCTATCGATAGGATTTCCATGGAACTCGGTGGTTGTTCGAGTCTTAGGTTGACGCGCGCTTGTACCGTTCCTGTTTACGCCAGCCCATCCAGCCGCGCCATCTGCTCCGACGTCAGCTCGATCTCGGCCGCATCCCAGTGCTGCCCTTGCAAGCAGCGCGGAGACTTCGGAAGTCTTGCGCAGCCAGACTAAACCGCCGCCGCCTGGGCAATGTCTGCCAGCATAACCGCGTAAGCCCGCTCGTCGGCGTCGCTCCATGGCTTGCTAGCCGCAAAGCGCAGCCGCACGTAGTCCAGCACCCACACGCCCTCGTCGTTCAGCAGGCTGGAGCGCAGCAGATCGCGTAGCTCGTCGATCACCTGGACGCGCTCTTGGTCTGAGAACAGGCCCAGGAAGGCGCCCGCGAAGGTCTCCAGCCAGTCGCCGATGTCGCCGGGCAGCGCTGTTGGGCGGGAAAAACGTTCGATGGACGTCACCATGAAGCCGACCTGCTCCAGCTTGCCGCGATACTCGTCCTCGCCGGGGAAATACCAGGGGCTGAGCAGCTCAAACGCCAGGCCGCGGCGCGCCAGCACAGCCGCCAGCGCCTCCAACACCTGGGCAATATTGCCCGCGCCGCCCATCTCGCCCACAAAGCGGCCGCCCGGCTCCAGCGCCTGCCATACACCCGCTATGACGGCCTCGGGCGGGCGCATCCAGTGCAGGGCCGCGTTGCTGAACACGGCATCGAACTCGGCCTCGAAGGGCAGCGCACGGGCGTCAACCACGCGCGCGTCCAGCCCGCGCGCCTGCGCCGCCGCCGCCTGCGCTTGGCTGCTGTCCACGCCGACGACCTGGCAGCCCAGGCTGGCCAGCTTCTCCGTCAGCGCGCCGTCGCCGCAGCCCAGGTCGAGGATGCGCTCGCCAGGTTGGGCAGCGAGCAGCTCCAGCACCGGCCGGCCCAGCTCGGGCACAAAGCCGGCAGTGCGGGCGTACTGGTTGGGATTCCAGGTTTGAGAGATGGTTGCTGTCATGGGTGGTCGCAAGGAAACTTGTGTCTGACTCGTAACCCGTGACCCTGTAATCCGTAACCCGAAAAGGTGAAGTCGCTTCCGAGATTCCGGGTTACGGGTTACGCACTACGAGATTAGCCAGCCCAAAGCCGCACGTAAGCGGCCTGTTCCGGCGTCTGCGGCGAGCGGGGATGGCGAGCGCGCTTCTCGACCGTCTGCCAGTGGCGGGCGATCTCGGCCAAGGCCTGCTCGCCGCTCATGCCGCAGCGCACCAGGTGGCAGCCGACCACCGTGCCCGTCCGCCCGACGCCGCCCCAGCAGTGGACGCAGACCGTGTGGCCTGCACCGATGGCCTGGTCGATCTTGTCCAGGATGGCCGCCATGAACTCCGGCGCGCGCGGCAGACCCAGGTCGCGAATCGCCATGCGCTGGTAGACGACGCGCCGGCCGTCAGGCCCATGATCTGGCAGCAGATCGTTGTAGGGAACCAGCTCGCCTTCTTCAGTCAGGTCGATAAAGTAGGTAATGCCCGCGTCGAGATGAGCTTGCAGGCGCTGGCGGGCGACGGCATCATCCCAGTGGCCGGGATATTGGCTGGCCAGCAGGCGCTCACTCAGCCAGTAGCTGTTGTCGTTGGGACGCAGGTGCTGCACCACGCGGCCGTCCTGTTGCAGGGCGACCCAGTCGCCCGTGCGCAGGCGGGCGAACTCCTCTGGCGCCAGGGCGACGAGCGGAAGCGGCTGGCCGTACATCTCGTCGGCTACCACCGAGGCCAGGGCGAAGAAGCTGTCTACGCCGCTGGTGATGATGGCGGCCGGCGCTGTGCCAGCCTTAACAGCCTCCAGCAGCACGGCGGTAGTCGTGCTGGAGCCGCGCGCGAAAGGCAAACAGAGCACACGGCCGGCCGCATGATGGCCCGACAGCGGGTGACGCCGGTCGATGATCTCGCCAGTCGTGTGGTCAAAGCCGCCCCAGAAGCTGAGCGGCTCGCTGGCCGCCAGCGCCGGCCCTTGCGCCTGGCCCGCAATCACAACCTGTCCGGAGAGTACCGTGTTCATGTCACCACCCCTCCTGGCGCACGACCCGACCGGCCATGGCTGAGCGCACGCAGTCGGCCAGGCCGCCAAAGGTGACGCGCGTGCTCAACATGCCGGGCGCGTAGTAGGCGTATTTGGCTGAGTTGGTCATCAGCAGCTTGATCTGCGGCGGCAGCATGGGCGTGGCCAGGATGCAGGTGTCCACGGTCAGCTTGCCGCCGAACTGCTCCAGCGCCTGCAGATAGCCGGCCTGGCGAGCCAGCAAGGCCATGCCGCGGCTGGATGTGACCAGGAACTGCACGCCGGGGTGGACGTGTCGGCCAGCCAGCAGCGGCGCCAACTGCTTGAACTCGGCCAGCGAGAAGTGCGGGCTGCCCAACACCACCATGTCCAGCCGGTCGCCGTCAGCCGTGGTCAGCTCGGCGCGAGCGCGGCGCAGCGTGGCCATGTCCACGTCCCGCACCTGTTGCGGCTGGCGGCTCTGCATGGCGGCGTCCAGCGTAGGAGCCTCAGGTGTGACGCCCACGATGTGAAACAGGGCCACTGCGCCAGAGCTGGCCGCGGCCGCGCCCAGCGCCTTAAGCTGATCCTCGTTGGGCGTCGCCGCCAGCCCCTCTACCACCGGTATGCGGTCGCCGCAGACCTGGCCCAGCAGGTGGCCCAAGACCGGATAGAAGGTGTCATCGGCCTGCACCGCGGCGGGCACGTCCAGCAGGCGAAACAGCACCTGGCCGGCCCGGTTTTCGGTCAGATGCAGCCCTACGGCCGGCGCGCGGCCGGTGATGGCGCAGC
>Ga0209573_1005094_pt1 | contig 12175 bp, 7 predicted proteins | sample TNRBio252014_DNA_FD_185870 | JGI IMG/M metagenome (GOLD analysis project Ga0209573, IMG submission 185870) | Wastewater treatment Type I Accumulibacter community from EBPR Bioreactor in Madison, WI, USA - TNR Reactor_6/25/2014_ DNA (SPAdes)... | ecosystem: Engineered > Bioreactor > EBPR >...
TTGCCGGTCGGCGCGGGGGCCGCTAGCCAAGGGCCATGGCGGTGATGGTCATCTTCGGGCTGGGATATCTGGGTGAGGCCGTGGCGCGCCAGGCCGAGGCGGCGGGCTGGACCATCCGGGCGACCTCGCGCGACCCCGAACGTGGCCTGATCGATCCGACCGATCCCAAGGCCCTGGGCACGGCGCTGGACGGAGCCGAGGCGCTTCTGGTCACCGCCGCCCCGACCGGGGCCGGCTGTCCCGGCCATGCCGCCCTGGCACCGCTGCTGGCAGACGTTGCGCCGCCCTGGATCGGCTATGTCTCGTCCACCGCCGTCTATGGTGACCGCGGCGGCGGCTGGGTGTTCGAGGATGCGGCGCTGAATGCCGCCTCGATTGGCGGTGCCCGCCGGGTGGCGGCAGAGCGGGCCTGGCTAGGCCATGGGGCCCACATCTTCCGGCTGCCGGCCATCTATGGCCCCGGGAGATCAACGGTTGACCGCCTGCGAGCGGGCACGGTCCGGCGTGTCAACAAGCCGGATCAGATCTTCAACCGGATCCATGTCGAGGATGCTGCCGCCGGCATTCTGGTAGCCCTGGTGCGCCCGTCGCCTGGACGGGCCTGGAACCTGACCGACGACGACCCGTCCTCGATGGAGGCGGTGATCGAGGCCGCCTGCGCGCGCCTGGGCCTGCCGCTGCCGCCCGAGACGGACCTGAACGATCCCTCGGTGACCGAGGCGATGCGCGGCTTCTATCTGGACTGCAAGCGGGTCTCGAACGCCCGGGCCAAGGCCGAGCTGGGCTGGCGGCCCCGTTATCGGACCTGGCGCGACGGTCTGGAGGCCCTCATCGCGCAAGCTTGACCGAAGGGCAGTTGAGCCGGCCCGCGCACAGGGCTAAGGCAGGATCATGCCCGACATTACCGACAAGCAGTTTTTCACCGAAGACGAGGCCCTGGATTTCCACCGGCTGCCGAGGCCCGGCAAGCTGGCGGTCCAGCCGACCAAGCCGATGGCGACCCAGCGCGATCTGTCGCTGGCCTATTCGCCGGGCGTGGCGGTGCCGGTTCTGGCCATCGCGGCCGATGAGGACCTCGCCTACGACTATACGTCCAAGGGCAATATGGTCGCTGTCATCTCGAACGGCACGGCCATTCTGGGCCTCGGCAATCTGGGGGCCATGGCCTCCAAGCCGGTGATGGAGGGCAAGAGCGTCCTGTTCAAACGCTTTGCCGACGTCGACAGCTTCGATGTCGAGGTCCAGACCACCGACCCCGATGAGTTCATCACCGTCGTCAAGAACATCGGCGCGACCTGGGGCGGGATCAATCTGGAGGACATCAAGTCCCCGGAGTGTTTCGTCATCGAAAGCCAGCTTCAGGACCTGCTGGACGTTCCGGTCTTCCACGACGACCAGCACGGCACCGCCATCATCTCGACGGCGGGGCTGATCAATGCGGTCGAGATCGCCGGAAAGAAGCTGGAGGACGTCAAGGTCGTGCTGGTCGGGGCCGGGGCGGCGGGCCTGTCGTCGATCGGCCTGATGAAGTCGATCGGCGTGCGGGCGGAAAATACGGTCATCGTTGACCGCGACGGCGTGGTCTACAAGGGCCGCGACAATGTCGACCAGTGGAAGGCCGCCCACGCCACCGACACGCCGCACCGCACCCTGGCCGAGGCTATGGTCGGGGCCGATGTGGTGCTGGGCCTGGCCGCCAAGGGGGCCATCACCAAGGAGATGGTCGCCTCCATGGCCCCGCGCCCGATCATCTTCGCCATGGCCAATCCCGATCCCGAGATCACGCCCGAGGAAGTCCAGTCGGTGCGCGACGACGCCATCATCGCCACGGGCCGGTCGGACTATGCCAACCAGGTCAACAATGTGCTGGGCTTCCCCTACATCTTCCGTGGGGCCCTGGATGTGCGCGCCCGACAGGTGAACCACGAGATGAAGGTAGCCTGTGCCCGCGCGCTGGCGGCGCTGGCGCGCGAGGATGTGCCCGATGAGGTCGCCATCGCCTATCGGGGCCGCAAGCTGAAGTTCGGGCCGGACTACATCATTCCCGCCCCGTTCGATCCGCGCCTGATCTGGTACATCCCGCCGTTCGTGGCCCAGGCGGCGATGGACACCGGCGTCGCCCGCAAGCCCATCGAGGACATGGAGGCCTACCGGGTCGAACTGCGCCAGCGCGTCGATCCGTCCGCCGCCCTGATGCAGAAGATTTCGTCGGCGGTTCGCGGCGAACCCAACAAGCGGGTTGTCTTTGCCGAGGGTGAGGAGCCCCAGGTCATCCGGGCCGCCTACGGCTTCAAACAGGCCAATCTGGGCACGCCGATCCTGATCGGGCGCGAGGAGCTGATCCGTCAGAACGCGCACGAGGCCGGGCTGAACTTCGACGAGCTGGGCATCGAGATCACCAATGCCAAGGTCTCGGACAAGAACAGCCTGTACACCGACTGGCTCTACAACCGGTTGCAGCGGCGCGGCTATCTGCGCCGTGACGTCCAGCGGATGATCAACCAGGACCGCAACTATTTCGGCGCGACCATGTGCGCGCTGGATGACGCTGACGCCATGGTCACGGGCGTGACCCGCAACTTCAACATGGCGCTGCGTGAAGTTCGCCGCGTGCTGGATGTGACCGACCGGATGATCGGCCTGTCCATCGTCCTGGCCAAGGGCCGCACCCTGTTCGTGGCCGACACCTCGATCCATGAACTGCCGACGGCGGATGACCTGGCCGAAATCGCCGTCAAGGCGGCCAATACGGTGAGGAAGCTGGGGCGGGTCCCGCGCGTGGCCTTCCTCAGCTATTCGACTTTCGGCAATCCCCCGGGTGACCGCTCGGAGAAGGTGCGCGAGGCCATTCGCATCCTCGACAATATGGGCGTCGATTTCGAATACGAGGGCGAGATGCCGCCGGACCTGGCGCTGGATCCGGCCCAGCGGGCCAACTATCCGTTCATGCGCCTGTCCAAGGACGCCAATGTCCTGGTCATGCCGGCCATCCATTCGGCGGCGATCTCGACCCAGCTGGTTCAGGCCCTGGGGGCCGCCACCGTGATCGGCCCGATCCTGGTGGGGCTGGAGAAGTCTGTCCAGATCGTGCCGCTGGGTGCGTCGGTGACCGAAATCATCACTGCCGCCACCTTCGCCGCCTATGAGGAAAGCGTCGTCGAGGCGGATTAGGTCGGGGCTATTCCGACGGGGCCGTCGGGGCGGTGTCTCCCGGCAGGGCGCGTTGGCTGCGCGACTCTCGAATCCACTCCAGGACGCAGAACACCACGGCGATACTGCCGAGCCAGGCAGCGATGACAAACACCGGCGCGAATCCCTGCTGGTCGATCATCTCGCCCAGCGGCGCCCGGCCGAGTGTCCCGATCAGCAGGGCCAGCGAGGTGAAGACGGCGAACTGGACCGCGCCGAACATTCGGCTCGACAGGGCTGAAAGGTAGGCCACAAAAGCCGTGCCGGCGATGCCGCTGGCCAGATTCTCGCCGGTGATGGCGAGCATCAGCCGGGCCATGGGCTCGCCTACGCCGAACACCCCGAACAGCCCGTATAGCCCCGTCGCCTGCATGAAGCCGCCGATCACGGGCGCGCCCATGGCGAGGTCGGCGAAGAGCAGATTGGTCAGCGCCGCCAGGATGGCCCCCAGGGTCAGGGTAGCCATTCGCCCCAGGGTCAGCAGCATCCATCCGCCCAGGGCGATGCCCAGAATTGTCACAATGACCCCGAAGGTCTTGGATGCCAGGGCCACTTCGACCAGCGTATGGCCCAGCGCCCCGCCCTCGGCCCCCATGTAAAAGGGATAGGCGAAACTGCCCCAGATGCTGTCGGTCAGGCGATAGCTCAGGATCAAGGCCAGAACCAGGATTGCGGCCCCCTTGAGACGCCCCATCAGCTCGGTCAAGGGCGCGAGAATTCGGTCATAGAGGGTGTCCAGGATCGACGATCCAGCCGCCGCCGCGGTCGTCGATTTCTGGGAAATGAAGGCGGCGAGCGCACAGGGCAGCAGCACGGCGGCGGCGATGATCCATGGCCCGGTGGAACTGGTGAATTCGCCCGCGCTGGGTGGTTCGGCCTCCGTCAGGGCGCGGACCATGAACTGTATGATCTGAAAGGCGGCCCAGGCCCAGCCGGCCAGGACGGCGATGAGAGCGATGTTGCGAAGGCGATCGGATCCCCGCCGTTCCTGTTGAACGGCGAGCTGGGGGGCGGGCTCGGGCTCGGGAGCAATGAGGCTTCCAACCAGGCCCAGACCCATCAGGAGCGCCCCCACCACATAGACGCCCGGCCAACCTATGGCCGCCGCCAGCAACAGGGCGCCGGCGGCTCCGGCCAGGGCGGCGATGCGATAACCGAATTGATAGATAGAGCTGAGCAGATCGATGGGGGCCCCCTCGCCGGCCACCTCGATCCTCCAGGCGTCGATGACGATGTCCTGCGTGGCCGAGGCGAAGGCCGCCAGCGCCGCCGCAGCCGCCATGGCCGCCACGCCGCCGGGGGCCTCGGGGTGAGAGGTGGCCACCACCATGAGGGCAGCGGCGATGATGAACTGCAGCGTGACCATCCAGCCGCGTCGGCGTCCCAGCCGCCCGATAACAGGCAACTTTGAACTCATGGCCGGCGACCATAGGAACTTGAAGGCATAGGCCAGGCCGACCCAGGACAGGACGCCGATGGTCGAGGCTGTCACCTCCGCTGCGGTGAGCCAGGCGTTCAGGGTACCGGTGACGAGCACGAAGGGCAGGCCCGCCGAGAAACCGAGCAGGAGCATGGCCAGGGTCCGCCGATCCGTGAAGGCGGCGCGCAGGATGCCGAGACCCTTGGGCTTCTCGGCGGTTGATGTGGCGGTCATGGGCGCAGGCTCCCCGTGTGGGCGCCCTGTGCGCCGCAGATCAGGAGGCCAGCTTTACCCGACTGTCACGCTTCGTCCAGCGGGCCAGGGTGGCACGCAGCTGTTCGGCGTCGATGGGCTTGGCCAGGTGATCGTTCATGCCGGCGTCCAGACAGGCCCGGCGGTCCTCGGCAAAGGCATTGGCGGTCAGGGCGACGATGGGGGTGTCGTCGCCGCGGTCGCGCACCTGGCGGGTGGCGGCCACGCCGTCCATACCGGGCATGCGTATGTCCATCAGCACCAGGTCGTAGCGGGCGCGGGCCATGGAGGCGACGGCCTCTTCGCCCGAGGCCGCCGTTTCGACCGCGCACCCCTCCCGCTGCAGCAGGGTTCGGGCGAGCAGGGCATTGACCGGATTGTCCTCGGCCAGCAGCACCCTGAGGCTGGCGAACCGAGGCCTGGCGACGCGCTCATCGTCGTGGCCCTGGGCCGGGGCCAGGCCCGGCGCGATCTGGAGAACGGTCGCGAGCCGCTCGATCAGCGAGGTCCGCCGCAGGGGCTTGATCAGATAGCCGGCGAAGCCGAGATCGCGGTAGCGCTGGATCAGATCGCGGTCGTCCGGGCGCAACAGGATGACACCGTGGCCAACCGGCGGCACCTCGGCCAGGGCGGTTCCCTCCGCCGCGGCATGGTCGACCAGCACGATGTCGGGCTGCGCCTCGGCGACGTCCAGACACCGGCCGCCCGAGGCCTCGACCAGGGCTGCGGCTGATTGCCGGATGAAGGGGTTCGGAGAGCTGACGGCGACCTTGATCTGATCCAGAGACGGACGATCAGGCACAGCCGAGGGCGGCGCGGCGTCGAACACCGCCTCAACAAAAAAGCGCGCGCCGCCGGTCGGGGCATCCTCGACGCCGGCGTGTCCGCCTAGGCCCCTGGCCAGCCGGTCGACGACAGCGAGGCCCAGGCCGGTGCCGCCATGGCGGGTGGCGTCGTCGGTGACGACATGGCCGAACTGTTCGAACACGCGGGCGCGAGCCTCAGGCGGCACGCCGGGGCCGCTGTCATCGACGATGAAGCGCAATACCGGGCGGGCATCAGGGCCGCCGACGCGGGTCACGGCGATATGGACGCCGCCGGTCTCGGTGAACTTCACCGCATTGCCGGCCAGGTTGAACAGGACCTGACGCAGCCGCCCGTCGTCGGACAGGACGTCGGGGGCGTCAGGGTCGACTGTCCAGACGATCTCCAGGCCCTTGTCGTGAGCCCGGGGGCCGAGCAGTTCGGCGACACCCTGGACCAGGGCTTCCAGATCGACCGGGGACGTATCGAACTCGACCTTGCCGGCTTCCAGCCGGGCATAGTCGAGCAGATCATTGACCAGACCCAGCAGATGCTCGGCCGAGTCGCGGGCCGCCGTGGCATAGGCCGTCTGGGCGCCATCCAGCCGTGTGCGCGACAACAGGCCCAACATGCCGACAACGCCATTCAGCGGCGTGCGCATTTCGTGGCTCATCAGGCGCAGGAACTCGGCCCCACTGCCGGTGTCGGGCGCGGTGATGTCCTGGGGTCTGGTCTTCACCCGTCTGGCCATGCGTGTTCTGGCTCCTTGAGGCCATCATGCACATGCGGGATTAACGGGCGCTCAAGGCGGGCGTTGGAGTGGCTGAAAAAGTCGGCACGATCATCTCATGGGCCGGGCGCCGATAGGCCAGGGCTTCGGCGATATGGCGGCGAAGGACGCCGTCGGCCCCTTCCAGGTCGGCGATGGTGCGGGCCAGGCGCAGGGTCCGGGTCCATCCGCGTGCCGTCAGGTTGCCGGCCTCGCCGGCGCGGATCAGCAGGTCGCGGCCCGGCTGATCGGGGGCCGCGATCCGGTCGAGCGTTTCCCCCGAGGCCCGTGCGTTCAACGATTGATCAACCGGCAATCCGAGATCGCGCGCCCGCTCGGAGGCCAGATCGCGAGCGAGCGTGACCCGGGCGGCGGCCTCAGCTGTGCCTTCCGCTGGGGACGGCAGGGCCATGTCGGCGGCGGTGACGGCCGGAGCCTCGACCTGCAGGTCGATGCGGTCGAGCAGCGGCCCGGACAATCGGCCCTGATAGTCCCGCTGACAGCGCGGGGCCTTGCCGCAAGCCCCCTTGCCGGCCCCGCCGAGGCCACAGCGGCAGGGGTTCATGGCCGCCACCAGCTGGAACCGGGCCGGATAGCGGACATGGGCATTGGCGCGGGCGACCGTCACCTCGCCGGTTTCCAGCGGCGTTCTGAGGGAATCCAGGGCCTGGGGGCTGAACTCGGGCAGCTCATCCAGGAACAGCACGCCGTTGTGGGCCAGGGAGACCTCGCCGGGCTTGGCCTTGATCCCGCCGCCGGTCAGGGCCGCCATGGAGGCCGAATGGTGCGGACTGCGAAAGGGCCGGGCCTGGGTCAGGGCTCCGCGCGCGATCATCCCGGCCAGCGACCAGACCATCGAAGTTTCCAGGAGTTCAGGCGGGGTCAGGGGCGGCAACAAGCCCGGCAACCGCGCCGCCAGCATCGACTTGCCTGACCCTGGCGGCCCGACAAGCATCAGATTGTGACCCCCGGCAGCGGCGACCTCCAGCGCCCGCTTGGCCATTTCCTGACCTCTGACCTCCTTCAGGTCGGGCGCGCCTTCGCCGATCAGGGCGGGGCCGGGCTCAGGCCGGCTCATGACCTGGGTGCCGCGAAAATGATTGACCACCGCGATCAGCGAGCGTGGCGCCAGGATCGCCAGATCTCCGGCCCAGGCGGCCTCGGGGCCGTTGGCCTCCGGGCAGATCAGGCCCAGATCCATTGACGCCACCGCCACGGCGGCGGGCAGGGCCCCGGCCACGGGCGCGATCCGTCCGTCCAGCCCCAGTTCGCCGACCGCCGCCCAGCCATCGAGCGCGTCGAGCGGCAGGATCCCCATGGAGGCCAAGAGCGCCAGGGCGATGGGAAGGTCGAAATGGCTGCCCTCCTTGGGCAGGTCGGCGGGGGCCAGATTGGCCACAACCCGCTTTGCCGGAAAGGCCAGGCCGATGCCTGCCAGGGCTCCACGCACCCGTTCGCGGCTCTCGGCGACGGCCTTGTCGCCCAGGCCGACGACCTGAAAACTGCCTTGCTGACCGGAGGTCGAGGTCACCTCGACGTCGACGCGCCGGGCCTCCACCCCCTCAAACGCCACGGTGACAACCTTGGCGAACATGTCAGCCTCCAATCCCGCCCTGGGATTGCAGAACAAAATACGAACAACGCGGGTCCGTCAAGCCCGATCGAGCGCCGTCCAGCCGAAGTCGAGCAGGGGGCGGGCGTCGGCGGCCAGCCCCGCAACGACGTCAGGCAGGTCGGAGGCGAGCACCTCGGCCTCACCCAGGGGCCGCGACACGATCCAGCGCGTCCGTTTGATCGCGGCCTCGATCGGGGTGCCGGCCTGGACCTCAAACCCCCTGGGCATGCGTTTGGCCGGTGTGCCCGGATCGAGCCTCAGTCCGGCCCTGGCCAGCGCCGATTCGACCCTGGCCCAGCCGGCTGGGTCGCGGGCGATGGCGGCGCGGATCGCGTCGATGTCGGCTCGTTCATCCAGATAGAAGCCGACAGCGGCGAACGGGCCATGACCGTGCGGTTCGTCCGGCAGGGCCAGGGGGTCGATGCCGCCCACGGGCTCCGGTTCGATATGGATATAGACCATGCCGGGGCTCATCCGCTGACCGTCGCGGGTCAGGGTGCCGGACACATGGGCCTTATAGGGCCGCTTGTCCTTGGAGAAGCGGGTGTCGCGGTGGAGGCGGAACTGGCTGGATTTTGGATCGCCCGCCAGAGGCAGGCCGCGGGCCGCCATCGCCTTTGACGTCGCGATGATCAGGGCGGCCAGACCCGGTTTGAGCTGGTCGTCATAGACCGCACGATTCTCGTTGAACCAGTCCCGATCATTATGAGCCGCCAGGCCGCGCAGGAAGGCCAGCCCCTCAGGCGTGAATCCGGTAAACCCGTCCATCATCAAGGCGCTCCATTGCCGCGAAACAGCCTATTCCCGACCCGCGCGCGCGTCAGCCCGGAATTGCTTGAGCCGGCGGGCCTGATCCGCCACCCTGTGCGCCTTCATGAACGCCCCCTCGCCCCCGCCCGTCCCCATCGACGCCAGCCCGATGATGGCCCAGTACCTGGCCGCCAAGGCGCGCCAGCCCGACGCCCTGCTGTTTTTCCGCATGGGTGACTTCTACGAGCTGTTCTTCGAGGATGCCGAGACGGCCGCCGGGGTACTGGGCATCACCCTGACGCGGCGCGGCAAGCATCAGGGCGGTGACATCCCCATGGCCGGGGTGCCGGTCCATGCGGTCGACGGCTATCTGGCGCGGCTGATCCGGGCCGGGTTCAAGGTCGCGGTCTGCGAACAGATGGAAGATCCCGCCGAGGCCAAGAAGCGCGGCTCCAAATCTGTGGTCCGGCGTGATGTGGTGCGGGTGGTGACGCCCGGCACCCTGACCGAGGACAGTTTGCTCGACGCCGGCCGCGCCAACCGGCTGGCGGCGGTGGCGGTGCGCGGCGACCGGGCGGCCCTGGCGACGGTCGAGATTTCCACCGGCGAGGTCGAGAGCCTGGCGGTGGCGCGCGATCAGCTGGGGGCGGCCCTGGCCTCGGTGCGACCCTCCGAGACCCTGGCGGGGGATCGTCTGTTTGCCGACGAGGCCGTGGCGGCGGCGCTGAAGGCGTCGGGCGGCGTGGTTCAGCCGATGGCCCAGGCCCTGGCCGAGTCGGGCGCGGCGCGCGATCGGGTCGAGCGGCTCTACGGGGCCTCGACGCTGGACGGCTTCGGCGATTTCGAGCCGGCCGAGGTGGCGGCGCTCGGCCTGATTGCCGCCTATATCGAGACGACCCAGGCCGGCAAGCTGCCGGCTCTGAAGGCCCCGCGCCGGCTGGCTGAGGCCGGCTTCATGGCGATCGATCAGGCGACGCGGGTGTCCCTCGAAATCGACCGGACCCAGACGGGGGGTCGTGAGGGCTCCTTGATCGCCGCCATCGACCGCACGGTGACGGCCCCGGGCGCACGCCGCCTGACCGAGCGTATCAGCCGGCCGCTGTCGGACCCGGGGGCCATCGCGGCCCGGCTCGATGCCGTCGGCTGGCTGCATCAGCGGCGCGATCTTCGCCGCGCCCTGCGCCAGGCCCTGAAGGGGGCCCCCGATCTGGCCCGGGCGCTGTCGCGACTGGCGCTGGGGCGCGGCGGGCCGCGCGATCTGGCGGCGCTGCGCGACGGTCTGGACCGGGCCGATCAGGTCCTGACGTTGCTGGCGGCGGATGCCGCATCGCTCGATGGCCCGCCGCCTGAGATTTCCCGGGCGCTGGACGCCCTCGCGTCCACGGACCTCGTCTCGTCCCTGAAGGCCGACCTTCAGACCGCCCTGATCGAACAGCCCGGTCACCTGGCTCGCGACGGGGGCTTCGTGGCACCTGGCTGGTCGGACGATCTGGACGCCGCCCGGACGCTGCGCGACGATTCCCGCAAGGTGATCGCCGACCTTGAGGCACGCTACCAGACTGACAGCGGACTGCCATTCCGTGCCAAACACAATGCGGTGCTGGGATATTTTCTGGAGATCGCCTCCAAGCACGGCGAAGACCTGGTTCGACAGGGGGCTGACACAGGCTTCATCCATCGTCAGACCCTGGCCAACCAAATGCGCTTCACCACGGTCGAGCTGGCCGAATTGGATGCGAAGATCGCCCAGGCCGGCGACCGGGCCCTGGCCATGGAAATCGAGATTTTCGACGACCTTAGGCAGCGGGCTGTCAATCTGGCGGAGGCCTTGCAGGGCAAGGCTGAAGCCCTGGCCGAGCTGGATGTCACAGCAGCCCTGGCGGAATGGGCCGAAGAGGCGCGCTGCGTCCGGCCTGCGGTGGATCGGTCGGCGGTCTTTGCGGTCGAGGCCGGTCGCCATCCGGTCGTCGAGGCGGCGGTGACGCGCGAGGGCGATCCCTTCACGCCGAACGCCTGTCACCTCGATGGTGCGGGCGAACTCTCCAAGCGGCTGATGATCGTGACCGGCCCGAACATGGCGGGTAAGTCGACCTTCCTGCGCCAGAACGCGCTGCTGGCCGTGCTGGCCCAGGCCGGCTGTTTCGTGCCGGCGGCCTCGATGCGGCTGGGCGTCGTCGATCGGCTGTTCAGCCGCGTCGGGGCGGGCGACGACCTGTCGCGGGGGCGTTCGACCTTTATGACCGAGATGGTCGAAACGGCTGCCATCCTGACCCAGGCGACCGATCGCTCGCTGGTGGTTCTGGACGAGATCGGGCGCGGCACCGCCACCTATGACGGCCTGGCCATCGCCTGGGCCTGCGCCGAATATCTGCACGACCAGGCCCGCTGCCGGACCCTGTTCGCGACCCACTATCATGAGCTGGCCCGACTGGAGGGGCGGCTGGAGCATCTCGGCAATCTGTCGATGCGGGCTCGGGAGTGGAACGGGGAACTGGTGTTTCTGCACGAGGCGGGGCCCGGGGCGGCGGATCGGTCCTATGGGGTTCAGGTGGCCAGGCTGGCCGGGGTGCCGGCCCCGGTCGTCAGCCGCGCCCGCGAGGTGCTGGAGCGGCTGGAAGGTCAGGAGGCCCCGCCGGCCCGTCTGGAAGACCTGCCGCTGTTCGCCGTCGGCGTGCAGGAGGTGCCGGTGACCGGACCCTCGCCGGTCGAGGCCCTGTTGCAAGAGATCGAGCCGGATGACCTGACCCCGCGCGAGGCGCTGGAGGCGCTTTATCGGCTGAAGGGGGCGGCCCGCTCGTGACCGGTGCGCCGGATCTGGCGAGCATCCGCGCCGACCTCGAGGCCGCGCGCGAGCGGGCGGGCCAGAAGCTGGATGCCGGCCTCAAGGGTGTCGAGGCGGCGCGGCTGGAGGCGGCAGCCTCGGATCAGGCGGCCATGGCCCTGTGGCAGACCCTGGCCGAGGGCGCGGCAACGAAGGCGAGCATCAGCCTGCTGGCCGTCGGCGGTTACGGGCGCAGCGTGCGAGCTCCCTATTCCGATCTCGACCTGATGCTGCTCAGGCCGGCGCGCCTTGACGCGGCTGCAGAGGCGTTGATCGAGACCCTGCTGCAGAGCCTGTGGGACTTGGGGTTCAAGGTCGGCTGGTCGGTCCGCACCGGGTCCGAGGCGCTGAAGCTGGCACGTCAGGACATGACCATTCGCACCAGCCTGCTGGAAGCGCGCCACCTTGCCGGCGATGCTCGGCTGTCCGAGGTCTTTCTCCAGCGCTTCCGCCGGATGGTGAAATCGACCGATCCCCGTCCCTTCATCGCCGCCAAGCTTGAGGAACGGGATATTCGCCATGCCAAGGCCGGGACGGTCCGCTATCAGGTCGAGC
>Ga0209573_1005095_pt1 | contig 12174 bp, 13 predicted proteins | sample TNRBio252014_DNA_FD_185870 | JGI IMG/M metagenome (GOLD analysis project Ga0209573, IMG submission 185870) | Wastewater treatment Type I Accumulibacter community from EBPR Bioreactor in Madison, WI, USA - TNR Reactor_6/25/2014_ DNA (SPAdes)... | ecosystem: Engineered > Bioreactor > EBPR >...
AATCGAGATCGCGTTCCCCGGCTTCCATCGCGTCATGCTTGCTGCGCAGGTTGCCGGCGCCGCAGATCCGCTGTGGCCGCAGGGCCGTGGCCACCTCGCCCAGGCGCGCGGGATCGGCCACATGCGCTCCGTCGGCCCCGGCCCGCGCCACCAGCCGCGGATCGGCCGGAGCATCGATCAGCGCCGCCGCCCCCACCGCCTGCACCACCGGGGCGAGCACCTTGCTCGCCTTCAAGAGGTCTCGGTCGTCGCCCTCCGCCAGCTTCAACAGTACGGCGGCCACCGGCGCAGCCGCCAGCACAGCCGCAAGGCGGGGCGCGAAAGCCTCGGCATCGGCGACAACCGGCGTGATCAGGTAAAGTTCGGCGGACATGCCGCGTGTCTTACGCGGCGCGGGCCAGCCCGGCAAGCCGGGTTCGCATCATGCAACCGCCAGAAACGGAAAATGGCCGGGCAAGCCCGGCCATTCCGTCTCAAAACCCCATGCGGGGGCTCAGGAGAACTTCGGGTCCAGTTCACCCTTGGCATAGCGCCTGGCCATGTCGGCGAGGGTGTAGATCTTCTTGATCTTCGAGGCGTTACCGGCGGTGCCGAACTCCTGAAGGCGCTGTTTGCACAGCGCGGTCATCGCTTCCTGCGCCGGCTTGAGATACTTGCGCGGGTCGAACTCGGACGGCGCCTCGGCAAAGACCTTGCGGATCTGGCCGGTCATCGCCATGCGGTTGTCGGTGTCGATGTTGATCTTGCGCACGCCGTTCTTGATGCCGCGCTGGATCTCCTCCACCGGCACGCCCCAGGTCGGCTTCATCTTGCCGCCGAAGGCGTTGATGATGTCCTGAAGCTCCTGCGGCACCGACGACGAGCCGTGCATCACCAGATGCAGGTTCGGCATCTTGCGATGGATTTCCTCGATCACGTTCATCGCCAGCACCTTGCCGTCCGGCTTGCGGCTGAACTTGTAGGCGCCGTGCGAGGTGCCCATGGCAATCGCCAGCGCGTCGACCTTGGTTTCCTTGACGAACTTCACCGCCTCGTCCGGGTTGGTCAGAAGCTGGTCGTGGCTCAGCTTGCCTTCGGCGCCGTGGCCGTCTTCCTTCTCGCCCTCGCCGGTCTCCAGGCTGCCGAGCACGCCCAGTTCGCCTTCCACCGAGATGCCGCCAAGGTGGGACATCTCGACGACGGTGCGGGTGACGCCGACGTTATAATCCCAGTCGCCCGGGGTCTTGCCGTCGGCCTTCAGCGAGCCGTCCATCATCACCGAGGTGAAGCCGGCCTGGATCGCGGTCATGCAGGTGCCCGGCTCGTTGCCGTGGTCGAGATGCACGCAGACCGGGATATGCGGATAGATTTCGACGACCGCATCCATCATGTGCTTGAGCATGATGTCGTTGGCATACTGACGGGCGCCGCGCGAGGCCTGGATGATCACCGGCGCATCGACCTCGTTGGCCGCGGCCATGATGGCCAGCGCCTGTTCCATGTTGTTGATGTTGAAGGCAGGCACGCCGTAGCCCTGCTCGGCGGCATGATCGAGAAGCTGACGCATCGTAATGCGGGCCATATGGGTCTCTCCTTTGAACGAAAAAGCCCCGCGCCGGCTGGCACGGGGCGGAACACTCAGGACTTCAGCGCTTCCACGCCGGGCAGGGCCTTGCCTTCCATCCATTCGAGGAAGGCGCCGCCGGCGGTGGAGATGTAGGTGAAGTCGTCGGACGAACCGGCCACGTTGAGCGCCGCCACGGTATCGCCGCCGCCGGCGATCGAGACGAGCCCGCCCGCCTTCGTCAGCGCCGCGGCAACCTTCGCCGCCGCCACGGTCGCCGTATCGAACGGCGGCAGCTCGAACGCGCCGAACGGCCCGTTCCACACCAGCGTCTTTGCGGTTTTCAGCTTCGCTTCCACCACTGCGACAGACTTCGGCCCGGCGTCGAGGATCATCTCGTCGTCCTTCACGTCGCCGATATCGGCGGCGCGATGGCCGGGATGGGCCTTGAACTCCTTGGCGACCAGCGCATCGACCGGCAGGATGATTTCGCAGCCCGCCGCCTTGGCTTTCGCTTCGATGTCGCGCGCGGTCGCGGCCAGATCATGCTCGCAGAGCGATTTGCCAACCGATACGCCCCGCGCGGCGAGGAAGGTATTGGCCATGCCGCCGCCGATGACGAGGACGTCGACCTTCCTGACGAGGTTGCCGAGCAGGTCGAGCTTGGTCGAGACCTTGGCGCCGCCGACGATCGCCACCACCGGCTTTTGCGGATTGCCCAGCGCCTTGTCGAGCGCTTCGAGTTCCGCCTGCATGGTGCGGCCGGCATAGGCAGGCAGCAGCTTCGCCAGCCCCTCGGTGGAGGCATGGGCCCGATGGGCGGCCGAGAAGGCGTCGTTGACATAGGCATCGCCGAGTTTGGCAAGTTCGGCGACAAAGCCCGGCTCGTTCTTTTCCTCTTCCTTGTAGAAGCGGGTGTTTTCGAGGCAGAGCACATCGCCCTCGGCCATCGCCGCCACCGCCGCCGCAGCGACGGGGCCGATGCAGTCCTCGGCAAAGCCGACCGGCCGCCCAAGCCGGCGGCCCAGTTCCTCGGCCACGGGTTTCAGGCTCTGGCTTGCATCCTTGCCCTTCGGACGGCCGAAATGGGCGAGCAGGATCACCTTGCCACCCCGATCCGCGATATCGCGGATCGTCGGCAGGATGCGGTCGAGCCGGGTCGCGTCGGTCACCTTGCCGTTTTCGGTCGGCACGTTCAGATCGACGCGGACGAGGACGCGCTTGCCCCTGGGGGCCAGCGCGTCAAGGGTTTTGAAGCTGGCCATGGGGCGCTCGCCTCAGATCAGCTTGCCCATCGCGACGGCGGTGTCGCACATCCGGTTGGAGAAGCCCCATTCGTTGTCGTACCAGGTCAGGATGCGGACGAACTTCTCGTCCATCACCTTGGTCTGGTCGAGCGCGAAGGTCGACGAGGCCGGCTCATGGTTGAAATCCATCGAGACGTTCGGCTCGTTGGTGACGGCCAGAATGCCCTTGAGCGGGCCGCGCTTCGAAGCCTTGATGATCGCCTCGTTGATCTTCTCGGCGGTCACCTTCTTCTTCAGCACCACCTTGAGATCGACGACCGAAACGTTCGGGGTCGGTACGCGGATGGCGGCGCCGTCCAGCTTGCCCTTCAGTTCCGGAATGACCAGGCCGATGGCCTTGGCCGCGCCGGTCGAGGTCGGGATCATCGACAGGGCCGCCGCGCGGGCGCGGTAGAGGTCCTTGTGCATGGTGTCCAGCGTCGGCTGGTCACCGGTGTAGGCATGCACCGTGGTCATGAAGCCGTGCACGATGCCGAACGAATCGTTCAGCACCTTGGCCACCGGCGCAAGGCAGTTGGTGGTGCAGGACCCGTTCGAGACGACCAGATGATCCTTGGTCAGGCCGGAATCATTGACGCCGTAGACGACGGTGAAGTCGGCATTGTCGGCCGGGGCCGAGACGAGGACGCGCTTGGCGCCGGCTTTCAGGTGAGCCGAGGCCTTGTCCTTCGAGGTGAAGATGCCGGTGCATTCCAGCGCGATGTCGACGCCCATCTCCTTGTGCGGCAGGGTGGCCGGATCCTTGATCGCGGTCACCTTGATCTTCTGGCCGTTGATGACGAGGAATTCCCCCTCGACCTTCACGTCCGCCGGAAAACGGCCATGCACGGAATCATAGCGGAGCAGATGGGCGTTGGTCTCGACCGGCCCGAGATCGTTGATCGCCACGACCTCGATGTCCTTGCGCTTGCCCTCGACGATGGCGCGCAGCACGTTGCGTCCGATGCGGCCGAACCCGTTGATTGCAACCTTCACAGCCATGGTATCCGCTCCTTCGTTAGCGAGTTTGCCACGCCACATGCGCGGCCGAACCTCTATGAATTCCGTTTCAGCGCTTCAGGCGGCTCGCCGCCGCTTCCGCCACGGCAGCCGCTGTAATGCCAAAATGCTGATAAACCTTTGACGCCGGACCGGACGCGCCGAAGCCCGCCATGCCGACGAAGATGCCATCGGACCCGATCACCTGGTCCCACCCCATGCGAATCGCCGCCTCGACGCCGATTTTAACCTTTGCGCGGCCGATCACCTTGCGGCGATACGCCTCGGGCTGCTCAAGGAACAGGTCAAGACAGGGCACCGAGACGATGCGCGCGCCAATTCCCTTTGCCGCCAGCAGCTTGCGCGCTTCCACGGCCATCGCCACTTCCGAGCCGGAGGCGAAGATCGACACCTCGGCCTTGCCCTCGGCCGGCACGATCTCGTAGGCCCCCAGCGCCGTCAGGTTCTTGTCGGTATAGGCCTTGCGCAGTTGCGGCAGGTTCTGGCGCGACAGGGCAAAGACGGTCGGACGGGAGGCGCTCGACAGGGCCATATCGTAGGCTTCGATCGTCTCGGTCAGGTCGCACGGGCGCACGACATTGCAGTTGGGAATGGCGCGCAGCGCGGCGAGATGCTCGACAGGCTGGTGGGTCGGCCCGTCCTCGCCCACGCCGATGGAATCATGCGTCATCACGTGCAGCACGCGCTGGTTCATCAGCGCCGCCAGACGGATCGAGGGCCGGCAGTAATCGGAGAACACGAAGAACGTGCCCGAGGCCGGGATGATGCCGCCATGCAGCGCCATGCCGTTCATCGCCGCAGCCATCGCATGCTCGCGGATGCCGTAGTGGATGAACCCGCCCGAAAAATCCTTGGCCGAAACAGGCTTGAGCCGCTTGCCTTGCGTGAAGTTCGAATGGGTCAGGTCCGCCGAACCCGAGACGAATTCCGGCAGGGCATCGGCCACCACGTCGATGGTCATTTCCGAGGTCTTGCGCGTGGCGATCTCGGCGGTTTCCGTCGCGGCCTTCTTCTTGAACGCCTTCAGCGCCTGCCTGAGGCCCTTGGGCAGTTCGCCCGCCATGGCGCGGGTAAATTCGGCCTGCTTGCGGCCCGAAAGGCTTTCAAAGCGCCTGGTCCAGTCGGCCCGCGCCGCCGCGCCGCGGCTCGCCGTGGCATTCCAGAGCTTATAGACCTCGGCCGGGATGTCGAACGGGCCATGCGCCCAGCCCAGCGCCTTCTTGGTCGCGGCCAGTTCCTCAGCGCCCAGCGGTGCGCCATGCACCGAAGCCTTGCCCGCCTTGGTCGGCGCGCCAAAGCCGATGGTGGTCTTGCAGGCGATCAGCGAGGGCCTGTCAGCCTTCTTCGCCCGTTCGATCGCGGCGTTGATCGCCACCGGATCATGCCCGTCGATCCGCTCGGCACGCCAGCCGGCCGCCTCGAAGCGCTTGATCTGGTCCACCGAGTCGGCCAGCGACACCGCGCCGTCGATGGTGATGCCGTTGTCATCCCAGAACACCACCAGCTTGTTCAGCTTCAGGTGGCCGGCCAGCGCGATCGCTTCCTGCGAAATGCCTTCCATCAGGCAGCCGTCGCCGGCAATCGCATAGGTGCGATGATCAACGATCTTGCCGCCGTGCCGTGCGGCCAAAAGCCGCTCGGCCAGCGCCATGCCGACCGCATTGGCGATGCCCTGCCCCAGCGGGCCGGTGGTGGTTTCCACCCCGGCGGTATGGCCGAACTCGGGATGACCCGGCGTTTTCGAGCCGAGCTGGCGGAATTTGCGGATGTCGTCGAGCGACACGTCCTTCACGCCGATCAGGTGCAGAACCGAATAGAGCAGCATCGAGCCGTGACCGGCCGACAGCACGAAACGGTCGCGGTCGGCCCAGTCGGGGTTGGCCGGATCAAACACGAGATGATCGCGGAACAGCACCGCGGCGATATCCGCAGCCCCCATCGGCATGCCGGGGTGGCCGGACTTGGCGGCCTCCACCGCATCCATGGACAGGGCGCGAATGGCATTGGCCATCAGGTCGTGCGACGCGCGATCCGACATCGGGGGATACCTTTGCAGCAACAGGAACGACAGCGCCCGCATCCGGTCGGGCGGATTTGCCCGCTTCGTTAACGCAACACGCCGCGCTGTCAATGAATGGAGGTCAAATTCAACGAAGTTTTCAGGCAGGAATTCTGGAAATCAGACCAAATAATGAAAAAACACCCTGCCTTTTCCAAAAAAGGCAGGGTGTTTTGATGTGTGTCGCAATCCGGCCCCGACTCAGGCGGTCGAGCCGGCCCCTGCGCGGGGAATATCGTCAGTGCAGGGCGGCCTTTTCGTCGTGAGGCGCGCGCAATTTGGCGATTTCATCCTTGAGAAGCAGCTTCTTGCGCTTCATCGCGGCGACTTTCGTGTCGTCGCAGGCGGGATGCGCCAGTTCGGCGGCGATGGCTTCCTTCAGGGCCTGATGTTTGCGTTCCAACTGCTCGAGATGCGATTCCACCGACATACGGTGACCTCCTTTTTTGCGTTCGAACAAGGCGAGCATGACACAACCCCAGCCGTCCGCAAGGGGATTGTCGGCGAAACATTAAGCGCCTGTGAACTCGCCCTTGATAGGTGTTCGAACCGCGTCCATACTTGAATATCCCCTCGAATCGTGCGGTTTTCCGTGTGGTTCGCTCCATCGTGCCCCGGGTTTGTGGAATGTTGCAGTCGATGAGCGAGGCGGAGCGTCAGGCTCTCGCCGACCAGCTGGACCTGCTCCGTCAGGAGCATCGCGACCTCGACGACGCCATCCTTGCGCTGGAGGGGCTGGGCGCGCCGGACAAGCTGCAAATCCAGCGCCTGAAGAAGCGCAAGCTGATGATCAAGGACGAGATCGTCCGCATTTCAGACAGGCTGACCCCCGACATCATCGCCTGAGCCGGTGGTTTTGGCTTGCCTTTCGCAGCCGATCCGTCTTTTACAACCGCCAGCATCGTTGCAGGGGAGATGGGCATGACCGCCGCATCCGCGAAAGTCGCCATCATCATGGGCAGCCAGTCGGACTGGCCAACCATGCGCCATGCCGCCGAAATCCTCGACAAACTGGAGATCCTCCACGATTGTCGCATCGTATCGGCCCATCGAACGCCTGATCGTCTGGTCGAATTCGCCAAGTCGGCGCGCCAGAACGGCTTACAGGTGATCATCGCCGGGGCCGGAGGGGCCGCCCACCTGCCCGGCATGGTTGCCTCGATGACCCCGCTGCCCGTCTTCGGCGTTCCGGTGGAATCCAAAGCCCTGTCCGGCAAGGACAGCCTGCTCTCCATCGTCCAGATGCCGGCCGGCATCCCGGTCGGCACGCTCGCCATCGGCAAGGCCGGCGCCGCCAATGCCGCGCTGCTCGCTGCTGCTGTGCTGGCCCTCAACGATCCGGCGCTGGCCGCCAGGCTCGACGCCTTCCGCCAGGCCCAGACGGACGCGGTGGCCCTGCGCCCGGCCCCGGAGGCCTGAGCCATGACCCGCCTCAAGCCGCGCGACACCATCGGCATTCTCGGCGGCGGCCAGCTTGGCCGCATGACCGCGCTGGCCGCAGCGGAACTCGGCCTGCGCACCCTGATCTACCAGCCCGAGCGTGACGGCCCCGGCTTCGATGTCGCCACAGAAACCCTGACCGGCGCCTATGACAATCAGGACAGGCTGGCCCAGTTTGCCGCGCGCTGCGATGTCATCACCTATGAGTTCGAGAACGTGCCCGCCGCCACGGTGGACTTTCTTGACCGGCTCAAGCCCGTGCGCCCCGGTGCCCGCATGCTCTCGGTCAGTCAGGACCGGCTGGCCGAAAAGACCTTCCTGAGCGAGATCGGCATCCCCACCGCACCGTTCTGGAGCGTCGATTCGCTGAAGGAACTGGAGGTCGCCGTCATGGCGCTGGGCCAGCCGAGCGTGCTGAAGACCCGGCGCTTCGGCTATGACGGCAAGGGGCAGGTGCTGCTCAGGCCAGACGTGGCCCTGCCCTATGCCTATGACCAGATCGGCGCCGCCCCGGCCATCCTCGAAGGGTTCGTCCCCTTCGTCTGCGAGGTCTCGGTGATCGCCGCGCGCGGGCTCGACGGCGCCTTCGCCTGCTATGACATCTGCCAGAACGAGCACCGCAACCACATCCTCTACCAGACCAGCGTGCCGGCTGCCGTTTCGCCGGCCACCGCCGCCGCCGCGGTCGAGATCGCCCGCAAGGTCGGCGAGGGGCTGGACGCGGTCGGCGTCTTCGCGGTCGAGATGTTTCTGGTGCGCGAGGGCGCCTCGGAACGGCTTCTGGTCAACGAAATCGCGCCGCGCGTCCACAATTCCGGCCACTGGACCATCGAGGGCGCCGACACCTCGCAGTTCGAGCAGCATGTGCGCGCCGTCGCCGGCTGGCCGCTGGGCGCCACCACCCGCACCGGCAATCGCATCACCATGCACAACATCATCGGCGCCGAGGTCGAGGACTGGCACGCGATCGTCGCCGAACCGGGCGCGCACCTGCATCTCTACGGCAAGAGCGAGCACCGCCCGGGCCGCAAGATGGGGCATGTCACGCGCATCGCCCGCACCCTCGCCTGAGGCGGCAAACCCCGTCTCTCCGGCCCGAAAAAACTCTGAAACATCCCCAAATGTCGCATCCCCAAGGCTGGACAAGGGGGGAGGCTTTTGCTAATGAGCCGCTTCCGAATACGGCTGGCTGGTTTTCGGGCCGCTGTAGCTTTTGCCTCAACCGCAGACTTTGACGGATCACCACGTGCAGGTACTCGTTCGCGACAACAACGTTGATCAGGCGCTCCGCGCTCTCAAGAAAAAGATGCAGCGTGAAGGCATCTTCCGCGAGATGAAGCTCCGCGGCCACTACGAGAAGCCGTCGGAAAAGCGCGCCCGCGAAAAGGCCGAGGCCGTGCGCCGCGCCCGCAAGCTGGCCCGCAAGCGCATGCAGCGCGAAGGCCTGCTGCCGGCCGCCAAGCCGAAGGTCAAGAAGTTCTGATCGCACGATCCGGTCGCACGCCGCCCCGTCGGGGAGCAGGCGAGCCGTGCCGGACCGCACCAGACGATTCAGGAAGCGCCCGCCGCAAAGCGGGCGCTTTTTTAAGTATTCGTGGTATAGGGCGTGACGTCTGCGCTCCGCGGACACGATCCGCCCGACATCGAAACCGGTGACGACCATGCTGACCGACCTGCGTTCCGCCGCCCTTGCCCGCACAGCCGCCGTTGCCCTTCTGCTGGCGCTGGCCGGCTGCGAAACCGTTGGCACGACCGTCCGTCAGGCCGGTGTCGCGGAGGTGGATGATGCCAACGCCGCGCTGGCCAGTTCCGCCAACATCGCCTCGCTGAGCGAGGTGATCCAGCGCAACCCCAACGACGCGCAGGCCTACAACACGCGCGGCTCGGCCTATGCCCGCGCCGGCCGCTACAGCGACGCCATCGCCGATTTCTCGCAGGCCGTGCGCATCAATCCCAATTTCGCCCCGGCCTACGTCAACCGTGGCCTGGCACAGCGGCAGGCCGGCAAGAACGATCTGGCCTTCGGTGATTTCAACCGCGCCATCCAGGCCAGCCCCAACTATCCGCAGGCCTATCTGGCGCGCGGCAACCTGTATCGCGCCCAGGGCAACGATCAGGCGGCGATGGACGATCTCAGCCAGGTCATCCGCATGAAGCCCGACATGGCCGAGGCCTATCACGCCCGCGGCCTGATCCATCAGCGCCAGGGCAACCACCCGCTGGCGGTCTCGGATTTCGACGCGGCGCTCGATCGCAATCCCTACGTCGCCCCGCCCTATCTCGGCCGCGCCCAGAGCCTCAACGCCACCGGCAAGTATGAGCAGGCGGTCGAGGATTTCAACGCCGCGCTCAACGTCGACAACCGCAACGCCGATGCCTGGGCCGGCCGTGGCTATGCCCTCGACAAGCTCGGCAAGAAGACCGAAGCGAACGAGAACTACCAGCGCGCCCTCAGCCTCAATCCCTCGGTCAATCTGCCGCGCGATGCCACGGTGTCGCGCGGCGGCGGCTTCTTCCGCTAGTTCCGCTCGTCCGGCAGGATCGGCAGCGGCAGGAAGGGCACGCCCTCATCGAGCAGCGCCCGCGCATCTTCGCCGCTTGCCTGCCCGTGGATCGAGCGCGACTCGCTCTCGCCATAGTGAATCTTGCGCGCCTCTTCGGCGAACTTCAGGCCGACGTCCTCCGAGTGCTCGGCCAGATGCGCCTTCAGTTCCGCCAACTTCTGCCGCAGATCCTGCTCCTGCGGGCTCACCAGCGGCGCCGGCAGTTCGGCGCGCGGCTCCTCACGGTCGGTGCGCGCCACCTGCGGCGCCATGATCTGCTTGGCGATTCTCTGCGACTGGCAGACCGGGCATGAAACCAGCCCGCGCGCCATCTGCCCGTCGAAATCCTCCGAACTCCTGAACCAGCTGTCGAAGCCGTGCCCGGCCTCGCAAGCGAGCGCATAGCGGATCATCGCTCAGCCTTTCAGCAGCGGGTCGAGCCCGCTCCTCGCATCCAGCGCATAAAGATCGTCGCAGCCGCCGACATGGCTGGCGCCGATGAAGATCTGCGGCACGGTGCGCCGTCCGCCCGCGCGTTCCACCATCGTCTCGAAGGCGGCGCGGTCGCCGCTGACGTCGATTTCGTCAAAGGCCGCCCCCTTCTTCTTCAGGAGAAACTTGGCATCGGCGCAATAGGGGCAGCCGGGCTTGGTGTAGATGGTGATGGCAGCGCTCATGTCGGTCTCCGTCATCTCTCTATATGGGGTTGGAAAGCGGGTTCGCAACCTTGGTGAAGGTGACGACATCGATCCGCGCCGCCCCGGCCCGGCGCAGCACGCGGGCGCAGGCGTTCAGCGTCGCCCCGGTGGTGTGCACATCGTCGACCAGCACCAGATGCCGCCCTTCAACGCGCGGTTTGGCCGCCACCGGCACCTCGAACGCGCCCTGGAGGTTGCTGGCCCGTTCCGCCTTGCTCAGCCCGATCTGTTGCGGCGTCCGCTTCCTGCGGCGGATCAGGTCGTGCATCACCGGCACGCCGCACTGCAGCGCGATCTCCTCGGCCAGCACGGAGGACTGGTTGAACCGCCGCCAGAGGTGGCGCGTCCAGTGCAGCGGCACCGGCACCAGCGCATGAGCCCCCTCCAGCACCTCCTTGCCCGCTGCCGCCATCAGCCGGCCCATCGGCTTGGCCAGATCAAGCCGGTCGCCGAACTTCAGCCGGGTGACGAACAGCCGCGCATCGCCCTCGTGCAGCGCCACCGCCCGCGCCCGGTCGAAGGCCGGCGGCTCGGCAATGGCGGCGGGAGAGAGCAGCGGGCCACCGACATCGACCGAGAACGGCGTCCCCAGCCGCTCGCAATAGGGCCGGGCGATGAAGGCCATGGTCTGCCAGCAGGCCCCGCACAGCGCGCCCGGCTCGGCCGTGCCCGAGCCGCAGCCGGGACAATGGGCGGGATAGACGATGTCGAGCCCGCGCCGGCCAAGACGCGGCAGCCAGCGCCGCATCCAGCCCGGGCGCGGTTCGGCGGCATCGACGGGGGCGGGGTCGCTGGCCATGACCCAGCCTAGCCCATCACCGCCGTTGCGCGAAGCGGCGCGCGGCCCTATCGAGAAGCCATGACTGAGATCCCCCGGATTTTTGATCGTGCGCTGGCCGGCCGGCGTCTCGCCCGCGCCCTCGCCGGCACGCCAGCCCCCTTCCTGCTCGAGCGCGCCGCCGAGGACCTGCTCGATCGCCTCGCGCCGATCCAGCGTGCCTTCGCCGATGTGCTCGATTTCGGCACCCCCGGCCCGCAGGCCGCCGATCTGCTGGCCGCCCGCCCGACCACGGCCAGCCTGACCCGCATCGGCGAGGCGGCCGGCGCCGGGGCACGCACCATCATCGACGATCTCGAAGCGCCGGGCCTGCCCGACGCCGCCTATGATCTTGCCGTCTCGCTTCTGGCCCTGCACGCGGTCAACGATCTGCCCGGCGTCTTCATGCAGATCCGCCGCGCCCTGCGGCCGGATGGGCTGTTCATCGCCGCGCTGATGGGCGGGGACACGCTGCACGAATTGCGCACAGCCCTGATGGAGGCGGAAATCGAGACCGCGGGCGGCGCATCCCCGCGTGTCGCGCCCTTTGCCGATGTGCGCGCCCTCGGCCAGTTGCTCCAGCGCGCCGGCTTTGCCCTGCCGGTCGCCGACAGCGAGGCGCTGACCGTGCGCTATCCCTCGGCGCTGCATCTGATGCACGACCTCAGAGCCATGGGCGCGACCAGCAGCCTGTCCGACCGCTCGCGCACCCCCCTACGGCGCGCCACGCTCATGCGCGCCCTCGAAATCTACGCGGAACGGTTTTCC
>Ga0209573_1005097_pt1 | contig 12172 bp, 12 predicted proteins | sample TNRBio252014_DNA_FD_185870 | JGI IMG/M metagenome (GOLD analysis project Ga0209573, IMG submission 185870) | Wastewater treatment Type I Accumulibacter community from EBPR Bioreactor in Madison, WI, USA - TNR Reactor_6/25/2014_ DNA (SPAdes)... | ecosystem: Engineered > Bioreactor > EBPR >...
GACCGTGGCCGCCGAGATCATGTTCGTCGCAATCTTGATGAGAGAAGCTTCTCCCACCCTCCCCAGATGGAGGATGGATTTGGAGCTGGCCTCGAGGATGGGACGGACCCGTTCGAGCAGCTTCACATCGCCTCCTATGTAATAAACGAGCGAACCGGCTTCGGCCGCGAGGCGACTGCCGGTGAAGGGCGCATCCAGGAAAGAGGCGCCGGTATCTCGGACCTCCTGGTAAACGGAGGCGACCGTTTCGGGATCAAAAGTGCCGTTGGCGATGATGACATGGCGGGATTCGAGCCGGCCCTTCATCGCGGCAATCACGGACCGCAACGCCTCACTGTCGCCGACGAAGATCTGAATGACGTCGGCAAGGTCCGCCACCTCTCCCGGCGAAGCGAGAAATCCGGGGAGCGGTTTGACCGTGCGATTCCAGACATAAACCTGATGTCCGGCCTTGCGGAGGCACTCCGCGACGCGGCTGCCGATGATCCCCTGTCCGATCACCCCCACTGATTCAAGCGTTTCCGTTTCCATGTGGAGGGAATCAACGCTGCCCCACCCTTTTCGCAAGGACAGGTTGCTCGCGGTGCCCGCTTCGTGTTTGCTGGATCAATGATGGAAGCGATCCGGAGGCCCCTCTCCCACCTCGGCCAGCTCGCGCTGCTCGCGGTTGAGTCGTTTGCATCCCTTTGCACTGCCGGGATCCGCCTTCGGTCGGCCTGCCTTCAGATCGTGGCGATCGGGATCGGATCGCAATTGGTCGTGATCATTACCGGCGCCTTTACCGGAGCGGTCTTCGCCGCCCAGGCCTATTACAAATTCAACGAACTCGGACTTGGCTCGGCGACAGGGCCGGTCGTCTCCATCGCGATGTGCCGCGAACTCGGCCCCGTCCTCGCCGCCCTGATGGTCGCCGGACGCATGGGGGCGGCGATGGCCGCCGAGATCGGCACGATGCGGGTGACCCAACAGATCGACGCCCTCCGCGCCTTCGGAGTCGATCCGGTGGACTATCTCGTCGTCCCACGGTTCCTCGCCATTTTCATCTCCATGCCCATTCTCGTGGCCGAGACGATCTGGTTCGGAATGATGGCGGCGCAATATCTCACTGTGCACGTATTCGGAGTGCCCGCGCCCTGGTTCGAGGGACAACTCCTCGCCCACACGAGAGACTCCGATGTCCTCTCGGGACTGATCAAGGGCACGGTCTTCGGTCTGCTCATCGTCCTGATCTCGTGCCATCGCGGGTTGCACGCGAGCGATGGCGCCGTCGGGGTAGGCCGCGCCACAACCCGGGCCGTGGTCGATTCGTCGCTCGCGATTCTCATCGTGAATTTCTTCCTCTCCCTTCTCTTCAACCGCTGGCTCCCGACCAGCGCGATCGATTTCTGAACGGACATGAACGGAGACCCTGACATTCCTCCCTTTTTCGAGGTCCTCGATCTGCGACAGACCCTCGGCGGTCACGAGGTCCTGCGCGGCGTCTCCCTGAGCGTGCCCCGGGGAAAAACCACCGTCATTCTCGGCGGGAGTGGCGCGGGGAAGAGCGTCCTCCTGCGCCATCTCAATGGATTGATGAAGCCGTTCTCGGGATCGGTCTCGGTCCTCGGCACCGATCTCGGTCCGCTTTCGGAAAAGGCGCTGCGGCCGATCCGCCGACGCATCGGCGTGCTCTTTCAGGATGGCGCCCTCTTCGACTCCATGAGCGTGGGCGAGAATGTCGCCTTTCCGCTGAGGGAACAGGGGGTGCGCGACCGCGGCGCGATCGCCGCCCGCGTCGATGAAGTGCTCTCACTCGTCGGCCTGCATGGACAGGAGTCCAAACGGCCCGACGCTCTTTCGGGCGGCATGCGCAAGCGTGTCTCCCTCGCCCGCGCTCTGGCGACCGCACCCGACTGCCTCCTCTACGACGAACCCACCGCCGGACTCGATCCCATCCTTTCCGAAAACATTACCCGGCTGATCGGCCGACTCCAGACCGAGCTCCACCTTACCTCCGTGATGGTGACCCACCACCTCGGGGCGATGCGTTGGGTCGCCGACCAGGTTGTCTTTCTCAAGGACGGCCTCGTCCGCTACGCCGGGACGACGAAGGGTCTCGACGAGTCGGACGATCCGGCCATACGCGAATTCCTGACCGCCGACGCGATGGGGATCAAGTAGACGCCTTCCGCATTGTCACCGGGACGAATTGCCGCCATACTGCCGCTCGATCATCCGATGTCGTTTTCCTCCCATCGCACTGAGATCCAGGTCGGCCTCTTCGTGCTGCTCGGGGCCGCCCTTGTCGCCGGATTGGTCCTGCGCTTCAGCCGCCCGCAGCTCGGATCGGCGGGGGGCTATCCCATCACCGTTGAGGTTAAGGACGCGACCGGAATCCGCGAAGGAGTGCCGGTACGACTCGGCGGCGTCGATATCGGTCGGGTCGCGTCGGATCCCCTCTTGAACGAGGATTTCGTGCTGCTCACGGTGCCGCTCGAGATCTTCCCCGGCAATCGCATCCCCTCCGGTTCCACCGTCAAGGTCGGCACGAGCGGTCTCATGGGTGACAGCTATGTTCGCATCCTGCCGCCCGAGCGTCCCACCAGCGAATTTCTTCCCGAAGGTCACCGCATCGTCGCCGAACCCGCGAACAGCCTCACCGACCTCGCGGGCGAAGCCGGCGAAGCGCTCGACGGCGTCACCGATGCCTCCGTCGAGATGCGTTCCGCCGCCGACCAGGTGGAACGTCTTGCCCTGCGGATCGAGAAGGAACTCCTCAGCGACGAGAACCTCGGGAATCTCCGCGTGATTCTTTCCGAAATGCGCGCCACCTCGGAGACGCTCCACACCGCCTCCGACCGCCTTCCGAATCTGCTCGACGAGAGCGGCACCGCCATCAACGGCATCACCGAGGCCTCGTCGGCCGCGAAGAATTCGCTCACCGGACTCGACGAAAGCGTCGCCAAATTCGGGAAGACGCTCGACGGCGTCGATCCCGTCTTCAAAGAATTCGACGGCACCCTTGATGAGTTGCGCAAGACCATTGCCACGACCGACCGGCTCCTCAACGAAATCGAGAAAGGCGAGGGCCTCAGCGCCGCCCTCCTCAAAGACCCGGGTCTGAAACGCGACTTTGCGGAAGTCCTCGACAAGCTCAATCGCTACGGCTTTCTCTTCTATCCCCGCGAAGGCGGTGCCCCGCGCGAAGGTTCGATCTTTCCCGGCGAGGGTGAGGACACCGAACGAAAAGTCTTCCCCGGCCTCCGCCGCCAGCCCTGATTCCCCATGCCCTTTCTCGTCATTCTGAAGCGCTTCGAAGTCTGGCTCCTCCTCGCCATCGTCGTCGCCCTCATCGTGTTCGCCATGCAACCGACTCCGCCGTTGCCAGGCACCGTCGTGGCGGACCCCGGTCCACACGCGAAGGAGAAGCCTCCGATGCAAATGCCCTTGCCGGAACCGCAGCCACCCGAGGCACCGGCCGCGGCTCCGTCACTCGCGGTCCGCGAAGTGCGCGTCACCCCTTCCTCTCCCGGATACATCGTCGAGACCCTCATCGGCGGAGGCGCCGGACGCGCCTCCGACCTCGTCCTCGGCGACGATCAGGTGCGGGCCACCACCGCGGACGGGCAGCCCGTGAACCGCTTCTTCGAACCGTTCCAGGAGACGCCCACCCTCCTCGCTTCGGGGGACTCGGTGGCGTCGCTCCGCTGGTGGCTGCCAGGCCCGGCCAAATCGATCTGGATCGAGATCGACGGCGAACGGATCGAGGCCACACTGCCCTAACGGAAATACCAAAGCGGCTCAAATGCCCGCGCTTTCTTTTCAGCCCCCTCGCCGCATGTCCGATCATCAGGCCGAGCTTCTGCTCATCAACAACAACAACACCCGCACCAAATTCGCCCTCGCCTCGCGCGACGGCGTCATCGACCACCGCGCCATGCCCTCCCGCGAAGTGACGGTGGAGTCCGTGCGCGCGCTGCTCGGCGATTGGGAGTATGAGAAGGTCGTCCTCGCCTCCGTCGTGCCGGCGAATGTGCCCGCTCTCGTCCAGGCCCAGGGAGGTCGCCCCCTCGTCGAGGTCTCCCACCGCATCGAACTAGGGATCGCCGTCGATTTCCCCGACCCGTCGAAGATCGGTGCCGACCGCCTCGCCAACGCTGTCGCCGTCGCGGCACGACGTCCCGAGGGACCGGTCATCGTCGTCGACTTCGGTACCGCCGTGACCTTCGACATCATCGACGCCCGGCCCGCCTACATCGGCGGCGTCATCGCGCCCGGACTCGACGCCATGCGCCACTACCTGCACGAGCGCACCGCCCTCCTCCCCGAGATCGAGATCGCCCGCCCGCCTTCCGCCATCGGCAAAACCACCGTCCACGCGATGCAGTCGGGCGCCTATCATGGCTACCGAGGTCTCGTCCTCGAGATCCTCGCCCGCATCAACGAAGAGATGGGCGGTCCCGCGAAAACGATTGCCACCGGGGGATATGCGGCTTTGATAGCCGACGGTCTTCCGGCCATCGGGTCGGTCGAGCCCCATCTCACCATGCAAGGTCTCCTCCGCGTCGCGGAACTCAATTTCCCTCAATGACGACTCCCCCGGTCATCGGCATCGATTTCGGCGGCACTTCGGTCAAACTGGCCGTGGTCTCCGGAGAAAATCTCCTAACGGAAATCCAACGCATCCCCACCCAGGATTTCGACCATCCGGATCTCCTCATCGATGCCATTGTCGAGGCCATCGCCGCGGTGCGGGTCTCGCATCCGGACGTCGCTGCGATCGGCATCGGCGTGCCCGGCGCGGTGAACTTCTACACCGGCATGACCTACAACCTCACCAACGTGAAAGGTTGGACGGCCGTGCCGCTGCGCGACATCGTTGCGGAAAAAACAGGTCTGCCCACCGTTATTGAAAACGACGCCAATTGCATGGCCTATGCCGAATGGAAATACGGTGCCGCCCGCGGCTGCGAACACGCCGTGTGTGTCACCCTCGGCACCGGGGTTGGTGGCGGCCTGATCCTCAATGGAGGGCTTTTCCGCGGAGCGGCCTGCGCCGCCGGCGAGATCGGACAGATGAGCATCGACCTGCACGGCGTGCCCGGCCCCTACGGCAATACCGGTGCCCTCGAGCGCTACATCGGCAACCGACAGATCGTCGAAATGGCGGAGTCCATCTACCGCGAGCATGGCGTCGAGGCACCCGCCGGACTCAGTCCCGAGTCTCTCGCCACCGCCGCCGCCGCGGGCGATGCCATCGCTCTCGAAGTCTGGGACCGGGTCGCCCACTGCCTCGGTTTCTGCCTCATGAGCGTCATTTATCTTCTCAACCCGGAAGCCATCGTCATCGGCGGAGGCGTCTCCGAGGCGGGTGACCTCCTCTTCGGACCGCTTCGCGAGACGCTCAAAAACTCTCTAACGGCCGAGTGTTTCAACGACCTCCGGCTTGTCCCGGCCCGATACGGAAACACCGCCGGGATCCTAGGGAGTTCGGCGATGGCGGCGGAATTGGTCTGATTCGGCATGGGATACTACCCATGCGGTGAAATTATAGAAAATATAACATTTATGTTGAATTAAATATTCTTCTCGATTACTTTCCATCAGACTCGTTTTTCACTTGCCCCACCCGCCGGCAATCTGGCATGGAGGGTGCTCCTTCCGAAATTAAACCAATTCCTCTCATGAAAACCGCAACCCTCATGGCTAGCATCGGCGCGATGGCCTTCGGCGTGACCACGCCGGAACTCTTCGCGGGAGATTGGGGCAAAGCCCCCGTGGACAAAACCCCCATCGAGGAGTGCATCGACCTCGGCGGCGAAATCAGCGTCGGCTACGAGACCGACTACGTCTTCTACGGCGTCCGTTTCGCCCGTGACAGCGTCTGGACCGACGTGAACTACACCTTCGACAATCTCGCCGTTCCGGTCACCGTCGGTGCCTGGTACCTCAACGGGATCAACGGAGGCGGCCCCGGCTACGACGAGCTCGATCTCTACATCGATTTCACCCTCGGCACCTTCGCCGGCTTCGATTTCAATCTCGGCTACTACCACTACACCTTCCCCGAGTTCCGCAGCAACGTCACCCCGGCCGGCGGCTACGGCGAGGCTTACCTCGACATCTCCCGCAGCCTCGGTTTCGTCGATGTGACCTACAGCGCCATCCAGGCCTTCGGCGGCGCGGGCACCTCGAGCGGCTGGTTCCACGAACTCGGCTTCGAGAAATCCTTCGAACTCTGCGACAGCGCCGCCCTCGTCCTCGGTGCCGGGGTTGGCTACAGCGACGGTTACTACACGGCCGTCCTCGGCGGTGCTCCCGACAGCGGTTGGAACCACTACTACGTGAAAGCCTCGCTGCCCATCGAGCTGAACTGCCGCACCACCCTCACGCCCTACATCGGCTACAACGGTGCCACCAGCGGCATGATCGCCGACGGCATCAACGTGGGCCTCGGACCGCAGTCCGACATCCTCCACGGCGGCGTTTCCCTCACCGTTTCGTTCTGATCCGGTTCTCCGGGATACAGCAGCCCGACTTTCAATCGCCTTTCCCGGAGTCGGGGAAGGCGATTTTTTGTACCCCCATCACTTCCGCCCGGGCACGAAAAAACCCTGTCGGATGACAGGGTTCAGTCGGAGAGCAGACCCTGTCGGGTGGACAGGGGGCTCGAAGATCTACTCGATCAGGCTTGGGCGGCGGCCGGCTTCAGCTTCGCGGCCATGCGGGCCTTGAGGCGATCGGCGGTGCGCTTGTGGATCGTGCCACGCTTGGCGGCCTTGTCGGCGGCGGAAGCGAAGGAATTGTAACCGGCTTGGGAAGCGGCGGCATCCCCGGTAGCGATCGCGGCGAGGGCGCTCTTGCGGCTCGTCTTGACGTTGGACTTGATCGCACGATTCTGGGCCGTGCGAACTTTCGTCTGACGGACGCGTTTGAGAGCGGACTTGGTGTTGGCCATCTGATTCTGGTGTTTCGAAACAACTAAAAGGGCGCGGAGCATACCCCCGAAATCCGATCCGTCAAGGAGCAACCTCCGCCGATGTCGCGGTCCCGGCGGCGGCCGGAGGGGTGCTGCCGAGGTAAGTGGTGTCGAATCCGCTCTCCTGGAGGACGTCGGCACCCGACTTGAAGATGCTCACTTCGTTCCACACCGGCTTCACCGCAGGGGGCTCGACGGGGGAAAGCGGCAGGGCCATGGCGACGGGGTCGGCCACAGGCAGCGCCTCGATCGGCTCTCCCATTTCCTTCGCAATCTCGGCATCCCGCCACAGGCCCTTGCGGACGACGAAGACCTTGGATCCCTCACCGACCCGGTCGTGCAGGTCGATGACATCCTTCGACTTCATCCGCACGCAGCCATAGCTCGCCGGGGTGCCGATGTTGCGCTCGGCCGCGGTGCCGTGGATGTAGATGCAGCGGGCGTAAGCGTTTTTGTTCGAGGGCTCGAGACCGTTCAGCCAGAGGATGCGCGAGACGATGGGGTCGCGGCCCGGGGAATCGGGCTTGATCACCTCACCGGTCCACTTGCGGCTTTTGAAGACCGCTCCGGCGGGCTTCCCGGCCCCGATCTTTTCGGCGACTTCCATTTTGCCGGCGGGGGTGCGGTAGCTGCCCTTTTCATCGCCGAGACCGAACTTCGAGGTGGAGACCGGGTAGGTCTTCACCAGTTCGCCCTGCCGATAGAGCGCCATTTTCTGCATGGGCACGGAGACTTCCATGACATGGAGACTGTCGCGCTTCGCCGCGGTCTGCACCGCGCAGCTGCTCAGGGACAGGGAGAAGCCGACAACCAGGACGGAGCCGGCGCACTTCAACACACGTGTGGGGAGGTTCATAGGGGGAGTTACAGATATAACGAGGTTTCAGGTGTTCTCTTAGAGGACCCCGTTACTCTTCCCGATGTTGTTGATTCCAGTGAGTGAGTGGCCGGAATGAGAATGATCTCAAATTTAATATAAACTTTTATTAAGAAAAGACAAATTTCTAGCAAACCTTTTTTCAGGATCTAAAGTTTCCCCACCTTCCCCCGTTCTTCGGGGAACCGGCCATGTCTCTCCCCCGTCGCCTCCTTTTCCTGCTCTTGCTGTCTCCGCTCTCGGTTCTTCCGATCCGAGGGCAGGAGGTTGCCGAATCCCCGCAGATCCCCGAGGAACTCCTCGAGGACGAGCATCTCCGTGAGGAGATGGGGGTGAACGACTTCACAGCCCCTTCGATCCGGAAGATCTTCGACGACCTCAAAAAGCTGCGTCCCCTGCCCTACGACGAGCTGAAGCGCCCGCTCCCCGAGCAGCCTCCGCAAGACCGCACGAAGCTGGCTCTCATCATGGGAGTGCTCCTCGCCGATGGATTCTTCGCGGTGGAGGCCGAGCAATTCTTCGACCTCGAGCCGATCGGACGTTCCCTTCTCAATCACGGAAAAATCCTCGGATCGGGCACACGCATCTCGAGCCACATGAAAAGCATGCTCGAAAAAGGCGCCGTCGGGCAATGGGATGCCTTGAAGGAAGAGCTTTTCCAAACGCAGAAGGACGTCGAAAAGGAAATGGTCCTGATCCGTGATGTCGATGCGGCCAATCTCATCAGCCTCGGAGGCTGGCTGAGGGCCCTTGAGATCGGCTCCAAGGCTGCCCTCGTTCCCTACGATCCAGCCAAGGCGGCCCTGCTCACGAAGCCGGAGATCGTCGAATACTTCGTGCTCAATCTCGAAACTCTCGAGCCCCGGATTCAAAAGAACCAGCTCGTCGGGCGCATCCGGACCAAGCTCCTCGAAATGCAGAAGACGGTGGATCTTCCCGAGGGGCAGATCCTTTCCGAAGAGGAAGTCGTACAGCTCGGAATGATGGTGGAGGAACTCATCGATCAGATCACGGGCAGCGAGCGTCTTCTCAAGACCACCCAGAACACGAACGAGCCAAGTCCGACGAAACCGGCTCCGGTGAAGGCACCGACCGCCACCGGCGGGGTGATTTCGGGCGAAGTGCCTCAGTGAAGGGTATCGGGCCGGTCGTCGGAGCCACCCTTGATTTCCCCGCTCAAGCGGGCGCGCGGGGACTGGCGGCTCGTCCGCCGCGCGCTCACAACGAATTTTTTTCCCAAGGGCTGTAACAACGCACGCACCTTTCGTGCATCCCCGGATAGAGACGGCATTTCCCGTCAAAATCCATGAAAAAGCGTTGTTTATCCCCCTTGGCATTTTCCCTTTGCCTCGCCACCCTTCCCCTTGCCGCCGCTCCCGGCGACATCTCCACCATCGCCGGCACGACCACCCCGGGCTTCTCCGGTGACGGGGCCGCCGCGATCGACGCGCAGTTGAGCGCTCCCGAAAGCATCGCCATCGACGCGGCCGGAAACATCTTCATCGCCGATCGGGACAATCACCGCATCCGCCGGATCGACGCCGGAACCGGCTTCATCGACACGGTGGCGGGAACCGGCACGGCGGGCTTTTCCGGTGACGGAGGGCCGGCCACTGTGGCACAATTCGACACGCCTCAAGGAATTGCCGTCGCCACCAACGGGGACCTGTATGTCGGGGATCATCGCAATCACCGCATCCGCCGGATCGACGGGACCACTGGGACGATCACCACCATCGCCGGGACCGGCGTCCTCGGCTTTTCCGGGGATGGAGGGGATGCGACCAGCGCCCAGCTCCATTTCCCCTCCACCGTCTCCCTCGACGCCCGCCAGGGACTGATCGTGACTGACTACTGGAATCACCGGATCCGTCGGATCGATCTTGTCTCCGGCATCATCGAAACGGTGGCGGGCAGCGATACGAGAGGTTTTGGTGGTGACGGCGGACCCGCCACGAATGCCCATCTGGATTTGCCTACTGCCGCCATCGCCGACGTGGCGGGGAATCTCTACATCGCCGACTGGGCCAATCTGCGCATCCGCCGGGTCGATGCGGTGACAGGGTTCATCGAGACGATCGCGGGGACGGGCGCGTCGGCGACCAGCGGAGACGGTGGTCCTGCCTCTGCCGCGGATGTGTTCCGTCCGTGGGGGATGGCCCTGGACGCTTCGGGAAATCTCTTTTTCTGCGAGCAGCTCGGTCATCGGATCCGAAGGATCGACGCGGTGACGGGCTTCATCACCACGGTGGCGGGCACTGGGTCTTTGGGGTTTTCGGGAGACGGCGGTCCGGCCTCCTCGGCAAAACTCTGGATGCCCCTCGGGGTCGCGGTGGAGCCCGATGGGGACCTGATCATCGGCGACCTCTTCAACCACCGCATTCGCCGGATCGAGGCGATCGCGGCCGCCGCCGCCCACGCCGCCGACGCAACCATCGGCACCACGACCGCATCGTTCATCGGCCGGGATATCATCAATGCCGACGGGAGCGGTCAGCAGTTGAACCTCAAATCAAAACGGGGACGTCCGGTTTCCTTTCACGTCCGTTTCCACAACGACTCCAGCCGCGGGGAACTCCATGCCTATGACGACGGTGAGGCGACCAATGACGATCTAGCACTCCGTGTTTCGGGCAGCAGTCGGTTTTTCAAGTCGAGCTACTTCATCGAAGGCGGCAACGTCACCGCCGCCATCTTTGCCGGCACCCTGGTCGCGGAGGCGGTGGCCCGGGCCGGCGAAGTCACCGTGAGCGCGCAATGCAAACCCAAGGTGAAACGCGGAACCAAGCGGACTCTGCATGGCATCCAGGTCACCTCGCAGGGCGACACTTCCAAATCCGACCAGGTTGCCGCCACGATTTCCGCGAAGGCAAAACGTTCTACCAAACCCTGACAAACCCATTCTAGCAGCCCGATGAAATCCATCCTCACCCTACTCGCCCTCCTCGTCAGCTCTTCCCTCCAAGCCATGACCCTCGACGAAGAACTCGCCGAATTCCGCTCCATCGGAAACACCTACCTCACCGCATGGGACAAGGCCGAGTCGGCACCCGAAGCATTCATCGCCCTGGTCCGGACCTATCCCGCGAAAGCCAAGTGGTATCAGGAAACCTACGCCAAGTACCGGGCCGAGACGGAAGCCAGGACCGACCTCGGCAAGACCGTATTCTCCGCCGCGAAAGGGGCCAAAACCGGAATCGATACCTTCTTCGAAACCGCCAGGGAGTTTGCCGCCGCTTATCCCGAACGTTTCAAGGAACTCATCGGGAAAGCCAAGCGCGATGCCGCCATGGCCGAGTCTGAGAAAACCCCGGGTTACTATCGCGCCGCTCTCGACACCCTCGACCGTGCCGAGTGGATGGTGACCGTGCTCGTCGCCTTCAACGGCGAGGCGGATCCCATCGCGAAACAATGCGCCACGGGGATCCTCGAGCTGCGCTCGAGCTACGAAGCGAAGGAAGCCGCCCTCATCCGCGCGACGGCCCGCGTCGTGAAGGCGCCGGAGGAAATCTATCGCGGCGAGGATCTCGAAACCCTCCGTGCCGGTGTCACCGCCGCCTGGAAGAAGGCCCATCCCGCCGATCGCGTGATCGCCGTCGTCTTCGACCAGGCCGATTGGAAGCTGAACCGCTTTTCACGCTGGCACGAGACCGACGCCAAGTGGGACCACATCGACAAATCCTACCTCGAACTCTCCGTCGTCGTGGAGAAGGACGTCAAGGCCGCCCTCATCCACGCGGCCTTCGTCAATCGCGACAACGCCACCGGGACGATCACCTTCGGCGTCGATACGAAGGGCGGAAGTTTTGTCACCGACGAGATCGGCAAAGAACAACTCTGATCACGCTCCGGGCAGGAGAAACTTCGCCGCCTGATCGACATCCTTGTCGCCGCGTCCTGACAAACTCACCACGATGATCTGGTCGGGACGCATCGTCGGGGCCGCTTTCTTGACGTAAGCGAGGGCGTGCGAGGTCTCCAACGCGGGGATGATCCCCTCGGTGCGGGAGAGTTCGGAAAAGGCATCGAGCGCCTCGTCATCGGTCGCGTAGGTATAATCGACCCGGCCTTCGCTCTGGAGGAAGGCGTGCTCGGGTCCAACCGCCGCGTAGTCAAGTCCGGCCGAAACCGAATGGGTCAGCTCGATCTGCCCGTCCTCGTCGGCGAGGAGCCAGGTCTTTGTGCCCTGGAGAACACCGAGTTTGCCGCCTTGGAAACGCGCCGCATGTTCGCCGTGCTTGATCCCGTGGCCGCCCGCCTCGACGCCCATCATCTTCACGCTCTCGTCGCCGAGGAAGGGATGGAAGAGGCCGATCGCGTTGCTGCCACCGCCGACG
>Ga0209573_1005099_pt1 | contig 12168 bp, 7 predicted proteins | sample TNRBio252014_DNA_FD_185870 | JGI IMG/M metagenome (GOLD analysis project Ga0209573, IMG submission 185870) | Wastewater treatment Type I Accumulibacter community from EBPR Bioreactor in Madison, WI, USA - TNR Reactor_6/25/2014_ DNA (SPAdes)... | ecosystem: Engineered > Bioreactor > EBPR >...
ATACCTGCTGTTATCCTGTTCCAGTCGGCCAATGCAAAGTAACACCTGTCCTCCATCGGGCAGCGCGTTCTTCAGCAACTCACCGCACGCTCGCCCGGCCGCATAATTGTCCATGCCGATGTAAACGAGGCGACTGGATTTCGGCGCATCGGAGTCGTGTGTGATCAATGGAATCTTTGCTGCGATGCTGTTGATCCATTCGACCTGGTTGTCAGCATCCAGAGGACTGATGGCGATCCCCTGGATTCCGGATGTCATCGCGTCTTCCACCTTTTGCTTCTGCACGACCGCGGAGGCTTCCTGAGGCATGATGACCTGAACATCAACGTCGAATTCTTTTGAGGCCGCCTCACAGCCAGCCTCGGCAATCTTCCAGAAGTCGGCGATCTGGTTGGTCACAAACGCGACGGAAACTCGGCCGCTTCCAGTTGGTGTGGCCATCCCGGAGTCGCCTGTCGCCGTGTCATTCGCTGCAATGCCATCGGAATTCGCTGTGCCGGACGAAGACGAGTCTTCCATCTGACAGCCCAGAAGCGCCAAACCAGCCAGTAGCAGCCACCCGTGTTTTGATTTCATTGCTTGCCTCAGGAATCAACAAGTCTGCAAATTCAATGCGTGGAAGTTCACAATAAGACACCCGAGCGGACTCCGCAAGTTGCCTGACCGCCTGAAACTTCGCACGAGTCTGTCCCGATACTCCAGATCCGCAAGCCGCCATGCGCCAGCCGCGGGGTATTCGACAACAGCATCGGTGGCCGGCGCTCCGTCACGACGGGATTGACGATTCGCTGCGGGGGGTTGCATGGCTGCAGACCGCAACACCCGCGGCTTCCTTCGTCCAGCCCCGGCCACCCGTTCCAGCAGTACAACTCTGAAGCAGTAATGGCGCTTCGCCAATCACGAAAGCTGCGGGATTCAGTCAGACTGCCCGTACGACATCGACATGCGAGTTGCCGCGGATTGACTGGCACGGCTTCTGAGGAAAACCGGCAGTGATCCGGCCGGTTGATTGATGGCCTTTGACGACTCTGACACAATACTCGCAGATGCTCAATTCGTTCTGGCGTGTCTTTGCGTCGCAACCCTGTAATTCCCGTCTCTTTCAATCACTCGGATGAATTGAATTCATCGCCTGTTGATGGAATTCGCCGCTGCAGACTCTCGAATCGGAGTGTCCCAGGCGGCCTCAATTCACTGTGGGATCAGCCTGCGATTTCCTGGGGAATAATTGTGATTGTCAGAAGTTGTTCTGCCCTGATTCTGTGCTGTGTGATGGCAGTCGGCCAGGCTCAGGAAACATCGGCACAGCCCGAGTTTCGGTATCCTCTGGCGGTGACTTCAACGCCGGAAGGAGTCGTCTATGTGGCTGACCTGCGGCTCCCTGGAATCTGGAAACTGGAGAATGGCGTCAAGTCCATTTATTTCCAGGGTTCAACGACGTTTCGCACCCCGCTGAATGCCGTTCGCTGCGTCGCGATTGATCATCAGGGAAAGCTGCTGGCTGGCGATTCGTCAACTCGTGAAGTTTACCGCTTTGACGACGCAGGAAAGCCTCAGCCGCTGACGAAGGGCTGGATCGGAATCCCCATGTCCATGGCGGTCGCTCCGGACGGCACGATTTACACGGCTGATCTTGAGCTGCATCGGATCTGGAAAATGCCGGCGGAAGGTTCAGACAAGCCCGAGGAATTCGCCGTCATCAATTCACCACGTGGTTTGACGCTGGATCCCGATGGAAATCTCTGGGTGCTTTCAACCTCCAGCAAGGACGGACAGATTCAGAAAGTCGCTCCCGATGGAAAGATTGAATCGCTGGTGAAAGACCATCCGTTTCAGCTTCCGCATAACATTGTCCGAATGGACGACGGCACCTTTTTCGTGACGGACAACTATGACCATTGCGTCTGGAAAGTCTCGGCTGATGGCAAACCGGAAAAATTTGTCACCGGATCACCGCTCGATCGCCCCGTGGGCTTGTGTCGCTCCGGCGCCAATCTTCTGGTGGCCGACCCTCATATTCGGACAATCTTCACACTCTCCGCTGACAAGACGCTAAGTGTCCTGGCCAGTTCCCCTGTTGATCCGCCACAGGCGACGCCTGCTCCAACTGAGAAGCCCGCCGAAGCTTCGAAGGAAGCAGCTTCGGCGAAATGATCAGCAATCAGATCGCATCAACGCGGCCTGATCACCTCCCAAGCCTTCATCGCCCCATGTGTCTCTTCTTGCCCCGCTTCCGCAACACGATGATTCGTTGAGTACCCTTTCCTATGTCCATACCTGCTGCTCCTCGTCTGACCCCCGTTCAATGGCTCGTCTGCACAATTGCGGCCATCGGGTTCGCGTTTGATATTTATGAACTGCTGATGCTTCCGCTGATCATCAAGCCAGCGGTTGCGTCACTGAGTGCGCCTCTGGTGGAGCAAGCCGTTGCCGGTGGAATGCCTCGCCCGCAGGCGATCGGCATGTGGCTCCCCGGAGGTCAGAACTACATTTACTGGGCGCGAATTCTGTTCTTCGTACCAGCACTGGCCGGAGGGATCTTCGGCTTGTTCGGCGGATGGTTGACGGACCGTCTGGGACGACGACGAGTTCTGACATTCAGCATTCTGCTGTATGCCTTCGGGGCCTGTGCAGCCGGCTTTTCGACGACGTTTTATCAACTGCTGTTCTTCCGCTGCTGTGTGTTCGTCGGCGTGTGTGTGGAATTCGTGGCCGCCGTTGCCTGGCTGGCCGAATTGTTCCCGAACCATGAACAGCGAGAAAAGGTCCTCGGATGGACTCAGGCCTTTTCTTCACTGGGCGGCCTGATGGTCGCCGGCATGAATATTCTGGCCGGACGGCTGGCTGCGGAGCTTCCCGCAATCGCTGGGGGACACGAGGCCTGGAGATACACTCTGATCTCCGGAGTGATTCCCGCGCTGCCGCTGCTGCTGATCCGACCGTTCCTGCCTGAATCACCCGAATGGCAAAAGAAGAAGGACGCGGGCACACTCAAACGTCCATCCATCGCCGAACTGTTCAGCCCCGCTCTGCGAACGACGACCATCGTGACGACTCTGGTGTTTGCCGCCAGTTACGGACTTGCGTTTGGAGCAATTCAGCAGCTGCCCCAGATTCTGGGGGCTCGCGCCATTGGTACTCCCAAAGAATCAGGTCACGTACAGGTTATTGCTGCGGCTAAACAAAAAGCGGGTGATCCGGCGGGCATCAACAAGGAAACAGGAAAGCCCGAATACACACCGCCCCAGAAAGAGGCAGCCGGGAATGAAAGCGATTCGATCGTGGCTGGAGTCACACTGGCACAGGAACTGGGTGGATTGCTGGGTCGCGCATTGCTGGCGGTGCTGGCGTTGAAGATTGCCAGTCGCCGTACGCTGCTGCGAGTCTTCCAGATACCCTCGCTGATTTTTATTCCGGCCTTCTTCTATTGGGTCGGTGGAGCACTGCAGAGTGAATCTCTGACGATGATAAGGGGCGGCATATTTATCGCCGGCGTTCTGACGGTTGCTCAGTTCAGCTTCTGGGGCAACTACATTCCACTGGTCTTCCCGGTGCATCTTCGTGGCACAGGCGAAAGCTTCGCCGCAAACATCGGAGGACGAATCATCGGCACGGCAGCCGCCTTCATCACCATTTCGCTGTCAACCGGACCAGCAAATATGGCCCTTGTCGGAGCATGCGTTGCCGGCGGTTACGCACTGGTCGGAGCGATTCTGACCGGATTTCTGCCCGAACCTGGCACAGTGAATGAACCCCACTGATACCGCGTTGGGGCCAGATCCCTCCCTGGTCGCGGGACATCTCGAAAACTCTACACGCTGAACTGAACAGGAAGATGCTGAATGAATCCCCTTCGCGAACTGCAGGAACTGGAAGGCCTGTTTCCTGAACCCGATGGACGGGCGTTGTATCTCTCGGCCGAGCACGTCGCTAAGGAAGCAACTCCGGAACCCTACCATCGCATGCTGGTCCATGAACACCACATGACAATCAGCATGGAGGCCTGGCATGACTGCCCGGTCGATGTGGAAGTCATGGCGTCACGCTTCGAACAGGGCCTGTATCTCAGAAAGATCAGGCTGCACAAGGGCGGAACGCGGATTCCCGTGCTGTTTGGCTACGTTCGCTTCAATCTCGACTTTGTGACGGAAAAAGTCCGCAACGAAATCATTGCAGAAAAAATTCCGCTGGGTCGAGTCCTGATTCAGCACAATGTCTTTCGACATGTGGATCTGGGAGCCATCCTGAAATTCACGGCTGGCCCGGGCCTGGCAGAATACCTGTCGATGCCGGTCGGTGACGTCACCTATGGTCGCCTCGTCACCATCTTCTGCAACGGCTCACCCGCGATTGATCTGCTTGAGGTCACCTCTCCGTTGTGATTATGACTGCTCCAGCATATCAGGCTGAATCTCACAATTCTCCGAGCTGCAGTCCGTGCTGAAAGCAACCCGTGCTTTAAGTTCGTAGTTCCGCCTTCAGGCGGTTGAGTGCGCACTGTTCTGTGCAAATTCCGCCTGAAGGCGGGACTACAAACGTTTTGACAGAGCGATCGTCTGAAGTCCGGGAGAGACTGGAAATGAACAACGACAACGCTTTCCCACGCGGCGAACGTCGCTGTTTCCTGAAAAATGGCTTGCTGTTTCTGTCAGCCGCCGCAACTTGTCCTGCTACGCTGCTGGCCAACAAGCCGGATTCGCTGCGGATTGGTTTGCTGACCGACCTTCACTACGCAGATAAACCCGCGGCCGGCAGCCGGTATTATCGGGACACGCTGATCAAACTCGATGATGCAGCACAGGAATTCTCCCGGTCGGATCTGAGTTTTCTGGTCGAACTGGGGGATCTGATTGACGCCGCCGACTCCGTCGACAAGGAACTGTCGTGGCTTAGCACGATCAACGAAAAGTTTTCCGCGATCTCTGACAAACGTCACTATGTGCTGGGAAATCACTGCGTCGATACGTTGACCAAGGAAGAATTCCTCAATCGCGCAGGCCAGGAGAAATCGTGGTACTCATTCGATCAGGGCGACACGCACTTCGTGGTGCTCGATGCGTGTTTTCGCAGTGACGGCCAGCCCTACGGCCGAAAGAACTTCACCTGGACGGACACACTGATCCCGCCCGAAGAACTGGAATGGCTGCGGTCGGATCTTCGGTCAACCACAAAGCACGTCATTGTCTTCGCTCACCAGCGTCTGGACGTCAGCAACAATCACGGAGTGAAGAACAACGCTCAGGTACGGACAATTCTGGAAGACTCAGGAAAGGTCCTGGCCGTTTTTCAGGGACACAGTCACCAGAATGACCTGAAGGAAATCCATGGCATCCATTACTGCACACTGGTCGCCATGGTGGAAGGCGCCGGTCGAAGCAGCAGTGGCTATTCCATACTGGAAGTGCAGTCTGACGGAACTCTGATCGTCACGGGATTCATCAATCAGAAGTCCCATCGACTGGCCAGACCTGCACTCTGAACGAACCATCAGTCAACCTGAACGAAAGAAAGACGATGACAGATTGCACCAAAGCAGCAATTGTAACCGGTGGCGGAACGGGCGTTGGTCGGGAAACGTCGCTGCAGCTCGCGCGGCATGGACACGCAGTGCTGGTGAATTATTCACGCTCGGCCGCTGAAGCCGAAGCCACAGTCCGGGACATCATAAACGCAGGTGGCCAGGCCATCGCATTTCAGGCCGATGTCGCCGAGGACCAAGCGTGCCGGCAATTGGTCTCCAAAGCTGTCAGCCAGTTCGGGCGACTGGATGTCCTTGTCAACTGTGCGGGAACAACTCAGTTCATTGCCTTTCAAAATCTGGACGACGTAACCGACGAAGCATGGGAACGACTCTACAAGGTGAATGTGGTGGGTGCCTTTCACTGTGCTCGAGCTGCTCGTGAACCCATGCTGGCTTCCGGAGGAGGCGTCATCATCAACGTGTCCAGTGTGGCCGCACAACTGGCGCAGGGCAGTTCTATTCCGTACTGCTGCACCAAAGCGGCACTCGACAATCTCACTGTTTCTCTGGCCCGCACTCTGGCTCCGCAGATTCGAGTGAACGGAATTGCCCCGGGATTCATTGAAGGTCGATGGACTCAGCAGGGACTGGGAGACCGCTACGAATCCATCCGGCAGGCATATGAAAAATCTCTGCCACTGCGGCGTTGCTGTCGGCCCGAAGACATCGCCGAAGGCATCCTGAGTCTGATTACGGGCAGCTCACTCGTCACCGGCCAGACACTCACAGTCGATGCCGGCATGATGATCGCCGGCTACCAGGTCAAATACGACTGAGAACGCCTGGAGGTTTATAACCTGACCCGTCCCTTCTCCCCCGAAATCGGGGGAGAAGGTGGCCGACAGGCCGGATGAGGGGGCAAGTGGTGAATCGCATTCGGCGCACAGAAAAACCCGGCACAAGTGTTCGTACCGGGTTCCTCAAACTCAGAATCGGTCGCTCGCCGATCACCCCTGCAGAAACTTTTCGATGGCGTCCAGACCTTGAGTCAGTGAGTTCATCGATGCAGCAAAACTCAGACGCACATACCCCGGCGCGCCGAATGCATCCCCGCTGACCAGCGCCACATGAGCTCGTTCCAGCAGCGCCGTGCAGAAATCGGTGGCATTGGAAACCGCAGCGCCTCCGCCGACGGGTTTTCCAAAATAGCTGCTGACGTTAAAGAACACGTAAAAAGCGCCGCCTGGCTCGGCAAACGACAATCCAGGAATCGCTCGCAGTCGGCCACTGACGTAATCGCGTCGAGCGGCGAATTCGCGACACATTTCCGCCACACATTCCTGAGGGCCATTCAGGGCCGCCAATGCGGCATACTGGCTGACACTGCACGGATTCGACGTCTGCTGACTTTGGAGCTTGTTGATGGCGGCACTGACGTTTTCCGGCGCCAGAGTCCAGCCGATTCGCCAGCCGGTCATTGCATAGGCCTTGCTGACTCCGTTCACGATGATCGTCTGCTTTCGCACATCCTCACCAAACGAAGCAAACGATCGAAACGTGTGACCGCTGTAAATCAGCTTGTCGTAAATCTCGTCGGACAGCACGATGACGTTCTTTTCCACCGCCACCTTCGCCAGTTCCGCCAGAATTTCGACAGGGTACACGCCTCCTGTGGGATTGCTGGGACTGTTCAGCATCATCAGACGCGTCCTTGGAGTGATCGCGCGACGAAACTGTTCCGGCGACAGACAGAATCCGTCCTTCTCATGCGTTTCCACCAGTACCGGCTTCGCACCAACAAGCTCGACGAGCGCCGAGTAGCTGACCCAGTACGGAGTCGGGATGATCACTTCATCACCGGGTTCGCAGCAGGCCACCAGCACGTTGTGCAGGCAATGTTTGGCACCGTTCGAAATGGTGACTTCCGACGGCTTGTACACGACTCCATGGTCGCGCTTGAACGCCTCACAGATCGCGACTTTCAGTTCCTGAATCCCGGTCGCCGCCGTATACCGAGTGTGGCCGGCATCCATCGCCACTTTGGCCGCCTCGCGGATATGAGCCGGAGTGATAAAGTCGGGCTCACCGACAGTGAATTCCAGGACATCAATTCCCTGAGCCCGCAGTTCGCGAGCCTTTGCCGCGGCCGCAAGGGTTTCAGACGGCTTCAGAGAGTTCACCAGAGCAGAAGTATGCATGAGATTTGTGAAAGCCATGCCAGAGGTGGAACAAGTGACAATCAGTGGGACACGACAAAAGTCTACACGGATCGCGATTGCAACAAAAATCGAGGCGAACGAGCCTCAGGAATTCTCAGAAATCAACCAGTACAAACTCCCTCAGTACTGCAGGCCCCCGCGCGGCATCGATTGACGAATCTAACGGTTCGTGATTTTGAGCGAACAGCGTTCGAGACGCATTCGAGTGATTGCAATTCGCCGGGCCTCTGTTCAAATTCCAAATCCCAGGTGACTCCGAATCTGTCTTCCCGAAATGTTTTTTTCTGATCTGCCGGGATTCCCAATGAATTCTCCTGCTTCGCCGGAAGTGCTTGTCGTGGGATCCGTCACCGTCGTGCGCCCCGGCCCCGATCTCTCCAACCTCTACGAAAACGTGCTGGATCATCTGAATGTTGCGACAGAACTCGCCACGACGCTGGCAGATCCAAAGCTGGTGATCGACATGCAGCACGTCCGATTCATCGGATCCGCGTTCCTGGGACGCATGATCAGCCTGCATCGCACCCTCACAGCTCGCGATGGCGGTCGCTTCGCGCTGTGCTGTCCGAGTACGTTCTGTCGCGCAGCCATTGGCGTGGCGAAGCTGGATACAGTGCTTGAGATTTTCGATTCCGTCGAGCAGGCAGACGCCGCCTGGGCACAATCCTGAATCCGGCTGCAGTCCCGGATCCGTTTGCGGCAGAGAACACCTTTGACGAAGCCTTTCCCGCACACCAAATCACCACGCGATCTTCGTAATTCGTTTGTGGTTGACCCGATCATCACGCTCGATTTTCCGGCCCACACACGCTTCTCATTGTGCAAGCTCTCCCCGAGGTCAATACCTTGCTTGTGACGTCCAATCGTTAGTCCTGAAAAGGCGGGTTTTTCGGCAATTATCGCCGATTGCGATTCGCCAGTTCAGCAGTAACGAGAAGGGCGAATGATGAAAATCAGCGAATTTGTCAGTGCCGCAATCCGCCGCCATGCCATTTTTCCGGTCTCGCGTCGTCGCAGCCGCGGAAGAAGGCCGGGAAGTGGCCGGTCGGACTCGGTCCTCGCTGCTGATCGTCTGGAAACTCGCGTCATGCTGGCCGCCGTCTCCTGGGACGGCGAAGCGGGCGACTTCCAATGGAGCAGTCCGCTGAACTGGAGCGGTGACGTACTGCCCGGGCCAAACGATGACGTCACGATTCCCGGCGCCGTCGGTGCTATCACGGTGCAATTCAGCGGCAGCACGTCGATTCGCAGTCTTCAAAGCACCGCTTCCCTCCAGATGAATGGAGGCTCACTGACCGTTACAGCCCCCTCTCTCCTTGAGGGCACGTTTTCCATGAATTCATCCGCGACCATTACTGCGCAGGGCGCGGCTGCTTCTTTCATTGCCACAGGCGCGACAACCCTTCAGAACGCAAGTCTGATCGCATCAGCCGGCGCCTCGTTGTCGCTCCCTCAATTCACGACTTACGACGGAGGCACCGCTTCCGGCAGCTCGACATGGAACTGGCGAGCGTCAGGGACAGGCAGCATTCTGGATTTACCAGCCCTGACGACAATTACAGGTTCCGTGAATCATGGCACGTTTCTGAATATTGAGTCTTTTGCAGGCGGCGTGGTTGATCTCCCCGCTGTGACACAAATCAGCGTTCCCGCCGGACTGAATCATCTGTCGCGAGGTGTCCGAGTTCTGGCTGATGGCAGCGGCAGCGAAGTGAATCTTCCTATCCTGACGGACTGGAATGACCTTGGGAATTCCTCAGGGTCCAGCATCACCATTCGAAACAGCGGGGCCGTGAACTTCGATAACTTCACTTCTGCCATCGGCATCTCACTGTTTGTCAGCGATGGCCTGACGCTCACACTGCCAGCGCTCACCACATTTAATGCAAACAGAGGCGTCAACGGAGGACATACCTGGAACTGGCGGGCCACCGGCCCCGGAAGCACTCTAGAATTACCAGCACTGACCACCGTCACCAGTACGGTTGATCATGCTGCCTTTCTGAACATCGAAGCGATTTCAGGCGGAGTCATTGATCTGCCTGCAGTGACGGAGATTCTGGTGCCTACCGGGATCAACCACCTCGCACGAGGCGTTCGTGTCCTTTCTGACGGCGTCGGCAGCACAGTCAGTCTCCCGGCGCTCGCAGGCTGGAACGACCTCGGAAATACGTCTGGATCCAGTATCACCATACGAAACAACGGAGCTGTGAATTTCGACAACCTCACTTCTGCCATCGGCGTATCGCTCTATGTCAGTGACGGACTCACACTCACACTGCCGGCACTCTCGACATTTGCTGCAAATCGCGGTTTTGCCGGAGGACATACCTGGAACTGGCGAGCCACTGGCCCAGGAAGCACACTGGAACTCCCGACACTGACCACCATTACTGGGCCACTGGATCAAGGCACATTTCTCAATATCGAAGCGCTAGCGGGAGGACGGCTTCAACTTCCGGCTGTGAGTCAGATTGTTGTGTCCAATGGCTTCAATACAACTCTTCGTGGTGTTCGGTTACTGGCAGATGGCACCAATAGCTCTATTTCACTGCCGACTATGACAGACTTCATTGACAGCGGGTCAACCGCCGGTTCAGAAATTGTGATTCGAAATGGCGGATCCATCTCCGTAAATAGCCTGACCACAACTCTTGGAGTCTCCTTCTTTGCCTACGATGGGCTCTCACTAAATTTTCCGGAGTTGACGACGTACGAGACGGGCTCTGCAAATTCTCCACGCACCTGGAGAATCAGTGCCACTGGAGCAGGCACCGTGATCTCCATGCCGTTGCTTGTTTCCCTTACCGGGCCATTGAATCAACAGCAGTTCCTCGAAATAGTCGCGTTGGGTGGTGGCCACGTCGCAACGGCGACGTTGGCACAGATGCTGGTGCCCTTTGGTTACAACTACCTTCCCCGCGGGATTTACGTTAAGGCAGATGGCGCCAACAGCCTTGTGGATCTCCCTGCACTGACGGACTTCCTGGATGCCGGGGCCACGGCTGACTCCCGGATAGAAGTTACGAACGGCGGCTCGGTCAGCGCACCAGATTTGACGACCGCGCTGGGCATTTCTTTCCTGGTTGGTGAAGCAACCACATTATCTCTGCCGTCGCTTGCCAGCTATGCGACTGGAAGCGGGAATACTGGCAATCATACATGGCGGTTACAGGCAGCGGGGCCAGGTGCTCATCTGGATTTGCCGGCCTTGTCATCAGTGACTGGTCCACTTAACCAGGTTCAGTTCCTCAACATTCAGGCGCTGAACGGTGGCTTGCTGAATCTTGGCGGCGTCGTCGAAGTTGAGGTTCCAGCGGGATATAATTCATTGGGTCGCGGAGTACGGATTCTGGCAGAAGGAAATGCTAGTCACATAGACTTCAGTCAGCTTACCAATATCGTCGACAGAAGTCCGATCCCCGGAACGCAGCTCGAAGCTCGAAGCAACGGTCGAATCACGCTGAATCCTTCCAATACCACGGCTTCAAGAGTCTCTGTCGTCGTTGGGGCCGACAGCGAGATCGCAGCGGGAACCTTAACAATTGCTCCCGGCAGTTCGTTGAGTGGCAGAGGGACGATTGTCGGAAATGTCATCAACGATGGTGAAGTCTATCCCGGCGCGACTGTCGGTATCGGGGCACTAGGCATTGGCGGGAATTACACGCAGACAGACACAGGTCGCCTGAACCTCGAAATCGGTGGCCTGTCGCCGGCTGCCGACCATGATCAGTTGAGTGTTACTGGGACGGTGTCGCTTGCCGGCACGTTGAATGTTTCACTTGCAAACGGATTTTCACCAGCTGACGGCGATGCATTCGAAGTGTTGACGTTTGGAACTGTCGCAGGCGATTTCGAGACGAAGAACGGCCTGAATCTGCCGGGCAATCAGATTCTCTTCACGACGTTCAGCCCGAACAACATGGTGTTGGAAACGACTGGTGACGATCCGCCGGTCATCGCTTCTATGAGTGGCGCTCCGGATCCAATACTGCAAGGCGCTAATCTTACTCTGACAGCAAATGGCGTGGCTGACCCAAACGCTAACATAGCCGCAGTCAATTTCTATCGTGATGCCGATAACGATGGCTTGCTGAACACCGCTGTTGACGAACTGTTCGGCTCAGACACGGACGGCACGGACGGCTGGAGTATTACCGCCCCAGCCGCCTGGTCCGTTGGTACGCACACGTTTTTCAGTCAGGCAATAGACACCACTGAAAGCTTCAGCAACGTGGTCGTCACCACAGTGGAAGTCCTGCCATCTGTCTACTGGGACGGCGGTGGAGGCGACCTTCAGTGGAGCAATGCGCTGAACTGGAGCGGCGACGTACTTCCTGGGGCCAACGACGACGTTGTCATTTCCGTAGCCGGTGACATCACCGTGACGCATAACGGGCTCGCCACAACGATCCAGTCTCTCCTGAGCGACGAATCCGTTCTGATCAACGGTGGTACGCTGAAAATCACAGCACCATCATTCATCCA
>Ga0209573_1005102_pt1 | contig 12166 bp, 5 predicted proteins | sample TNRBio252014_DNA_FD_185870 | JGI IMG/M metagenome (GOLD analysis project Ga0209573, IMG submission 185870) | Wastewater treatment Type I Accumulibacter community from EBPR Bioreactor in Madison, WI, USA - TNR Reactor_6/25/2014_ DNA (SPAdes)... | ecosystem: Engineered > Bioreactor > EBPR >...
GAATCCATGCCGGACGTGCAGTCGGCAGCAATGTCGCTTCTGGTCCCCGCGGGAGGCGTGCGCGATGCGCTCGGGTGTTGCGGAACCGCGGCGATTCTGACCGAAATGTTTCCCCGCGGTGCCGGAGGTCTGTCAGCGCGGCAACTCTGCGCCGCGCTGGACAATCTGGGGCTGCAGCGAAGCATCCATGTGGGCAGCGCGCACATCACATTCGCTGCCGCCACCACAGCCGATCGTCTGATCGATGCTCTGCCCTTAGTTGGCAGCATGGTCACAGCGCCGCATTTGGCCGATGACGACTTCGAACCGGCTCGTGATCTGGTCGAGCAGGGTCTGATGTCGCTGGAAGACGAACCGCGGCAGCGACTGGGAAAAGTTCTCCGGCAGTACAGTTACGCTGCGCCCTGGGGGAATTCAGCCGAGGGCGAACTGGATCATCTTCCCAAAATCGCTCTGGCTGAAGTGCGGACACATTTTCAGAACTTCGTCCGGCCGAACGACGCCATTCTGGGCATCGCCGGGAATGTCGATCTGCCCCAGATTCGCAGCGCTGTGGAATCCGCATTTGGTTCGTGGCCTGGCGCCGACCTGCCGGCCATAGAGAAGGGCAGTCTGCCACAGTCGCCATTTCATATTGAACATGATTCCGCCCAGACGCACATCGGCCTTGCCTGGGAAACCGTGCCGTATAGTCACGACCGCTACTACGAAGCCTGGGCCGCCGTCAGTCTGCTGAGCGGCGGAATGAGTTCTCGTCTGTTTACCGAAGTGCGGGAAAAGCGAGGCCTGTGTTATGCGATTTCAGCGTCACTGAGCACGCTGAAGGATGAAGGCCGCGTGTTCGCCTACGCCGGAACAACCCCGGAGCGAGCCCAGGAAACGCTGGATGTAACCGTTGCCGAAATTCTGAAACTGCATGAAGGCATCACCGAAGAAGAACTGCAGCGATGCAAAGCACGAGCGAAGAGTTCGCTGATTATGCAGCAGGAATCCACCAGTTCCCGGTCCTCATCTCTGGCTCGGGATCTGTATCACCTGGGACGCGTTGTTACGCTGGACGAAGTCAATTCGCGGATCAATCAGTTGACCGTCGCGCAGGTCCGTGATTTCGTCATCGAGTTTGCTCCCCGGTCGATGGTGCTGGTCACTCTGGGACCCGGTGAACTGGATCCCGGCTGCCTGCCAGGGATTTGAGAAAAAAGTTCCTTTGGTCTCAGTGCTGGCATACTTGTCGGGTCAGCAGCGTGTTGATTCCTGTTTGTAGTTCCGCCTTCAGGCGGCTTTCCGGCCGGAGCCGACAGCGCATTCCGGCTGAAGCCGGGACTACGAACGAAATCGCCACTGCGTCAACAACTCGACATCCTGCGGTCGAACCAGTCGGTTGCGAGTTTAGACGCTACGCAATGATGTCGTGGATCACTTTCCCGTGGACGTCGGTCAGGCGGAAATCGCGTCCCGAGTGATGCCAGGTCAGTTGTTCGTGGTCGAAGCCCAGCAGATGCAGCATCGTGGCATGCAGGTCATGCACGTGGACTCGGTTCTCAATCGCTCGATAGCCAAATTCATCGGTGCTGCCGTAGGTGTATCCGCCTTTCACTCCGCCGCCTGCGAGCCACACAGTGAAGCCGTGATGATTATGATCGCGTCCGGTGGGCCCGCCTCCGCCGATCGGAATTTCGACCGCCGGAGTTCTTCCGAATTCGCCACCGCAGATTACGAGTGTGTCGTCCAGCAGACCGCGTTGGGCCAGGTCTGTCAGCAATGCGGCGATGGGGCCATCGGCTTCCTGTCCCAGCCGACGATGCTCACCGGCAATGTTGGAATGAGAATCCCAGGGCTGCACATCTCCGTGATAGCACTGAACGACTCGCACACCCCGTTCGATCAGTCGTCGAGCGATCAGCAACTGACGTCCGTGAACAGTATCCGCCTGATACAGCTGATGGATGGACTGGGGCTCCTTCGAAATGTCCAGCGCGTCTGAAGCTTCCATCTGCATGCGGTAGGCAAGCTCGAAGGACTGAATCCGAGCTTCCAGCTGAGCGTCATCGCGGCGGTTTTCCTGATGGCGACGATTCAGACGTCCCACCAGATCCAGTTGTCGGCGCTGATCAATGGGTCCCAGCACCGGGTTCTGAATGTTGGCAATCAGTTCCGATACCTGCGTCTTGCGAGTATCCAGGTAAGTGCCCTGATAGATGCCCGGCAGAAACGCACTGCGCCAATTTGAGGAATCGGCGACCGGCAATCCGGGACACAGAGTCACAAATCCGGGCAGGTTGCGGTTTTCGCAGCCAAGTCCGTACGTCAGCCAGGCACCGTAACTGGGTCGAGGCAATCGTTCGTCGCCTGTGTTCATCAGCCGCATACTTTGTTCATGATTGGGCGTATTGGCATACATCGACCGAATGACGCACAGGCGGTCAGCATGCCACGTGGCCGTTTTCCGAAACACTTCGCTGCACCACAAGCCGCTGTCTCCATACTGATCGAACCGAAAAGGCGACGGCAGAGCAAACCCGGTTTCCCGTTCGGTGGTCAGGTTCCCCACGGGCAGTTTCTGTCCGCCGCAGCGAGTCAACTCCGGCTTGGGATCCCACGTGTCGACCTGTGAAGGTCCGCCGTTGAGATAAATGTGAATGATGTGTTTCGCTCGCGGCGAAAAATGCGGCGATCGCACCGACAACGGATTGTCGGTTGCAGGCCTGCGCACCGAATCGGCCTGCAGCATTCCCTGCAACGCCAGCATCCCCAGGCCAGTCCCCACCGAGCCGAGCAGATCACGTCGAGAAATATCAATGCCATGCCGTCGCATACTCAAACTCGTTCTTACCATCACTTCGTACGCCAACGTTGTCCCATCTCCCCGCGAGAGTAAGGTGGCCGACAGGCCGGATGAGGGAACTTGTGAAGGTCCTGTGAACTTATGATCTATCAGGGATCGTCTGATGGATGTAGGCCGGACCGAGCGACAGCGAGTTCCGGCTTTGCCACGAGTCATTGAGTTGCCGGAACTCGCTGTCGCTCGGTCCGGCCTACATTTCCAGATCCCTTAACTGAAGATTGACAGAGCACTAATCAATGAACAGAAATTCGTTGCTCATCAGCAACGCGTGAGCCAGTTGTTCCAGAGACCCGGATTGACAGAATTCAAGGCTCATCGTGACTTCATCGCCCGTGGGCGTTCGCTGATAAATCGTCTGCCACAGTTCCGGAATGGCGTCTGCCGGAGTTTTGTCAGTCCCCCGTGCCGCCAGTGATTTTGCTCGCTGCAGCACAAACGCTGAATTCATGGCAAACAGCGCCTGTTGAGGCACGGTTGTGTTGCCGCGTCGTGGCGTTGAGGTATCGGCATTGGTGAAGTCAAACGTCTGAATAATGGCAGGGAGATTCTGACGTTCGACAAACGCATAGATCGTACGGCGATGGTTGGTTTCGTCGGTGATCAGTCCCGGCCGTCCAAACATCGTGGTGTCCAGTTCTCCGGTGACAGCCAGCATGGAATCTCGCATTTGCTCGAGGTCCATGCGGCGACGATTGGCTCGCCAGTAGTACGTGTTGCCTGGATCTGTTTGAAGCTGTCTGGTGAACTGTCCTGAGTCCGGAACCAGCGAACTCCGCTGATAGGTTTTTGATGTGAGGATCAATTCGTGCAGCGGCTTGGTTCTCCAGCCGTTCCGCACAAAATAGTCGGCCAGGAAGTCCAGGAGTTCGCTGTGCATGGGCTTGCGGGTCTGCAGTCCAAAATCACCGGGACTTTCAACGAAGGGTTCACCGAAGTGATGCATCCACACTCGATTGACCCAGACTCGCGCTGTCAGGGGATTGGTCGGGCTGACAATGGCGTTGGCCAGTTCCAGGCGACCGCTGCCCAGAGAGAATGCCGGACTGGTCGGCGGTGACAGCACGGTGAGAAACTTGCGAGACACCGGTGTCCCGCGGAGCGTCGGGTCGCCACGCTGGAAGATCACCGGGTCACACAGCACTTCAGAATCCACCAATGCCATCGCCCGCGCGGCTGCATCTTTGTGACGAACGGCAATTGCATCCAGCTGAGCCACCAGTCCTCGATAGGCGTCTCCGGGAGTTCGTGACAGATACGACGCAATGTCTCGAGCCGGGAACCAGATCGGGCCATCACGAGATGTCAGCAGCGATGCGACCGGATCCGAATCGACGGAGCCGGAGGCGGACTGAACTGGCACTTCAGCAGGCGTGGGCTGAGGCGTTTCGGTCTGATGACGCTGCCAGCAACCCAGAATAATACGGCCGTACGCTCGAGCGACATCAGTTGGTGTTGTCGGAGCGGCAGCAACCAGCCCATCAATCACTCGCTGATCGATTCCCCGTGCTTGCCACTCAGCAGGCTTCAATTGCGGATCCTGCATCAGATCATGCCACGGGCCGAACACCGGATCTTCCGGATAGGCTCGTCGAGCAATCAACTGTCGCCAGCGTCGAGTGATCTGGGGACGCAGTTGTTCCGGCGTGAGCGACAGAAAGAAAATGGCCGTTTCGGAAACATCCGGTTCTGTGGTGGCGACATGGACCAGGTAATCGGCCGTACGTTCACGAGCAATCTTCAATTGTTCGGTGTAATGCTTCTGCTGCTGATCAGTGATCTCATTGAGTTTGGAAGTGAATTCATCTTCGAACGCTTTTCCGGCGTCGGAGACTTCTGCAATCCTCGGACGATCATACGGTTCCTGACAACTCGCGAAGATCCCGTACAGCGAGTAGTAATCTGCGGTGGGCACCGGATCGAATTTGTGATCGTGGCATCGCGCGCAACTGAGGGTCAGCCCCAGCAGGCCGCGTCCGACCACGTCGATCTGATCATCAATGACGTCGTGGCGATTGTTATCGAACATGCGACCGAGCGTCAGAAATCCGAGTGCTGCAAGTTCAGGAGATCCCTCCGAAAGGTTCAGCTGATCGGCAGCCAGTTGTTCGCGAACGAATTGATCGTACGGCTTATCCTCATTGAACGCATGGATTACATAGTCACGATAGGTATAGGCAAACGGACGGATTCGAGCGTCGCCATACATCAGCACTCCGTCTTTGGCGTCCGAGTATCGAGCGATGTCCAGCCAATGGCGTCCCCAGCGTTCGCCATAGCGAGGCGAACTCAGCAGGTCTCGAATCAGTCCCGATAAGTCCTCTGGATCAGCAGCCAGCTGTGACTGAGTGGGTGGCAGGCCTGTCAGATCAAACGACATGCGGCGAATCAGCGTCTGCGTATCGGCCGGTGGTGTGGCAACGAACGCGTTTGCCGTGAGTTTTTGTTCGATCAGAAAGTCGATCGGATGCTGGTCAGCCGGAATCACAGGTGACTGAACAGGCTGAAAGGCCCAGTGATCCCGCGTGGCCAGTTCGATGTCAGAGACGACCTTTTCGGAATCTCGCGGGTCAAACGCTCCATTTCGAATCCAGTGCTCCAGATCGCGAATCTGCTGGTCGGTCAATCGATTTCCCGATTCCCTGGGAGGCATCTGCAGCGATTCGTCTTTATGCGACACCGCGCGCATCAGCAGACTGGCGGACGGATCGCCCGGAACAATCGCAGGTCCTCGTTCACCGCCCCGGACCCACCCATCGCGAAGATCAAGGCGAAGTTTCCCTTCCGCCAGATCCGCACCGTGGCATTCAGTGCAGGAATTCACGAGAATCGGACGAATTCGAGATTCGAAGAAATCCCGATCCACTTGTGAATCGTCGGCTCTCAGCAGGGAAGCATTCAGCAGAAAAAGAATGCCAACGCCTGCCGGCAACCAACCGTAAATTCGCGATGCGGACATTCGATCCGCGTGTCGGTCTGAAAATTCCAGCATGGCACGTGAGTCCAGGAAGGGATTTGGGTGGCGGGAGTTGAACGCCGAGACCACTGTAGGGACTTTGTGAACTCGGAACACTCGGGGAGAGTGTCTTCAACATTACCGATGGTACTGGACAGATTTCTGTGACGCAAAGAACAGAGAGACAGCATTCGATGAAACCCGTGTACATCATGGTGGGAGGATTTCTGGGAGCGGGCAAGACGTCCACCATTTCCCGGCTTGCGCGACATTACATGGGATTAGGCAAGCGAGTGGGCATTGTCACCAACGATCAGACAACCGATCTGGTGGATACTCAGAACCTGAGGGCTCAGGGATTTGAAGTGGGTGAAGTGGCGGGCTCGTGCTTCTGCTGCAACTTCAATGCTCTCACATCCACGGTTGAGACTCTGGGAGCCGGCGAATTGCCGGAGATCATTCTGGCAGAACCCGTGGGCAGTTGTACGGATCTGGTTGCAACCGTCATTCGTCCGCTGACCGAGGTCTACGGGGTTCCACTGGACATCGCTCCCTACGGAGTCATTCTGAAACCCAGCCACGGATTAAGAATTCTCCGCGGTGATGGCGGAGGATTCTCTCCCAGGGCCAGTTACATCTTTCGCAAGCAGATTGAAGAAGCCGACTTCATCATCATCAATCGGATTGATGAGCTTTCGCCCGCGGATCTGAACGAACTTCAGTCGCTGTTGGAATCCGAATACCCCGGACGCCCGGTGTTGCGATGTTCTGCGAAGACTGGAATGGGCTTTGAGGGCTTGCTGGAAATGCTGGAACAGCGAGGTCAGTTTGGTCGACGCGTCATGGAAGTGGATTACGACGTGTATGCCGAAGGCGAAGCCGAACTGGGCTGGCTGAACAGTCAGGTGCAGGTTGAAGCATCGCAGGATTTCGATCTGGATGGATTGCTGCTGGACCTGATCCGCCGACTTCACGCTCGTCTGCTGACGGCCGGGGCCGAGGCGGCTCATCTGAAAGTGATCGGGCTGACTGACGCCAGCTATGCCGTGGCAAATCTGATCAGCAATGCGACGGGTCCGGAATTGTCTCTGGCATCATCCACTCAGACGTCCGCGGCGAACGTAGTTGTCAACGCGCGAGTGGCAACGGATCCGGCTGAACTTGAGCAGATGGTTCGGGAAGAACTACAGAACACTGCCGCGGAGTTCGACGTTCGAGCCAGCATCATTTCGCTGCAGAGCTTTCGACCCGGTCGCCCTGTGCCGACTCATCGAATTTCGTGACACTGACCGGCGAGAGTCTCTTTTGCAGAACCGCAGGGGTGGCACAGGTGACGATTTGTCACCTGTGCGATAACGTTCGCAGGGATCTGAAACGATGCGCCGGTGCCTGTACCCGTTTTGACCGTCTGTTGACCGGCGCGGGATGGCCACGGACATCTGTTGTTTCCAGCGTGATTTCGTACGGACGATTCTGACGGAGCTGCAGAGTCCTGTTGTGCGATCTGATTCGAATTGATTGGGGACACACGGAGGTACAACTGGCTGAAATCTGGCATTGCACCTATGGCTTCCGCAACTTTAAGACCCAAACGCCTGGCTCGTTTCTTTCCACTGGGGCGTAAAGCCAGCCCGGTATTGCGCGAGGCGATTACAGCGGATGATGCCGCGGCTTTTCAGGATGCGTGGCTGGAGGCACTGGCGAAACCACTCAAGCGGCTGAAACGGAACCTGCCTGACAAACTTCTGGCCATGTGGTCCGCCGATTCTGTCGAACTGAACGGGCGAGAACGCGAACTGGCGGCGTCTCTGGATCAGTTGTTCGAAACTTCCTCAGGCAGCCGCAGGAAGCGATCAGCCACTTCAAAAAAGCGACGCAGGCAGGGATCAGTCTGGGAAGAGCTTCTGCGCAACTGGCAGGTGGATTCGTCCCTGGCACCGGGCCCGTGGGAGTTACTGACGATTTCAGAAATCCTGCTCCGCGAAGGTTCGCGACTTCCCGGTGACCTGTTTGCGTCCACGTTGTCCCTCATCTCGGAAGCAACTCTGCAGGAACGAATTGGGGGTCTGTTTGAAAGCAGCGAACTGGTCAGTGGCACGGACACCGCGGAACGACAACTGCTGCAAAACGGAGAAGTTCCCTGGCTATGCAGTCTGATTCTGTCTCCCTTCTCCGGTGCGACCGCGCTGCAGAAATCGGCGATGGACACGCTGCAAAAGCTGCTGATGGAATCCAGCGACTCGGAAGGCATTGTGCAGGGCAATCTGATCGGAAACCTGAACGCCTGGCTGGCTCCGCTCGCGCGCTGTTCCTTCTGGAGTGATATTTTCGAACAGCCGTTGTGGGAAGGTGACGCGGCCGACCGAATGACCCGAATCGTGGAGAGAGCAGCACTGCTGATCCTGCCGCCTGTGCATCAGGAATCAACACCCCAACCGGCCGACGACCTGCCGCCGCTGTCCGAAGTGATCGCGTTCGTCCTGCCATTGCTGAACTCACCACATCAAAAGGCGCTGACAAAACTTCTGCAGGATTCCAGACGTCTGCCCAAATCCGTCTCCAGACCAAAGAAGCTGAAGAAGAAAGAAGCAGCCAGCTCAGAATCTCGGGACACGGAAAAGAAGCCCAAACGAGCCGATCGACTGCAGACTTCGTGGCAGTCGGATTCTTCCTGCGTGGCGATTCTGAGATCCGGAACAGAAGCCGATGCAGACCTGGTGACCATGAACTGGCACAGTCAGGATGTTCATCTGCTGCTGTCGGCCGCGGGAGTCCCTGTTTTCCAGGGCGACTGGTCGTGGCAGGTGAGTGTCGATGACGAAGTCCAGGCGGATCCCAGCACATGGAAATGCAGTTGCTGGTTTCTGGACCCGGAAACCGTATTCGTGGAACTTGAAGGAGAAGATTCCGCGCTGGTGAAACGAGTTCGTCAGGTGATGCTGGCGCCGCGTGAGCGATTCGTGATCCTGGCGGATTCTGCAACGTGCCGCGATCCAAATCGCCGGGTGACACTCCGAACGAAACTGCCGCTCAGCCCCGGGACAATCTGCAGCCACGACCCGGTGACTCGAGAGGTGGTTCTGAACACGGGGCCCAGAACGGTCCGCTCGTTCCCGCTCTGGATGAGTGATGATCGCATTCAGCACGACCTGGGAAGCTATCAGGACACCAATGATGCTCTGGAACTGACGGCGGTTGGTGCTGGCGGAGTCACTCTTCCGCTGGCACTGGACTGGCATCCGAAGCGAACCGATGAGCCGGCTGACTGGTCCAGGCTGACGGTCACGGAAGTTCGGCGAGTCAATGGGTCGCACGAAGCCAGTGGACACCGCATTCGCATTGGAAATCATCAGGTGCTCATCTATCGCAGCCTGATGCCTGGTGCCAGCAGCCGCGCGGTGCTGGGACTTCATACCTGGGATGAATCGGTCTACACGCGACTTTCTACAGTCGGTCGTCCCATGCAGCCGCTGGTGGAAGTCGAATCGCCCGAATGAGGACTGCTTCAGCTTGAGGTTGGCCCTGTTAGGCAGATGCTCTTAGCCGGCACGCGTTAGCGTCCGGTTCAGCCCCCTTTTGTAGTCCCGCCGTAAACCGGAATTCTCGGCTGTTCCAGCTAAAACGGCCGCCTGAAGGCGGAACTACAAACGCATTCAACACGCGGCGAGTACGTTTCGGCGGATGTGTCACAGACTTCGCAGTCAGTTCTTTTCCGGAGAGTCGGGTATTGACGGGGCTGCTGCTGGCGTCTGGGCGGCCGCAGTGGGTTCAGGCGGATTTTCACCGGAATCCTGGGGATACAGAATCAGTCGGTCATGGCACAGCAGGATCAGGTCCGCACGACTGTCGCCGGTGAAATCTGCGATCAGGCCTTCGCGAGGTTCCGTTCCCCGATCATTCCCCTGCGACACCAGCCGCTTCTCTTCGAAGACTCGAAAATGGGTGGCCTTGCGAATGCCTTTTTCGGCATCGAAGTTCAACAGTTCCAGCCCGTCAATGCTGGTGTCAATTACCGCCAGGTCGATCTGGCCATCGCCATTGATGTCACCCGTGATGACATCGGCCGGATAGGATTCGTCACGGTCGGATTCGTAGCTGGCCACCTCCGACAATTCTGAATCCGTTCGTCCGGCATACAGGACTGAAAAATGCTGAGCACCGGCTAATAGCAGATCGTTGCGGTTATCTCCATTGAGGTCTGCGACGATGGTCCCCGCGAACTGGAAATTTCCCAGCTCGACTTCTTTCCAGGGACGATAGACCCCTTCCTGCTGCCGAAGGACTCGAAGGCGTTTGACGCCGGTGTCCACCAGAACGATTTCCTCGCCGGCGACGTTATCGAGATCCAGCGCTGCCACACCCGCAAGACTGGCCGACGTTTCGCCAGCGTTGAACTGATCTTCCACCTTCCAGCCGGAATCGGTGAACGACAGGGATCGAGCGAACGAATCGCGAGCGATCAGCAATCGATTGCCGGAGACGAACGTTCTGCCGGACGAAGAGACTCCCAGGTCCAGCTGACTCTTCTGTTCGGCTAGCGCAAGCGAGCCATCAGTCTGCTGCAGCAGGACCTGTACGCCGGATTTGGATGTTCCGGACGGGACCGTCAGCAGATCGGTTCGCTGATCGCCGTTGACGTCCATTGAGACCAGACGGACGCCACGTGCTCCCACTGTTCCGGTAAGTTCCAGTTTGCTGTCCGATAAAACTGGCTCCCAGGTGCCGGAATCCGTTCGCACCAATCGCCGGAACAGTAACTTCATTGAACTCCCGGTTCCCTGGGTCTGAGCGACGACGATCTGGGGTTTTCCGGCGACATCCAGGACAGAGACCGCGGCAAGTTCCAGACCGTCCGGCTTCTGAAAGATGGTTTCCGGAAACGTGATTCGTTCGTCTTCAAACTGGCTGAGTGCCACGATGCCTTCTTTGGGGCTTAACAGCACAATGTCCTGCCGGGAATCCGCATTCAGATCGGCGAGCGCCACATCGGTGACTCCCAGCAGTCCCGGAAACACTTCCGCAGTTCCCAGTCCGTCAATCCCATTTTGCCGATACAACAACACTTGCGCCTGATCAGGATCGGACACCAGCACATCCGTCAGTTTGTCGCCGTCCAGATCGGACGCTGCAATCGCTCGATTGGCACCGGCCGGGCCGATTCCATACTGCAGCAGTCGCGTGGGAAGAGCATCAGCATCCGATCTACCAGCCTTCAACGACGACACAATGATCTGCCCATTCCGTGATTCCACGGTCACAACTTCGTGCCCCGGTTTCAGGTCCACGTTCGACAGTGTCACGGAACGCGGCTGCTGCAGATTGAATGTCATTTCCGGCCCCAGACGACTATCGTTTGTCTGCAGTCGAGCACACAAACCGCGAGTGTTTCCGTCACTGGCCAGATAGCACAGATCATTGCGACCATCGCCATTCAGATCCGCAATCTGGATCATGGAAAGCTGAGACGACGTGTTGATCAGTTGTTCGGGGGTTTCCATTTCCCCTTTCTCGTTCTGCCGCACCAGGTAAGTGACTTCCTTGCCCAGGACGACCAGATCCACTCGCTTGTCTGAGTTCAGATCGCCGGCTGCCAGCATCCATGAAACCGGCTCAAGCCCCGGTAATCGCACGGTCAATTTTTCCGTCCATTCCTTTTCCCCGGGAGCCGGCTGATAGCGAATGAAAAGCTGATCCGGTACGCCAACACAGGCCACATCCAGACGACCATCGTTGTTGAAATCTCCCGTGGTCAAACCAGACAATGTCTTGTCGACTCCGATGGTGCGCTCTTCAAATCGCACGTCCGATCCCAGATCATTGGCTCGGGCCGCAGTGCGCGATGTGCGCTGATCTTCCGGACTTCGCTGAGCAAACAGCTTCAGGCAACTGCCGTGATTGTCGACCACCATCACATCCGTCAGGCCATCGCTGGTGAAGTCACCCGCCTGCAGATTGAACGCGCGGTTGTGGATTTTGAAGAGTTCAATTCCGCTGAAGCCGTAGAACTGAGCCAGCTCGTTGGCTTCGTCCGCCTCTTCAGATCCAGCGCCCACAGGAGACGAAACCAGCAGAAGGGCACCAGCCAGCAGAGCTGGTAACCGCGGAATTGAGTGCAGCATCGGGATCATCCGGCATCAGGAAAGCAGAAAACCGGCATTCTCAGTGCTCAGTCCGACTGAATCAAGCGCTGCGCTGCGGATCAGTCGGTCAACAGTCCGGTTTCATTCCACATTACCACTGCGGCCCCGGGTTGCACGGCCAGCGCACACTTAACCCGTTGATACGCCAAGGACTTGCAGTAGGAAGTCATCGCTCCAGCCACAGAGTTGTCGCTTCATCGCGAGGCTTTCTTTCCCAGGGTGTTGCTT
>Ga0209573_1005103_pt1 | contig 12165 bp, 4 predicted proteins | sample TNRBio252014_DNA_FD_185870 | JGI IMG/M metagenome (GOLD analysis project Ga0209573, IMG submission 185870) | Wastewater treatment Type I Accumulibacter community from EBPR Bioreactor in Madison, WI, USA - TNR Reactor_6/25/2014_ DNA (SPAdes)... | ecosystem: Engineered > Bioreactor > EBPR >...
TTGAAAAATTCGTCCACAAAATCCTGGGTCGGAATGTTGAATCCGTAGCCTTCAAATTGTCCGCGGGCGCGCTGGAAGACGTTTGCAAAAGTGCCTTCGTTGTTGGAGTTGTAGCCCCAGTTGCCGCCTGATTCTGTCATGTACTGGATTTCAAAAACGGACTCTGAATTGTTTTCGCCGGCGGTTGTGAAAATGGTTTTATACTCTGAAACCAGCGTGTATTCGCCGGAATTGATGATGGCTTCCGCGATGGTTTTGGCCTCGCTCCAACGTTGTTGCCACAGCAGCGTTTTCACCAGCAGCGCTTGTGCCGCGCCTTTGGTGATGCGCCCGAGTTGAGCAACAGGATAGCCGCTGCGCACAGGCAGGCTTTCGGCTGCTGCGCGCAAATCGGCTTCCACCAAAGCCCAGACTTCTTCCGCAGAAGCGCGGGGCATGTTGTATTCGCTGGGCGCCAGCACGTGATCGGCTAAAGGTACGCCCCCGAAAATGGTAACAAGGTTGTAGAAAAACCAGGCTCTAATAAAGTGCGCTTCGCCAAGGATGCGCGCTTTGAGTTGCTCGTTCATTTCAATGGCGGGCACTTTTTCCAGCACCACATTGGCGCGGTAAATGCCCTCGTAATCAGCGGCCCATTCGGCTTCCAGATACTCGGTATTGGTTGGCCCCTGGAAGTTTTCCAGCGCCGCGAGTTGTGGTTGGTCGTTGTCGCCGGAGCCGCCTTTGATGGCGTCATCCGACATGATATCGCCCCAAAACCATCGGAAGTGGCCCGCAGGCGTCATCTCGAATTGCAACGTTGCATAAGTGGCGTTGATCGCCGCAACGGCATCTGCTTCCGTTTTGTAGTAGTTGTCGAGCGTGGAACCAATGATGGGATTCCGCTCTAAGAAGTCTTTTTCGCAGGCTGCCAACGACAGGAAGAGCAGGACTGCAAGCGCCGATTTACTGGCTGTTATGATGTTTTTGCGTTTCATTTTTAATATTTTTTTTCACCACAATAGGTTTTTTTACCGCATTATTTTTTTTACCACATAGGTACATAGGGGTTTTCACATAGACCACATAGTAGCTCCGCTTTTATAGGCCACAATAGTTTTTTACCACATGGTTTTTTTTTCACCACATAGTTCACAATAGAGGTTTTCACAATAGTTCACATAGAAGCTGCTCCCGGGGTGCATCAGAACTATGTGTTCTATGTGAAAACCCCTATGTACCTATGTGGTAAAAAAAACCTATGTGGTAAAAAAACCTATGTAGTAAACCCCACTCAAAAAGTCAGATTCACCCCACTCAGGAACATCCGTGCCTGCGGGTAAAAACCCTGATCAATGCCCAACTCCAGCGCGCCGCCCACGGTACCAATTTCAGGATCAAGCCCCGAATATTTGGTGATGGTGAGCAGGTTTTGCGCAGCAACATAAACCCTGAATTTCTGAATCTGTAATTTACCCAGCAAGCTTTGCGGCAAAGTGTAGCCCAACTGCAAATTCTTGATGCGCAGGTAGGAGCCATCCTCTACAAAACGGTCAGAAGCGCGGGCGTTAAAATTCGGGTCGTTCAGGTTCACGCGCGGTTCAAAATTCGACGTGCCGGGGCCGCGCCAGCGCTCCAGTGAAGATTGCGGGCGGTTGGTGTAGAAAAAGTCGTAGCGGAAAATGCCGTTGTAAATATCATTGCCCTGGGTACCCTGAATAAACAGGCTCAGATCGAAGCCTTTGTACTGTACATCTGCCGTGATGCCGTAAACTAAGTCGGGCGTCGGATCTCCGATGAACGTGCGGTCGTCTTCGTTGATGATGTTGTCGCCGTTGAGGTCGCGGAAGCGAATATCACCGGGCGCGGTGCTTTCATTCTGAAAAGCGTGGGCGGCAATTTCTTCCGAATTCTGGAAAATGCCCTCTGTCACATAGCCGTAGAAAGCGGCAACCGGGTGTCCAACTTCGGTGCGGGAAACGTTGCCGGCAGAAAACACATTGCCGGTTACAATAGGCTCGCCGCCTTTGCCGAGGCTGATCACTTCGGTGGAACCAACCGTAATGTTGCCGCCAAGGCTATATTTAAATTCGCCCACTTTATCGCGGTATTGCAGCGAAAGTTCCAGTCCGCGGTTTTCCATCGTACCTACATTCTGGAATGGCGAACGCACACCCACGACCAACGGAATGGGTACCCGCGACAACATGTCTTCCGTTCTTTTGATGTAATAATCGCCGGTGAAGTTGACTTTCCCGTCCCACAATTCCACGTCGAGGCCGACGTTTGTCTGGATGCTCGTTTCCCACCTCAAATCCGGGTTGCTGGCTTCTAACGGTGCGTTGCCGTTGGTGATGATTTCACCCGGGCCAAACGTATAGCTCTGACCTGAATAAACAATGGTCGTGAAGCTGTAATCGCCAATTTTGTCATTGCCGTTCTGCCCCCAGCTTCCGCGCAATTTCAGGAAACTGATGTCTTCCACCTTCCAAAAATCTTCCCGGCTGATCACCCAACCTGCTGAGAAAGAAGGAAAGTATCCAAAGCGGTTGTTGACCCCGAATCGCGAAGAACCATCCGCCCGGAACGTTGCGGAGAAGAGGTATTTGTCGTCCAAGTCGTAATTAACCCGACCGAAATAAGACAATAAAGACGCTTCAGAAATGCCATCGCCCGACCCCTGCGAAGTGCGCGGGTCAATGGTATTGCCGAGGTAAGCATCCAGTACATTGTTGGTGGGCAGGTTGGTATTGGAACCGGTCAGGAAAACGAAGCTGTTTTCGAGGGCGGTTGTACCCAGCGTCACGCCAATTTTGTGGCGGGTATTAAAAGTGTGCTCGTAGTTTAATACATTTTCCCATTGCCAGTTGCGCCAGGTAAAATCGTTTTTTACGACTGTATTGGTCACGCTGCGTTCTGCGGCGGGCGCGTCGCGAAGGGTAGTATCATTGCTCAGGTCGTATTTTGGAAAGAACAGGTCTTGCTTTGCGTAAGTCGCATCCAGGCTATAGGTAGACTTGAACGTCAGCCCTTTCGCAAGTTCAAGCTCCACAAAAGCCGACCCCACGACGCGGTTGCTCGTCCAGGTATCGTGGGTTTGTTCGATGGCATTCAGCGGGTTGGCAATGTCCGTATCTGCATAAACGGAGTAGTTGTACGTGCCGTCGTATTTGCGCACCGAAGTAATGGGGTCAATGTTCAGCGCCCGCACTAATGGGGTATTAAACTCGTTGTTTTCCGGCAATCCATTCCGCGTAAGCGCCGTAAATGCCAGATTGCTGCCCAGTCGCAACCACCTTTTCACCTGATGCGAACTGTTGATGCGGGCCGTGTAGCGCTCGAAGCCGGATTTAGCGCCGCCAACGATGCCGTCCTGGGCAAAATAACCGCCGCTGAACGTAAACATGGAGCGATCGGAACCGCCGGTGAAACTCAACTGGTGGCTCATAATCGGCGCTTGTTCAAACAGCGCTTCCTGCCAGTCGGTGCCTTCGCCGAGCAGGTCGGGGTTGGCTAATTCCGGCAGTGGCGGTCTGCCCGCAGCAACATGCGCTTCGTTGGCTAAAATTGCGTATTCGCGGGCGTTGAGCAGGTTCATGTGTTTCCAGGGGCTTTGCACGCCGTAGTAGGCATCGTAGCTCACCTGTCCTTGTTGTTCTCTTTTCCCGCCTTTGGTGGTAATGAGTACCACCCCGTTGGCGCCGCGTGCGCCGTAAATGGCAGCAGAAGCAGCGTCTTTCAGTACGTTGATGGACTCGATGTCGTTCGGGTTGAGGTAGTCAATGCCGCCTACCGGGATGCCGTCCACGATGTAAAGCGGGCTGCTGTCGTTGATGGTACTGATGCCACGCACGCGAACGGTCAGGGCGCTTCCCGGAGATCCGGAGTTTTGCGCGACCTGCACGCCGGCGGTGCGCCCCTGCAAGGCTTGTTCGGCCCGTAAAACGGGCAATTCCGTAATTTCTTCAGAGGAAATAGTAGAAACGGCGCCGGAGATATTGCTGCGTTTCTGGCTGCCGTAGCCAACGACGACCACTTCTTCCATGAGGGTGATGTCGGATTGCAGGACAACGTCAATCACCCGCTGGCTGCCGACGCGGATTTCCTGATCTTTCAAGCCAATGTAAGAAAATACGAGGATGGCATTTTCGTTGGGAACAGAGAGTTCGTAAGTGCCATCTACATCGGCTGCTGTGCCGGTCGTAGTTCCTTTCAGGACGACCGTCGCGCCCGGCAACCCGGATGGGTCGCCCGGTTCCGTGATTTTACCGCTGATTTTGATCTGGCTGTATGCAACTGTTCCGATCCCGCAGACCAGCAGCAGCATTAGCAAAGTTTTTAGCTTCATAATCTATGTGAGTTATCAATGCTGAAATTTTTTATTGATGATTGATAATTACATGATTGATGATTGATAATGGAAGGGCCCCGTAAACATTAAATGAGTAGGGTTCCCATCAACAATCCGCATTCATCAATTATCAATAAAAAAAGCTTATGAGACATCTTCCATCTAATCGAGTGTCTCTTCTTTAGAGTTCGAGAGCAAGGCATGTTTAGCCCCACGTTTCGACTTCGCTCAACCGGCGGTCGTTTCGACTTCGCTCAACCGGCGCTCATTTTGACTCGGCTTCCACTCCGCTCAGCCTCCGGGTCAACGACCGATCATTGAGTTGGAAACTGAGCGGAGTCAAAGTCGAGTCAAAATGAATGCAACCGAGGTGGCTGAGCGGAGTCGAAGCCCCGGACTATAAAGTTAGTGCTGAATAATAAACTTCTTCACGTCCATAAACAAGCCATTGCGCACCGCAAGGTAATACATTCCCGCAGGCAGGTTTGCCGTGTCAATCGTACGATTTCCCATGCCTTCCAGCTTCCGGTGGTGAACCGTCTGTCCGGCGATATTGTAAATGCTTAATTGTGCTTCATTGCTCATGCTGCGCTTGAGGTCTACGCGCAATTCCTGATCGGCCACAGTAGGCGCAATGCTGAACAGGTCGTCCACCAACGCAATGTCCTTGGTTGCGGTGATACAAGCGGCGCAGGATGCAAAACACACGACCGGCAACGTGGCATCTCCCGTCACTTCAATCAGGCGATTGGTGAAGCCGCCGGTTGTCAGCGTGCAATCTTCACCACCTGCAAACTCTTCCTGTGCGCTCCAGCCGTCCAACTGGAATTTGTATTCGTACGTGCCTTGAGGAAGGTCCAAAGTAGTCGTCCAGATGTTGTCGAAATTGTCGTCGCTCATCGGGTTCGCATCCGCCGACCAGCCATTGAACGAGCCGCTGAGGTATACATTGACAAACCCGCCGGTGTATTGCGACATATCAACGGTGAAGGTTACCGTGCCAATTTCTACGGTGCCGCAATCGGTGGTCGTCGTGCAAAGGCCGAAGCAGGTATTGATTACGGTATCCTGCGTAATCGGCCCCATGTCGCGGTCGTTGAAATTGCCCGGATTGGCGCAATCCTGACCCGCGATGTTTTCTTTGCAACTGTAATCCGGGCAAGCGCCGTTGGTCAGGGTGTAAAAAGAAGTGAACCCTACTGGTCTTTCTAATACGATGGTATAAACGCCGTCGCCGTCCGGATCAGAAAGGGGAAAATCGCCGGGAATGCCGAAATTGCCGCCACCCGCGATGAAAACGCCCTGTTCGGAAACGCTGATGTTGCTGGTGCCAAGGTTGAAGGTGATGCGCACGCTTTCGCCGCATTCGTAGCAACTGTTCCAGCACACCGTGCCGATGTCTACCCCTGAGGCTGGAACGACAACCGTGCGATTGGTGAACCCATCCGTAGTTACGGTACAAGTTTCTGTGCCGAGGAATTGTTCCTGATCGGTCCAGGCGTCTACCTGGAATTTGTATTCGATCACACCCGGCTGAATGGGGAGGGTGGTCGTCCAAACGCCATCGCCATCGGCGTCAGAAAGCGGGTTGGCCACATCAGACCAGTCGTTGAACGTGCCGCTGACGTATACTTGCGTGAACGTACCGGCGTAATCGTTCATATCCACCGTAAAAGTGACGTCGGCAGGCGCCACGACGCCGCTTGCACACACCGTGAGGTCGTCGAAGTAAGATGTTGCGGCAACGCCAGGGCCGTTGGCGCCAAAATCAAAGAAAAGGACGGCGCGTTCGTAAACGTGGCCGGCGGCAGGCGCCGTAGGTGGCTCGATGGCAGGCAGGCTGACGTCGAAGCACAGTTCTTCCCACTCGTTGATTTTGGTGTTGGAAACCTGCTGAATCCAGTTGGTTCCGCCAGTGGTGGAGCCTTCCAATTTCAGGGCGAGGTTTCCGATGTGATCCATGTGCACCTTGATGCAGATTTGAGCGCCGTCTGCGGTGACGTCAATTGGCGTGGTTGGATTTGGGTTAGAAAAAGCGCCCGCCCAAACCTGTGCATCGGCGGGTTTCACAAACTCGGCCACCATTGCGCTGGTGTTGATGCCCGATGCATTGGGGTTGGCTACAATGTTGTTCAATGTAGGGTCGAGGCTGCTGCCAAAATACTGGAAAGTAGTAGAGGTGGCGGGTGCTTCAAAATCCAGCACCGTGCCACAACTGGCAGGCACTACGGTGATGAGGTCGTCAAAATAAGAAGTTCTGGCCACATCCGGGCCATTTGCGCCAAAATCAAAAAAGAGTACAGCCCGTACATAACTATGTCCGGCAGCGGGGGCAGTCGGGGCTTCAATGGCGGGCAGGCTGACATCGAAGCACAATTGCTCCCATTCGTTGACTTTGGTGTTGGCCACCTGTTGGATCCAGTTGGTACCGCCGGTGGTAGAACCTTCCAGTTTCAGGGCGAGGTTGCCGATGTGATCCATGTGGACGTTGATGCAAATTTGAGTACCGGCAGCCGTCACATCAATCGGCGTCGTTGGATTTGGGTTGGAAAAAGCACCCGCCCAAACCTGCGCATCCGCCGGCTTGACAAACTCGGCTACGGTTGCGCTGGTATTGATGCCCGATGCGTTCGGGTTGGCTACAATGTTGTTCAATCCAGGGTCAAGGCTGCTGCCAAAATACTGAAATGTGGTAGACGTAGCCGCACTTTCAAAATCGAGAATGATGGTTTGTGCGGTTACGAACTGAAGGCAGGCCACAACAGTAGCCAAAAGGAGTATCATTTTTTTCATAAGCAACTGCTTTTTTCGAGAGGGTGTAAAAAATATCCCAAAGCGGGATTTTGTAAAATTTCATTCTAAAATCGCCGCTTTGTGTGGAACAAAATTACACCGCAGAAAAATGACACTTGCTTTTTACGCCACAACACGAATACAACAAGGCGAAAAAAATGGTCAGAAACACTACAACATTACCACAACATTGGAGGGGGAAGGGGATTGGAAAGTTGGCAGGAGGCAGTGGGCAGTGGGCAAAGGGGCAAGACCTGTCCCTTGCATTCATTTCCTGCTCAAAATCAGATAACTGTGCAAATGATTCGTCCCTAGCAGCCCACGTTTCCCGTGCGGCCTCAATTTCCTGCGCGTTGGCATCATGGCCAAAGACCTCATAGCCGGTTTCTAAGGCCATTCTGATCAATTCCCCGGCGACGGGTTCCTGGTTTTACCAGGTGTTCAAAAACAGCCATGGCTCTTTTGCGGGAAAGGTCAATATTGGAGTTTTCTGTTCCGATGGCATCGGCATAACCGGTTAATTGGACATGTATTTCCGGGTCTTCTAATTGCAGGTAATTAACCAAACTATCCAAAGCCGTTTTATGCCGGGCTATTTCGGTTTTACCGGTGCTAAAATAAACAGGGGTTGGTTTGAATTCCGGGATTACTGCAACAGGCATTAATGGTGTGATGTCTAATTGGGTTTCCACAACACAAACACGGTCAATAAAATAACGATAGTAATTGTTAAACGTTACGTCAACCGGATTGGGGCAAAAAACGCCCAGCGTCAAAAACTTCAACCCTTCTTCTTCCGGTTGAAAAACCTGTTCCAGTTCAATCCATCTAAAGGGTTGTAAAGGCGTGCCTCTGAAGTCAATTTGCGGCTTGCGCGTAATGGAAAGCGCTTCTTGTGTTGTGACAATCTTGTCCTGAGAAAATAAAACACCGAAGTTATCGGGCAGCGCTTTCGGGTAGCGTCTTTTTTTACTGATGGGGGGCACTGCAACGCGCATTTTTACCCAAAAAAAGATACACGAAAAATGACGAAACCCCGGTTTGAGTGTGTGAAACCCCGTTTTGGCTGAGTAAACACATTTTTGACTCGCCAATGTTTGCCTATATTTACCCCGGTTTGAATTACCTCACGACCTCCATGATATGGCCTTATCGCGCGGCATCCTGTTCCTTCTCCTGCTCTGCCTCATCGGGCAGCCGCCCCCTGTCTGTGCCCAAGGCATCCCCTTTACCCTCAATTACAAAAAAAGCGATTACCGGGGCGGCACCCAAAGCTGGGACATCCGCCAGGGGCACAACGGCCTGCTCTATGTGGCCAACAACGACGGCTTATTGGAGTTTGACGGCTACGAGTGGCGGCGTGCAGCGGTTTCCAACCAAACCATTCTGCGCTCCCTTGCCGTAGGGAAAGACGGGCGCATTTATGCCGGTGCGCAGGACGAAATCGGCTACTTCAGTCCAGACGACCGCGGAATGATGCGCTACCAGAGCCTGAAAGCGCGCCTGCCCAAAGACGGGGCCAGTTTTGAAGACATCTGGAACATCGAAACGCAGGGCGAAACCACTTGTTTTCAAGCCAAAGACCGCATTTTTTGTTTGCGCGACGCGGATGCGACAGCGACAGTCATTCCGGCGCCTCGCGAGTTTTCTTTTATGGGTCAAGCCCAGAACCGAATATTTGTGCACGATATGGCCGGGGATTTATGGGAAATGGAAGCCGATCAATTGCGCCGGCTTGCCGAACTGCCTGTCGGTGCGGGCCCCGTGACGGCCGCTTTGTCTTTCCACGCGGATACCATTTTGTTCACCACCGTTAAAGGCGGCATTTTTGCTTTGAGCGGGGGCAATATCGCGCCCTGGCGCACGCCTTTGGATGATTTCCTGATCGAAAACAGAATTTATACGGCGGTGATGTTGCCGCAGGGGCGTCTTGCACTCGGCACTTCGCGGGGCGGCATTTTGATTTTGGAAGCGAACCGGCGTTTAAGCGTGCGCCTCAACAAGGGCAACGGTTTACAAAACAACAACATCCTCAGCCTGTTTTGCGACCGGGAGGGCAACCTGTGGGCTGGCGCCGATAATGGCATTGATTGCATCCTGGCGCATTCGCCGTTTTCTTTCCTCATTCCCGATGGTGAATTGGAAGGCACGGCCTACACCGCCATGTTAGCCGGTGACAACGCCTATTTTGGCACCGCAAACGGCTTGTACCTCAACAACTGGAGCCGCAGGTCTGCCCTGACCTGGCCCCTGTTTGAATTGGTAAAAAACACCAAAGGACAGGTTTGGAGCTTGTCGGAAGTGCAGGGCGACCTGCTGCTGGGCCACCACGAAGGGCCATTTTTGCTGAATGGCACTCAATCCCAACACATCCATAGTTACCAGGGTGCGTGGACGTTCCAGGCGCTGGAAGGGCGCCCCGGCTACATGATCGGTGGCGGGTACGGCGGGTTGTACCTTTTTCAAAAAGGAAGTCAGGGTTGGCAATTCCTGCGCCGACTGGAAGGTCTGGAAGAATCCTGCCGCTTTATGGTGCAGGAAAGTCCCGGGGTGGTCTGGGTTTCGCACCCCTACCGCGGCATTTATCGCATCGTGCTGAGCGAAGATTTGCAAAAAACTACTGTTGAATACTTTACGCTGAAAGACGGCCTGCCTTCCAATAATTTCAACCACGTTTTTCGGGTGAACAACGAAATTGTATTCACTACCGAACGCGGCATCCATCGCTTCCATGCACAAACGAAAAGCTTTGAACCGCACCCGGTTTACGCCGAATATTTCGACCCCGATACGCGGGTCAGCCGCCTTGTGGAAGGGCCTGACGGAGATGTGTGGTTTGCTGCGGAAAGCGAAGTCGGCGTGTTGGACGTAGCCGATGCCGGCATTCGCAAACACGTAAAAAAAATCCTGCTGCCGCAGTTGGCGGGGAAATTGGTGGGCGGGTTCGAGTTCATCTACCCTTACGACGATCAGCACGTCATTTTTGGCGCCGACCGCAGTTTCATTTTTTACGACCGGCAGCGCAAAGTCAATTACGACAGCGTTCGGGTTTTGCTCCGAAAAGTGCAGGCCATCAATCCGACAGACAGCTTAGCGCTGATTCCCCTGCATGGCGTCGAAAATGTTTTTCCGCATGACCACAATGCGTTTCGCTTCACGTTTTCCCTGCCGATTTTCGGGGAAACCCAATACCTGAAATACAGCTACCGTTTGGAGGGGTTGGAACAACCCTGGTCGCCGTGGTCGGAAAAAAATGAAAAAGAATACAATAACCTGCGCTATGGCCGATATACCTTTTCGGTGAAAGCGCTGTTGCCGGACGGGAAAGAGACGCCGGTGAGTACCTTTCGGTTTGAAATCCTGCCGCCGTGGTACGCCAGTCGGACGGCGCGCGTCGTCTATACCCTGGTGCTGCTGACCGGTTTGGGCGCACTCATCATTGCGCCCCAGCGCCGCTTTCGCAAAGAGCGCGAACAACTGCAATCGGAACACCGCCTGAAAGAAGCGGCGTCGCGGCAGGAATTGGAACAACTCAAAACGGAAAAGCTCCAGGCCGAAATCGCGCACAAAAACCAGGAATTGGCCTCTGCAACCCTGCATTTGTTGCAAAAAAGCGAAATCCTGACCAAAACCGGGTCGCAACTACAAAAAATCGCTCAAAACTCGGAAGAGGCCGAAACCCGAAAAGCCATCCAGAGCCTCATCCGCATCTTGGAACGCGACGCGACTTTCGACGATGAATGGGAACAATTTGCCCTGCATTTCGACCAGGTACACAGTGATTTTCTCAAACGCCTGCAAGCGCTCTACCCTGGTCTTACGCAAAAAGACCAACGCCTCTGCGCCTACCTGCGCATGAACCTCAGCTCGAAAGAAATTGCGCAACTGATGAATATTTCAGTGCGCAGCGTGGAAATCAGCCGCTACCGGTTGCGAAAAAAGCTGCAAATGGGGAGTAGCGAGGAGAATTTGGCGGAGTTTTTGAGGCGGGTGTGAGGGGGTATTCACCTGGAAAAAAGGTGAAATCCCATCAGCGCATGATTCGGCCTTCTTTCTGAAATTCCTTTTTGATGCCATCGTGCAGGTCGGTAAATAAAATCTGTTCGCCGTCGCGGTCTAATGCGCGGAGGCAGGCATATTGAACAACATTGATGATTTCTGCGCCGGTGAGTTCGTATTTCTGCGCAAAGGTGGGCAAATTGATGTCTTGGGCCAACTGGATTTTTTCAGGAAAAGCTTTCTGCCAGAGGCGCAGGCGCTCTCCTGTGCCGGGCATCGGAAAATAAATAATGGACTGAAAGCGCCGACTGAACGCTTCGTCAATATTACTTTTGAAATTGGTGGCCAAGATGACTAAGCCGTTGTAGTGCTCCACGCGCTGCAGCAGGTAGGACACTTCCTGGTTGGCGTATTTGTCATGAGCGTCGCGTACGTTGGTGCGTTTGCCAAAGAGCGCGTCGGCTTCGTCGAAGAAGAGAATCCAGTCTTTGTTTTCGGCTTTTGAAAATAAATTGGAGAGGTTTTTTTCCGTTTCGCCGATGAATTTGGAGACCATCATGGACAGGTCAATGCGGTAAACGTCTTTGCCGGTGTATTTGCCGAGCAGCGAAGCCGTCAGCGTTTTTCCAGTTCCCGGCGGCCCGTGAAACAATGCCCGGTAGCCCGGTTTCAGTTTGCGGTGCATTTCCCAGTCGTGCAGCAGGGTATCGCCGTGTTTCACCCACACCTCCAGCTCTTTGATCTGTTCCAGGGTGTCGGAATGCAGCACTAAGTCGTCCCATTCCAAGCCCGTTTCCAGCAGTTGCGCCGGGAAATTCATGCTAAAGCGCGGGCGCGCCACTTTGCCGATGGTGAATAAATCCACGTATTCCTGCGAAAGGATGATGCGGCCGCTCATGTGCGGTTCGCCTTCTGGCACCTCTTCCAGCCAGAGGATGTGTTTTTTGGCAAACAAGTGGTCTTCGCTGAACAGTTGCTGCACCTCCAGCCGCTTTCCCGGGTCGTCGCCGGCCAGCAGGAACAAGGCCGTTTCGCCGGTGGGT
>Ga0209573_1005104_pt1 | contig 12160 bp, 10 predicted proteins | sample TNRBio252014_DNA_FD_185870 | JGI IMG/M metagenome (GOLD analysis project Ga0209573, IMG submission 185870) | Wastewater treatment Type I Accumulibacter community from EBPR Bioreactor in Madison, WI, USA - TNR Reactor_6/25/2014_ DNA (SPAdes)... | ecosystem: Engineered > Bioreactor > EBPR >...
TCAAAAGCGAACTGCGCACGTGGCTATGCAGATTTCAATCAGGCCTGCAGAGATGCCTTCGTGGCTGCCTACAACGTTCAGTATGCAGACGTCTATGATCTGACTTACAAGACGGTCTACGCTCAGGCTTTTGAGCAAAAACGCGGGGAAGCTTTTGAGAAGCACAAGATGGATCTCTACGAGATTCAATACTCCAAGGCCTACAAAGCGGCCTTCGAGCTGAGTTCACTGAGAGGCGCACAAGATGCGATCAACCAGGGAGCCGTCGACGGAGAGGCGCGTGGCTACAGTGAGAACATTGATGCACTTCGCGCGGCCGCCCGCAACAAGGCGATTGGCGATGAGAATTCATTCTTTGCGAACAACTCGGTGCTGCGCGTGAAGGGCCTCAAGTTTAGGCGAGTGAACAACGATCGTGCGGGCACGGATATTCGTTCCGGCGATCTCGTTGCACTTGACCTCGAAGTGAGCAACTACTCGCAAAAAGCATCTGTGGCTCAGACTCTTCAGGTCACCCTCGAGAGTCTCAGTTCAAATCTTGTGGTGCAGACGAATGCCATACAGTTGAAGTCTGTGCCTGCCATGAGCCGCGCTCTTTTGAAGAACGTGGCCATGATCCGAGTTGCGAAACAGGCTGCCTCCGGAAGCTTCAAGCTCAAGCTTGATGCCAAAACATCGGACAACGCCTCCCAGTCGCTCGAGGGAACGATCACCTCGAAGATGCTTGTGTACGCCGAGACCACGATTGAAACGAATACATCACCTTCGCTCGGACTTGTGCTCATGCCACACCCTGCGCACGTGACCATCAAAAACGCGAGTTGGTCGAGAGCCACGGAATCGATCACCGTAAAAATGAAATCTTCGGTGGCGGGCGTTGAGATCTTGGAAGGTACCGCGACGGCTCAAAATCTCGCCGCGGGTGCCTCCGAGACTTTCAAACTTCGTTACAAAATCACAGACCGTAAGCTCAAGGGGAAAACGATTCCCCTGATCTTCCAGACCTACTACGGCTCGACGATGACCTCCGAAAAGCGGGTGAATATCATCCCGAGATAGAATGAGGCTTGACGACTTTGGGAGAGGGGTCTATATCCCTCGGTGCGGGGTGGAGCAGCCTGGTAGCTCGTCGGGCTCATAACCCGAAGGTCAGAGGTTCAAATCCTCTCCCCGCAACCAATATTCGGTACCAACCCTCGGTGAGAAATCATCGGGGGTTTTTGCTTTGTGGCAACTCATCAATAACTAAAGGCAAATCAACGTAATTACACAGGAAAGTCTTAAAAAGCCTCTAGTTCGTCGGATCTCTCAAGGTTGCGCAAGGACTCATGAAAGACAGGTAGCTGTTCTACAGATTGGCTACTTCTGTCTACACGAGGCCTTCGACCCCCCAATCTTGTACTACTGAAATTTCATGTAGCACAAATGCGGATCAAGCCACCTCCAACATCCGAAAAGCAAAGTGCTTTTCGGGAAAAACCAAGGAGGAAACCCCATGTACCAATTACTGATTCGGCTCATGTTCATCGCAGCTCTTGCTGAGTTCGGCATGAAAGTATCTGACATCGGCGAATGTCGATCACGCCAATGCGTGAAGATGCTTCAAGCCCGAGTTCTCGATGTTTTGCGCATCGACTGGAAACCCATCAGTGTCTTTCCAGAAGAGGCAAAGAGCTTTCGCTAAGATGTTTTCGAGAATTTCTCGTTGGGGCGTCTCCATCAAAGTTTGATGGCTGACGCCCCACGAATTTTCATGATGACCTACAAGCATTTTGAATAAATAATTCAAAATTGATAACTCAGTACTAGGCCGCTAGAGACCTCATGATCCTTTGAGAAAGAGATTCTACTGATAAAATGAGCATGTTTCTTTTCTCTTCGTTGGCGTCCATTACCTCAACGGCTTCTGAAATGTCGGCAGATATTCCTTCTTCATTCTGTCTGTAAAGCATTTCTGGAAGCTTAACTTTATCGTTCTCTGCAAAAGTGACAATGGATTCCACGGTGTCGACAACCAAACCAAAATGAACATCGTTTTTTTTGAAAACTAAAACTTTAGAGAAATCAGTTTGAGACAATTTAGAGGCATTCATGTACATAGACCTTGCATCGATAATGGTCACAAGTTCGCCTCTTAAATTCAAGACTCCTCGTACGTGGTTTTTCATTCCTGGAGGTTGCAGCAGCTGCTTTGGATAGTCTATGATTTCCTTCACATCGCCAATTGCAACGGCGTAGGAAGAATCAATTTTAAAAGTAATGTATGTTCGGCGAGCACCGCCTTTAGACTTTATACTTTCTTTAGAGCGTTCATGAGAACGATAAAGCTTACTATGCCCCCTTGTGATATCGTTTATCTCTGCGTTTGTTAAAATTTTCTGATGATCCAAGAGCAGTACATCAAATTCACCGTGCCCGGTAATACAGCCCAAAAACATGTCGGACTTGCTTTGCTCCACCATTGGGAAAGTAAGAAGTTCATCAGGAAAATAAGTTATAATGCTATCAATAGAGTCGACCATGAGTCCAAAGAACTCCTGTTCAAGCTTCATGACGACCACTCTACGATCCCCTTTTGTTGCTGCTTCAGAACGATCCACTGCGCGGTACTTTAGCAAAGAGGCAAAATCAATAACGGGTACAGTCGCTCCTCGTAAATCAATCGTGCCAATGCAATCACCGACCCCAAGTGCAGACTCATTCACTTGGTTCACCTTGATGATTTCTTGGATATCAGAAATGGGAAGTGAGCATCTAGCAGGTCCAACTACAAATGAAATGCATTGACTTCTGTTGCCTCTCTTTTTCCCCAGACTCTCACGTGCAAGACGCGTGCGGCTTGAATCTTTAGGTATATTTTGAAGCTTAAATAGCCTGCCAACATCAAGAATCTGAACAATTCGTTGCCCTGATTCTTTTTTAAAGACTCCACTGACAACCCCTTGAGAGTGAGCCAGATCAAAATCACTTCTCTCGTCTTCGTTATTTTTGAAAACCTCTCCTGTTTTATCAAACAAAAGACCAACACAAGCGCCATTGAGTTCAATAATTGCAACTTTTTGCAAGTCCCGAGATTCAGTTGCGTTTAGGTTGAGCAACTGTCGCAAGTCCAGAACTGGCACAACTGTGCCGCGCAAGTTAAACAATCCCTTCAGGTAAGTAGGGGCCAATGGAACGGAAGTGTATTTTGTAGGAGCATTAACGACCTCTTGAACATAAGACACAGAAACTGCAAATTCACTTCCCGCCAAATAGAAGGATCCAAATATACTGGTTTCAATTATTGAATCTTGTGAAGACTTTACAGTTTCCATAGAAATGCTCCTAAGCTGCCCTGACAATGCGCGGAATTTTTTTAACGATGTAAGAAAAATCAGCGCTATTAACAAAAATTTTTCGACCTTCTTCGCCACCGCCTTCTGAGTGAATCACTTTCAAGTTGTGCTTTTTGGCTTCAGACAGAGCGACTCGAAAATTATTAGTTCCCACTAGTTTTGAGCTATCGGCAATCCCAGGACTTGTCATATTGCCCCCACCAACTATCACCACCTCAACGTCATTTATATCTTCAGGCCTGATTTTCATAAGAGCTAAGAGGGATCGAAAGGCTTGGTCTACAAACCTTCCTCCGATTTCAAATGTGGGTGAGGGGCTTTCGGCTAGCAGGCAGTGCGCTAGCCCGCACATCTCTTTGCCTTTCCAGATGATTCCAATGCCCACGCATGACCCTAAAATTGCCTTCAGCATCTCGCCTTTTTTTGCAATCTTGACTTCGCCTATATGGACATTCAATACCTTTTGCATGCTAACTCGCCTTCTTTACTTCGCGCAGAGAAGAGTTTTGCATATAAACGAGAGGCTCGACGGATTTAAAGTTAGTGTTGATATGAGATAACGATTCGGATTCTCCAATAATCATAACGCCATCAGCTGCCAATTTTGACTCAATCAGAGAAATCACCTTTTCCTGATCGGATCCCTTAAAGTAAATGAGAACATTTCTAATCAGAACTAAGTCAAATTTCTCTTTTCCAGGAAGGGCCTTAAACAAGTTATGTTGCTGAAACTTAATACGAGTCTTAATTTCGGGACTTACTTCAAAAGTTTCAGCCTCAACGTGTTTAAGATGCTTCTTGAAAAGCTCCGGCCGAGTCTTTTTGAAAGAGTCGATAGCACGCCCTGAGTAGTGCCCAAGTTGGCACAATCCGACCATTTCATTGGAAATATCAGTTCCTGTAATTTGGTAGAGAAACGAGGGGTGCTTTTCTTTAAAAGCCTGACAGAGAACTCCTAGCGTATGAGCCTCCTCTCCAGAAGATGCAGCTGCTGACCAAGCAGTAAACACAGCCTTGGGATGAGACTCTAGCCAAGCGGGTAGCAGCTTCTTTTCAATGTAGTCCCATATTCGAGGAGTCCGATAGAAGTAGGTCTCATTTGTTGTAATCAGGTCAATAAAGCTAACCTGCTCAACTTTATCTTCCTTAACAAATTTTAGGTAGGCCTCATAGTTTGCAAGCTTAAGGGCAAAAACTCTCTTCCTGATTCGGCCCTCCACCATCGAACTTCTATTGGGTGCAATCGTAATTCCAGTTAACTCATGAATGAGTTTAATGAAATCGCTCAAACATTTTTCACTAAGGATGACCTCCACGAAGTCCTCCTTATTTCGCAAATTTCTGAACCGCCAGTTTTAGCTGTTCCGCGCCGGTAGAAAGTTCCGTAGTAGCTTGTGCAATTGCATCAGAGGCAGTAGCCGACTTTTCTGTCGCGTCAGCCACCTGCTGAATGGCTTGTGCCACGTCTTTGGACGCAGTTTGCTGCTCTTGGGCAGCCACGGAAATCTCAGAAATTGCCTGCGTTGTCCTGCCAACGCCATCTACAATTTTTTTGAAAGAATTGGCAGCTTCCTTAGAGATCTCTCCTCCTTGGGCGACTCGTTTGACCGACTCATTAATGAGTTTAGAAATGTCTTTAGTTGCCTGAGACGAGCGCTCAGCGAGTTTTCGAACTTCGTCTGCTACAACCGAGAATCCTAATCCGTGCTCTCCAGCTCTTGCTGCTTCGATAGCTGCGTTGAAGGCCAGGAGATTTGTTTGGCCTGCTATTTCGCTAATCACTTTTACGATTTCAGCGATTTCTTCAGAAGACTTATTGATAAGCTCCATAGCTTCAATTGATTTCGCAATTGCCCGAGATCCCTCATCAGCTTCAGTTTGCGTAGACTTGGCAATCGTGTCGGCTGATTTTCCGTTCTGTGCAATCGAATCGATAGATGCGCTCAGCTCCTCAACAGAAGCGTTCATTTCTTCCGTCGTCGCGCCCAGCGATTGTGCGCCTGATGCAACGGTAATTGCTTGCGATGAAATTTCTCTTGCCTTAGAAGCGAAGCCCTCAGCGATATCTCGAACTTCAACTTGAAGATTTACTTGTGGCGTCACATCTGAGGCAATTTTTACAATCTTATAGACTCTACCCATTTCATCTGTCACAGGCGAATACACAGCTTGTAAAAAAATTGCTTTGCCGTCTCTAGTTTGGTGTTTGAATACACCAGATTTTGATTTGCCACTTTTAAGATCGGGCCAGAACTGAGAATACTCTGCACTTGAAGTGATGGTGGAATCGCAAAACTTGCGATGATGATTGCCCTTGATATCGCTTAAAGAGTATCCCATTGCAGATTCAAAAATCTTATTACAATTTAAGACATTTCCTTCGGTATCAAATTCAATAAAGGCAAACGAAGCCTCAATGGCGCGCATGATTCCTTTCATGTTTTGTCGTTCAATTTCGGCCTCGGTGATGTCATATCGAACGCCTAGATATTTTCTAGGCTTACCATTGTCGCCAACAATGGGAGCAATCACGGCATCAACATAATAAGGAGTTCCATCCTTCGCTCTATTTTTTACAACTCCACGAAAGATATTGCCTCGACCGATAGTTGCCCATAATTCTTTAAAAACTTCTTTGGGCATGTCGGGATGCCTTGTCGTATTATGCGGCTTGCCGATGAGCTCGTCTTTTGAGTACTTTGATACTTGGATAAATTTTTCATTCACATTTAAAATGTCGCCACGAAGATTGGACTCAGAAACAATGCTTGTGGTGTTCATAATGTGAATTCGGACCTGCAGCTCAGCTTTCAGTTCGCTAATGTCTGCACCTTTAAACATAAAGCCGGACTCATCGTTTAATTTGGACAGGCAGCCAACCAGAAAGAGATCACGCCCATTTTTTTTCTTTAACTGAAACTCGGCTTTGCCTGGTTGTTTTGTGAGGTCTGAAGGCAAGTCGATAGCGCTTAAGTCAGCTAGGGTCTGCCCTTTCAAATTATTTTCGGATTCGTATCCAAGGGCGGCAGCAAAAAATGGGTTACATCCTACAAGCTTCAACCGTTCATCAAATGATATTTCAACATACCCTTCATCGACTGAGTGAGCTTTCTCAATATTTAACGAGTGTAGGTTGTCGGTCTTTTTTGCTGTATTCATGAAATCTCCCAAAGTTTTGCAACATTTCGTCCAGTGACAGATCGGTCAAAACCATGAAAACTTTAGGTTGCTTTGTTGTTTTTTCTTGAAGCGCGGCGTCGCGCTAATTTGGGCTAGCAAATGAAGTAAGATTTTAGACTTAGAGCCCAAAGTGACGTTTCTTTAACTCGTACCTGGGTTCTCTATAGAAGCGATTTCAAGTACTTGGCGCATAATTGATACTTGAGTCTCACGCTTGAGACTGAATTCTCAATGGTTTTAATTACTTGACTCGGCGAATATCTCATTGCTAGAAGTCGTTCAGCAATTAGGAGTAAGTATGAAGTCAGTCGCAAATATCAGCGGACTGACTTCGATCAATAGATCACGCAGTATCGACGTTGCAGCAGAAGGTCGAAGTCAAATCCTCAAGGTTCCCTTTCTGGCGGCTCTTGTCGCTAACATCATATGGGGTGCCTCGTTCCTCGCCTCAAAGATCACGCTCGTTGCGTGGGAGCCCATAACGGCATCGGCCATTCGCTTTGCTATCGCAACGCTGGCAATTTTCATTGGGCTTCGAGTTTCAAAACGAGAGATCCAGCTTCCCAAACAATCCAAGGATTGGATTTTCATGTTCGCTTCGTCAACAGTTGGCTTCGGGCTCTTGTATCCACTTCAACTCATGGGCCTCAAACACATTTCAAGCGGTCTTTCGTCTGCGGTGATGTTGTTATCACCACTGATTGTTGTCGGTCTCAGTGCAAAAGTTTTTAATGAATCACTCAGTCGCACAAAATACTTTGCACTGGGGCTCGGCGTACTTGGCGGACTCATTCTCCTTGGATCTCGTAGCGGGTTCATGGAAACCAAAGACTCACTTTATTCCGGAATCGCTCTGACTTTGGCTGCGGCAGTTTGCCTTGCTCTTTCAGTCGTTTTCACAAAGAAGCTTGGCGGACGCGTTGATTCAGGAAGTCTCACGTTTTGGTCGATGGCCATAGGCTTTGTAGAACTATGTTTTTTAGCCTTCGTAATTGAAGATCTTTCCGTCACGAACATTTTGGTTGCCGGTAATACCGCATCTTGGACAGCGGTGATTTTTCTAGGCGTTGTTTGCTCGGCAATATGTTTTTTCCTTTGGAACTGGGCCGTGACCTCAAGCTCAACCAAGGACATCGCTTCTACCATGCACATTAAAACCCCAACGGCTGTTTTGCTTGGAGCGTTGGCTGGAGGTGAGACGATTACCTTTGCGATTGTTTTGGGATCTATCGTTGTGAGTGTTGGCGTCTGGCTGTCTCAGCGGCCATCAAGCAAGGAGGCTCGCAATGCATAATGCCTTCAAGCCAGATCTAGTTATTGAGGCTACCAGCGTATGCGACCGTGCTTGCGTTGGGTGTTACGCGCCCAATGTAGTTTCAAAAGAATCCTCAAAGACACTTCTACAAAACACGCCTTCGCTGTTTCTATTCCCAGAAAACCTTTCTCATTCGATTGCGGAACTGGATCTAACGAAAAGAATTGTGTCCATTCGCGGCGGCGAGCCCACTCGGAATCCGTTATTGCCTGAACTTTTAAAAGTTCTGACAAAGACTGGAGCACGACTTTACTTGGAAACGCATGGAAAATGGCTCCTCGACGAGGAAGATCAGGGATTGTTACTTCGATCTCTCGCTGAGACGGGTACAAATGTAAAACTTTCTTTTGATTCGATGCACGGAACATCTCGTGAAGAGCTTGCGTCGATGATTTCTATTCTACATAAAAACTCAATCCAGTGTTCTGTCGCCATTACAGAGGCATCGTCTGATCTATTTCTGAAGGTGTTGTCATCGATTAGCTCGCTCGCAATCGGAGAAGTTTATTTTCAAACCAAGGCCACGACGCTTGATGCACTTGTAAGACCTTCGATTGGCGTTGTCGGTGTCGATGGACTTCTTAAGAAGAGTCTCAGCTCAAAATTAGAATCTACGGAATTTGCGCTTCAACGAAAGTCGGTGGCCATATGAAAAAACTAGTTTTTTTGGGGTTCGTATTTTGCGCGGCCACCTTTGCGGCTGAACAATCAACTGTCGTGGTGGGACTAGCCTCAAATTTTTCTGAAGTTAGCACCGGATCCAGCAACCCATACGGAGGTTACTTCAAGGATGGCGTAACGCTCGCACTTAAACATTCGGAAGCAAAATTGCGTGCTCGTGGAATTATTATCACCACTCAAGAGTTTGATTACGGAACAAGCGATATAAAAGTCCTTGAGGCTACACGGAAGGCCATCGCGTCTCCTGCAATTGCAGTTCTTGGTTATAACTATTCGTCAAACGCTTTGCTTGCTGCGCCACTCCATCATGAATCAAAACTACCCATGCTTACCCCAAGTGCTACAGCAAACCGCCTCGGTAGCTTTGGGCGATATGTTCACATGGCCTCTTTTAGCAATGCTTTCATGGGTGAGACTCTTGCTAGAGTAGCGAAATCTAAATTGAATGCCAGTAAAGCAGTGGTTCTACCGGCCGCTAACTGCGCCTATTGTTCTGATCTTGCGGAAAGCTTCTCGTCCCACTTTCAAAAGCTTGGTGGTTCGGTCGTAGTAAATCTTCCAATTTTAAACGACGACACTGTTTTCAGTGACGTAATCGAAAAACTCAAACTTCAGAAGTTTGATGTGGTGTTTATTCCCAATCAAGAACTCACGTCCGCACGTCTCATTGCAGCCCTTTCAAAAGCGGGAGTGAAAGTTCCCTTTATGGGGGCCGACGGATGGGGAAATGTTGGCCAGGAATTTTTTGGGATTTTGAACGATGCTAAATTCTCAGGTTTCTCCACTTCGCACTGGCATCCTGATTTGAAAGACAAAGCTTCGCTTGATTTTATTGCAAGCTACAAAGCATCGTTTGGAAAGATGCCGAATGATACTTCGGTCTTGGCCTACGATTCTATGCTGCTTTTGGTTGAAGCAATTCTTAAGTCAAAGACGCTCGACCGCGAAGCTGTCGAGAATGCGCTAAATCAAATGGCTTCATTCAAGGGTGTGACGGGCAAATTTGTAATGGCAGCAAATCAGCCACCACGAAAAAGTTTGGTCCTTCTTAAGACAAACAATAAGAAGTTCCAGATTGTCGATAGCATTTCGCCCCAAACAAAGGGGGCTCTATGATTCGCGGAAATTTAGTCGTATTTAAACCTATCGAGGTCGCAGATCTTGAGAATTATCACAGTTGGTTAAACGACGAAGAAACTAACCAATGGCGTGGTCTATATCACCCGACGAGTCGTGAAGAGGCGCTGAAGTGGATTGAGTCTAAGCGGCAAACGCAGTCCGATAAACTAAATTTATCCATTCACACGGCAGACGGAAAACATATCGGCTTCATAGGCCTTCAGGCAATCTGCCCAAGGTCTCGTAGAGCCGAACTATGGATCTACATTGGCGACAAAGAATATTGGGGCAAAGGTTTTGGCGAAGATTCGGCGCGGACGCTTTGCAACTACGCTTTCGAGCAGATGAACCTTTATCGCATCTGGCTTGAATGCAATCCGGATTTCACTCAAGTCACTCGATGCTACGAAAAGGTTGGATTCAAAAAGGAAGGCACTCTTCGCCACGCCTATTACCGCGACGGCGCTTTTCGAGACACCTGTATTATGGGGCTACTGCGCTCTGAATTTCTTCCTAGTTCGACGGAGGGACCATGACTAAGCCTCCAAGCCTAAGATCAAAGGTTAATAAAATTTCAGTCGTTGCTTTTATTTTGGCTTCAGCGCTGATGGCCATTGGTTTTGTGATCTATTCGAAAACCAAAAATACGTTAGCCGAAGAACAACTTCTTTCAGAGCTTCAACGTAATTCAAAGCAGCAAATTGAACAGATCATACCGTCGTTTCTCTTACCCGAGCAAATGGCAGGAGTGAACTTACTTTTGGAGCGAATTCGTAAAGACGAAAGTCTTTCCGATATTCGTCTTTTGTCACTTGAGGGTCGCGTTCCCGAGAGTTTTGCACAATGCGCACTCTCGTCTGATAGACAGGTTAGCTGCCAAAATCATTCGGGCTCCGAAACGGCGATTGTAGTTCCGGTGAAAGAAGGAGCGCAACACTTTGGTTGGCTTTTCAAGGCGAAGGCGAACTCATCGGCAATTGCTTACGTGGATCTTCTTCAAATGATGGGCATCTTTGTGCTCGTGATGGCGATCACGTTTGTTTTTGTATACGTCCTTACAGCTCGCATTCTTGCCGCAACTCTCCCAAAGGCACTCGACGGTTTGGTTGAATGGGTAAAAGCCGATCTTGAAGACCGTTCAGCAGAAGTGCCAGCCCTTCCATTTAAAGAGCTCGAAGAACTCAAAGATAAAATCGGTGAGGTTCTTGAGCGGCATACGGAAGAGCGCGACCAAGCCGTGGTGGGGCAACTCACTCGCGGGATCATGCACGACATACGCACGCCAATGGCCTCTGTTGTTGCAGCGATGCATATGGTTGATCGCTCAGTCGATGCAGATGCGAAACGCGTCACTCGACTGGAGAATTTACATTCGATGGCAAAGACCAACTTACCAATCATTGCAAAAATCATTGAGACAACTCTCGACGGTAGCCGCAATTTGGTGGTTGAGCGCAAACCTGCCGATCTCGTATCCACTGTTCGCGAAGCTATTTCTTTTAATCATGAACTCGCCGAACTTAGAAAAGCAAACATTCAATACGATGGGCCGGAGTCCTTGTTCATTGAACACGACCCGGTACAGGTTGGACGCGTGATTTTCAATTTAATCAAGAACGGTATTGAAGCATCAATTACAGCTTCTGAGCCGTGTGTAGTTTTGACTCTGATTGCACTGGAATCCGGCCGCGTTCAGGTCACTATTGAGGATAACGGACCTGGATTTGAACGTGATGCCTCGCGCGCGTTTCGCGTTTTTAGAAGTTCTAAACTGCATGGTAACGGGCTCGGCCTACACGTTTCCAAGAAAATTGTTGAGTCGCATTTTGGAAGTATCCACGCATCGAATGATTCCAGTCTAGGCGGAGCAAAGATTGAGTTTGATCTGAGATCGTCACTCTCTGGAGGGATTACCGTATGAATCGCCTCCCACAAATCCTAGCCTTAGATGACGATACGTCTTGGCTCAGTCAGATTCCGCTTATTCTTGAGGACGAGCAAGTCGAGGTTACATGCGCATCTACGATTGACGCTGGACTCAAGGCCATGGAAGCTAAGTTTTTCGACATTGTTCTCCTTGATATAAACTTTTCTGGAGATCCAAGGTCAGGCCTTGATGTTTACCGAATGATTCAGTCAATGGATCGCGGAATGGATGTCATTGTAATTAGCGGTGAAACCGACCCTCAACGAATCATTCAAATCATGAACGCTGGAGTCACTCACTTTCTCACAAAGCCTACACATCCCGATGAAGTATGCGAGGCGGTAAGACAAGTGCTCGACCGTCGCGAGGCGAAGCTTCGCTCCTTGAATATGGGCAAAACATCTCTCGAGACTCCACTTGTGGGAAGTTCGCGAGCAATGCAGAAGCTGCGCAAAGAAATTGCACAGGTCGTATCAGGCGGAATCAAAGACATTCTGTTGATCGGAGAGACCGGATCAGGAAAAGAAGTTGTCGCACAGGCTATTGCCGCCCATGCTGATCCTTCGCGCCGCTTCATCCCCATTCATTGTGCGGCAATTAGTG
>Ga0209573_1005105_pt1 | contig 12158 bp, 10 predicted proteins | sample TNRBio252014_DNA_FD_185870 | JGI IMG/M metagenome (GOLD analysis project Ga0209573, IMG submission 185870) | Wastewater treatment Type I Accumulibacter community from EBPR Bioreactor in Madison, WI, USA - TNR Reactor_6/25/2014_ DNA (SPAdes)... | ecosystem: Engineered > Bioreactor > EBPR >...
GACAACCTCGTCGTGCAGATCTACAAGGTGGACAGCTTCAAGAAGCAGGTGGATTTCATGCTCGTTCCCTCACGCGAAAGGCCTGCGCGCCAGGATCGTTCTGAGCGGCAGGAACGCCGCGGCCCGCCTGATCGCGAACCTCGGCAAACCGCCGCTCCGCGTAAACCCGGTCACGGGCACAAGCGGGCGCAGAAGCGGCGAAAGTAGCCTCTCAACCCAGCCCCACCGCATCACGCACGCGGCTGAGCGTCTTGCGCGCGGCGGCGCGGGCTTTCTCGGCTCCTTCGGCGAGGACTTTGTCCACATAGCCCTTGTCGGCGAGGATTTCGTCGCGGCGGGCGCGGTAGGGGGCGAAGTAGTCGGTGACGCCTTGCAGCAGGCGCTTTTTGAAGTCGCCGTAACCGACGCCGCCGTTGAGATGGTCGGCCACCATCGTGTCGTAATCGGCCTCGGAGGCGACGAGTTTATAAAGAGCGAGAATGCTGCTGCCTTCGACAGGTTTCGGCGCTTCGACGGGCGTGGAGTCGGTCTTGATGCCCATGATTTTCTTTTTCAGCGGACCGGGTTCTTCGAACAGCGGGATGGTGTTGTCGTAGCTCTTGCTCATCTTCTGGCCGTCGAGGCCGGGGACGACGGCGGTGGCCTCCTGGATGCGCGGTTGCGGCAGTTTGAAGAGGCCTTCGCCGAAGGTCTCGTTCATCTTGATGGCGATGTCGCGGGTGACCTCGACATGCTGCTTCTGATCCTTGCCCACCGGGACGACATCGCTGTCATACATCAAAATATCCGCCGCCATGAGCACGGGGTAGGCGAAAAGGCCGTGAGAGGCATGAAGGCCGCGGGCGATCTTGTCCTTGTAGCTGTGGCAGCGCTCCAGCAGGCCCATGGGTGTGACGGTGCTGAGGATCCAGGCGAGTTCGCAGTGCTCCGGCACGTCGCTCTGGCGGAAGAAGACGCATTTCGTCGGATCGAGGCCGCAGGCGAGGAAATCGACGGCGAGTTCGCGCACATAGCCACGCAGGGCCTTGCCATCCTGCACGGAGGTGAGGGAATGGTAGTCGGCGATGAAGTAATAGGCGTCGCCTTCATGCTGCAGCTTGAGCGCAGGCTTCATCATGCCGAAGTAATTGCCGATGTGAAGTCTGCCGCTGGGTTGAAGGCCGGAAAGGATGCGCATGGTTGAGGAAAGCTGCTTGAAGGTGGAGGCGGAGTTTGAATGGCGAATGCGGAAAGTCGAATGCCGAATGAGAGGCCGGTTTCCAGTCCTTTTCCCGCGATCACGGCTCACGCCACTTGTTTGCGCGTGGCGATGAGGCCGTGTTTCGGGCCGAAGACGAAGGCCAGGGCGAACAACGCGGCCTGCGCAAGGACGATGCAGGCACCGGTTGCCCCGTTGATGAAGAAACTGACATAGACACCGAGGCAGCTTGCCAGCACGGAGGAGCTGGCGGCGATCATGAGCATGTGGTCGAAGCGATCGGTAAGCAGCCGGGCGGTGCAGCCGGGGGTGATGAGCATGGCCACGACGAGGATGATGCCGACGGCCTGGAGCGAGGCGACGATGGTGGCCGCCAGCAGGCCCAGGAGCACATAGTGGAGCAGGTTGGTGTTCAGGCCGATGGCGCGGGCATGGGCGGCGTCGAAGCAGAACAGCAGCAGGCCTTTGCGCATGAACAGGATGACCACCAGCGTCAGCACCGAGGCCGTGATGGTCTGGATCATGTCATCGCGTTCGATACCGAGGATGTTGCCGAACAGGATGTGGTTCAAGTGCGCCTCGGTCTCCACTTTGGTGAAGAGCACGAGTCCAAAGGCGAACAGTCCGGTGAAGACGATGCCCATGACGGTGTCTTCTTTGATGCGCGTGTTGGATTTGATCCAGCCCGTGGCCGTGGCGCAAAACAGTCCGGAAGCAAACGCACCCACGGCCAGTGGCAGACCGAGCATATAGGCACCGACCACACCGGGCAGGACAGCGTGGGAGATGGCGTCGCCCATCAGCGACCAGCCTTTGAGCACCAGGTAGCACGACAGCACCGCGCACACAGCCCCGACGAGAGCGCCGACGAGCAGCGCCTCGATCATGAAGCTGTATTGAAATGGGGAGAGGAGGTTCATGATGCGGCGGCACGGCGCTGAGTGCGTGCGGCGAGAAGACCGTGCTTCGGCGCGAGCACGAGCGCGACGAGGAAGACGAGTGTTTGTAAAACCACGATGCAGCCGCCGGTGGAGCCGTTCAGGAAGTAGCTGGCATAGGCACCCACCACGCCGCACACCACACCGGTGACGGTGGCGATGACGAGCATTTTACCAAAGCGATCGGTCAGCAGATACGCCGTGGCACCCGGTGTGACGAGCATGGCCACCACCAGACATGCGCCCACCGTCTGCAAGGCCGCGACGGCTGTGGCGGAGAGCAATGCCAGCAGCAGGAAGTGCAGGAAGCGCGTGTTCAGGCCAAGGCTGCGCGCATGGCTTTCATCGAAGCAGTAGAGCAGCAGGTCGCGCCACTTCACGCTGAGCACGAGAATGGACAACGCGGAGATGATGAGCACCTGAAGGATGTCCGGGTCGGAGATGGCAAGAATGTTGCCAAATATGATGGTGCGCAGGTTGAGATTGCTCGGAAACAGCGAGAGCAGCAGCAGGCCGAGCGCGAAGAAGCTGGTGAAAACCACGCCGATGACCGCGTCCTCGCGCAGACGTGAGTGGTTCTTCACCCAACCCATGCTCAGCGCCGCCAGGATGCCCGCGACGAAGGCTCCGACGGAAAACGGCAGTCCCAACAGCCAGGCCAGCGACACGCCGGGAACGACCGCATGAGACAGTGCATCGCCCATCAGCGACCAGCCTTTCAGTGTGATGAAGCACGACAAGAACGCACACACGCCGCCGATGAGGCCGCTCACGACGATGGCCTTGAGCATGTATTCGTATTCAAAGGGTGTCAGGAGGCTGGACATGCGAACCTCCTTGGAATGACGAATGACGAATGACGAATGATGAATGAATGACGAAGGCCGAATGACGAACACACCGAGCCTTGGCATTCGTCATTCGTCATTCTGGTTTTGTCATTTCTCATTCCCCCACCTCCTTCTCCCGCTCCTTCACCAATTTCTCTCTGCCCTGGCGGTCGGTGTACTCCAGATGCCCGTCCTTGCCGAACACCAGCGGGCGTTCGTCGTCGGTGAGCAGCTTTACGGTTCTGCCATCGTGCTCCTGGATCGTCGATTGCTCGAAACGGAACTGCCGCAGCACGCCGCCGAAGGCGCGCGAGAGGTTGTCTTCCGTGAACACCTGCTCCGTGGGCCCGAAGGCGAGCACGGTGCGGTTCACGAGCACGACTTGATCGCAGAACTCGGGCACGCTGCCGAGGTTATGCGTGGAGACGAGGATGATGTGACCTTCCTCGCGCAAGTCGCGCAGCAGTTCGATGATGGCCGACTCGGTCTGCACGTCCACGCCGGTGAAAGGCTCGTCCAGCAGCATGATTCGGCCGCGTTGCGCCAGAGCGCGGGCGAGAAAGACGCGCTTCTTCTGCCCGCCGGAGAGTTCGCCGATCTGGCGGTCTGTGAAGTCGCTCATGCCCACGCGTTCGAGGCACTCCTGCGCGATGCGTTTGTCCTCGGCACGCGGGATGCGCATGAAATTCATGTGGCCGTAGCGGCCCATCATCACCACGTCCCAGACGCTGACGGGGAAGGTCCAGTCCACCTCCTCGCTCTGCGGCACATAGGCGACGAGTTTGCGTTTCCGTGAAGCTTCGACGCTGAGTCCTGCGATCTGCACGCTGCCTTTCGCCGGACGCAGGAAGCCCATGATGGCTTTGAACAAGGTGCTCTTGCCGCTGCCGTTCACGCCGACCAAGGCGCAGATGGTGCCGGCTCCGAGCGTGAAGGAGGCGTCCCGCAGCGCGATGTGACCGTTGGTGTACGCCACGGTGACATCGGCGACTTCAATGGAGAGCGGCGGGGCGGTGTCGTGCATTGTCAGGGATTAGCGAACGCCTTCACGATGGTGTCGGCGTTGTATTGCAGGAGCTTCAGATACGTCGGTGCAGGGCCGTCGTCGCTGGTGAGCGAATCGACATACAGCACGCCGCCGTAACGCGCACCCGTTTCCTTCGCCACCTGCAGCATGGCCTTGTCGCTGATGGTGCTTTCGGAGAACACGACCGGGATTTTGTTTGAGCGCACGGTGTCCACGACCTTCTGCACCTGCTGCGGCGTGCCTTCCTGGTCGGCGTTGATGGGCCAGAGATAAAGCTCCTTCATGGCATAGTTGCGCGTCAGATAGGAAAAGGCACCTTCGCAGCTCACGAGCCAGCGTTGATCGGCAGGAATGGCCTCCAGCTTTTTTCGCACGGGTTCATCCACGGCACGGAGTTCGGCGGTGTAGGCGGCGGCGTTCTTCGTGTAGGTGGCCTCGTTGGCGGGATCGAGCTTCACCAGCGCCTTGCGGATGTTTTCCACATAGATGATCGCGTTCGCGGGCGACATCCAGGAATGCGGGTTCGGCTTGCCCGTGTAAGGCCCCTCGCCGATGCCCATGGGCTCGACACCTTCGGTCAGCACCACGCTCGGCACGTCCTTCACCTGCTGGAGGAATTTTTCAAACCAGCGCTCAAGACCGAGGCCGTTCCACAGCACGAGATCAGCGTCCTGCGCTTTCACCAAGTCCAGCGGCGTCGGTTCGTAGTCGTGAATCTCCGCGCCCGGCTTGGTGATGGATTCCACAATGGCCGCCGTGCCCGCGACATTCTGCGCGATGTCCTGGAGGATGGTGAACGTGGTCAGGATGCGCTTCGGGCCTGTTTTGGCTTTCTCAGCCGATGGGCCACAGGAAACCAGGGAGGCGCAGAGAATGAAGAGGAAGGGGAGTTGTTTCATGGAAGATCAAAAGCGAAAGCTCACGCCGCTGAACACGCCGAAGTCCGGCGCGGGGCGGTTCATGCCAATACGCACGCCCGCGTCAAAGATAAGGGAGTCGCTGACAGCAAAAGTCAGGCCCGCGTCGAAAATTCCCTGGTAGTCGGCATCCTGGCCGGCGATGCCGACGATTTCCACATACATTCCCAGTGTTTCCGTCAGCGCGAAGCCGAGCGTGGCGGAGTGGAGCCATTCGAGATCGTAGCCGTTGGTGTCCGTGTCGTGAACGATGTCTCCCTCGATCATCAGGCCGAGGGCCATCCGGTCCGTCAGAGTGACCGAGAGCGGCATGATGAGGCCGCCCGCCCAGGCTTCGTCGCTGACCTTGGTATGGGTGGGAATGGTCATATAGGGCATGAGGGCGAGCGCGGTCGTGCCGCTGTCGTTGCCCCAGAGGTTTTGCTTCAAGCGGACTGTGATGTCGCCAAAGCCGGAGGTGCGGGTGGCGTCACCGCGCTCGGACTCGCCTGCCACAGCGTGACTGTTGAGGATCACCTGGAGGTCGGTGCTTTGCGTCAGGCCGGCTTTGAGATTGGTCTGGGCGTAGATCCACTGGTCCGCCACCTTTCCGCGGTCGGCATCGCGGGCGTAATCGAAGAAACTCATCTCCACCTGGAACATTCCGGCGGGGACGGTGTAGCCGGACTCGGTGGTGTCCGGGCGGTCGGTGCTCATGGGGCGCACCGGTTCGACGCCGAAGACGGCCTGGCAAGTGAGCAGAAGGCTGGCTGAAAAAAGATTGGCTTGCATGATAAAGTTAGTTCAGGCTAAAAACATCAAGTCAGACTGATGAGCAAGTGGAAATTTTAGCCTGGCCTAACTTTCATTTCCCTCACCGGGAGTTTCCTCTTTGCCGCAGCCCGCTTCTGGCTACTTCTGCGCCCATGCCGCCCAAACGTCAGGAACACACGAGCCACCTAGGCTCTCCAGCCATTGAGGATTACCTTGAGCAGATTCACAACCTTATCGCCTCGAAGGGCTACGCGCGCGTGGTGGACATCGCGCAGAATCTGGGCATCTCCCAGGCCAGTGTGACCAACATGATCCAAAAGCTCGATGCGGAGGGCTTTGTCATTTACGAGCGTTATCGCGGCGTCGTTTTGACCGAGGAAGGCAGCAAGGTGGGCGCGGAGATCGCCCGCCGGCACGAGGTGCTCACGCGTTTGCTGGCGGGCTTCGGTTTGGACCCTCAGACTGTCCACGAGGATGTGGAGGGCATGGAACACCACATCAGCCGCCAGACCTTGGATGTGCTGACCTTGCTCATGGAGGAGCTGGAGGGGAATGCCGAGCTGTTGCGCAAGCTGAAGCGCAAGCTGGCACAAAGCGCATGACAAAATTGTGCTGGTTGAGCGCAATCATGAAGTGATAGACAGGGATGGTTGTCGCGTTTTACGGGGAGTGAAAATGCGTTCCGCCAACTGGATGCTCTGCATCCTTGCCTTGCTGCTGGCCCTGCCAGTCGGCTTGGAGGCGTGCTCTGTGCCAGGGGCAGTCAGTGAAAAAGATCAGCCGCATGCCTTGGTGTCAGATGGTGATGACCAGGCGTCATTGGCTCAAGCGCTTGATCCTCATGTGATGGATGCTGACTGGGCTGATTTTCCGGCCCTGTTGAACACACTGCTCGTTCCATCGGCGGGAACTCGCCTGGACGTGGCAGCGCCTCTGCAATCCAGTGTCGGAGTGCGCCTGCATCGCAGGCTCTGCAGGGAGCTTTGCTGAGATAGACACAGTCTCAGCTTCGCACGGTCGCCGGTTTGTTTGGACCTCCCTTGTCGCGGGATCGTGCCCCCCTCATTCAAAGGGAGATCCGTGTCATTTTATTCCCATACCCTCTTATGAAATCCTTCCTTTTAGTTTGCAGTCTCTTCACTCTGGCGATCCCAGCCAACGCCGGCACCCCCAAGGTTTCCATCCAAGTTCAAATCCATAGCGAGCGCCAGGACAAGGAGCGCGGCTCTCCCGACCAGAGCCGTGCCTACAACATCATCGTCCGCGTCACCAATCCCACGCCTCTGCCGATGGAGGGGCTCGCTCTAAAATGGGCGCTTTACGCCGATAGTCTTCAGCGCGGAACCGACGAGATTATTTTGGAGAAAGCAGGTGAGCAAACCTTCAATGTCGAGCCCTCGGGCCGGTTTACGGATGTCAGCACGGCCAAGGTGGTCTTTAGCTGGACTCCCCAGCACTCGGAGCGCACCGGCAGCGGCAGACGTGTGCAGTTCAAAAAGGTGGACGAAACCGGCCATCGTTATCATGGGTACTCAGTTCAGGTGCTTCATAATGGCGAGGTGATTGGCGAGGCTTACAGCCACGCAGCGCTCAAAAACCAGCAATGAATTCTCTCTGAAATCGTTTTTGAGGCTGGCGCATCGTCGCAGGCAAACTATCCTTAAGATCAAGTAGAATGAACTCCCTCCGTCATCAGCAAGGCACATCCCCGCTCGCACGGGCGGTGCATTTGCTGCTGCTGCTGGGGTGGCTTCTGTCGTCGCAGGGGCTTGCTCCTGCGCTTGCCCTGACAGCAGCCTGGCTGGATGGCGGGCATGCGGTCAAAGTCGGGGCTTCATCGGAGGGGGCGGTGACAGTCGTGCTCACCCATGAGGAGCCGGCGCGTCCAGCAGAGGTTCATCAGCACGATGTCCTCAATGTCCTTATCGCCGTCTTTGCCCAGACAACAAACATGGACAAACCTGACCATGTGTTGTCCTTCAAAGACGTTGAAGATGCCTCGCGCATGCTGCGGCGGTTTTCGGTGGATCTGGAGACGACCTGTCTTGCCGCTCCATTGGCCTGGACATGGTTCAAGACGCCTTGGGTGGCAGTGCGGACACAGGTGGTCCGTCACACAGAGGCTCCGACATGGTCGCCCGGCCTGGAATTAAAGGTCGGCATGACGCTCATGCTCTGCTGAGGTTTTGTGGTCGAAATCAACCGTGATCCGCCGCTGCGGATCGCACGCCGTTCACGTCCACGCATGGCGTGAAGGCAGTCCAACCTCCACCCTTTTCGAAAAACACGCGCCATGAAAACATTCACATCTCTATTCTTCAGCCTCTTATTGTCCGTCACCGCCTCCGCCGAGCCCGTCACCGTTCACTCCCTTGTTCAAAGAACCCTCGCCACGCATCCAGAGCTTCGCTACTACGAAGCGCAGATTGATGTGGCCCAAGGCGGCAAAACCAAGGCGGGTGAGATCAAAAACCCTGACCTCATGACCGGCGTCGGCAACTGGCGCGTGCGCGATCTCGCCACCAATACCGTCAGTGATGGTCCCACCTGGGCCGTGCAGCTCACGCAGACCTTTGAGTGGCCCGGTCGTCTCTCCCTGCGCAAGGCCATCGCGCAAAAAGACATCGAACTCGCCCAGCTCGGCATCGAGCAGTTCCGCGCCGCGCTCGCCGCGCGCGTGCGCACCATCTCATGGAAGATGCTCGCCGCGCAGGAAAAAACCCGTGCGACCGAGGAAGTCGCCAAACGCTTCAAATCCCTCGCGGATGTGCTGCTTCAGCGCGATCCCGCAGGTGCCGCGCCACGCCTTGAAGCGCGCATCATCCAGGCCAGCGCCCTCACGCTCGGTTCTGAGGCCACGCTTGCTCGAAACGAGCTCGAAGCCGCCCGGTTCGAGCTCAACCAGCTTCTGGGTGAGAAGGCCGAGCACCCGCTGGAACTGCGCATGGAAAACCTGACGCTCAACCCGCCTCCGGCGCTTGAGGCGCTGCTCGCGGATGCCCGCCGGAAGAACTTCGACCTCCGCGCCCGCATTCTGGATGTCGAGCAGCAGGGCTATGCGGTGAAGCTCGCACAAAACGAACGCTGGCCTTCGATCACCGTGGTTCCGTATGTGCAGCGTCAGAGCAATCAGACCCGCGAAACCCAGGTCGGCATTGGCATTTCCATCCCGTTGCCTCTTTGGAACCGAAACAAAGGCGCCATCGACTCCGCCAAGGCCAAGGAAGTCCAGGCCGAGGTCATGCTCACCGCGCAGTTGCGCCAGCTCGAGCGCGATGTGGCCTCGCAGTCCAGCCATTATCGCCTCCATGTCGAGGAACTCGTCAAATGGCCCTCGGACACACTCGATGGCTTCCGCAAAGCCGCCGCCGAAGCGGATGAGCACTATCGTCTCGGAGCCCTGCCGCTTTCCACCTACACGGAGCTTCAGCGTCAATACATCGGCTCTGTCACCGCCGTGCTCACTTCTCAGCTTGGCGCGGTCGATGCACGCCTTCAGCTAGAGCAGCTCACCGGCACCAAACTGGCCCAGTAACCTCCTCACCCACGGCCATGCTCAATTTCCTGTTGGAGTTTTCCGTCCGGCAGCGCGCTCTCGTGCTGCTCGGTGCCTTTTGCCTGCTCGGAGCAGGTGTGTATTCACTCATGCATCTGCCCATTGATGCCGTGCCGGATCTCACCGGCCCGCAGGTGCAGGTGAATGTCGCCGTGCCGGCCCTTGCGCCGGAGGAATCCGAACGCGCCGTCACGCGGCCCATCGAAATGTCGCTCGCGGGCATGCCGGGTGTTCTCGATTCGCGTTCCATCACCAAGTTCGGCCTCAGCCAGGTCACGATCGAGTTTGAGGACGGCACGGACATCTTCCGCGCCCGCCAGCTCGTCACCGAACGTCTCACCGCGATCATGCAGGACTTGCCGCCTGGCAGTTCGCTCAGCCTCGCGCCGATCAGCACCGGACTCGGCGAAATCTTCTACTACACGCTGCATTGGAAGAAGGACGCCAAGGAGAAACCAGCCGATGAACGCGAGGGCCTCATGCGCCTCTGGGAAACACACGAGTACATCGTCAAACCCCATCTGCGCACCGTGCAGGGCGTCGCCGAGATCAACAGCAACGGCGGCCATCAGCGCCAGGTCACCGTCGAGCCCATGTTAGACAAGCTGAAGGCTGCGAACATGACCGTGGGCGAACTGGCCGACATCATTCGTGGCAACGTTGAAAACGCCGGTGGCGGGGTCATCAACCGCGAGGGCGAGCAGCTCACCATCCGCAGCGTCGGGCGTGTGAGCACGGCGGAGGAGATCGCGAAGCTGCCGATCAAGTTCGGAGCGGCCGTTCAGCCGATGAAAGTCGAAGACGTGGCCAAAGTGCAGTGGGGGTCAGGCTTTCGCGGTGGCGCAGCGACCATGGACGGCGAGGAAGTCGTTCTTGGCACCGTGATGATGCTCATGGGCCAAAACGCCCGCGTCGTCTGCCACCGCGTGGCACCGCGACTCGAAGAGGTGCGTGAAAAACTGCCTCCAGGCATGGACGTGACCATCGTTTATGAGCGCAGCGATCTCGTCGAAGCCACCGTCGGCACCGTGGAGAAAAATCTCGTCGAAGGTGCCGTGCTAGTGGTCGTCGTTCTGCTCGTTCTGCTCGGAAACTGGCGTGCGGCGATCATCGTGGCGCTCGCCATCCCGCTTTCCTTCCTCTTCGCGATTTGCGGCATGGTTCAGGGCGGATGGTCGGGAAATCTCATGAGCCTCGGCGCGGTCGATTTCGGCCTCATCATCGACGGAGCCGTCGTGATGGTCGAAAACATCGTGCGCAGGCTTGGAATCAAACAGCACCACCTCGGCCGCATATTGACGCGTGAGGAGCGCAGCCGCGAAGTGCTCGCCGCGAGCAAGCAGATGGCCTCGCCGATGTTTTTCGGCGTTCTGATCATCACCATCGTCTATCTGCCCATTTTGACGCTCACCGGCATCGAGGGGAAAATGTTCCGCCCGATGGCCGTGACAGTCATTTTCGCCCTCATTGGTGCCTTGCTGCTCGCGCTCACACTCATGCCCGCGATGTGCTCTTATTTCCTCGGCGGCGACATCAATGAGAAGGAGAATTGGATTATCGCCGGGCTCAACCGCATCTTCCAGCCGCTGCTGCGCCTCGCCATCAAGGCCCGCTGGGTCGTTACGCTCATTGCCATCGGCTTTTTCGGATTCTGCGGCTGGCGCTTCACCACACTGGGCGCGGAGTTCGTTCCGAAACTCGATGAAGGCAGCATCGCCGCGATGATTTACCGCAAAGTCGGCATGAACCTCAAGGAGTCGGTCCACGAAGACCTCGAGCTAGGCAGAATGGTGCGCGAGAAGTTCCCCATGGTCACCCGCTTCTTCACCCGCAGCGGCACCAGCGAGGTGGCCACTGATCCGATGCCGCCGAACGAGACCGATTTCTACGTCTTCTACAAACCGCTCAACGAATGGCCCAAAGGCCCCGGCATGCCGACGACGAAGGAAGAACTCTGCACCGCCATCGAAGAAGAAGCGCTGCGTGAGCACGAAGGCCAGACCATCGAGTTCGGCCAGCCGATCGAAACACGCTTCAACGAGATGATGGAAGGCACCAAGGCCGAGCTGGCCGTGCGCATCTACGGCATCGACTTCGACGTGCTCGAAAAACTGGCCAACCAGATCAAGGACATCATCAACGACACGCCCGGTGGCGAGGCCGAACTGGAAACCGACGGCCGGCCCAGCAGCGTCGTGATGCAGGTGAAACGTGAGGTGCTCACCAAATACAACGTCCCGCTCGCCGAGCTGAACCGTGCCGTTTCCTCCGGACTCGGCGGCGAGATTGCCGGTCAGGTTGTCGAGGGCAATCGCAAGCGCGACATCGTCGTGCGTCTTCCTGAAGAAGATCGCTCCAAGGAGGACATGATGAAATCGCTGCCGCTTCGTGTCGGCGACTTCGGCATGATCGCGCTTGGCGATGCGGTGGACATCCGCACTGAAAAAACCGTCGATCCCATCCGCCACAGCCGCACGCAGCGCCGTGCTGCGTTGCTCGTCGGTGTCAAAGGCCGTGACATGGAAGGTTTTGTCAACGAGGCCACCGCCCGCATCAAAAAAGAGGTCAAATTCCCCGAAGGTTACGACTTCGAGTTCGGCGGCACCTTTGAAAATCTGCAAGAAGCCCGCGCCCGCCTCGCCATCGTCGTGCCGACAGCACTGGTGCTCATCTTGATGCTCATCTTCTTCGCCTTTGGCAGCGTGCGGCAGACCCTGCTCGTCGCCACAGGCATCCCTCTCGCCTTGACCGGCGGCATCATCGCCCTCGGCCTGCGCGGCATGCCCTTCAGCATCACGGCTGCCGTCGGTTTCATCGCGCTGAGCGGCGTTGCCGTGCTTAACGGCCTCGTGCTCGTGAATTACTTCAACGAACTCCGCGAAGAGGGCATGAGCGTGCGGGATGCCGTGCTCAACGGCGTCGCCACACGACTGCGGCCC
>Ga0209573_1005106_pt1 | contig 12158 bp, 11 predicted proteins | sample TNRBio252014_DNA_FD_185870 | JGI IMG/M metagenome (GOLD analysis project Ga0209573, IMG submission 185870) | Wastewater treatment Type I Accumulibacter community from EBPR Bioreactor in Madison, WI, USA - TNR Reactor_6/25/2014_ DNA (SPAdes)... | ecosystem: Engineered > Bioreactor > EBPR >...
GATCATCGGCCTGCTGGCCGCAGGCACCCTGATGGTGCGACTGGAGCCGGGGAGCAGCCTGCAGTTCACCCTCTATCAGGCGCACAAGTCGCTCGGCATCACCGTCCTGGCGCTCGGCGTCGTCCGCTTGATCTGGCGCCTGACGCATCGCCCGCCGCCGTTGCCGGCGACGCTGCGGCCGTGGGAAGCGCTGCTGGCGCGGCTGACGCACGGCGGCTTCTACGTGCTGATGCTGGCGATGCCCATTTCCGGCTGGCTGATGATCTCGGCCTCTGCCTGGAATTTCCCGACCGTCATCTTCGGCGCATTCACCCTGCCGCACCTGCCGGTGCCGGGCACGCCCGAGGAGCGCAAGGCGATCGAGGATGCGCTGAAGGACGTGCACGAGATCCTGGCGTTCGGCATGGTCGGCCTGCTGGTGCTGCATGTCGCGGGCGCGCTGAAGCACCAGTTCATACTGCGCGACGATACGCTGTGGCGGATGCTGCCGGGCCGGCGGCGGCGGGCGCGGGAGGAGGACCGATGAGCAGGTGGACGAACTCGGGCCGGAGCATCCGTAGGGCGCTCGCCCTGATACTGGCGTTGCCGATCGGCCTCGCCTGGGCGGCGGCGGCATGGCGGATGGACCCGGCGGAGAGCCGGCTCGGCTTCGCCGGCACCCAGGCCGGCAGCCCGTTCGAGGGCACGTTCGCCAGGTTCACGGTCGACCTGCACTTCGATCCCGCCGACCTCGCCGGCAGCAAGGCCATCGTGATCATCGACATGACCAGCGCGCGCACCGGCAGTGCGGAGCGCGACGGCGCCCTGCAGGGCCAGGACTGGTTCGCCACCGCCCGCTGGCCCGAAGCCCGGTTCGAGACCCGGGCATTCCGCCCGCTCGATGACGAACGCTGGGAGGCGGACGCGACGCTGACGATGCGCGGCGTCGCCCGGCCGGTGGTGCTGGCGTTCACCCTGCAGCCGGGCGAGGCGGGTGCGCGGCGCGCCCGCGGAGAACTCGTCGTCGACCGGACGGACTACGGCATCGGCCAGGGGCAATGGGCGTCCGGGCAGTGGGTCGGCAAGGAGGTGACGATCCGCTTCGACCTGCGCGCCGCCCCGCAGCCTTGAGCCCGGGTTCAGCGCATCTCGCGAAGGGCTCGGACGTGCTCGCGCAGCGCCACCGCCGTCGGCGAGTAGAGCTGGCGGCGGATCAGGACCAGGACCATCAGCAGCGTGGCGACGACGAACGCCACGGGATGGATGAACCAGGCGAACGCGGCGAAGGCGAAGTAGTAGCAGCGCACCCCGGCGTTGAGCTCGGAGACGGCGTGCGTCAGCACGCGGGCCATCCGCGCGGCGCAGGCATCGGCATCGATCGTCTCGTCGTGCGCGTCCGGCGCGCTGCCGATCACCGCGCAGAAGTAGTTGTACTGCCGGAGCGCCCAGGTGAACTTGAAGAAGGCGAAAATGAAGATGCCGATCAGCAGCACCAGCTTCCATTCGAACAGCCGCTGCCCGCCGCCCAGCAGCAACGAGATGTTGGCGATCGCCGCGTAGACCCGGTCGGCGGAACCGAGCACGCCGATCAGTCCCGCCAGCACCAGCATGGTCGTCGAGGCGAAGAAGGTGGCACTGTGCATGGTGTGACCGACGAGCGTCGAATCGACGATGCGGTTGTCGCGCCGTAGCAAACGGTGCATCCAGTCCCGGCGCAGCTCGCCCATCAGCGAGTTGATCGCGCGTTCCGGCCGCAGCCGGCCGTCGATCAGCGAGTGATAGAAGACCCAGGACGCGAAGAACACGCAGACCGCGGCGATGTCCCAGGTGCCGAACTCGCTGAGCATGCGTCCTTGCTCCTCCCGGAACGTGAACGGCGACGCCCGGCGCTTGGCGCGGGGGCCGCGAGGGGCGATGATCGGCGAACTCGTCCCGCCCCACAAGCCCGTGTCATGCCATCGATGTCTGGCCGCCGCCTCGCAGCCGCACTCGCCGCACCGGTCGCCATCGGCACGCTGCTGCTCGCCGGCTGCGAGGACGCGCCGCGGACGACGGCCCTTCGCCGGGTGCAGGACCCGTGGGCGCTGGTCCACGGCGCCGGACTGGTGCCGGTGATCGTCCGCGGCCGGCCGGCGGCCGCGTCCGCCGACGCGGTCGAGGACGTGGTGTTTCGCTTCGTCGAGGCCGCCGTGACCTGGACGGCGACGCCGCCGTTCGTGCGCGGAGGCGCGGGCGATGCGGCTGCTGCGATGCGCCTGGTCTTCGTCTTCAACGAAGGCGGCGAGCCGTGCGGCGGCCCCGCCATCGGCGGCGAGCCCCGCCCCGATGGCGAGATCGTGCTGCTGGCGGTGCTCTGTGACGGGCGTGAGATGCTGGCGCGGGTGGACGGGCGGCTGGGCCGGAGCGCCGGCCTCGACGACCGGCGGTTCCGCCGGCTGGTGACGCAGGCGACGCGCGACCTGCTCGCGCCGCCGCCTGCGCCGCAGCCGTAGGGAACTCAGTAAATCCCGGTCAGGTAGAAGAACGCGATGACGAAGAACACCGCCGCCGTTTTGATGATGGTGATGGCGAAGATGTCGCGATAAGAGTCGCGGTGCGTCAGCCCGGTCACCGCCAGCAGGGTGATCACCGCGCCGTTGTGCGGCAGGGTGTCCATGCCGCCGCTGGCCATCGAGGCGACACGGTGCAGCACCTCCAGCGGAATGCCGGCCGCGTTGGCGTTCTCGATGAACGTGTTCGCCATCGCCGCCAGCGCGATGCTCATGCCACCCGAGGCCGAGCCGGTGATGCCGGCCAGCACCGTCACCGTGATCGCCTCGTTGATCAGCGGATTGGGGATGCTCTGCAGCAGGCTCGCGACCACGGCGAACCCCGGCAGGGCGGCGATGACACCGCCGAAACCGTATTCCGAGGCGGTATTCAGCGTCGCAAGCAGCGCCCCGCCGACTGCGAGCTTGCTGCCTTCGGCGAACTTGCTACGGATCGGCCCCCAGGCGAGGACGACCACGGTCAGAACGCCGATGAGCAGCGCGCCCTGCACCGCCCAGATGGCGGCGACCTTGCCGATCTCGATCGGCGTGGGCTTTCCGGTCCCCAGCAGGAACTGGTAGGTGCTGCCGTAGATGCCCGGAATCATGTCGGTGAACAGCTTGTTCAGGACGAAGACCAGCACCAGCGGCGACAGAGCGACAAACGGGTTGGGGAGCCGCTCGTGCTCGAACGGCTCAGGCTCGTTCTCCAGCGGCCGGACCAGATCCGAGGTGTAGCCTTTGCCGTCCCGGATCGCCTGGCGTCGGCGGAACTCCAGGTAGCCCATGCCACAGATGAAGATGAAGATCGCGCCGACCACGCCCAGCCACGGCGCCGCCCAGGTGGTCGTCTGAAAGAAGGAGGTGGGGATGATGTTCTGAATCTGCGGTGTGCCCGGCAGTGAATCCATGGTGAAGGTGAAGGCGCCGAGCGCGATCGTCCCGGGAATGAGTCGTTTCGGAATGTTCGTCTGCCGGAACATCTCCGCGGCGAAGGGATAGACGGCGAAGACGACGACGAACAGCGAGACGCCGCCGTAGGTCAGGATCGCACAGACGATGACGATCGACAGCATCGCCCGCTGCGGGCCGAACAGCTTGATCACCGATGCGACGATCGACTTCGAGAAGCCGGAGATTTCGATGACCTTGCCGAACACCGCGCCCAGCATGAACACGGGGAAGTACAGCTTCACGAATCCCGCGAGTTTCTCCATGAAGATGGTGAGATAGGCGGGCGGCACCTGAATCGGATCGGTGAGCAGGACGGCGAGCAGTGCGCACAGAGGCGCGAACAGAATGACGCTGAACCCGCGATAGGCGATCAATATGAGCAGGCCGAGCGAAAGCAACAGGACGATGACATTCATCTGTTGTGAGCCTCTTTACAGTTGGGCTTGTTCAGGTGACTTGGATCAGCAGGAGTACGTGCCCTGCGCGAACAATATGAGCCGTTCCAGCTTCATGTCCTTGATGACATGCTCGTGGTGAGAGATGATTTCCTTGACGAGATCGCCGATCGAAAGCATGCCGACGACGTTGCCTTCGTCCATGACGGGCAGGTGACGGATGCGCTGCTCCGTCATGATCGCCATGCACTGCGGGACGGTATGCGCGGGCGTCACGTAGACGACACGCTGGGTCATCACCTCGCGCACCGGCGTATCCTTCGCGGCTCTTCCCGCGAGGATGCCTTTGCGGGCGTAGTCACGTTCGGTGAAGATCCCCGCCAGTCCCGCCCCGTCGAGCACCAGCACCGCGCCGATATTGTACTCGGCCATGACGATCAGAGCTTCGTACACGGTCGCTCCGACACCGACGGAATGCACCGCCGGCGGTCGCAGCGCGAGCAGCTTGGTCAGCGATTAGGCACGGTCCACGTCTGCCTCCCAGTCGGCAGGACTCCTTTGTTGCGGATACTGTCTCCCTGTTGTCCGGTCGCGAGCAACTCCTATTTTCGCCGGACGATGCCCTGATCGCGGTAGGCGGCCGGCACGCATCCCATCCAGAGGGCCGGGCGACCAAGCTTAACACCGGCAAAGGCGAGGATAGGCGCGGCACCTGAGTTATCACCCGACCGGCGGCTCTGGCCCATGGCGATGGCACCGAAACCCGGCCGGCTGCACCACCGGACGAAGGCGGGTGCGCACCAGTTTTCCGGACGCGCGCGCTGGGGCACGTTTATCTTAACCCCTCCGTCGGCGGAACTGTGGGTTTATGCTTTTACTTCGGGCAGTAGCCGCGGGAGCGCGGCGCCGATCTTGCGCGTTACTTCAGTATCTCTTCTCAGTTCTCGCCATAGGCGCCCTTCAGCAGCTGTGCGCAGGTTTCTCGCGACAACCAGAGCCACAAGATGTAGGCTTTGGGCTAGCAATTGAACGGGAATTATAACAGTGGGAAAAGGCAAATATTTCTTCCAACGAATTTGGGAGTCCTTGGGTCACCTATCTCTGGTTGCATGGCTCGTCGACATCGGTCGTAACGCCGCTTTTGTAGTAAGCACAATAACGGCTGCTGTGGTGGCCTACTGGACGTGGTCGACTGAACATGGCTACCTACCGGTATTCTTTGCCGCGCTGGCAACCTTCGTGGCCGTGGTTTGGGCGATCAACGGTATTGTATGGCTACGAGGTCAAGCACGCCCAAGTAGAGCACGAATTATGTTTGATTATAGCTATGGATTATCATTGGAAGCTGTTCCAAAGGCACTCGACCTAAATAACTCTGATAACACGTTCGAGGTGCGCTTATATTTGAGAAATCTTGCAAGTGGCCCAATGAAGTTATTGGTAGAAAAATTTCATACGACGATTGGTGATAGATTTTACACTATTCCTAAACCACAGACGTTTCTTCTTTGTCGGTCGGCTGCATTAACGCTGTTTCCTGGGGGCGGCTTTAGAAAAGAGGCCTTCGATAATTTCGCGGATAGGACAAAGGGAACACTAGAGTTCTCTGTTTTGTACGGACATCCGGAGGATGAATTCAGTCGCAGAGCTACAAAAATAGTTAACTTGGAAATTTGCAAGCGGAAAAATGACAAAGGCGAGTTATCAGCCGAAGCTATATGGACCATCCGAGAAGAATCTGACGTCGCGATCTAGGCGGAATTCCACTTTCGCGATGACGTATTGGCGCTTCTCATTACCCAAGTTCCGCACATCGACGCCAGCGCCGTGGGTGAACGTTGTCGGATGCGCTTTCGTCTGGCCGTCGACCGTGAACTGAGCCCGGCGGGGCACGTCGTCTCACCACCGCCGGGTGGCGCGTACGCCCAACGACAGTCGCCCCCTACAGCCGCGCCTTCACCCCCAGCGAGGCGATGAAGCCTTCGGCGGAGCCGGGGCGCAGCAGGTTGACGGCGCAACCCAGTTCCCGGTCGCCGGCGTCGCCGATCGCCGGGCACGTGTTGCCGTCGACGGATCCCCGCGTGTTGTGCTGCCATTGGTCCTACGACGGACGGCGAGTCGGCCTCGTGGGCCCTTTCGCGGCCGTCGTCGGCGCCAAGAGGACTTGCAGGCAGCGTCCGCGTATGCGATTCTGTTACATGTAACTAATGGCGGAGGTGTTCACGATGGCTGAAGACGCGGCGCGGCGCGTGCAGCGGCATCGCGCGGGGCTGAGGGCCGCGGGCCTTCGTCCGGTGCAGATCTGGGTCCCCGATACCCGGCGCCGCGGCTTCGCCGAGGAGTGCCGTCGCCAGTCCCGGCTGTTGCGAGAGGACCAGGAAGCCGACACCTCGAGCTGGCTGGAGGCGGTGGCCGATACCGAGGGGTGGGAGTGAAGCGCGGCGATCTGGTGACGATCGCCCTGCCTGGGAGTTATGGGACGCCGCGCCCGGCCCTGGTCATCCAGGCGGATTTGTTCGACGAGCACCCTTCGGTGACGATCCTGCCGGTCACCAGCGAACTGCGGGAGACGCCGCTGTTCAGGGTGGCGGCGGAGCCGGGCGTCGGGAACGGCCTGCGCAAACGCTCGCAGGTGATGATCGACAAGGCGCAGACGGTGCCGCGCGAGAAGATCGGCGAGCCCTTCGGGCGCCTCGACGATGCGACGATGTTGGCCGTCAACCGAGCGCTGGCCGTGTTCCTCGGCTTCGCCTGATCCCCGGACGAGACCGCCCGCTACAGCCGCGCCTTCACCCCCAGCGAGGCGAGGAAGCCGTCGGCGGAGCCGGCGCGCAGCAGGTTGATGGCGCAGCCCAGTTCGCGATCGCCGGCGTCGCCGATCGCCGGGCAGGCGTTGACGTCGACGGACCCTCGGGTGTTGTGCTGCGCTTCGCCCTGCGACGGCAGGGCGCCCGGCAGGTCGGCCTCGTGTGCCGGCTCGCCGCCGTCGTCGGCGCCGGTCAGCGTGATGTCGGGGATGACGCCGCGTGCCTGGATCGCCTCGCCGGACGGCGTGTAGTAGAGCGCGGTGGTGAGCTTGAGCGCACCTTCGACCGGCAGGCGCATCACCGTCTGCACCGAGCCCTTGCCGAACGAGCGCGTGCCGATCACCGTCGCCCGGTTGTGGTCCTGCAGCGCACCGGCGACGATCTCCGAAGCCGAGGCGGAGCCGGCGTTGATCAGCACGACGATCGGCAGACCCTCCGCCAGATCGCCCCGCTCCGCCCGGAAGCTGCGATCGCTGCCCACCTCGCGGCCGCGGATGCTGACGATCACCCCGGCATCGAGAAACTCGTCGGAGACGGCCAGCGACTGGTCCAGCAGGCCGCCCGGATTGTTGCGCAGGTCGAGGACGATGCCCTGCAGCTTGTTGCCGCTGGCCTTGCGCATCTCGGCCACCGCCATGTCGACGCCGTCCGCCACCTTCTCGTTGAAGCTGACGATGCGCAGATAGCCGACGTTGCCCTCCATCCGCCAGCGCAACGGCTCGATGGTGATCACCGCCCGCGTGATGGCGACATCGAACGGCGCGTCCTTGTCGCGCTGGATGCCGAGCCGGATGCGGCTGCCCGGATCGCCGCGCATCGCGTTCACGGCGTCGCGCAGGCTCATGCCTTCGACCGATTTGCCGTCGATGGCGGTGATGAAGTCGCCGGGCCTCAGGCCGGCGCGATCCGCCGGCGTGCCCTCGATCGGCGAGATCACCTTGATCCGCCCTTCCTCCTGGGTGACCTGGATGCCCAGGCCGCCGAACTCTCCCGACGTGACCATCTCCGATTCACGGAGTTCTTCCGCGTTCAGATACGCCGAATGCGGATCGAGCGAGGCGGTCATCGCATCGAGCGCCACCTCGACCAGCTGACTGGCCGGCATCGAGCCCGGCTGCGGGTTCTTCGCCTTGACACCCTCGATCGCCGAGTCGATCAGCCGCGACTCCGGCAGGTCCTCCACATAGGCCGCGCGCACGCGCTTGAAGGCGTCGCGGAAATGCTTGAGCTGCCGGCTGTTGCCCGGATCGCTGGCGTAGGTGTTGAACACCGAGGTGAAGCGCGCGAGCTGATCGCCGTCCGCCGGCCGATGGACGTCGGTCGTGCCCGCCTGCGCCACGACATACGGGGTGTAGCTGTCGCTGCTACACCCGTTCAGGGCCGGCGAAACACTGGCGCCGATGCCGATGAAAAACGCCAGGGCGCAGACCGCCCGGATGGTCTTGAACACCGTCACCGAAGGCTCCATTCGCGCGCTCTACCGCACGCCAAGATGCCGGCTCGCGCGCGCCTACGCAGTGACGAACGCGAGCCTGAACCAATACATATGGCGCCCGCTCCATCGCCTGCAATCCGTCGCTCTCGTCGCGACCGACGAGGCGTCACGGGCGATGGCGCCGCGCTCATGCCGCAACTCCGCCGGAGGCGGCGCTTCGGCCCGGAGCGGCGCCCATGGCGAGGCGGGTCTTCCCGGCCGGCCCGGACAATTCCCATGCCACCCACAACGCCAGCGTCAGCAAGATCAGCGCGCTGAACTGATGCAGCGCCGCCAGCGGCAGGGCCACGATCGTCAGCAGCGTCGCGATGCCGAGGCCGACCTGCACCATCACCCAGCCGGCCAGCAGGTCGACCGCGACGCGGGCGCGGGGCGCCAGCGACCGGCGCCGCAGCGACAGCCGGAAGGACAGCACGGCCGCCAGCGTCACCATCGCCAGCAGCCGATGGACGAACTGCACCGTCGTCACATCCTCGAACGCAGAGCGCCACCACGGCTGGACGGCGAACAGGTGCGTCGGGATCAACTCCCCGTCCATCAGCGGGAAGGTGTTGTAGGCATACCCCGCGTCGAGCCCGGCGACGAACCCGCCGGAGAGGATGGTCAGGAAGATCAGCGCCGCCACCGCCTTCGCCCGGCCGCCCAGGGCCGCTCCGGCCAGGGAGGCTTCGGCCGCGGACGGCGCCGGGGCGGCTCGCCGCAGCAGCAGCCCGAAGGCCACCCACAGGAGGCAGCCGTAGATCAGCAGCGCGAAGCCGAGATGGGCGACCAGCCGGTACTGGCTCACGTCCGGCCGGTCGACCAAGCCACTCTTCACCATGTACCAGCCGAGCGCGCCCTGCAGCCCGCCCAGCACGAACAGCCCGGCCAGCTTCCAGCCGAGCGGGCGATCGACCCGGCGGCGGATCAGCAGCACGACGAGCGGCACCGCGAAGACGACGCCGATCAGCCGCCCCCACAGCCGGTGAACGTACTCCAGCCAGAAGATGCCCTGGAACTCCTCCAGGCTCATCCCGGCATTGACCTTCTGGTATTCCGGATAGGCCTGATAGGCGCGGAACGCCGCTTCCCAGGACTCGTGCGTCAGCGGCGGCAGCCAGCCGGTGATCGGCCGCCAATCGACCATCGACAGCCCGGACTCGGTCAGCCGCGTCAGGCCGCCCAGCACCACCATGCCGGCGACCATGACGGCCACGACCAGCAGCCAGATCCCGATACCGCGCTGCCGTCGCTCTCCGGCGCCGACCAAAGCCTCCACCCGCACGTCCTTTCCATCGCCGCGTTCGGCATGCATTGATACGCAGTAGTATTGCCGCCCACCGGGGCAAAACCAAGCCCCGAGAAAAGCCCGCGGCGATCGCCGTGCTTGCGTGCCGCGGAGCGTTCCCTTAAGGACTTGCGTGAGAATGCGAGTCGAACAGACCGCCGGAGGGAGCGGGCCAGTTGGCGGCCGAGAGCGTCCACCATCCGAAGGTGCAGCCCGTGCACATCGTCGGCGCCGGTCCGGGTGATCCCGAACTGTTGACGCTGAAGGCGATGCGCGTCCTGCTGGCCGCCGACGTCGTCGTCTACGACAAGCTGGTCTCCGACGAAATCCTGGCGATGATCCCGGCCGGTGCCACCCGCATCTTCGCCGGCAAGGTCGCCCGCAACCACCACATGCCGCAGCCGGAGATCAACACGCTGTTGGTCAACCTGGCGCGCAGCGGCCGGCGCGTCGTCCGGCTGAAGGGCGGCGATCCGTTCCTGTTCGGCCGTGGCGGCGAGGAGGCGGACGCGCTGGCGCAGCACGGCCTGCCGTTCGTCGTCGTCCCCGGCGTCACCTCGGCGTCCGGCTGCACCGCGTATGCCGGCATCCCGCTGACGCACCGCGGCTTGGCGCACGGCGTGCGCTTCGTCACCGGCCACACGCAAGAGGACGACGGCCTCGATCTGAACTGGGCCAGCCTTGCGGATCCGGACACGACGCTGATCGTCTACATGGGCCGCACCAACGTCGCGCGCATCGCCGAGCGGCTGATCGCCCACGGCCTGCCGCCCTCCACCCCGTCCGCGGCGATCGTCGAAGGCACGCGGCCGGACCAGCGGACGCTGCTGACGACGCTGGGCGAGTTGCCCGACCGGGTGGCGGCCCTGGACTGCGCCGCGCCGACCTTGCTGGTGATCGGCCGCGTCGTGGCGATGGCGGGGACGCTCTCGTGGTTCGATCCGCTGGCAGCCTCCGCCGCCGGCTCCCGGTCGACCGGATGACGGCCGCGCCGGGGCGAAATTTCCGCCCGCGAGGCATCGGTTCCGCCACCCGGATGCCGCGGACCTGATATAGTCCGGGCGCGCGGGAAGCGGCCCGCGACACTCGCGACACAGACTCACGGCCCGTCCCAGGGACGGACGGCCGGCCGATGCACGACGAAGGCGCGAACGCCGGCGCGAAGCCGGACACCGACGACGGCATCGAGACTATCGACGGGAGGGGTCCCGCCCCGTGCATCGAAGGAGGAGAGAACCATGACTGCGACACTGAAGCCGGGCGTCGTCACCGGCAAGGAATACGAGACGCTGGTCGCCGCCTGCAAGGCGAACCACTACGCGCTGCCGGCGGTCAACGTCACCGGCACCAACACCATCAACGCCGTGCTGGAATCGGCCGCCAAGAACAAGTCGGATGTGATCATCCAGCTGTCCAACGGCGGCGCGCAGTTCTATGCGGGCCAGGGCTTCCCCGACGGCAGCCTCGCCAAGGTGCTGGGGGCGGTCTCCGCCGCGCGGCACGTGCACCTGATGGCCGAGCACTACGGCGTCTGCGTCGTGCTGCACACCGACCACGCCAACAAGAAGCTGATCCCCTGGGTCGAGAGCCTGCTGGACCACGGCGAGGCGTTCTACAAGGAGACCGGCAAGCCGCTGTTCAGCTCGCACATGCTGGATCTGTCGGAAGAGCCGATCGACTGGAACCTCTCCGAGTGCGCCCGCATCCTGCAACGCATGGCGAAGCTGGGCATGAACCTGGAGATCGAGCTCGGCGTCACCGGCGGTGAAGAGGACGGCGTCGGCTCCGACCTCGAGGAAGGCGCGGACAACTCCAAGCTCTACACCCAGCCGGAGGACGTCCTCCAGGCGTTCGACACGCTGGCCGAAATCGGCATGTTCTCCGTCGCCGCCTCGTTCGGCAACGTGCACGGCGTCTACAAGCCGGGCAACGTCAAGCTGCGCCCGGAGATCCTGAAGAACTCCCAGGATTTGGTTTCGCGCCGCCACAACACCGGCGCCAACCCGCTCAACCTCGTCTTCCACGGCGGCTCCGGCTCCGAAAAGGCGCAGATCACCGAGGCGGTCGGCTACGGCGTGTTCAAGATGAACATCGACACCGACACGCAGTTCGCCTTCTCCGAGCCCATCGGCAAGTTCGTCGACGCCCACCCGAAGGCGTTCAAGTACCAGATCGACCCGGAGGACGGCACGCCGTTCAAGAAGTACTACGACCCGCGCAAGTGGCTGCGCGACGCCGAAGTCGGCCTGGTGAACCGCCTCAGCGAAGCCTTCACCGACCTGGGCGCCACCGGCAAGACGCTGGCGCAGTAGTTCGCGACCCGGGGGCGCGGCGGTGGGTGAGCTGCCGTGGCCCCGGGAGTTCGGGGGGCAATAAAGATTAGACGCAGCGTACATTTCCAGATCTGTAGGTCGGATTGAAGCGAAGCGTAATCCGACGAACGTCTTCGCGTGACGGAGGCATTCGTCGGAATACGCCTTCGGCTTCTCCAACCTACGCGGGCTTTTTGGAGTGCAATAATGTTGTTTTGTCGCGCGAAGCCAGAGGAGGTTTTTAGAGTCTGTCCGGGAAGTTCATGAGGGGTTGCAGAGTTTTCGGAGCATGAGGCGGATGGAGGCGAGTCTGAGGAAGGCGAGGGCCTTGCGGTTGAGGTTTTCCCAATCCTTGGCCAGACGCCGGCAGCGGCCCAGCCAGCCGATGGTGCGCTCGACGATCCAGCGCTTGGGCAGCACC
>Ga0209573_1005107_pt1 | contig 12156 bp, 12 predicted proteins | sample TNRBio252014_DNA_FD_185870 | JGI IMG/M metagenome (GOLD analysis project Ga0209573, IMG submission 185870) | Wastewater treatment Type I Accumulibacter community from EBPR Bioreactor in Madison, WI, USA - TNR Reactor_6/25/2014_ DNA (SPAdes)... | ecosystem: Engineered > Bioreactor > EBPR >...
GGGCCTGTCGTCCAACGACAATGTCCTCTGCATCAAATTCAACGGCTGGCGCTTCCAGGGATTTGAGGACGCGAAGATCGCCCTGATCGAGGGTATCGTCACGGGCCTCATCGGGAACCCTCGGCAACCGGGTGGATTACGGCATAGGACGTGCCTTTGACGATCTCAGAGCGCTCGGTCTACGACCGAGCGAGATCGGTGCCGATATCCTCGTCGTGGCCGCGCATGTGCACGCCGCCGACACGCGGATTTCCCGAAGCTCGGAATCGCAAGACGGCTGGACACGAGAAATCCGCCTGGTGGTCCCCGTAAGCGACCCTTCTCTCTGGACTGCGGCAGCGCCGATCCTGAAGCGGGCTTTGGACTTCCTGACGGGTGATCGCTGGGAGATCGGCTTCAGGTCGCGCCCCAAGGATTACGACACCATCGTACCCCCGATGGACGCGAGCCTGATCCCGCCGCCATTCGACGGGGTGAGCCTCTTTTCAGGCGGTCTCGATAGCCTCATCGGTGCGATCGATACGTTGGAAGCCAAAGAGCAACCCTTGCTGGTCAGTCACGCGGGCGAAGGGCCCGTGAGCAAATCCCAAGAGAAATGTTTCGACGGCCTCAAAGCCGCCTATCCGAAGGCTTCCTTCGACCGACTGCGGATGTGGATGGCGTTCGAAAAGGGCCTCGTAGAGAACGTGAATTCCGAGGACACGACCCGCGGTCGTTCGTTCTTGTTCTTCTCGCTCGGCATCGCGGCCGGGACGGCGCTCGGCAAGCCGTTCACGCTAAAAGTTCCGGAGAACGGGTTGATCGCGCTGAACGTCCCACTCGATCCGCTACGGCTCGGCGCTCTCAGTACGCGAACGACCCACCCCTTCTACATGGCGCGTTGGAACGAGCTGCTGGCCGCACTCGGTCTCCAAGCGTCCCTCGACAATCCCTATTGGAACAAGACCAAGGGCGAGATGGTCAGTGGTTGCTCCGGCCCCGCCACCCTGAAGGCTCTCGCCCCCAAGTCTCTTTCCTGCTCTTCGCCAAGTAAGGGACGCTTTTCTAGGAAGCCGCAGGGGCACTGCGGCTACTGCCTGCCATGCCTTATCCGCCGCGCTTCGCTTTCCAAAGGCGACACCACGACCTACGACGTCCAGAATCTGAAGGCCCAGGCGCTCGACACGAAAACGGCCGGAGGTGTTCAAGCGCGTTCGTTCCAACTCGCCATCGACCGCCTCAAGGCACGCCCGACCTTGGCGACACTTCTGATCCATAAGCCGGGCCCCTTAAGCGATGACCCGGCTCGTCTGGACGAACTCGCCGACGTCTATCGTCGCGGGTTGGAGGAAGTCGGGAAATTGCTGGATGGCGTGAAAACCGTTCCCCGCTAGCAGTCTGCAATGAGTAGTCCCGCCCTAATCGATTTTCACTGTCACCTCGACCTCTACCCGGATCATGTCCAGGCGATTGCCGATTGTGAGCGAGAGCGCGTCTTCACCTTGGCCGTGACGACGACGCCCAAGGCTTGGGCCAGAAACCACGAACTGACCAAGGACACGAAATACGTCCGGGCGGCGCTCGGCTTGCATCCGCAATTGGTCGGGCAACGCGCCCAGGAGATCGGCCTCTGGGAAGAACTTCTTCCTCAGACTCGGTATGTCGGTGAGGTCGGCCTCGATGCCGGGCCACGCTTCTATCGCTCCTTCGAAGCGCAGAAAGCCGTGTTCGAGCGCGTGCTCACGGCGTGTGCCCGCGCGGGCGATAAGGTGCTCACCATACACAGCATCCGCGCCGCCAAGACCGTTCTGGACATGTTGGAAAAGCATCTGCCGGCACGGCGCGGCACGGCGGTGATGCATTGGTTCACTGGATCACAATCCGAAGCGCGACGCGCCGTCGATCTCGGTTGCTACTTCTCGGTCAATCACGAGATGCTCGCCAGCACCAAGCACGCGGAATTGGTACGATCCCTCCCGCTAGATCGGCTTCTCACCGAGACAGACGGCCCATTCACGAGGATTGACGACCGGTCGGCTTGGCCGAGCGATGTGAGTGCCGCTGTCGTCCAACTCGCTCAACTACTCGGGCGACCACAACATGTCATCGCCGAACTGCTTCTCAGCAACTTGAGAAGCATAGTGACTTCACGGGCTTAGCCTTCGTCGCTACATGCCCGATCGTAGAGGAGCCTAATTTAGTTCGCGATCCATGACCGCTATGAAGACCCATATCTGTTGCTATAGGTTAGTAGCGGCCGACAGGCTCTGTTTGAACGGGCGCCTGCTTTCGCACCGGCACCAATGTCAGCTCATGGCGCTAAGCAGCTTCTCGGGAATTTCGCATAAGCCCGGTTAGACGCGATGCTGGAGTCGGCGCTGTCGAGCGTCTAATTGATCAGATTCAGCGCGCCAGCGCTGCGGTAGAGCATATAAAGGGCGACGACGAAGATCAGTCCGGCGAAGATGGTGTTCAGGGCGCCCTTTTTTCCTGACAGGCCTCTAGCCAGCCTGGCGCCTACGAACCCGCCCAGAATGCCACCGCCGATGAAGACAGCAGCCAGGGGCCAATCGACCCAGCCGTCCAGCGCGTAGTTGAGTGCTGTTGTCAGACCGAAGGCTGTGACGCCGACCAAGGAAGAACCGACCGCGTAATAGATCGGTATGCGAGTCGAAAACATCAGGCTGGGCACGATCAGGAAACCGCCACCGATTCCGAAGAATCCAGACATTACGCCTGTGGCTAGGCCCGTGCCCACGAGCTTCGGAGCGTTGCGGCGATCAAGCTGCACGTCTGGGTCGCCCGAGGCGGATCGGCCTCGCAACATCAGCGCACCAACAACCAGCATAAGAACAGCGAACAAGGCGAGCAACTTCTGGCCGTCGACGGCCTTGCCCAGGCTCGACCCGAGAAACGCCCCGATCACGCCGGCGACCGCGAAAAGGCCAGCAACCTTCCATTTCACGGTGCCGTGGCGAGCATGGTTCAGCAGGTTGGCGAAGGCGTTGGCGGCGACCGCGAAAGCGCTGGTTCCGATCGCCAGATGGGGTTCCCTCACTCCGACCAGATACACGATCAGCGGCACAGCCAGGATGGACCCACCGCCGCCGACCAGGCCGAGGCTGAAGCCGACCAGGCTGCCCGAGAAGGCGCCGAGCCCATACTGAACGGGTTCCAGCGTCATGCCGCGTCACGATGTTGAGGCTGGGCCATCCATTCACGGCCCTTGAGCATGCCGTTCCAATAGATCCACGGCAGGGCTTCGGACTTGAGGAGCCAGGACAGTCGCTGGGGTCTGGTGCCTTCGATGATCCAGCTGGGGAAACTTGGGAGCAGTTTGCCGCCGTAGCCAAACTCCGCCAGCAGGATCTTGCCACGCTCCACCGTCAGCGGACAGGAGCCGTAGCCGTCGTAGACGGCAGTCAGAGCCTTGCCGCTCAGAACGGCGATCAGGTTGGCGGCCACGACAGGCGCCTGTTTGCGTGCTGCGGCCATGGTCTTGGCGTTTGGCGTCGAACCACCGTCGCCCAGACCGAACACGTTCGCGTGTCGGACGTGCTGGAGACTTCTACACCCAGCGTCACCTGATCAGCCGAGACGCCCTCCGGATCTTCCGGAGCGCGGCGAATGACGCTTGGGCCCGAGCGAGTACAGCGGCCTAAGACTAGCGCACCCTGACCTTGCTTCGAGCCCGCTCTATTAAGCTGACAACGCTGTCGGGGCCGTCATCACCCTTGCCTTGCTTGCTGGCCCCGGCGGCCAAGTGGCGGCGATCTCGATCGGCGGCTTGGTCGGTCTCTGGCTCTGCCGCAGAACAAGCGACACGCCTCCTCGCACGCTGGACTTCCCCATAACGCGGCGCGTGGGCGTCATGGCACTGGCCGCCTTCGGCCTGCTCCTCGTGGGCCTGCCGCTGGCCTCGACCTTGAACGATGCGCATGGATTTGCGCTTATTGACGTCTTCTACCGCAGCGGAGCACTGGTATTCGGCGGCGGACATGTGGTGCTGCCGCTGCTTGAAGAAGGCGTGGTTCGCCCCGGATGGATTGGGTCCAACGACTTTCTTGCGGGCTATGGCGCAGCGCAGGCCGTGCCCGGTCCGCTGTTCACTTTCGCTGCCTTTCTTGGTGGGGCTATGGAGCCCCCGCCTAACGGGCTCGCCGGGGCCGTGATCTGTCTGGCGGCGATCTTTGCGCCGGGCCTTCTGCTTGTGACCGGGGTGCTCCCTTTCTGGAGCAGTTTGCGCGCGCGACCGCTGGTGCAAGCCGCGATGCGAGGCGCGAACGCGGCCGTCGTCGGCGTCCTCGCGTCGGCGCTCTACGATCCTCTGTGGACGACGACGATCTTGAGTCCGGGGGACTTCGCGGTCGCTTTCGTTGGGTTCGTCTCTCTGGTGGCTTTGAATTGGCCTCCTTGGGCTGTCGTATTGATGACCGCTACGAGCAGTGTCGCGTTTGCACTGCTCTGACCGTCGGCTTCAACGCTGCCGCTGGGGATTGTCGCCGTAGACCTCGCGACGCCCAACGAATGGTCCGAACTTCGTCAGGACTCGTTCCGGCGACGCGACCGCGCTTGGGCGAGTTCTTCGACGACTGCCGCGATCTTCTCGCGCGAGGGCGGGGGACGGCGGTTCTTGAGGCGCAGTTCAGGGTCCACGACCTCCTCGGTATCGACATGCGGCGTCCCGTCGGGGTTCACCCCGCCGACCAGCTTGTCCAGTTCGCGGGCCAGCGCCGCGCGCTCCGCCTCGTTCATTCTGCCTTCTCCGGCAACCAATGCGACCATATCAAGCGGCAGCGTTGTCAGCTTAATAGAGCGGGCTCGAAGCAAGGTCAGGGTGCGCTAGTCTTAGGCCGCTGTACTCGCTCGGGCCCAAGCGTCATTCGCCGCGCTCCGGAAGATCCGGAGGGCGTCTCGGCTGATCAGGTGACGCTGGGTGTAGAAGGTGTTGTAGACGCTGGCGTGAGTGGTGAGGAAGCGCTGGGCTGAACTCTGGGATTTGAAGAGCTGCATCTTCCGCTCCCGCCTTCGGATGGGCAGGTGCGAGTTCTCGGCTCTATTGTTTTCTCGAAGCCTGCCGGGACGGTGAATGCCGTCCAGGCCCAGCTCCCTCAGCGCCGATCCATACGATGCCAGCCCATCGGTGACGATCACCTCGGGCTCGACCGGCTGGTTGCGCAGCAACCGTTTCAGCAGCCTCAACGCCGCGTCGTGATCCCTGCGCTTCCCCGCAACACGCGGTCGAGCAGATTGCCGACAGCGCCCCCTACCAGTAGGGCCAGAGCCCCGCGCATGACGTTGTTCGTCTCGCGGAATAGCCAGATCGAAAAGCCGATGGCGATCGTCGCCGTCAGAACGATCAGCGGCCACGGGCCCCAGCCAAGGTCAGCGCCCATGCCGAAGACCACGCCTTCGTTAAAACCGAGCGTCAGGTTGAAAAAGGGCGCGACCTCGACCGGACGCCCAGGGGTCAACGCCTCGCGGGCCATAGCCTTGGTTAGCTGATCGATTGTGCTGACTGCCGCGATGGCGGCGATCGGGAATGCGTCTCTCATGCGCGCGCCTTCCGCAAATCCTTGCGGGCATCCCGAACGATTTCAGTGGCGGAGTGAAGGAACAGGAGCGCGATGCCGAAACCGACCACTACGTCCGGCCAACGGGTCGCGGTCACGACCACCAGTCCAGAAGCGGCGAGGACCGCAATATTTCCGATGGCGTCGTTTCGGCTGTAGAGCCACACGGCTCGTACGCTCGCGTCTCCTTTCCGGTGCTTGAGAAGGAGCAGCGCTGCTCCGACGTTCACCGCGAAGCCGAGAATGCCGTAAAGGCCCATCCCGAATGGCTCGGGAACATCGCCGGAGAACACGCGCAGGATCGCTGATCCCAGCGCGAACAGCCCAAGCGCCCCGAGCGCTAGGCCCTGCCATAGACTGGCCGTTGCCCGGATGCCCGCAGCTTTACCAACCAGCAGCAAGCCAATGCCGGTGGCGAGCGCGTCCCCCAGGAAGTCGAGCAGATCGGAGCGTACCGACACCGAGCCGCCGGTGGCGGTCACGACCACACCGACCAAGAACATCGCCGCGTTCATCGCCACGACGAGCCATAGGACACGGACATATTCGGGCGTGTTGGCCGCCTCCACCGCCTTCGCGCCGCACCCGTCTTCACATCCCGCCATGACCACCTCGCTCATTGGATCATTGTACCGTACATCCTCTAGTCACTAGAGGATCAAGCACATGACGGGGTCGTCGATCGGAGCGGTGTCGCGGCGAATCGGGGTGAAGATTCCTACGATTCGTTTCTACGAGGAGGCTGGCCTTCTGCGACCGCCGCCGCGCGCGGCGAACGGTCGTCGCCAGTTCGGCCATAGCGACGAACGGAGGCTCATGTTCGTTAAGCAGGCGCGTCATTTGGGGTTCTCGCTCGACGAGGTTAGGTCGCTGCTACGTCTGGCTGATCATCCGGAACAGCCGTGCGAGAGCGCGAGCGAGCTCGTTGCGCGACACCGGGCGGCCGTGGAAGAGCGTCTCTTGCAGTTGGAGGCGCTCAGGCAGGAGCTTGAAGCCCTGGACGTGGATTGTTCCGCCGTGGGGCGGGACTGCCGCATTGTCGAAGCTCTGACGGCTGGGCTTGACGACAATGGCAAGCCCAAGGTCGCCAGCCTCTCCCACGCGAGAAGCTAGGCTTTTCAATTCCGACACGCGCGCTTTCTGGGATCCCTGCATAGGATCGAGATTTCCGCGCGTCAGACGACCCCGCCTGAGGATAGCCCTGTCTACATTAGCGGGACTGTTCCGCTCCCCGTGACACAGGCTTTTCAAACAAGGCCGTATAGTTCCATTTCGGCCCCTGCCGACCGAGAGGGCGAAATCCCGCCCCGGTCATCAGGTGGCCGAGCCGGGCCGGCCAGATAATGTCCGGGTCGGGCAACTGCTCGTGGACTGCGATTATGCCGCCAGGTCGCAGCACCCGGTAGAAGGAAGCCAATCCGTCCTTTGGGCGGGGCAACCCCCCCAAGGACAGCCACGAGCAAGACGACATCGAAGCTCGCATCGTCGAATGGGAGCGGGCCGCAGGCGTCCGCTGCGATGCTTTGCACATGCCCCGGAAGCTGGCCGCCAAATTTTTGCGCCGCTTGCGCCAGCATTTCGGGCTGCAAGTCTAGCAGTTGAAGACGCCCCTCGGGAACACGACGTGCAAGCTCAAGACTTAAGTACCCGGAGCCCGGACCTACCTCTAACACCCGGCTTGCGGAATTGAGTCGAAGCCGATCAGCCAGGGCTGCCGGGGTGATCATCAGACGCCGCAGCGGATTATCGAGGAACCATGAAAGTTGGTGAGGAAATACCCCTCGCCGGCCAGCCCCCCAAAGGCTTGGCCCCGTCATTTGCCCGTGAGTCCTCTCCGTCCGCGGCTACACTGCGTTCTCGGTCAGGCCTGAGCAAGACACCATACTTGCTGCCGCCATGCTGAATAGCCCCCGCCCGCCTCCATACCTCCTGCCGGCCTACAACGAATGCAAGAGGGGAGGCCCGGCTAGTGGCGTGCTTTTTTCACGTCAGCGGTGCAGCCCTCCGGCATCAGCGCTCGTCGGCTCGATCTGGATGGTCGAGTGATGCACGCCGAACTGCTCTTCGAGCAGCCTCTTTATGGCCGTGCGCACCCCATCGGCATCCACGCCTTCCCGGACTACGGCGTGCACCGTCGCACTGGGTTCGTCCGCGCCGGTGATCCAGACGTGCAGGTCATGCAGGCTGGTCACGCCGTCGATCGCGCTGAGAGCCGCCCTGACCTCGACGACGTCGGTCCCGCGCGGCGCTCCCTCCAGAAGGACATGTGTAGTGTTGCGCAGGAGCACCCAGGTTCTCGGCAACACCCAAAAGCCGATGCCAATCGCCACGACGGGATCGATCCATCGCCAGCCTGTCAGCATCATGGCCACCGCCGCGCCGATGACGCCGACAGAGCCCAGCATGTCGGCCCAAACCTCCAGGTAGGCTCCCTTTACGTTGAGGCTCTTGTCCTTGCCCGCCGACAGGATGCGCATGGAGATCAGGTTGACCGCCAACCCCGCGCTCGCGACGAGCAACATGCCGAGTGACTGAACCGGCTCAGGGTCCGTGAAGCGCTTTACGCCTTCATACAGCACGTAGAAGGCGACACCGAAGAGCAGGATCGCATTGAACGCCGCCGCCAGAACCTCAAAGCGCCGATAGCCGAAGGTGCGCCGATCATCCGCTGGCTTTTGACCGATCCTGATCGCCGCCAAGGCGATGGCGAGCGCGACCACATCGGTGAACATGTGTGCGGCGTCTGACAGCAAAGCGAGGCTGTTGAAGACGAAGCCGCCGACCACCTCGGCGACCAGGAAGGCGGTAGTGAGGAGGAGCGCAATCGTGATCTGCCGGGCGCTGGCCCCGGCGGTGTGATCGTGAGCCTCGCCGTCGGCGTGTTGGTGCCCGGCCATCAGCGCGCCCTTTCCACTTCGCGGGCCTCTCGCAGGATTTCCACGCCGCCCTTCAAGCCAATCGCCGCCACGATCAATCCGACCAGGAGGTCGGGCCATGACTGGTCGAGCCACATGACCAAGCCACCGGCGAGGAGGATGCCGCCGTTCGAGGCGAAGTCGTTGAGGCTGAAAGTCTCGGCCGCTTTCATATTCACGTCTTTGCTCTTCTGCCGACGGATCAGGATCAGGCACGCGAGATTTATGGCGGCGGCCACCAACGCCAGGCCCATCATCGTCCAGCCGACGGGTTCGGCCCCCATGATTGCCCGCCGCACCACGTCGATCAGGACGCCAGCGGCCAAAATCAGCAGCATGATCCCCGACACCCTCGCCGCCCGCGTCTTCCAGACCAGCGCACGGCCCACGGCGAGGAAGCTGATGAGATAGACCGCCGCGTCCGAGGCGTTGTCGAGGGCGTTGGCGAGCAAGGCGCTTGAGTCCGCCGCCAGGCCCCCAAAGCCGAGCCCGACGGCCAAGAGCGCGTTGAGGATTAGAACCGCGAGCAAGGTGCGGCGCTGTAGCGGTTCATCGTCGGAGCAGCCCATCAGTCCTCGATCCCTTCTGCTTTGCGGTGCTTCACGGCCTTGGCCGCGAAGGTCGGGAGCACAAACAATGTCAGCAGCGTCGCTGTCAGAAGACCACCGATCACTACGGTCGCCAGCGGTTTCTGGACCTCGGCTCCTGCCCCGTGCGCAATCGCCATGGGAATGAAGCCGACGATGGCGACCAGGGCGGTAGTCAACACGGCTCGCAGACGGCTGGCGGCTCCCTGTATGGCGGCTTCCACGGCCGGGAGCCCCTGATCGAGGCGCTCGCGGATGGCCTGCATCAACACCAGTCCGTTCAGGGTGGCGACGCCGGAGACGGCGATGAACCCGACCGCAGCGGAGACCGAGAACGGCATCCCCCTGAGCAGGAGCGCCAAGGCTCCGCCCACGAGGGCGAGCGGCACGCAGGCGAAGACGAGACCCGCCTCCGCGAATGATCCCAGCGCCATGAAGAGGAGGAGGCCGATCAGGATGAACACCACCGGGACGACGAGCCCCAGCCGCTGCTCCGCGCGCTGAAGGTTCTCGAACTGACCGCCCCAGTCCAGATAATATCCGGGCGGAAGGTCGATCTCGGCCACGCGCTCCTGGGCCTCGGTGACGAAACCGCCGAGATCGCGGCCTCGGACGTTGGCCTGAACGACCATCCGACGGCTGCCGTTGTATCGGCTGATCTGGTTCGGGCCTTCCTCCGTCTGGATTTGAGCGACCGACGACAAGGGCACGACCTGCCCCGTTTCTGTGACCACGGGCAGCGCCGCCAGGGCGGCGGGATTGCTCCGCGCCGCATCCGGGAGACGCACAACGACATCGAACCGTCGGTCGCCTTCGAAAATCTGACCCGCCTCCGCTCCGCCCACCCCCGCCGACACCGCTTCGGAGACATCGGCGGCGGATAGGCCGTAGTTGGCGGCGGCGAAGCGATCCACGCTTACCGTCAGGGTCGGCAGACCCGACGCCTGTTCAGCCCGAACATCGGCGGCTCCCGGCGTATCGTTGAGCACCTCGGCGACCTCATCGGCGATCTGCTGGAGGGTGGCGAAATCCTCTCCATAGATCATCACCGCCATGTCGCTGCGGACACCCGAAATCAGTTCGTTGAACCGGAGTTCGATGGGCTGGCTGAACTCGAACGCGTTCCCAAGCTGCTGGGACGCCGCTTCCTCGATGCGTTCGATCAGTTCCTCCTTCTCAAGGCCCGGATCAGGCCAGTAGGAGCGATCCCGGAGGACGATCACAGCGTCCGTGATGTTTGCAGGCATCGGATCGATGGCGGCCTCCGCTGTTCCCGTGCGCGAAAATACCGTCTCGACCTCGGGCATGGCGGCTACGATGCGCTCCAGGTTCATCTGCATCGCCAGCGACTGTTCAAGCGACGTAGAAGGCACCCGGATCGCCTGCATGGCGATGTCGCCCTCATCCAGGGTCGGGATGAACTCTCGCCCGAGAACCGCAAAAGCAGTTCCGCCTATGGCGAGCGCGGCCACCGCGCCGATCAGCACGGCCCTGGGACGGGCGACGGCCTTCCGGATCGCAGGCTCCAGGCGACGGCGAACGAAGCCGATGATGCGCGTCTCGTGCTCGCCGTGTCCGTCCGCATCGAGTTTGGGCTCGCGGACCAGCAGCGCCGCCATCGCCGGGACGAAGGTGAAGGAGAAGATGAACGCGCCGACAAGGGCCAGCATCACTGTCGCGCCCATTGGGATGAAGGTCTTGCCCTCGACACCCTCCAGGAGGAGCAGGGGCGTGAACACCAGCAGGATGATCAACTGACCGAAGGCGGCAGGGCGCACCATCTGCCGCGCCGACTGGACCGCAACATCGAGCCGCTCTCGCCGGGTCAGCAACCGGCCGAGGTCGGCCCGCCGCTGGGCCAGCATCATCAGGGTGTTCTCGATCACCACAACCGCGCCATCGACGAGAAGACCGAAGTCCAGCGCGCCCAGGCTCATCAGGTTTCCGCTGATTCCGAAGCGGTTCATGCCGATGACCGCGAACAGGAAGCTGATCGGAATCATGAGAGCCGTGATTGAAGCGGCCCGGATGTTGCCGAGCAGCAGGAAGAGCACGAGGATGACCAGCAGTGCGCCCTCGGTCAGGTTGCGCGCCACCGTCTGAATGGTCGCGTTCACAAGGGCGCTGCGGTCCAGGACCACCTCGGCTTCAATACCGGGCGGAAGTGACGACGACACCTCATCCAGCCGCTCCCGAGCCGCCTGCGCGACCGTGCGACTGTTGCCGCCCGCGATCATCAGAGCGGTGCCGAGGACCGCCTCATGGCCGTCCCGGCTGGCTCCGCCGAGACGTGGCGCCTGTCCAAGTTCGACGGTCGCTACATCCGCCACACGGACGACCAGCCCGGCCCGGTTGACCACCGGAGCCTGAGCCAAGTCTTCGACAGTGGAAGCCAGGGCGTCAGTGCGAACCACCAGGGCTTCGCCCGCCCTCTGGATGAAGCCAGCGCCAGCCTGGGTGTTGGCCCGTTCCAGGGCCGTCACGAGATCGCCGACCCCCAGGCCGTAACTGGAGAGGCGTCCCGCGTCGGGCCGAACGGCGTATTCCTTGACGTAGCCGCCATTCGTATCGATCCCCGCGAGGCCGGGGGTGGAGCGCATCTGGGGCGCGATGATCCAATCCTGGACCGTGCGGAGGTAGGTTGCCCTCTCCTCGGGCGTCCTCAGGAGGTCGCCCTCCGGCGTCAGGAAGACACCGCCCGCCTGCCAGCCGGGCTGGCCCGACTCTGCGAGGTTAGCGGCGTTGAACGGTTCGAAATCAACCGTCCACATCAGGACTTCACCCAGGCCGGTGGTGATGGCGGAGAGCATGGGCTCCGCGCCCTCGGGCAAGTCTCCGGCGACTTGCGCCATGCGCTCGGAGACCTGCTGGCGGGCGAAATAGATGTCCGTCTGGTCACTGAAGACGACGGTGATCTGAGAGAAGCCGTTGCGGCTGATCGAACGTGTGCTCTCCAGCCCTGGTATGCCCGCCATGGCTGTTTCGATGGGATAGGTCACTTGACGCTCGATCTGCCCCGGCGCGAGCGCCGGGGCCACGGTGTTGACCTGGACCTGTCGATTGGTGATGTCGGGCACCGCGTCGATAGGCAGCCTTGTCAGT
>Ga0209573_1005108_pt1 | contig 12155 bp, 7 predicted proteins | sample TNRBio252014_DNA_FD_185870 | JGI IMG/M metagenome (GOLD analysis project Ga0209573, IMG submission 185870) | Wastewater treatment Type I Accumulibacter community from EBPR Bioreactor in Madison, WI, USA - TNR Reactor_6/25/2014_ DNA (SPAdes)... | ecosystem: Engineered > Bioreactor > EBPR >...
TAACCATCGCAACGCGCAGGATGGCAGGAAAAACACCCCTGGGTTTCACGCGGCCGCGGGCAGTCTTCTGAGTCATGTGATTGCTGTCTGTGATCACAAAAGACGCCTCTCCGGATTCTGACACCCGCAGCGAACCCAAACTCTGCCATCAAAGTTGCCGATGCCTTCCGATGGCCGACTCGGTGTCTCACAGATTGCTCGGCTGCTCAATGACAGAGTAGACGTCCCCACGGAATTGATCAATCCGCGAATAACAGAATGCGGCGCACGGCGTTTTCCGATTGCCCGCTCGGTGAGATTCGAATTCTCTTCCCGATGAACCTGGGAAAGTTTACTGGCAGGCATCAGACGGAGTCTGCCCGCTTCGCCGGGCAAAAAAAACGCCGATTCGCTCGGATCGAACGAATCGGCGGAGATCGTCAATGAAGGAGCCGTTGACCTGGTTCCGCTATTCGGGACGCCGGCCGCTGTTGACATGAGGAAATGTGCCAGTGCAGGCACGCATGAATTCCACCAAGTCAAGGCTTTCCTGAGGAGTGAGTTTCAGCGGGACAATCTTGTCACTCAGCCACGGATTCTTATCGCCACCCTTATTGTAGTGCTCAACGACTTCTTCCAAAGTCGCAAGACTGCCGTCGTGCATGTAAGGAGCTGACAATGCCACATTACGAATGGTCGGAGTCTTGAAAGCACCCTTATCCTTTTCGACCTTTGTCACCACATAGCGACCCAGATCTGGTTCCTTTGCGGACATCCCGATTCCCAGATTGTGATACTGTTCATCAGCCAGATTCGCGCCGACATGACAGTTGCTGCAGCCGACCCGCTTGCTGAAGAACAGATCGAAGCCACGGACCGCACTTTCCGACATGGGATCCGTTTCCACCTGCTTCTTAAGAGATTCGTACTCGGCATACGTCTCCGGAGAATCATCCTTCAGGTCTTCCAGGTCTTCCTTTTCCAGTGAAGCGAATTTCTTGTACGCCTCGTAGTAGTCATATTGAGTTGGCCCGGTGACCAGGGTGCGTTCAAAGGAGGCAATAGCCTTGCCCACATTGTCAATGGTCAGACCGGAATCGGGGAAGATCTTTTCGAACTGCGCGACATAGCCGGGGATTGATTTCAGTGCCTTCACTGCGGCTACATGAGTGTGGCCCATTTCGATTGGATTCTGAATCGGTCCAACGGCCTGCGCTTCCAGCGAATCAGCTCGTCCGTCCCAGAATTGCAGATCGCTGAGGATGCGGTTGTAGCTGGACGGAGAATTGCGTCCGCCCTTCTGACCGCTGATCCCAACGCCCGTTGCCGTGTGGCGAGCAAAGCCTTCCTGCGGATGATGGCAACTGGCACAACTGACCGTGTTGTCCGCTGACAATCGCGTGTCAAAATAGAGCTGACGGCCCAGCTCAATTTTTGCTCGCGTCAAAGGATTTTTATCCAGCCCCTTGATCTGCGACTGCCCCAGATTCATCCCCAGAGGCAGCGTGACTTCCAGTGTTTCGTGGTTTGCGGGATCGGCCAGCCACGCTTTAATTTCATCGATTGTCAACGGGCCGATTCCAGGAATGCCAGCCGTCAGCGTCGTATCAGTGCCCAGGACAACGTCTGCCGCAAGGCCGGAATCCGGAATAAACGCTGCGGACGCCGCAAAGACCACACCGGCAAGTAACCGTTTCATTGAAATCTCCTGAGTTGAGCAAATCCGGAGTTCTGACGGAATCTCAGGCATTTCCACGCAGGATGTCCGAAGATCCGCTGAGTTCTCACATTGAACAGTGATCCGGATTGTAGACACTGCCGTCCCGGGTTCCAGGTAATGGCACCTTCGCAACGATGGTTCTGCGGCAAATCCTGTTGACTCATTCAGCTGATTCATTCTGACCTTCGAAATGTTGATCCATGGCACAGACGAATTCGGCAACGTTTCTCCGCTGGCATGATCAGTGGATGTCGCGAAGTGGCTGTGAACGAACTCTGCAGGTCCGGTGGCTGCTGGATGCGAATCGCCTGCCACAGGAGAATGTGGAGATCACGGAACTCCGCGGTCGCATCGTTCGAATACGTTCGCTCTCGGATGCCGAACACAGCCAGATACTTCCCTGGATCCTGATTCCTCCACTGGCCAATCTGCATACCCACCTTGAATTCTCAACTCTCGAGAACCCGCTTCGTCCCGCGCAGCCGTTTACGGCATGGATTCAGTCGGTGATGGAATGGCGAAGGCAAAACACTTCACCCCGTGCCGCGGTTCAGAAGGGACTTCAGGAATCGATTTCCGCCGGTGTCTCATTGATTGGTGACATCTCCACTGATGACTCCAGAACATCTCTGACTGACCTGATTCATCCACTGCAAGGCCTCAGCCAAATCCGACGGGAGCTCGCCAATGCCGAAACGACTCATGTGTCCTTTCGTGAAGCGATCGGCCTGACGCCGGAACGGATGGCCGCACAACTCACTTCGGCGGAGCAGTATCTTGCAGAGACCAGTCCTCCGATGACACAGGGCTGCAGAACTCTGCGTGGTCTCAGTCCGCATGCGCCCTACACAGTCCATCCGGACCTGTTGTCATCTCTCGTTCGACTTGCTGCGGAGAATCAGGTGCCAGTGGCGATGCATCTGGCCGAGACTCCTGATGAAATCGAACTGCTGACGAAAGGGACAGGGCGATTTCAGGTTTTCCTGGATCGACTGGGACTCTTTGATTCCCGCACATTTCCAGGAGGCCGAAGTATTCGAGAACACCTGGAAGTGCTCGCGATGGCTCCGCGCTCCCTGGTGATTCACGGCAATTATCTGACGGCCGAAGACATTGCCTGCCTCGCGCAACATCCTCAAATGACGGTCGTGTTTTGTCCACGCACACACCGATGGTTCGGACATCGGCCGTTCCCATTGGAGCAGCTCCTGCAGGCAGGCGTTCGAGTCGCCCTTGGCACCGACAGTCGGGCATCAAACCCAGACCTTGATATCTGGAAAGAGTTCCAGTTGGTTCTGGAGCAGTTTCCGGGGATTCCCGTTGAGTCGGTGCTGTCGATGGCAACTCGAAATGCTTACGACGCTTTGAATCTGCAGTCGGAATCCCGCGGATTCACCGAAGGTGCCGAATTTTTCGCCTTGCCGGTCGAATTTCAGAGTGAAGGGACCAGTCTTCGGCAACTCCTTAGGGAAGAGCGGACTCACCCCATTGGTCTTTGACAGGGTCTGAGTCGCATCCCGTTCGCGATATTGGAGATACAGACGAAAGCGGCTCGACTTCTGAAAGTCGTTATCATAGACGCCAATCGAACTGAATTTTTGAACAGTTCCTCCCGATATGAATGGCGATCCGGAAAGGTTGAGAAAGACAGAAAGCGTGCCTGAGTCCAAAAATCACCGGAAATCATTTTTTTGCGGAGATTCTGCATAAGACCCCGTGTCGCCGATGGGGTAATAGCCGTAATCCAATGGACGTAGTCCTGATTCCAGGCTGGTAACTCCCTTGCTGACTGCCGAATTCTGAACAGGGATCGCGTTTTCCAAACCAGGCACATGTTTCAAATGTCAGTATTGGCGCCAGTGCTCAGTCGAGCCTCAGAAAAGCGGTCAGGAACCAATAGCCAAATGGCCCGAAGGGTGCTGCGCACTATTGGTTCCTGACCCCTTTCCTGAGGCACAACTCCTCATTTCATTGCTGACGAAGCACTTGCCACAGACCACAATGACCTTGATTGTGGTGATTTTTCGAAGCCCATCGCCTTCCAGAAACCTGCACATGATTACACGAGACTCGAGCCTTTTCGAACACATCCAGGTGCTTCACGAACTGCAGACGAAATGCCTGCATGCACGGGATCTGCTGGAGATCGGACGGCAGCAGAAAGGGGAACTGGCCGAACAGCGCGACGTGTTTCTGAATCAGGTGAGGACTCAATGCGATGAAGAGTTCCGCTCGCTGATAGAAAAGATCGAGCTTGAAGCCAGAACGCGCCTGGAACAGTCACAAATTGATGTGGGAGTCCAGCGCGACGCTGCGACCCGGCTGAAAGATCAGAAACTGCAGGAACTGGATTCGCAGCTGCAGCAACAGGTTTCCGAACTTCGTCAGAAGCTTCAGAACGAACTTTGGGTATTGCAGTCTGTCTGTGACGAACAGAATGAAGACACTCCCGTGCGCCATGCCGAGCGGGCTCAGGAGATTCAAAATACTCAGCAATCAGCGTTGGAACAGCAGCTTTCGGATCTGCATCAGCGGATTGAAGTCGTTTCAAAGTATCTGAAAGACTGCCATGCCGGCACGGACTCCCGACTGCCGACGGCAACGATTGAATTGAAAGGGCGCGAGTCAACTCGGAAGGCAGCTGTGGCTGAAATCGACTCGGCGCTGGTTGCGGCGTCAGAAATCGAGTCTCAGGGGTTACCTCAATGGATTGCGGGCTGGCGTTTGTACGGACTTGGGCTGGTGGTCTTCCTGGTTGTTTCCATTGTCAGCACGGCTCTGGGGACAGAGTTACCGCCGTTCATCAATCCTGAATTTAAACAGCCGGACTGGAGCTGGCTGGGCGTCTCCGGTCTGATCGGATTTGCTACTGCCTTTCTGATCGTTCTGTCGCTGGTTCTGACAGTGCGTTCCAGACTTCGCCACCGCTTTGAAAGTGTTCTGCTGCATTCGGCCAATGCCAGTGCAGCCTACGAATTCTGGGTGCAGAAGAGTCAGAAGGACCTGAAACATCTGGTCACATCCGCAGAAAAATGGAAGGTCGAAATGCTGGAGCGCCGCGAACAGCACGCGCACAAGCTGCAGACGGCCTGCGACAGTGAAGTGGAACAGCTCACGCGGACTCACAGCCAGATGGTGTCGCGTGTGAATGCTCTGTTTGACGAACAGACGGAAGCGGCAAGAACGGAAATCTCTCGTCAGCAGTTTGCCATCGAGAACTGGCAGGCTCGCGAAATGGGTCGACTGGACGCGATGCTGCGGGCGGATTTTCAGCGGCAGAAGGAAGCCTACGACAAACAGCTCACCCGTCGCCTGAAGGCCATGAGTGAACGCGACATTGAAGCCCTCGACACTCTGAAGTGTGCTCAGGATCAGGTGGCGGCCCTGATGCGTGAAGGGCGCACGGCTGCCGAGTCCGTGGTTGACTGGGACACCATGAATCATCAGGGCTGGAAGGTCCCGATGACGCTGCCTGCACACGTGCCCGTCGGCGTCCTGCAGACCTCCATGCCGGCCGCTCCGGATTCGGCTGACGACGATCTGGATCTTGACCTGTATCTCGAAGTGCCCGCTCTGCTGAATTTTCCCCGGGATATGTCGATCGCTGTCGAGCATGAAGCCGACGGGGCCGAACCGGCTCTGAAGTTTGTGCGTGCGCTCATGCTTCGGCTGCTGACGCACATCATGCCGGGGCGCATCCAGTTTACTCTCATCGACCCGGTGGGTCTGGGTCAGAGCTTTTCCGCCATGATGCATCTCGCGGACTTCGACGAGTTGCTGATCGGCAGTCGAATCTGGACCGATGCCTCACAGATCCGTGATCGTCTGCAGAACGTCACCGAACATATGGAACGAATCTTTCAGACGTACCTGCGGAGCGAATTCCAGTCGATCGAGGACTACAACGCAGCGGCCGGTGAAGTGGCTGAGCCCTACCACTTTGTCGTCATCGCGGGTTTCCCGGCAGCGTTCACAGAAGAAGCCGCCAGATATCTGACCAGCATTCTGACCAATGGCCCGCGCTGTGGCGTTCACACTCTGATTGCATGGTCACCCGATCAGAACATGCCACGATCATTTGATGTGGCCCATCTCAGACACAATTGCACGCAGTTCCATATCCACGACGACCGAGTTGTTCCGGGTGCTCGCTTTGTGCCGATGTCACTCAGTCACTCCAGTTCGGGCAAACCATTCGATATCGATGAGATCGAAAGGTCCGTTGCTCCGGCCGAGGATCCTGATCACGACCCTGTGACATTCCTGCCGCTGACAGAACCCGCAGCGCCGCAGTATGTTCAGCTGGTGCGTTCAGTTGGAGAACGATCCCGCGACGCACGCCGTGTGGAAGTCTCCTTCAGCCGCATCGCACCCACGACAGCCAGGATCTGGACGCTGTCCTCTGCCGAAGAAATCGACTTTCCCATCGGTCGAGCCGGCGCATCCCGACTACAGCATATGCGTCTGGGGAAAGGCACCAGTCAGCACGTACTGATCGCCGGAAAAACGGGATCCGGCAAATCCACCCTGCTCCACATTCTGATCACCAATCTGGCACTTCATTACAGTCCGGATGAGATCCAGTTTTATCTGATTGACTTCAAGAAGGGCGTCGAGTTTCGGACATATGCGGCCAACAAGCTGCCGCATGCCCGGGTTGTGGCCATTGAAAGTGATCGTGAGTTTGGTCTGAGTGTCCTGGAACGACTGGATGAAATCCTTCAGGAACGCGGGGAACTGTTCCGAGTTCGCGGGGTGCAGGATGTGCCGTCATTTCGTCGGCAGTTTCCGGACGAACGGATGCCACGTTTGTTGCTGCTGATCGATGAGTTTCAGGAGTTTTTCACATCCGAAGATCGAGTGTCGTCACGAGCTTCGCTGCTGCTGGATCGCCTGATTCGTCAGGGCCGAGCATTTGGAATTCACGTCCTGCTGGGCTCACAGACTCTGGGAGGTGCCTATTCCCTGGCTCGCAGCACGATGGGTCAGGTCGCCGTCCGCATTGCATTGCAGTGCAGTGAGAGCGATGCGCATTTGATTCTCAGCGAAGACAACCCGGCCGCTCGACTTCTCGCTCGTCCCGGCGAAGCCATCTACAACGACGCCAACGGACTGGTCGATGGGAACCATCCATTCCAGATTGCATGGCTCGATGAAAACAAGCGAGAAGCCATGATCCGCGCGATGGTGGCTCGGCCCGACTATCTCGAAAAGGCCGAAGGCCGAATGATTGTGTTCGAGGGCAACGTCGCGCCCGATCTTGAACACTGCGGCCCGCTGCATGGTTGGTTGTCGAGTGAGCCTGATGCCAGTCGACATTTTGTTGACAGTCTGCCAGCCTGGATCGGAGAACCGGTCGCCATTGCCGCGCCGGTGAACATCGAGTTTCGTCGCACGGGCGGACAGAATGTCCTGATTGTCGGACAGGATTCTGACCTGGCCGATTCAATTTTCGCGTCCATCGTTGTCAGCTGGACAACGATCCCATCCACCAGCACTCGCCCTCGTACTTCACGCATGATCCTGCTGCAGGATGGCAGCGACAAGGCGTCCCGAGATCGCTTTACATCCACGTTCACTCCGGAGATTGCCCCACGACTGTTGTTGAAGTCCGCCACTGAAGCGGATGCCGTGGTCGCCGGTTTGTGGCAGCAGATGACCGAACGCGAAGCCGGAAATGCACCGCCGGACAGCTCAGAAATCATTCTGGCGATTCGCAATATCGGACAATTCCGCACGCTGCGACGTGAAGACGATGAATTTGGAATGGGCAGCTTCGGGGCGCCAAAGGTCGCCACGCCCGCCACACAGCTCGGTGAATTGATTCGCCGTGGTCCGGCTGTGGGAATCCATGTCATCATCTGGTCGGATACGTTCAACAATGCCATGCGCTGGTTGTCGAATTCGCTGCTGCGGGAATTTGACAGTCGCATCGCGTTCCGCCTGAACCAGACGGATTCGTCCAGCCTGATGGATACTCCGGCCGCCTCGTCGCTGACTCAGGGCCGAGCGATTCTGTATCGAGATCAGACAGGCACGGCTGATCGATTCCGGCCTTTCAACTGGCCTTCCCAGGCGTGGCTGCAGAACCTGTGCGATTCACACGCACCGCCCGAAGTGCAAAACCTCGATGATCTGCCGCTTATGAACATCGACGAACTGTTCATCGAATGATGTGTGGCAGGATTCGGTGATTGTGGATCTTGCCTCGGGCCGCGTCGTCAGCGAATACTACGGTGACACAGGCGCTGGCCTGTCAGCGAGGACACGTCACCATGATCAATCTGCCTTCAACGGAACTGCTGGAACAGCGGCATGCGTTTCCCTGCAGTTATACATTCAAAGTCATCGGCTTCGCGGATCAGAATTTCACCGCTCGAGTCATCGCGTGCGTCCGTGACGAGTTGCAGCTGGAACAGGATCCCCCATTTTCCCTTCGAGCGACAGCACATGGGCGGCATGTGTCGGTCACGCTGGAACCCCACTGCGAATCCTCACGTCAGGTCCTGGCCATTTACAGCCGCCTGTCCGGCCTGGATGGTCTGGTGATGCTGCTTTAACGTGGAGCCCCCATTGAATTCTGCCGATCCCGGAACATTACAAACCGGGAAAATCGTCGCACGCTGAGAGACTCTGGAAATCGAGTCCCCGTCACAATCACGGATGCCAGTTGACCCCACCACCCAGTCCGCTAGAATCCCTGCCGCAAATCGGGATGTAGCTCAGCTTGGCTAGAGCGCTACGTTCGGGACGTAGAGGTCGCAGGTTCAAATCCTGTCATCCCGACTATCTTTCTGAAGAAGCCCTTTGGCCAACAGGTCGAAGGGCTTTCTCATTGTGGCGACGAGACTTGCGCCTTCGAGCGAGCAGTTCAAACAGATGATTTCGAGGATTCGACGTTTTGCGGCGTAGTCAGCGGTAAGCCATTTCTCCCGAAGGCTTTGCGAAAGTTCAAACGCTTTCACCGCAATGTCGATGATTTCGTGCCTGCCACGGTCTGCCACGTCGATTTCGAGCTTCAACTCGGCCTCTCGATCCCGCAAGTCACGGGCTGTTTCGGCGTAGGTCGTGGGATTGATCTCCTCAAGGAGAAGGTGGTTACCTGCTTGTTGAAACCGATCCGGCTTTTTGATGCCGTTGGCGAACAGGCTTTTCGCGGAGTCGATCAAGCTTTTCTCCCCAGGCGTGCATCGCGTAGAGCACCGGCTGAAGCTCGCGCCCCAGAGCCGTCAGAGAGTATTCCACCTTGGGTGGGATTTGTTGGTAGACTTCTCGGTCGATGATACCGCTTTCTTCTAACTCGCGAAGCTGGCGAGTCAGGGTTCTGGGAGAAACGCCACCCAGCAGCCGCGTCAACTCGCCAAAGCGTTTCTTCCCTCCGAGCAAGTGGTGAATCACCAGCACCTTCCAGCGTCCACCAATCGCGCCGATGGTGGTTTCCACAGGACAACCCACGGATTTCTTGTCGTTCTTACGCGAGTGTAGCTTTGCCATTCTGACACTATCACTGAAGATACTAACAGACAAATAAGCCCATACTTGCTTTATCGCTCCAGATTGCTTAAATGTCAACTGTCGTCAGGAGATCGAGCAATTCTGTGGTTGCACCCCATTCGATCTCACTGGTCTTTTTTGATTTGCCACAGCTTCCAGAACCAGGAGACTCAACAATGAACACGAACTTTAAATACCGCCGACTGGATAAGAACGACGCTGCCGTGCTGTTGGTCGATCATCAATCTGGGCTGTGCAATATCGTGGGGGACTTTTCCCCGGACGAGTTCAAGAACAACGTGCTGGCACTGGCTGACGCGGCGAAGTATTTCAAGCTTCCAACGATTTTGACAACCAGTTTTGAAAACGGCCCCAACGGTCCACTGGTGCCGGAACTGAAAGAGCTGTTCCCCGAAGCGCCCTACATCGCGCGTCCGGGGCAAATCAATGCCTGGGACAATGAAGAGTTCGTTAAGGCAGTGCAGGCGACGGGAAAAAAACAGCTGATCATTGCCGGTGTGGTGACTGAAGTCTGCGTGGCCTTTCCTGCGCTGTCGGCTCTGGAAGCTGGCTACGAAGTCTTCATCGTGACGGACGCCTCAGGAACGTTCAATCAGACTACGCGCGAAGCCGCCTGGTCGCGAATGGAAGCCGCCGGTGCCCAGCTGATGAGCTGGTTCGGTGTCGCTTGTGAGCTGCACCGTGACTGGCGAAACGATGTCGAAGGGCTTGGGGCCTTGTTCTCAAATCATTTGCCCGCTTACCGCAACCTGATCACCAGCTACAGCGCCAAACGATAGTTCGCAGCACTTGAAAGCAACCAACTTTGAAGACCATTCGTCGAATCATCCGAGACATTCCCCAGCACTGGGTGGGGGATGGTTTTCCAGTCCGCAGCCTGTTTTCTTATCAGGATGGAAACAACTTCGATCCGTTTCTGCTGTTGGATTACGCAGGCCCACACACATTCGCACCATCGGAATCGAAGCGGGGCGTCGGCGAGCATCCGCATCGTGGCTTTGAAACCGTGACGATCGTTTATCAGGGTGAACTTGAGCACCGCGATTCTTCGGGAAGTCACGGTACGATCGGCCCTGGCGACGTGCAATGGATGACGGCAGCTTCAGGCGTGGTCCATGAGGAGTTTCACAGCCAACGCTTTTCCCACGATGGCGGGACATTGGAGATGGTCCAACTTTGGGTCAACCTGCCCGCGAAGGATAAATTGTCGCATCCGCGATACCAGGGTATGCTCGCTCGCGACATACCCGGCGTATCACTGCCCGATGGCGGAGGCACTGTTCGAGTTATTGCAGGCGAGTGGCGGGGGACACCGGGAACGGCGAGAACCTGCACGCCGATCAACGCTTGGGATATTCAACTCGCCGAGAATGGTGTCGTCGACTTGGAAGTTCCTGACGGCCATACCGCCCTGGTCATCGTTCAGTCCGGGACAGTGAGGATCAATGAGCAACAACTCTCAGGCGTCGAACTGGCTGTGTTCGATCGCTCGGGATCACAAGTTCGCCTGGAGGCGGTGACCTTAGCGCGAATGCTGGTACTGACCGGCGAACCGATCGGTGAGCCGGTTGTGGGCCAGGGACCGTTCGTGATGAACACACGTGAGGAGATTCGCGAGGCAATTCAAGACTACCAGGCTGGCCGAATGGGACACCTTTTTTGAATGTGCTTACTCGAATTGAACGTTTGATACCGAGTTACACAGGAGACGAACGCATGCTTACAAAAACTTTCGCCGCTTTTGTTTCATTGTTTGCACTGAGTCTTTTGCTCGGAAGTCCGATCCAGTCTGCCGTTCATGCCCAGACAACGAAGGACGTTTTGACGCTGGCCGAGGCCCGCACCATCGCCAAGGAGGCCACCATCTATGGTTTCCCGCTCGTGGATAACTACCGAGTGCTGCAATCCTATTTCGTGGACCGGGACGGCAAGGAGTTCAAAGCCCCGTGGAACCAGATCCACAACGAGGCCCGTGTGTACACCCCGGATGACAAGGCCATCCAGACACCCAACTCCGACACGCCGTACTCGCAACTCGGCACCGACCTGAGGGCCGAGCCGCTGGTGATCAGTGTGCCCGCGGTCCCGAAGGAGCGGTACTATTCGCTGCAGTTCATCGACCTGTATACGCACAACTACGCCTACGTTGGCAGCCGAACGACCGGGAGCGAGGCCGGTCACTTCTTGCTCGCCGGCCCGAACTGGAATGGGGAAAAGCCGGACGGGATCAAGCAGGTCATCCGCTCTGAGACCGAGATCGGTTGGGTTCTGTTTCGCACGCAACTGTTTGACCCGGCCGACATCGATGGGGTGAAAAAGGTGCAGGCCGGGTACAAGGTCCAGCCGCTCTCCGCCTTCCTCGGCAATCCAGTCCCGGTCGCCTCGGCGAAGATGGACTTCGTCAAACCGCTGACCCCGGAGAGGCAGCGGACTTCGGTCGAGTTCTTTGACGTGCTGCACTTCGTCCTGCGGTTCTGCCCGACCCACCCGACCGAAAAGGAACTGATGGCCCGGTTCGCCAAACTGGGCCTCGGTAGCGCAGGGGCGTTCAATTCGGCCAGACTGACACCGGAACTCAAGAAGGCGTTTGAAGAGGGAATGGCCGACGCCTGGAAGGAGTTTGCCGAGTTCAAGAAGACCCAGGTCGATACCGGCAAGCGGACGGCCGCCGACGGATTCGGGACGCGAGAATATCTGAAGAACGACTACCTCGGCCGCATGTCCTCCGCCGTGCTCGGTATCTACGGGAACTCTAAGGAGGAGGCCCTCTACCCCATCTATTTCACCGACTCGGAGGGCGGGAAACTCGACGCCTCCCGCAACCGCTACACGCTCCGGTTCCCGCCGGGCGGGCTGCCGCCGGTGAACGCCTTTTGGTCGCTCACCATGTACGAGTTGCCGTCGAGCCTGCTCGTCGACAACTCACTCGACCGCTACCTGA
>Ga0209573_1005109_pt1 | contig 12155 bp, 4 predicted proteins | sample TNRBio252014_DNA_FD_185870 | JGI IMG/M metagenome (GOLD analysis project Ga0209573, IMG submission 185870) | Wastewater treatment Type I Accumulibacter community from EBPR Bioreactor in Madison, WI, USA - TNR Reactor_6/25/2014_ DNA (SPAdes)... | ecosystem: Engineered > Bioreactor > EBPR >...
GGAAAAGATGACAGCAATGGAACTGATTTGGCGCGATTTATCGGCAGCGCCGGATCTGTTTCCGTCTCCAGCCTGGCATGAGGCTGTCATTGCGGATCGACTCGCGACCCCTCCGTCCGGGCCGTCTTTGCCGCTCATCGAGGCGAGGCAGCTTGTTCGAGAGGCGATTGATGCGCGCCGAACTCCGAACTGAGGCGATCTGCGATTTGGTCGAAGCTGCGTAGTTCTACGAACGGCAGCGTGCTGATCTTGGAGAACAGTTCTCCAAAGCCATATTTGCGCATCTGGCTTATCTTGAAATGAACGCCGGTGGTCATGAAGTCGTATTTGGCCTACATCGCATGCTGGCAAAGAGATTTCCGTACGCATTGTACTACAAGGTTCATGACGAGTTGGTTGATGTCGTGGCGATCCTTGATTGTCGCCGCAATCCCACTGGCATTTTCAGAACACTTGCCAACAGAACATAGGACGATCTCCGGCAGATTCCGCCGAATCAACGCTTGCTGAACGACGGGCGAGAAGACACCAGCGGACCTGATAGACCTGCGGAACAGTGATCTATGGGAAGTCTGCGTAGCCCGGGGGAAATTCTCCGCCGGCAGGGATCGTACGCGTTCTGCCGAGCGTTTCGATTTGCTGATTTGGTGATTCCTTCCGGATCCTGACGCCGAAAAACCTCAGGGCTGTTCGCGCGAACAGAGCGCAGCAGCGAGACAACACAGACCGCGTTCATGGATCCGAATGCCGAAGGTTGTGCGACGGGGATCTCTCCGGCGTTGAGCGGATTGGCTCGATTCTTTCGCGCATCCGGTTCGCAGGTTTGAAACTGAGAACAACGTGAGCAGTCTTGCGGCGAAATGCCGGAAGGCGCCATTGGGCCAGGGGATCTGATCCCTTGTTGAATCAGGACGAGATTATGGAATCACCCATCATCGCTCAGTTGCCGCGTGGCCATCGGATGGATCGTCAGTTCGGCGTGGTCTATGACATCACCCCGGAACGTTCAGACGACCTGACACTGATCGATGGAATCCGTACTCGTGAAGTGGTCATGTTGAATCAACTGGGTATCTACCTCTTCGGCCAGATAGCCCTCTGGCGGCAGCGCGAAGTCGTCGCCATTGCCGCGGAGTTGCAGGTCCCCGAATCACGCATCATCAGTGAAGGCTGGATGGATCAGGCATACGCTTTCTGCCGACGCGAACGCCGGCCACTCAAAGCCGAACTGCCGGCGTCGGTCTCCCGCACAGTGACTCTGCTGGTTTGTGGCCTGATGGTGGGCTTTCTGGCGATCTACTTTCTGAAACAACAGCGCAACGAAACTCTGACGGGCGTTCTTTCCGCTGATGTGACTTCCGTGTGTGTGCCTTCACCAGCACGATTGACCGAAGTCCGAGTCAAACCTGGGGACGAAGTGTTTTCAGGACAGCCCCTGATGACACTTGAGAAACTTGAGCATCTGGAACTCATCGCCGCTCAGGAAAAACTGGTCCAGAATCTTCAATGGGAAATGCGCCGAATCGAAGCGATGACGGCCATCGAAGTCGACTGGCGTGCGCGTGACCTGGACCGAGAAATCACCAGGCTTCAGACTCAGATCGTTCAGCATGAATCCGCCACACGTCAGCGCATTCAGGAAGCTCTTGCCCAAAAGTCCCGTACTGACGCAGCCGAACCACTCCTCACTGCAGAAGCAACAACTCAGGCAACGGACAAATCAAAGCAGGGAGTTCGGCTTGTCAGTGCCACGGGTTACCGCAAACGCCCAGGTGGCCTGATGTTCTTCAGTGCCAGCGCAAAAGAACCACAGCGAATGATTGCGGCAACGCCGGTCCCCACAACAGCTCCGGCCCCGGTTCCTGAGGCGATTCCCGAGCCCGTCATTGAGGATGTTCCCAAACCGCTCGCCGAGCCTGAATCCGTTCGCGTTGCGATGGCTCCTGAATCAACCTCTGTATTTGATCAGCCGATGCCACTGACAGAAGACCCGCTGGTTGTCAGCTGGCGCAATGAGCAGATTCGCCTGGAATCTCTGAAGGTCGAATTGCCGGAAACGATGAAGCAGGCTCTGGGAGTCGCGGCCCTGGAGATGCACTATCAGGAAGCATCCGAGCACCTGGAAAAAATGAAAGCCGCCAGCCGCGAAGTTCAGGTGACCGCTCCTGTTTATGGTGTCGTGGGACAGGTTCGTTACGCCCAGGGTGATCAACTTCCTCAGGGCGATGTGATGCTGAGAATCCTGCATGCCGAACGCTACATCGTCGTGAATCTGCCGACTCGACGCATCCACGAAATGCAGATGGGCCGCGAAGTCGAACTGGTCTTTCCCGGTGACGAAGAATATCGGGGACGAGTTGCGGACGTGCCGATCATGGCAGAAGCCGATCAACGTGGCGACACACATGCCGTTGTTCGAATTGAACGAGTCGGTCGTGTCTGGCCGACTCTGCCGGTGGGCTCGCACGTCGATGTCATTTCACTGCAGTGACAGTAAGTTCGTAGTTCCGCCTTCAGGCGGTCGACTACGCAAGTCACTGTAAGAATTCCGCCTGAAGGCGGGACTACAAACAGAAAATCAACGTTCCACGCGCCGGCTCCGGACCGTCACAACGCCCGACCGTAGAGTTCCCGAAACGAGGCGGCATCCATCTTGCGGGGATTGAAGGTGCCGGTCCACTGCTGAGTGGCTTCGTTGGCCAGCTTCGCGAGTGCTTTTTCATCAGCCGCGCCGTTCGTTGCTGCTGAAATCGTCTGCGGAATCTGTCCCAGCTCGAGAAGATTTGAGAACCGATCGGCAAGTAGTTCGGCGGCACTGTCCGCATCCGTGTCACCAGGACTCCATCCAGCTTCCGCAAGAAGATCCTGATACATGCTGCCGACCGAGGCACTGTTCCAGCGAATCACGTGCGGCATCATCAGTCCCACCGCGATTCCGTGAATGATATGGAAGTGTGCCGTCAGCGGGTTGGCCGTCGCATGAGCCGCGCCCAGCATGCTGTTTTCGATTGCCGCTCCAGCCAGGAACGACCCCAGCAACATTTGTCCGCGGGCTCCCACGTTGCCGGGCTCCTGCAGCACCACCGGAAACGCTTTTGCCAGCATGCCCCAGGCCTGTCGAGCGAACATCTGAGAAACTGTGTTGCGACGAGTCGTCACGTAGCTTTCCAGAGCATGCGTCATTGCGTCGACTCCGGACGCCGCAGTGACGGAACGCGGCATGGTGACGGTGAGCTCGGGGTCCAGCAGAGCGATGCGGCACGCGGCTTTCACATCTCCGCACGCCATCTTCATGTTGGTGGCCGAATCGGCAATGACGGCAAACGACTGTGCTTCACTGCCCGTGCCCGACGTGGTGGGAACGGCAATCATGGGCAGCATGGGTTTTGTGGCTTTTCCAACGCCTCGATAATCATGCATGCGGCCGCCGTTGGTCAGCACGAAATTCGCGCCCCTGGCCGTGTCCATGCTGCTGCCACCGCCGAATCCTATGAGCAGATCCGGACTGATAGTCCGCGCAAACTCCGCACATCGATGCACATCGTCTGTTGACGGGTTCTCTGGCACATCGTCGAAGATCCACACCTGGATTCCCGACGATGTCAGAATTCGTTCCGCAGTCTCCACGTGACCCGCACTGCGAAGCCCGGGATCGGTCACCAGCAGCACCCGGGATCCCCCGGTCTGCCGACTCAGATCGCCCAGTTGTGACAGCACACCGCTGCCAAACACAACTCGCGTACGCTGGTTGAAATCAAACGGACTCATGGTGCGGACCGCAGAATGAGTGGCTCTGGGAGAACGGGTGACGGAAGAACTCATGAGGCATGTCGTGGCAGGCAAATTGAGGCGGGCGAATGCAGAGACGTCCGGATTAAGAGAGGCGGAACCGGGAAAAGACCATTGGACGTCACTGGTGTGGAACAATCTGCGAGGGATTTTACAGTTTCTTCTGGTCTGAGAACTGACGATAGGCAACACGATGCGGTCCTGCAACCCAATGAACAGCGGCAGATGACTCCTGAACACCCCTGGATCAAGGGATAGGCAAATGAACGTGAATCGGGGATTTCCATGACGTTCAGTCGATTTCGTGCAGGGTCCGAGTTGGAGTCATTCCGAATTCACATGCTAAACTCGCTCTCGCCCTTCTCTTTCTGAGAGCGTCATTCCAGAACGGGATGGAACTCGCCTCCGTACGACACATCTCGGACGAAATGACTTGATCAGAATAGCGTTCGTTATTCCCACACTGGACCAGTCCGGTGCCGAGCGTCAGATGACTCTGCTGGCAACAGGATTGCCGAAAGAGGAATTTGACGTTCGAGTCATCGCGTTGCATCGGGGCGGACACTTTGCCGAGCAACTGAAATCCAGTGACATCCCTGTCGAAATCCTGGGGAAGCGACTTCGGTTCGACCCGCTGGCTTTTGTTCGGTTGCGGAAGTCTCTGGCCGCCTTTCGCCCGCACGTGGTTCAGTCGTTTTTGTTTGCCGCCAATTCATATGTCCGCCTGCCAGGAATTGCCCCACGCGGGTGCCGGATTGTGGTGTCTGAGCGATGCGTGGATTCGTGGAAAAGTGGCTGGCAGCTCCAACTGGACCGCCGGCTGGTTTCGCGCACGGACGCCATGACGGTGAACTCCGCCAGCGTGGCGGAATTCTACGCCGAAGCGGGAGTTCCTCGTTCGCTGATTCATACCATTCCGAATGCGATCCCCGTGAGTTCTTCCGAGTACTCCCGCGACGAAGCGCGCGCGATTCTGGGTCTTCAATCGCATCATAAGATTGTCGGTTTTGTGGGACGGCTGGCCGAACAAAAGCGACTGCAGGACGTCGTATGGGCGTTTCAGTTGCTGCATCAGGTGGTGGATGACGTGCGGCTGGTACTGGTCGGAGACGGGCCGGAACGCGACGCTCTTGCCGAACTGGCCACCAGTTTCGGATGTCGGCAGTGGGTGGTTTTCGCAGGCCATCGCGAGGATGCGTCTTCGCTGATGTCCGCGTTTGATGTGTTCGTGCTGGCCAGCAGCTTTGAAGGCATGTCCAACAGTCTGATGGAAGCCATGAGTCTGGGGATTCCCTGCGTGGCCAGCCATATTCCACCCAACCAGGAACTCATCCACCACGAAAAGACGGGATTGCTGTGCCCGACTGGCAGCAGCCCTGATCTGACCAAAGCTCTGGCCAGAATTCTGAACGATCCCGAATTCGCTCGCAGAATCGGTGACGCCGGACAGGACCTGATTCAGCGGGATCACGCGGTTCCGGCGATGGTGGAAGCCTATCGGCGATTGTATCGGACGCTGGCAAGCGACACTCGTTCGTAGTTCCGCCTTCAGGCGGCACAGAGCACCCGACACCTAATAGATTCCGCCTGAAGGCGGGACTACGAACTCCGCCTGATTGCCCGGTGGCATGGCAGAACCGGAGCAGCCGTCTCTGCCTGCAGATTCGATAAAGTCCACCCGAATTCCCTGTGTTAACGGTAATCTGAAACCTGCAGATTCAGCCGCATGATGGTCTGATTCGACAATGCGCGTGCCCAAACCCGTCGAACTGAAAGACTCATTATGACTGCGCTGCAGAGGCCCCTTCGGATTGTTCTAGCGGCATCAGAAGCCGTTCCATTCTCCAAAACCGGCGGTCTGGCTGACGTTGCCGGCGCGCTGGCAAAAGCTCTGGATCAACTGGGTCATAATGTCACTCTGATCGTTCCGGATTATTACGTGATGCGGCAGTCCGCTAAGGCTTTGCCCCTGATCACAGAAACCGGCCTGTCATTCTCGATCAATATGGACGGTCGACGAGTCGAAGGTTCCGTCAACTGGACTCAACTGCCCGGCAGTGATGTGCGAGTCCTGTTGGTGCGTGCTCCGGAACTCTTCGATCGGAAGCACATTTACCAGGAAGACGGACAGGGCTACATCGACAACTGCGAACGCTTCTGCTTCTTCAGCCGCGCGGTGATGGAAATCTGCCGCCGCATGGTTCTTCGGCCCGACATTCTGCACTGCAATGACTGGCAAACGGGACTGATCCCCGCATTGCTCAACAGTCAGTATGCGAATCTGCCGGGCTTCGAGAACACAGCCACAGTCATGACCATTCATAACATGGCTTATCAGGGGCGGTTCTGGCACTTCGACATGCCACTCACGGGAATGGACTGGAAGTACTTCAATCACGACCAGATGGAAGCCTGGGGCGATCTGAATCTGCTGAAGACCGGTATTGCCTTCGCGGAACAGATCACCACAGTCAGTCCCACCTATGCCTACGAAATCTGTACTCGACATGGCGGCTACGGACTCGAAGGACTGCTGCGGCACCGCAGCCATGATCTCACCGGGATCCTGAATGGAATCGATGACGGAATCTGGAATCCGGAAACCGATCACCATCTCGCCTCTCGGTACTCAACTTCCACGGTCGAAACCGGCAAGTCCGTCTGCAAGGCAGCTCTGCAGCACCGAATGAAACTACCAGAACGCGCGGGTACTCCATTGCTGGGAATGGTCTCCCGAATGGTGGACCAGAAAGGATTTGACCTCGTGATGGGATCTGTTGAGCGACTCCTGAGTCAGGATCTGCAGATGGTCTTTCTGGGGACTGGCGATCCGCAATATGAAACTCGTCTGAGGGAACTGTCTCAGCAGTATCCGGACAAGGTGGCCGCTCGGATCGGATTCGATGATTCGCTCGCGCATCAGATCGAAGCGGGGTCAGATATGTTCCTGATGCCCAGCCTGTTTGAGCCCTGTGGTTTGAATCAGATGTACAGCCTGAGATATGGGACCGTCCCGATTGTCCGCAAGGTGGGAGGCCTGGCGGATTCCGTCACCAACTATGAATCCGATGCTGATACGGCCGAATCAGCAGCCATATCACTTCAGACTGCCACAGGATTCTCCTTTACGGATTATCACTCGGACACATTTGCTTACACGGTTGAGCGAGCTCTGAAGGCGTATAGTGACAAACCCACCTGGCGAAAACTGATGCAGAACGGCATGTCCGAAGACTGGTCCTGGAAGCACAGCGCTGAAAAGTACGTCGACGTATACCGCAAAGCATTGACCCGGACCGGTCCACGCGCCTTTGAGCGGCGCTGCTGACGACTTCGGGACTGCTCAGCGTCGTTGAGCTGTCAGGTGGGGAAAAGCCACCAGGTGCTTCGTCAGAAATCGATTGATAGATGGCCTGGGTTGAAAGGCGCCAACCTGAAACCCCCGGGGCTTCCTTCGTCCTGCCCCGCCAACCGATCCATCAAAACGACTCTGACGCAGCACTGGTCACTTCCTCCTGCGTCTGCAGATCTTTTGTCAAACAGCCATTCTCCAACAGGCATTTTCCAACAGGCATGCCGGATCGCGTTGGAGCGGAACGCTGAAGTCGTCTGATGGACGCAAGCCTGCGGAGGGGCGTGGCAGAATTCCCATGACGCAGAACCGCTTGTCTTCGCAAACCGATCAAATACCCTATCCTCCAATCCGCCGGTCAAACCCTCTTTGCCATCGCAACGAATCGACGTAAGACATGACGCAAAAGAACCTTACGACTGACGTGAATCGAACCGGATCACTCCTGGCGATCCTGGGACGAGTGCTGCGTTCCGACCTGGGGCGTGCTCGAAGGTCACGCAGATCGCCACAACCAACACGGATTTCAGAATCGCTGGAACAGCGCACGTTACTCACAGGAAATGTGAACGCGGTACTGAACGGGGCCAACGTCGAGATCACAGGGGATTCCGCACATAACTCGCTTGAGGTTGTCGTCGAAGGCAATTCCGTCATCCTGCGCGGGCTTGAGAACACGACAATCAATGGTCAAACGAATGCGTTCACGCTGTCGGCGTCGTCCGACACAATTTCAGGGCACCTGCAGGTCGCACTGGGAGGCGGCAATGATTCGCTGATCATTGGTCCAGGCGTCACGGTTGCCGGACAGACATCAATTTCCGGCCATGGCGGCAACGATACGATTGGGATCATGCAGAGCACTCTGCAGAACCAATTGTCGATCGATGGCGGATCAGGATCGAATTCCCTCATCGTTCAGGATTCGTCCGTCACCGGAAAGACTCACTTGTCCTCGTCAGGCACGGCGCTGATCAGTCTGGCGCATGCCGAACTGTCGAGTGAGTTGACGATTGAAACTGGTTCCGGCAACGACGACGTAGTGATTTCGGAAAGCATTGTTTCAGGGCCTGTTCGCATTCTGACTCATGCGGGCGACGACGACATTGTGCTGCAGCAGTCCACTCTGTCACATTCGCTTTATGTCAACGCTGGCCGTGGAACCGATATGGTCTGGATGGAGACCGTCACGGTCGCCGGCAAAACTTCGCTCTGGATGCGTCAGGGGAGTGACAGCGTTCAGATTGGCGGTTCGAGCAGTCTGTCCGGACGCACTGTGGTCGGCGCGGTGCTGGGGCGAGATGCCCTGGAAATCGGCTCAGACGTTTCTGTTTCGAAGCTGCGGAAGCCCGGCCGACCATCGACGGGAGTCAGCGACGAACTGATCGCGGCCCGGATCACCGGTTCGAACGGCGCGATCAGTCGAGCGGAGACGCTGGCGAATCAGTTCCTGCCGATGCTGACCGTTTCCATCAGTTCCGATTCGATTTCTGAAGCAGCCGGAACGACGGCTGCGCAGATGACAATTACCCGCAGCGGGTCGACGACCGATGCGCTGACTGTGAATCTGACTTCGTCTCACCCGGATCGAGCTCGCTCGGCCGCCACCGCCGTGATTCCTGCTGGGCAGACATCGGTCACAGTGCCAATTGAGGCAGTCGATAATTCGACCGTCGATCCCGCCACGGTGGTCACTTTCACCGCATCGACAACAGGTTTCCGGTCCGGGACAGATGCCGTAACCGTCACCGATGAAGAAAATTCACTGCTGACGATTACCTCGCCGTCCGCCACGATCTCAGAAAGTGCCGATCAGGCCGCCAGGACCTTCACCGTCACTCGGACTTCGCCCGATGTTTCTCAGCCACTGACGGTCAGCCTGACATCAGGCACTCCGGGCCGACTGACACTGCCAGCGACGGTTGTGATTCCGGCCAGTGCGACATCAGCCACATTTGTGGTAACAGTGGCCAATGATGTTGTGGATGGCAATGTCTCGGTGCAGATCAACGCAACCGCCGCCGAGCATTCTTCAGGGCAGTTGACGATCGCACTGACTGATGACGATACGGCGTCATTGTCAGTTTCACCGGCAACGACGACAGTTGACGAGGATGATGATTCGGGAGTGCAGCTGACGGTTTCCCGAAACACGGCCGACACTTCGCAGCCGCTGCTGGTCACACTATTGTCAAGCTCCACTCGATTGCCGCTGGACGTTCCTTCAATCACGATACCAGCCGGACAGATGTCGGCCACATTCATTGTGGTGCCAACCGATAATTCCCTCGCGGACGGAAACGTCACAGTTGTCATCACAGCCGAGTCCGACGGATTTGCGGATGGGACTTCATCAGTGACAGTCGTCGATGATGATTCGCCGGTGCTGTCGATCACTCCGTCCGCCCCGACGTTTGCGGAAGACGCTGCAGTCGCCGCTCGCACACTGACAATCACTCGGAGCAATTCCGACCTGACGCAGCCCCTGTCAGTGAATCTCGCACTGGCCTCAACGACGCGAGCAACCTTCGCGGAAGGTTCTTCAACATTCACGGCGGTGATCCCTGCGAATCAATCGTCTGTGACGGTGATCATCGAGGCGATTGACAACGCTGTGGTGGATGGTGCCGGCACAACGCAACTGACCGCCTCGGCAACCGATTTCCAGAATGCAGTGATCACCGTCTCGGTTACCGACAATGATGTGCCTGAACTGAGTCTGACTCCTGCGACCAGCACATTGTCGGAAGCCACTGCAGCTGGTGCCGTGCTGACGGTCTCTCGCAATACGGCGGATACCAGTCAGGCACTGCTGATCACGCTGACGCCGTCTGCTTCGGCCGATTCACGCGTGACAGTTCCCGCGACGGTTACGATTCCCGTGGGGGCGATGACTGCGGAATTCACGGTGGTGCCCGTGCAGAATTCCACAGCGCAGGACACGGTCGAAATCGTCATCACGGCTCAGGCCGGCGGTTTCGTGACCGACACGGCGAACATCACGCTGACCGATGATGATTCTGTGTCACCCACACTCAACATCACACCCGTGGATGCCGAGATGTCAGAAGGAGCGAACGAAGGCGAGCGCACTCTGACGATAACGCGAACTGATGCGGATCTGACTCAGCCACTGACCGTAAATTTGACGCTGAATTCCACGATTCGCGCCAGTTTCACAGGAAACTCATCATCGACAACACTTGATATTCCGGCCAATCAGGCATCGGCAACCTTCGTCCTGATTGTGAATGACAACACCGTTGTCGACGGCACCTCGGTCGTCACGCTGACAGCCGGTGCGCAGGGATTTGCGTCGACCGATGTCCAGATCTCAATTAATGACAACGACGTCCCGACTCTGACAATCACCCCGGCAACATCCACCATCGACGAGGATTCTTCGGCCGAAGTCACTCTGACAGTCAGCCGAAATACAGCGGATACCACGACTCCCCTTGAAGTGACTCTGTCGCCTGGAGCATCTGCCTCTGATCGGCTGACAACTCCTGCGTCCGTCACGATTCCTGCGGGAGCAACTTCTGTCACGTTCACCGCGATGCCAACGGACAATGACATTGATGACGGTGATCTCTCTGTCAGTGTGACGGCATCGACCAGCGGCTTCACCGCGGGAACGGCATCCATCACAGTCATTGACGATGACGTGCTGCCCGCGGCTTTGACCATTACTCCGGCTTCACCTTCCTTCTCTGAAGGTGCCGACGTCGCGTCTCGAACGGTGACCATCTCCCGCAGCCGGGCATCACTGGCCCAGTCGCTGACGGTAGACCTGACTCTGGATGCAGCTGATCGCATGAGCTTCAGTAACGATGCGGCAACAATTTCAGTTGTCATCCCAGCCAATGCAGCATCCGTGACTGTGGTGATCGCAGCCATCAACAACGAAATTGTGGATGGAGACAGCACGACCACTCTGACAGCGTCAGCGACGGGATTCACGGAATCATTCGTGAATGTGACAGTGACAGATGACGATGTCGCCGGACTGACACTCTCGCCTTCACAGAACAGTCTCAGCGAAGCCAATGCCGCCGGAATTCAGCTGACGGTTTCCAGAAACACACTGGACAATTCGCAGGCGCTGCAGGTGAACCTGACTCCCGGCGCGTCCGGATCGGTTCGGCTGGTCACTCCCGAAACCGTTACGATTCCTGCCGGCCAGTCGTCTGTGACATTTTCCGCCACGCCCGTTTCGAATGGAACATTCGACGGGAACGTCGTTGTCATCGTCGGGAGTGCTGCAACGGGCTTTGCATCTGGTGAAGCCCTGGTGCTGGTTGTGGATGATGAAAACCCGGCTCTGACAATCACCCCTCAGTTCGACACCGTGCAGGAGTCTGAGGGTTCAGTGAATGCCACGATTTCCATTGCATCACCCACATCGTCGGATCTGACTGTTCTGCTGACCTATGAATCGCCGGACGTTCTGACCGGACCCGCCTCCGTCGTAATCCCGGAAGGTCAGTCCTCAGTGGAAGTCATTTTGAACATCATCGACGGATCGGTTTTTGACGGCAGCTACGTCGCCCGGTTTGCGGGTGGTTTTCAGGGTTCCAACACGGCTTACATCGCAGCCATCAGCGTCGAAGATGTGGATAACTTTGGCGTCACAGTGGACACCAGCAGCAACACGACAATCCAGTCGAACGGAACACTGATCACGCGAGACGAATTGTTTACCGTCACAGGCACAACTCAGGGTCTTGCCTCGATTGTCGTCGACAGCGATGGGGACGGATTGTTTGACGATGCGTTTGCCCAGGCAGATCCGGACGGAAGTTTCACATTCGAGGTGACGCTGACTCACACCGCTGCAAACCAGGGCGTCAACCGCATTCGCATTCGCGCTGAAGACGGACCAACGTTTGGCGACACCGCGTTTGATGTGCACTATGCCGTAGGAACTGTCATCCGATTTGAAACCAATGCGGGAACATTTGATGCTGAGCTACTGGATACCGACGCCCCGGTTACAGTCGCCAACTTTAAG
>Ga0209573_1005110_pt1 | contig 12154 bp, 8 predicted proteins | sample TNRBio252014_DNA_FD_185870 | JGI IMG/M metagenome (GOLD analysis project Ga0209573, IMG submission 185870) | Wastewater treatment Type I Accumulibacter community from EBPR Bioreactor in Madison, WI, USA - TNR Reactor_6/25/2014_ DNA (SPAdes)... | ecosystem: Engineered > Bioreactor > EBPR >...
GTATGGATAGGATCCGAGTGGAATACATGATCCTGTTGGTGTGGGGGGATAATCCGGCCATCCGTTAGCAAGTACTCCATCCGGCCTGCGGTAGAGCGGTCCCTCTCCTGACAACGACCCCAACAACCTGATGGTACCATCCGCCCCTAACCGGATGCTCTCCTGCCCATTCGCCTTGAACACCACATCCTTGTTGTCGCTGGTGCCGATGTATTGCGTGCCGGGGTTGGTGCCCGCATTGCCACTCATCGTCCAATCGGACCGTTGGGGCTGTGTAATGCGGATGGTCGCCCCCTCCTCGCAGCCGTTCGCGTCGGTCACGGTCACCTTGTACTCCTTCGGTCCAAGGCCGTATCGGTTTGCGCTTGTGATGGGGCCGTCCTGCCAGGCATACGAATAGGGTGGTGTCCCTTGGGTGGCGCCTATCTGGATCCAGCCATTGTTGCACTCGAAGCAACTGATGTTCTCCCCATTGCCATAAACGCTTACGTTCTGTGTCAACTTCAATGGCTCCGGCTCGGTCAGCGTGATCTCCACCTTCTTGAATTCGGCCGTGGCATCCTTGACCTCAACACTGTAATAGCCTGCCGCCACCCCGCTCAAATGAGGGGTGGTCTCGCCATTGCTCCATAGGTAGGTGTATGGCGCTGTGCCTCCTGATACCGCGCTGGTCACCACACCCACCTTGGCACCGAAACAAGGCACATTGCTGCCGTTGTACATGCCCCCAGAGAGGCTAACAGCGAGTTGCTGGGCATTTACCCCCCCAGCCAAAAAGGGCCAGCAGGGCGATAGCGTGTGTGGCGCGGCAGTGTTGCGGCATGGCCTTGGTGGTTTCTGGTTTCAAGGTATAGTTCATGAGTGGCGGTTCGGCACCAGGCGGTTGATAACTTTTTGTGGCATGAAGATCGATGGGCGGGCAGTACTTGCCGCAATCAGGACCGCGGTGCTTACGGACGTGCGCTCTCTGATAAGCGCGTCCCCGCACTTTACATTTTACGCAATATGCTGCGTATATTTACGCACTACAACGCGCATTTCGCATGTTCATCGAACGCTCGAAGGAAGTCTTGGTCAAAGCTCGTATGAACGAGCCTCGCAGGCTGATCCAGCTCTTGGCCGGGCCACGGCAGGTGGGCAAGACCACGTTGATCAGGCACGTGATGGACGCCAGTCCCATGCCGAGCCACTACGCCAGCGCTGACGAACCCGCGCCACCTGGTCCGGCTTGGATCAACCAGCATTGGCAACGAGCGCGCGGGCTTGTGTCGGGCAGGAAGAAGGCCCTACTCGTCCTGGACGAGGTGCAGAAAGTGACCGGCTGGAGCGAAACGGTGAAGGCGCTGTGGGATGAGGACACGCGATCGAAGCTCCCATTGCAAGTGGTGTTGCTCGGCTCCTCGCCGTTGTTGATCCAACGCGGCATGAGCGAAAGTCTTGCCGGCCGGTTCGAGCGGATACGGCTGGGGCATTGGTCGTTCCAGGAAATGAACGCCGCGTTCGGTTGGGATGTGGAGCAGTACATCTTCTACGGAGGCTATCCGGGTAGTGCGCCGTACATCAACAGTACGCGGCGTTGGGCATCGTACGTGCTTCAGTCGCTGGTGGAGACAACGATAACCCGTGATGTGTTGCTCATGGCCCGTGTAGACAAACCAGCCCTGTTGCGGAGGCTCTTCGACCTGGCTTCAGCCTATAGCGGACAAGAACTCTCGTACAACAAGATGTTGGGCCAATTGGAAGACGCCGGGAACACCAGCACGTTAGCCGGTTATGCAGAACTACTGGAACATGCGGGTATGCTCATGGGCCTGCAAAAGTTCTCACTCGCCGAGGTGCGGACCCGAAGCACCACACCGAAATGGCAAGTGCTGAACAATGCCTTGATGACCGCGCGAATGGGCATGAGCGTGAACCAAGCGAAGAAGGATGGCGAACGCTGGGGCCGTATCGTGGAAAGCGCGGTTGGAGCCCACCTGGCCGATGGCCACGCCGAAGGTCGATATGAACTCTTCTACTGGCGAGAGCGCGACAAAGAAGTGGACTTCGTGGTGCGCTGCAACGGCAAACTCACGGCGATCGAGGTGAAGAGCGGCCGACCGCGCCCTGCTCGCCGAGGCATGGACGCATTCCTCCAAGCGCACCCTGGCGCACGCCTGTTGTTGGTGGGGGCTGGCGGTATAAGCCTGGAGGAATTCTTGAGCAGGGTTCCCGAAGGTTGGTTGGCGAAGTGATGTACTCCAGATGCTCTGGGGAAATTGCCGAGGCCATTCCTGGAGTTGAGCTTGGCCCCTGGGAGCATGGAAACGGCGGAGGCGGTGGAGCGCCGAATGATCATGCTTCATGGAACGAAGTGCCGGGCGAGTTCGGCCAGGTGCCGATCGCTCACCTCGGCCTTCCCACATCCGGGAAGCGCAAGACCTCATCACGGATCACCTCCACCCCGTTGGTAAAACGATCTAGCGGTTCGCCATCCTGCACGGCGTACACCGTGTAGCCTATGTTGCGCAGTCGGGCGACATCCGCAGCCTCAGGCATCTGGTCTGTGGCTTCGATGCCCGATTGGAACATGAACTGGATGTGATGCAGTGCGGGCACATTGTACACCACGCTGTTCACGGGTTGCGCTATTATGCTTTCCAAATTGGCCAACACGGGTATGGCCTCCATCTGTTGTTGTCGCCACTGCTGGTGCTGCTTGGGTGGGGATGCCAAGGTGTGCCTATACTGAAGCACTTCGAGTTCCAGGAAAGGTACCGCCAGCAGAACAGGGACAAGGCCGATCACCCGGTTGCGAAAGCGCTCAACGATCAGTGTTTCCGTCACTAGGACTAACGAGGTACCGACTGCGATCAAGTACAATGGCACCAATACGAGGGTGAAGCTTGGCATTTTTGTTTCAGCCCATGCGAAGACGGCATGAACGGCAATGAAGAGGAGTCCTAGGAACACGCGATGCTCCTTGCGCTTGGATCGCAGGAGCAGGGCCGCGTAAGAAGGCACCACAAGCCACCAAGTGAAAGGGAACATCAACTCATCGATCACGCGGAAATGATAACCGGCACCACCGGTGTGTCCTTCCACCACTCCCCCTAAATGACCGGTGTCAAACGCGAACTGGGCCACAAGTGCCTCTGGGAAACGGAATGCCAAGCTCCCGAACCAAAGCCCACTAAGGACCATGGCGACACCAGCGCCCAGTAGCAGGTCCATCCAGTCTTTTCGGCTCCTTCTCAAGACCGCCATCGCGAACCAGGGTAGGAAGACCACACCTCCGACATACACCTTGGTGAGGATCGCGCAGGCAGAAAAGAAACCTACGAGTAGTGCCCAGCGCCTGGCACCATTGTTCCAAAGTTCGAGCAATGCCCAACAACTGCATGACACCGTTGCGATGAACACCGCATCATTGTGGTCCGTCGTGATCGCTCCGGCGGTCAGTTCAAGCATGTAGTAGGAGGAAGTTGTCAGCAGTGCTGCGATCCACCCTGCACGTTCATCGAATAACAGGCAACCCATGCGATAGGTTACGGGCACCAATGCGGTAAGCCATAGCACACTGGGTATGCGAACAGCCCACGGCTCCAACCCGAACACGCCTAGGAACAGGAGATCTGCCAGAGGAAGAAGGGGGGCTTGTGCAGCCATAGATGCGCTTGCGTCCAAGAAGCAGAACTAGTGGGAAGCACTCCTTTCACATAAAGTACAGGAGTGAAGGGGTCGTCGACCATCCGTTTAGCAACCAAGGCATGGAAACACTCGTCCCATTGATTAAGGAATGGATCGAGCGTGGCCGAGAATACACGAAGAACCAACGCGGCCGTCGTGAGCAAGGCGATCGACCAGCGTGATCGGCCTTTCCATTCGGCGAGCAAGGCGGCCAGCATGATGACCGTCGCCGCACCTAAAGCGAGTTGTTGTGCTGGAGAAAAGTAGGAACCGAGCATGCTTGGGCGGACGATCGCAACGGTAGGCTTTGTTCTGCGAAGCCACAAAATACCACTTCAACGCCTCTCACCCCTCCGCCATCCAATGTCCTAGGAACACGTCCGTTACCGCGAAGTGCCCATCGGCGTGGTGTACGAGTTCCTTCTCCACCAACACACCCAGGCTTTGGCGCACGGTGCTGAGCGCACTCAACCGGTACTTCACCACGAACTCCATGGCGGTGGGGGTGGCCACCCGGCCCGCTTTGGCGATGGCGGTGAGCAAGGCGGCCTGGTTCGGACTCAACAAACGTTGCAGGGTCATGTACTCCGGCGCACGCTCCTTGAGGATGCTGGCTTGCGTACGCAGGAGATCCGCTTCGTGGACCTCCTTGATGCCAAGTGCGTACAACCTGTTGAAGAGGTACTGCACGTAGTAGGTGTGGCTTCGACACCAAGCCAGTCCGCTGCCGATCACCTCCTTCGATATCCGCTTATGGGCCGCAGCGAAGTGCCGGTGGATGAACGCTGAATAGGCCCCATCCGCGATCGGCCCCAAATGCAACGGCTCCGTGGCTTGGAAGAACGGGCGTTTCCCATCGGCGAAGATCGCTTGCATCATCCGGCGGTCGCTGCCGGAGAAAATGAATTGCACATGGCGCAGCCGCTGGACTTGTTCGCGCAACAAGGCTTCGGTGTTCCGCTCCGGATACTCCATGACCTGCTGGAACTCATCCAGGGCGATCACCACCGGCTTCTTCTGGCGTTCCAGGTACCGGAACAATTCATCCAAGGCCATGGCCTGCTTCGCGCCCGGCCGGGCAGAAACGCCCAGCTCCGGCAAACCGGTGAGCGGGTCGAAGTTGAGGCTGAACTCCAGCGACCGCATGACCTGGGCCACCTCCTTCACCAAGGCACTGGTCGGCTTGCCCACTTGCCTTAAGGACTCCTGCACGATGCGCAGCACCATGCCCTCCTGGTCCGTTGTGCGATAAAGGTCCACGAACACAGGAATGAATTTGCGCTGGCTGGCGAAGAAGTGCCGGATCAAGGCCGTTTTTCCCAACCGCCGCAACGAGATGATGGTGACGTTGCGTTGGTTCAAAACGGCCTCCCGCAGGAAGGCGAGCTCGTCCACCCGGTCGCAAAAGGTGTCCGCACCCATGTAGCCCTGCAACAGGAAGGGGTTGTATTCCTCGGCCATGATACGAATGTACATAATTTACGGCGCATATTTTATGTTTCATAATTTATGTATCATGTTTCATGTAGGATGAAAATGCAGGGACAGATAGCAGGGGCAGGGACAAGATCCGGTCTTTGCTCCTGCCCCTGCCAACGACCCCCGCATTCCTGACCTGTTGATATTCCGCTCCCGGCGACCACTCCGGTCCCGGCTAACTTCGCCGCTTCATGGACCACTTGAAAGGGTTGAACCCCGCCCAACGCGCCGCCGTGGAGAACACCAACGGGCCCACCATGGTGATCGCCGGCGCAGGTAGCGGCAAAACGAAAGTGCTCACCGTGCGCATTGCGCACCTGATGACCAAGGGCGTGGACCCCTTCCGCATCCTGGCCCTCACCTTCACCAACAAGGCGGCCAAGGAGATGAAGGAACGGATCGCGAAGCTGCTCGCCGACATGCCCGGCCTGAGCACCGAAGCACGCAACCTCTGGATGGGCACCTTCCACAGCGTGTTCGCCCGCATCCTCCGCATCGAGGCCGACAAACTGGGCTACCCCAAGGACTTCACCATCTACGACACCGACGACAGCCGCAGCGTGATCAAGGCCATCGTGAAAGAGTGGAAGATAGACGACAAACTGTACAAGCCCAACCAGGTGCATGGGCGCATCAGCATTGCGAAGAACAGCCTGGTGGGTCCGCTGGAATACCTGGCCAATGCCGAACTGATGGCGGGTGATGCCGCCGTGGGACGCGAGAAGATGGGCGAGCTCTACAAGGCCTACGCCGAACGTTGTTTCCGCGCCGGCGCCATGGACTTCGACGACCTGCTCTTCAACACCAACATCCTCTTCCGAGACCACCCGGACGTGATGCTGAAGTACCAGAGCCGGTTCCAGTACCTGCTCGTGGATGAGTACCAGGACACGAACATGGCCCAGTACAACATCGTGAAGACGCTCGCCGCACGCCACGAGAACGTGACCGTAGTGGGTGATGACAGCCAGAGCATCTACAGTTTCCGCGGAGCGAACATCCAGAACATCCTCAACTTCCGCAGCGACTACCCGGACCACAAGATCTTCAAGCTGGAGCAGAACTACCGGAGCACCAAGACCATCGTGGGGGCGGCCAATTCGCTGATCGAGAAGAACAAGGACCAGATCAAGAAGGAGATCTGGACGGACAACAGCGAAGGCGAGAAGATCAGCGTACACCGCTCGCTCACGGACAATGACGAAGGGCACTTCGTGGCCAACAGCATCTTTGAGAACAAGATGCGCAACCAGGTGCCGAACAAGGGGTTCGCGATCCTGTACCGCACCAATGCCCAGAGCCGCAGCATGGAGGAGGCCCTGCGCAAACAGAACATCCCCTACCGCATCTACGGCGGCCTCAGCTTCTACCAACGCAAGGAGATCAAGGACCTGATCAGCTACTTCCGCTTAGTGTGCAACCCCAACGACGAGGAGGCCCTGAAGCGGGTGATCAACTACCCCACCCGCGGCATCGGGCAGACCACGATCGATAAGTTGATCGTGACCGCCGCGAACCTGCAGATGAGCATTTGGGAAGTGATCCGACAACATCCGGAGCAGGTGGACGTACACGGTGGCACGCGCAAAGCCCTCGGCGACTTCGTGACCATGATCGAGAGCTTCCGCACCATGCGTGAAACACACACGGCCCATGCCCTCGGGGAGTACATCGCCCAGAAGACCGGACTGCTCCGCGACCTCTTCGTGGACAAGACCCCGGAAGGCGTGAGCCGCTACGAGAACATCCAGGAACTGCTCGCCGGCATGAAGGAGTTCAGCGAGGCGAACACCGAAGGCACCGACCTACCGCGCACACTGAGCGACTTCCTGATCGATGTGGCCTTGCTGACCGACGCGGACAACACGGACCCGAACGACAACGACCGCGTGAGCCTGATGACGATCCACAGCGCAAAGGGGTTGGAATTCCCGTACGTACACATCGTGGGCTTGGAGGAGGACCTATTCCCCAACCTGATGAGCGTGCAGAGCCGTGCCGACCTGGAAGAGGAACGCCGTCTCTTCTATGTGGCCATCACCCGTGCGGAGAAGAAAGCGACCTTGAGCTACGCGATCAGTCGCTACAAGTGGGGCAACCTCACGACCAGCGAACCCAGCCGTTTCATCGACGAGATCGACCCGAAGTACCTGGAGATGCCTGCACAGAACGAGCGCGGCACCTTCGGCGGGGGCCAGCACTTGCGACCTGGCACACCACCTTGGGCCCGTCGAGCGGTTGAAAGCGAAGACGGCGCATCCTCCAAACCGGTGTACGGCAGGGAGAAGTCCGCACCGGGAAGTGGTCGCCCCAAGGCCCCTGCACCGCGCACCGCCGCACCAGCCCCGCGTCCAGCCAACCTGAAACGCATCTCCAACTCGGGCGCCCCCATGGAGGCCACCGGCTCCTTGGGTAACGGCACCACCGCCGACCTGGCCGAAGGCATGACCGTCGCACATGAGCGCTTCGGCAAAGGCAAGGTGCTGAAGGTGGAAGGCAAAGCGCCGGACCTGAAGGCCACGGTGTTCTTCCCGAGCGCGGGGCAGAAGCAGTTGCTGCTGCGCTTCGCGAAGCTGACGGTGGTAGAGGGGTAGATCAGCACAGGACTAGCGGACATTCTGCACCCGACCTCTCAAGCGCAGGACTCAAACCCGACCGCAGCTCAGTCCTGTAGCAGTATCACTCGTTGAGGAGCATATCGCCTACTTCCATGGCTTACTTCCAAAATTAACACCTCCCCCACAGCGCCTCTCTTCAATTCCATGGATCGCTCACCAGGACCCAATTGCACTACTTTCAACAGTCTCCCGTCCAAGCACCTGACCTCAACATAGACCGGACCAGGAATGTCAATGTCCAGTGTCACCATGCCGGATGTCGGATTCGGATAGACCGCCACCTCCCTCGCTCTTGTACGCTCATCGACAGCCACCGGGCTCGCACATGTATCCGCATAGTTCAATACTTGGTACGCCGCAACATTGTTCATGTCGATGCCATCAAATCCCTGTTCTCCCCAAGAGGCAACCACAAGAGTATCCCTATAAAAGGCCATTACACGCAACTCGCCCTCGATATCACCACCAAGACTACACCATGACTGGCCATCCCAAACAGCAACTCGACTTGCGGGAACCAGATCCACATAGTTGAACCCGCCTACAGCGAACAATAACCCGTGATGAACAACAACGTCATTAACCCTGAACAAGAATTGATATGAACCTTGAACGTACTGCGGGCCAATCCCAAGCGCATAGAACTGCTCTCCGTTCCAACCCATGATCGCATGACCGGCATTTCCCGATGCGATGTCGATCGTGCCGCCTATGATGAGATCTCCATCAAAAACCTCCAACGTGGCACCGCCAGAAATTCCTCCAAGAATACCATTCGCGCCAACGGGGTACCAACCTGTCCCGTCAAATCGTACAAGATCCTTGAACGCTCCGCACCTGATCAGCCCCGTCGCTATAAGTTCCCCTCCATAGATCTCAAGGTCCCGAACAGTAGGGGGAGTGATGAATGGGATCAACCCTACTGGATCCCAGCCCAGTTCGGTCCTCACTGCGACTCCACTTGCAATATTTCCATCGCATTGAAGAAAGCTACCTGCGGCATACAAACTACCCTCAAGTTCCTTCAAACAATGAATCGCCCCATCAAAATTCCCATAGGGCAACCACATTCCACCACTCAAGTATGCTATCCTAGCCACATTCTGACCCTCAACTACAGTGAAATTACCTGCGATGATCAATTTGTCGTCAAACCAGACGACCGCATGGACGGGTTGATTAACCCGGCATAGCGTGTCCCAGAGCCCTTCCCGATAACGCAGAACCGCGAACATCGCAGAATCAGTTCCGGCATAAAGAAGCTGCCCCCCCCCAACGATCAAATCCCCCGTGAACGGATTCTCGTAGAGACAACTGATAGACGACACATCCAATGGGTATCCCACTGGACGCCACATAATAGCTTCCAGACCAGTACCGAGCAAAGCCAAGACCAGTATACATGAGACGCTATTCGACCGGATAGACCTTCTTGCAGAAGCCATACTAACGCTGGTGCATGAGCTTCGCGAACTGGCCCCCACTCGATACTATATACACGCCACTCGGAAAATCATGCAATGATATCTCCCGCTGCGTCTTCGGATCGCTGTGCTGCGCCAATACGCATTGACCGATGGAATTCCAAACCATCACCTCTTCACCACCGTTCAATACACGATAATGCCCTTCCCCAAGGAATTGCAGCTCCAACGATCCCCTGGCCAAAGAATTATCCTCCACACTTACCATGTTCGTATGACAGAACGCGCTGATAAAAACATCTCCATAACCCATATCATTATATGTCCAGTCATAATAACCATCGGATTTCAGCGGGAAATAGGTCGTCATATTGTTCCATGGCTTACAATGCATGCCCGCACACAAGTACTCCGTATCATTCGAAGCCCAGGCATAAATTCGCTCTTGAATATTAGATGCTGAAATTCCGCCAAAATGTGTCGACCAAACGACAGCCTCCAAATCATCCAAGAGAATGACCGCCGCATCATAGAAATTGTTATCCAATCCAGCATTCTGAAAAGGGTCAGGCTGGTGATAAAGCGAACCATAAGAGACGACAGGGAATTCGCCAGGTTGCCTTGTACTTGCTCCAATAAGAACCCTGGCATTCGCAACAGGCAAAACCGATGCAACGTTAAAGGTCTCCAAATAGGAAGACCATTTCAATTGCCGAGAAGAACCAAAGCGTGTAGCAAAACACCGTGATGGATTACTTACAAACAATCCACCAGTATTGGCCAAGGGAAGATCGGCACTGCCTGTTCGTCCTACGACATATATATCTCCAGAGGCGGCAACCCCCAGGGGATTGGTTGCCCCTTCCCAAGGGAAACCCCCTAAATCCCCTGCCGCTTCAATTCCCGTTCCTCCGAAATAGGTTCCCCAAATATGGGTGCCAGAAGCAGTAAACTCCCAGATTATCATATCTCCAGCGCCGTTATACTCTCCATCATAATAACCGCCCTGAAGCTCAACAGTTGGAATATCATCACTCAGCGTTATGCCGGCAACAACAATCCTTCCCTGGCTGACCGCAACATCTATAATCCTATCATCCAACGTCCCACCAATTGTAGTCGTCCAAAAAAGACGATCATTCTCATCGAACAAAGCCAAGTAGCCATCTGAATTATCATCTCCATTATCCGATGGATACACTGTATAGCTAGAAGGCGGTGGCTCACTTGGGACGGGAAGTCCCATGGAATGCACCCCTACAATCACGAGTTCTTCTCTTCCACCAATCATCCGGGTGTCGGCCCCATATATCAAAACATCAGACCCTGGTGAACCCTCCTCTCCAAAGTACGTACTCCAAACGACATTTCCGAAGTAGTCGAATTTCGCGATGAATCCTCGAAAATACATAGGAGTACCCACGTCTGCCGGACCATTGCTGCTATTATACGCACCATCCTGTGGAAATATGAATAACTCAGTGGCTTGAGTACTTCCCACGACATACACCTTCTCCGTAATTGCATTGTTATATGGCTTGATAGTCAACCCATGAGCATATGTGTGATAATTTCCACCGTAATACGACGACCACATCAGATCATGCTGTGGATCGAATTGGGAAAGGAATGCCACAGACCACGCGGTAAATGCATTTACTCCAATTACAGCGGGGAAGGTCAATTCGCTAGACTTTGTATAGCCAGAAAGGTACAATGTCCCATTTTTTGAAGACTCAAGTCCTCCGGAAGGGACCTCCTCCCTATCGCCCCCAAAATAAGTACTCCAGCATACCCCTGAGGCCTCTTCAGGTCCAAATGGAGGTGGGCCTACCTGAAGCACCAACGGGAGGCTAGGGTTATAGGCCTGACCATCAATGACGAAATTGACTGACCCCGAAGATTCTTCAAATTGAAAATCAGCATACCAGCCTAGTGGAATCACATTCCCTAAATATCCAACTTGATATGCGATTGCGTGTTCTAGTTTGATGAATTTATCGCGCATGTAGACCTTCAATGCGCCCATAATATCAATTTTTAAGCTATCATGACCAACAAAGCCGAGCGAAAGTTGCGATGGATCTCCACCGGGCTTGATCACGAATGCTATTTTTTGTCCTACACTTCCCGAATAAAGATGGATATCAATGCTATCATATACATTCGATTATATCCCATTACCTGTCTAACCCCCTCCTCTCCACAATATGGCATATAGAAATTTTTGTAATTATCCTTCATCAACCATGATTTCGGCTTGCCCATCTTGCCATGCTTCTTCAAAAACATATCTATACGGTACAATGTATCCACATCCGTGGTATCCCATTCCTGCCTTGGGTTGTATATGAAACTCAGCGTGTCCTCTTGCATGAATAAACGAGGAGTGGAACCTTCCGAGTAGAACTCAACATCGGGCCTACTATTCCCATGCGTATCTATCACCTGTCCGTCGTTGGACCAGAATCCAATTGATTTATTGTACGTTTCGCCGAAAAAATCAGGTGGCACATACTGTCCTGACATTCGGCCCAATGACATTACGACACTCAAAATGAGCATCAACCTTTTATTGTTCATGGAACTCTGTATTGATGAACGAATGTAATGCCCAAAGCACAATCCTGCAAATGTTCCTCTACAAAGTACTGCACATGTCCCCCTTTATATCGGACGGCAAGCCGTCGACATCCATGACCCATTCTCCGAGGGCCTTGTGCTTCTCTCGAATGCATATGACTGGACCACAGCATGATGCAGGAGGTTATACCCCAATGACCTTGCATACATTGCCAGCATTGTTTCGATGGGGGCACTCGCTGACCGAGATAACCGTAAGCCTCCGGCGAAGTACATCTTGATGGGTTGAAGATGGCTCTGGTGCTTTGCGGCCTAACGCCTTCGCCGGGCTACGGCGAGCAAAGCATGAGCAACAATGTGAAGCGCGCGGAGCACCGCGCG
>Ga0209573_1005111_pt1 | contig 12154 bp, 14 predicted proteins | sample TNRBio252014_DNA_FD_185870 | JGI IMG/M metagenome (GOLD analysis project Ga0209573, IMG submission 185870) | Wastewater treatment Type I Accumulibacter community from EBPR Bioreactor in Madison, WI, USA - TNR Reactor_6/25/2014_ DNA (SPAdes)... | ecosystem: Engineered > Bioreactor > EBPR >...
CTCGGGAGCAGGCGGCTTCAACACCCTCGAAAGCGCCTACCGGGATCTGTTCATCCTCAACAAGAAGGCCACCAATCCGCTCACGCTGTTGCGCTTCATCGGTTCGTCGGCGGCGGCGCACGTCGGCATCGAATTCGGCATCAAGGGGCCGACCTTCGCCACCTGCTCGGCCTGCTCGACGGCGACGCACGCCATCGGCATCGGTCTCGATTACATCAGGCATGGCGTCGCCGACGTTGCCGTGACCGGGGCCAGCGAGGCGGTCCTCACCTACGGTTCGATGCGGGCTTGGCAGGGCATGCGGGTGCTGTCGCCCGACGGGCTGTTCCCGTTCTCGAAGAAACGCAACGGCACGGTACTCGGCGAAGGCGCTGGCGTGCTGATCCTCGAGGAACTCGAGCACGCCCGGAACCGTGGCGCCAAGATCCTCGCCGAAATCGTCGGCTACGGCATGTCGTCGGACTCCAAGGACATGGTCAACCCCGACGTGGAAGGTCCCCGAACCGCCATGCAGATGGCCATCGAACAGGCCGGCATCGACGCCTCTATGGTCGATTATCTCAATGCGCATGGCACGGCGACGACCCTCAACGACGCCAACGAGACGAACGCCATCAAGATGGTGTTCGGCGAGCACGCCAAGTCGCTGGCGATCTCGTCGACGAAGTCGATGACGGGGCACTTGCTCGGCGCGGGTGGTGCTATCGAAGCCATTGCCTGCATCAAGGCGATGCACGACAGCTTCCTGCCCCCGACGATCAACCTGGCCGAGGCCGATCCGAAGTGCGACCTTGACTACGTGCCCAACGTCGGCCGCGAGAAGAAGATCCGCTACGCGATGTCCAACTCGTTCGCGTTCGGCGGCCTCAACGCGGTGCTGCTGTTCGGCCCCCCGCCGGCCTGAGCCGCGGCTCTCTTGCTGGCCCTTCAGTTGCCCACTCGCAACCGGGCGTCTTTCTCGGCCCTTCAGTTGCCCAGTGAGCAACCGGGCCGGCAACCGGCGCGTTTCTTGTCGGCGCCTTCAGTTGCCCAGTGCCAACCGGCGCGCGATACGAGGGTGCCGATGGCCCCGACCAACATCCTTCGCGACGGCAGCCAGCGTCCAGCGACCCGCAAACGCGGGGCGAAGGGGGCCAAGCGTGAGATCCTGATCCGGGCGGGCACGGTCGCGATCCGGGCCCGCCTGCTCGACACCCCGACGGCTGACCGCCTCTGGTCGACATTGCCGATCTACTCGACCGCCGAGACCTGGGGTCGGCTCGTTCATTTCGAGACGCCGGCCGAAACCGGCCGCGAGCCCGGCGCGACCTGGACCGTCAGCGCCGGCGAGATCGCCTTCTGGGCCGAGGAGGATCGCGTGGTCGTCGGCTTCGGCGCCACACCTCTGTCACGGCCCGGCGAGATCCGCCTGCAGGCGCCCTGCAACGTCTGGGCTCTGGCGCTCGACGATGTCGCGGCGCTCGCCTCCGTGCGACCCGGCGAGCGTGTCGCCGTTCTCGAGGCGGACTCCTGACCGCGGGCTGGCTCAGTCGGCGACGACAGCCGTTCGCTGACCCATGGCGCCTGACGCGAGCAGCGCATCGATCAGCCGGTGGACGCGGAGGGCCTCGCGCGGCGTCACCCGCGGCGGGCGGCCTGCCGCAACGGCGTCGATGAAGTCCGCCCATACGGCCCGATGGTAGTCGTGCGGGAATGCCATGGGATCGGCGCCCGTCCCTCCAGCCGAGCCGTCGGCACCCATCTCCTCGCGCGTGCCGTCCACGCGCACGACCATCAGCGAGGTCCCGGCCAGACTTGCCGATCCCCTGGTGCCGGCGATGTCGATGCGCTCCGCCGCGCCCGGATACGCGGCCGTGGTCGCGTCGATGACGCCAAGCGCGCCGTTCGCGAACCGGACGCCTGCCACCACCATGTCCTCGGTCTCCATGCGATGCACGGCGGATGTCGTGGCGTAACCCGCGACCTCGGCAACCGGCCCGGCCAGCGACAGCATCAGGTCGAGTGTGTGGATGCCCTGTGTCAGCAGTACGCCGCCGCCATCGCGTGCCTTCGTGCCGCGACCGGGCTCGTCGTAATAGCTCTGCGGCCGCCAAAGTCGGATCGAGGTCGAACAGGAGACGATGTCGCCGAGCTCGCCCGCCGCGAGAATGGCGCGCAAGCGCTCGCCAGCCGGCCGGAAGCGATGTTGCAGCATCATCGCCGCGGTTACGCCGGCCGCCTCGATCGTGCGTACCAGCTCGAGCGCGCGTTCCGTCGAGATCTCCAACGGTTTCTCGAGCAGGATGTGCTTGCCTGCCGCCGCCGCGCGCCGCGCCAGATCGAGATGCGTATTCGGCGGCGTCAGGATGCCGACCGCGGCGATACTCCGGTCGGCGAAGATGCGATCGAGGTCATCGGCCGCGGGGAACGGAAAGGCCGCCGCAAAGGACTCCCTCCGCTTGACGCTCGGCGCGAACGCCGCCGCGATCTCCGCCTTGCCCTCGCGCTGGAGGTCGAGCAGTCCCTTGGCATGCGGCGTCACCGCCATACCCAAGCCGATCAATGCAATTCGCACTGTCATCGCCTGTCGACCTGCCCTCGCAGTCCGTTCCCTCTCAAGCCGTCAGCAGCAATGCGCGCACGTCACGCATCGTTGCCGCGGCCATGGCGCGCAGGCCATCATCGGTGGCGCTGGCGATCGGATGCTCGATGATCGTGAACCTGTAGCCGTCCATGCCGAGCACGCGGCTCATCAGCTCGGCGGCCGTCACAAACCGCGTCGTCATGACGCCGATGGCCGGGATGCCCACTCGTTCTGCCGTGATTGCGTCGTGCAAACTGCACGATGAACACGAGCCTCAATCGCCGATGCCGGTCACGACCGCATGCCAGTTGCGGATTTCGTCGGCGATATGAGCGTCGGCCGGCGCGCTGTAGTTCGATTTCGTCCGCAGCACGACATCGGCGACGCCGTGCTCGTCCTTCAGCATCTGGGCCAGATGGCCGAAGTACTCTTTCGTGCCCTCCTTGCCGTTGGAGATGAAGCCGACGGTCTTGCCTTTCAGAGTCACAAGGCGAGGCGCCAGGGTACCGAGCGCGGCGACGCGCTCGTTGGTTGGGTCGAGTACACGAAGGGTCATCGTCACCTCGTAAGTCGGACTTGCGCCCAGTTCAGGATTTCTTCGGCGGCTCGCAGTCGACGCAGGCGTCGATGGCGACCGTCACAGCCTTGGTCTTGTGGCCGAGCCAGGGCGGGATCACCGCGCCGAAGCCGCCGGCCGGACCGCCTGCGGCCACCACGAGCAGGTGTCCGGGTGAATCGAGGGCAGCATATTCGCTCTCGCCGCGATCGCGCACGACCGCGCCCTTGCCGACGTCGGCCCATTCCTTGCGCTTGATGCGGGCCCTCTCGAAGACGAAGTTCTGCACGTCTGCTTTCGACCAGCCGGCGTTCTGCAGATGCTCGCGCACCTGCTTCGGCACGACGATGGCGTAGTTGCCGGGATAGATCGAATAGTGCCGCTGGTTGGCGCGCATCTCGGCGGCAAACGTCTCGAGCAGTTCCTCGGGCTTCGTCGTCCACTCGTTCATGATCTGGCGCGGCGCTTGTGCCGCCATGACAGTCACCGCCGACAGGCCCCTTGGAATGCCGCGCGTCTCGGACAGCGGCAGCCACGCGCTGTCTTCCTCGTCCTCGGCGATGCAGAAGCTGTACTTGCCGGGATGGCCGAGCGTCGATCGGTCGATGGCGCCGGGGCGCACGTCGAGAATGTTGATGAGGCCGAGCCGTATCGCCCGCCCGATCGCCGCCGTGGCCCGATCGCTGTTGCCGAGTGCATTGAAGCCGCTGCTGGCGCCGATCTCGAGCCGGATCGGTCCATTGATGACGACCAGCACGGCGCAGCCGCCCGTGCTCGCGGTGGCACCGTGCAACAGGAACTCCTCGCGCAGCATGGCGCTCCATGCCGCGACGACCACGGGAAAATGCATCGGCAGGCAGCCCGCCATCACCGCGTTGACCGCGAGCTTCTCGGCCGTCAGCGGCATGGCGCGCACCGGCTCGATGCCGATCAGCTGATCCGCGGACATGCCGACCCACTCGAGCATGGCCTCGACGGCGCCTGCCGTTGGCGGCACGACCGGCAGCCCATCCGTCCAGCCATTGGCGTGATAGAGTTCCTGGGCCGCCGCGAAGTCGGCCACCTCGTAAGCCTTTGAAGTCAATGTCATCGTGGCCGTATGCCTTCGTTGTCGTCGTCGGTGCGGCTCACATGGACCAACGTTCCGCGGGTCCATGGAACCCGACGCTATCGAGTCACCGCATCGCCAGCATTGACGGATTTGAGCGACTTCGCAACCGCGATGACCTTGCCAATATCGGCACGGAAGTCAGCACCGCCCCGGATCGTCATGGCATTCAGCGACGACAGCGACCGGATGGAGGGCGGCAAGCTGTCCTCGCCCGGCATGGCAGCCCCGTCGATGAGCATGGGTATCACGGGCACGCCATGCCGCATGGCGATCTCGATCTCCATCACGACGTGGTCGGGCCCGGAGCCTCGGCCCAGCATGCGCTGCATCAATGTAGGTTGCCGGAGCCAGTTCGGGCCGATCAGGGCCAGGACAACGGCGCTCTGGCGCATGCGGGTGTCGATGTAGGCCTTGAAGTCGACGCCGGGCGGGATTGCCTCGACATCGAAGAACACCTCGTCGCGGCCGAACGCATCCTCGAGATGATCGAAGATGCGGCCTGCCAGGTGCGCGGTATCGCTGCGACGGTAGGAGACGAACACCTTGGTGCCGACGGCCGTTCCTATTGCCGTGCCATGGCCTGATAGCTGCGGCAGGAGCGCCGACCGCCATGCGGCGACCGTCTGCGGCCGGTCACTCGGATTGGGAGCCAGCGCCGCGTCAATGGCAGTGAGGAAGCTCGGTCGATAGTGACCGGCTGGGACTGTCGAAGCGAGTGATGCCTTCTGATTGGTGATCGCAGCGTTGAATGGGGAAGCCGGTGGTTTGCCGGTAATTGCGAAGTGCAGCGTGGCTGCGAGGCGATAAATGTCGGTCCACGGGCCGATCCACGCCTGATCTGTCTGCTCCATCTCGATGGGCGTGAACGGGTCGCGCATCAGGGGCGTCGAAATGTCAGCTCGGTTGAGTTGGGCCGAACTAAAGTCGACGAGCACGGGCGAATTGTTGGACGACCGCAGCAGAATGCTCTCGGGGCCGATCTGGCGGTGGATGAGCCCGCCCTCGTGGATCGTCGTCAATCCTACGAGCAAGGGGTTGAGCAGGGCATCGATCTCGGCTTGGGTCGGCGATCGGCCGAGACCGCGGAGCCAGCCTTGGAGCGTCGGTCCATCGATGGCCTCGTAGATGCCGTAGACAGTGCCGTTGGCTTCGAAGACCCGGTAAACGCGCCAGATGGCGTCGTGTTTGACGCGCGCGAGGGCCTGCGCCTCCTTTTGGTAGCGTTGCTTGGCCGAAGCGAACGCTTCCGGATCGGATGTCGGCTCGACCGTCACATCAGCCTGTCGCCAGGCAACGCGCGCTTCCAGGAACTCCTTGACGACGACGGGAATGTCGAGCGTTCGGTCATGGGCGGCGTACTTGTTGCCGAGGCCATCCTTATCAATGAGGCCGGTGATCTCGATGTCACCGCTCAGAATGTATCCGACAGGTAAATCCAACCACGGTCTCCTTCAGCCGGCCCGCGCGCCATCGGCCTTGAGCGCGACCGCAGTGCCGATCATGCTGTCGCGGGTGACGAGCTGCGCCAGTTTCTCCGCGCTCCAGCCTTTGGTGCCGGCAGGCCGCTCGGGCAGGACCAGGAAACGGCAATCGGCCGTCGAGTCGACGACGCGTATCTCCTTCCCCATGGGAACCGTCGTGCCGAACTCGGCAAGGACGGCGCGCGGCTCGCGGACGGCGCGGGAGCGGTACTCCTTCGACTTGTACCAGAGCGGTGGCAGTCCGAGGATCGGCCGCGGATAACAGGAGCAGAGCGTGCACACGATCATGTGGTGCACCTCCGGCGTGTTCTCGAGCACGACCAGCTTCAGGCCGGGAACCTCGAAGCCCATCTCGCCCACGGCCTTGTTGCCGTCGGCGAGCAGGCGCTTCTTGAAGGCCGGCTCCGTCCAGGCACGCGCGACAATGCGGGCGCCGTTCTCCGGACACTTCCCGTCCCACTCCTCCAGCATGTCCTGGATCTCGCGCGCGGTCACGATGCCCTTTTCGATCAGCAACTCGCGCAGTGCGATCTCGAGGAACTCCCACTCCTCGCTCGGTTCCTTGATGTCCGGCTGGAAGCTGCGCTCGTCGTGAGCATGAGGGTGGTCGTGATCGTGGTCGTGATCATGATCATCGTCGTGATGCTGCTGCCCGTGCTCGGGCCTGCTGCCGTGCATGCTCATTGCGCTGCTCCCGTGTCGGGCTCGAGCCAGTGCTCGTAGATTTCGGCGGTGATGGTGTCGTTCGGGCCGTAATTGCCCTTGCCAGCCCAAATCTCGTCCATGCGGAACTGCACCCAGTAGTTGGTGGTGAGCGGCCAGCCGGGTTTGCCGTAGGCGAGCTTCTCAGGGTTTGGCCACGCCCCGAAATCCCGCAGGATGCGACCGCGCTTGCCGCGCAGATAGGTCGGTGCGCGAACGTGTCCCTTGGCATGCGCGTCTCGCACGACGACGGCATCGCCGATCTTGAAGCGCTGGTTCATCGTGTCTTGCCCTTGGTCGCCGATTTCGACTTCGGCTTGGCCGGTTTCACTGCGCCTTTGCCGAAGCGCGCCTTGACCTCGTCGAGTTTGGCTCCGACCTCCGCCTCCGTCAGCACCTCCTTCTCGATCAGCAGGCCGCGCATGGCGTAGGCCCACTTCTCGTAATAACCGGAGGTGCGATAGGTGTCGGGCGACAGGCTCTCGATGGTGCGGCGGTTCTCGTCCGTCGTCCAGAAGCCGCGCGGCTTCCGGCGCAAGAGCTGCATCATGGCATCGATGCGGCGCTCGGTCAGCGTCGGCGTATGCTCGTGGCGATCGACTGGACCTGCCGGATCGCCACCCATGTCATGGACGGATTTCTTGGCCATTGGCTGTCTCCCCTGGGACTTGGCGATTGTGCGCGACAGCGAGGCTCGCAGCAATGGCATTGCAGTGCACTCTGCACTGCCTTGACGGCACGTGAGCTCCCGATCATCCTGAGTGTGGACCGCCGAGGCCGGTATTTCATTCGCAAGAGTTGTTCGCTCGCTCCGCGTAATTCGACTGGCTACGGACGAAATTTCGTCCGAGGATTGCCGGGTATTCACCGCTATCGCGGAATTGGCAACTGCCGGGAAAACAACATGAAGCAAGGGTCGACCATCATCATCGCGGCGACCGCGTGGCTCGCCTCTGTATCGTATGCCGGCGCGCAATCCGTTGAGGACGCCTTTGGCACCTGGCGGCACCCGGAAAACGGCAGCCATGTCGAGATGTACAAGTGCGGTGAAGGGCTGTGCGCCAAGATCACCAAGGTCACGGACGGGCAGAAGGTCGACGACAAGAACCCGGACACGGCCAAGCGTGGCCGCCCGATCATCGGGCTCGTCATCATGCAAGGCGCCAAGAAGTCGGGACCGAAAAGCTGGTCGGGCTCTCTCTACAATCGCGCCGATGGCGGCACCTACGCTGGCACGATCACCGTGAAGAGCCGGGATCAGATCGATCTGTCGGGCTGTACGGCCGTCGTGTTGTGCAAGACGGTGACGTGGTCGCGCGTCAAATAGACGAGCGTGTGCGAGGCCCTCTGCTCGCACACGCTCGAATGCCGGAGCCGCATGGCCTCGGTAGAAGCCTGCGGCTGGAGGCGCTACCCCTAACGCCTCCAGACTACTCGCGGCGGGTCCATCTGCCGGCGACTTCGTGTCCGGATTGGGGCAAATCGTGGCGGGCGTCGGCGAACCGATTTGAACGTGTCTCGATAGCACCAACCCGCACCGCGCCGCGCTGCTTCGCGGCGCTCTTTCGGCACGCGAGACGGCTGGCCGGCAACGACCCGAACCGTTAGGTTCGCTGAGGCGAATCGGTGAGGGTTCTCAACGCACATGACCGCTCTCAGGGAAGCGATCCAGGCCAACGCCCCGCTCTGGCTGGCCATTGGCGGATTCGCGATTGGCGCGCTCTTCGGCGGGCTCGTCTACCGGACCAACTTCTGCGCCATGGGGGCCATTTCCGACATCGTCAATCTCGACGACTGGCGGCGGATGCGGGCCTGGCTGCTGGCGGCGGCCACGGCCCTTCTCGGAGCGCAGGTGCTCGACTGGACCGGCATCGTCGAACTCAAGCGCTCGATGTACCTGGCGCCGAGCTTCAACTGGCTCGGCAACGCCTTGGGCGGTCTCATGTTCGGCGTGGGCATGGTGTTCGCGGGCGGTTGTGCGTCGCGCAATCTGGCGCGTGCCGGCGGTGGCGACTTGCGCTCCCTGGTGACGCTCCTCGTGCTCGGCGTCTTCGCCTACGTCGCCGTGGGAGGCCTGCTCGGCCCGCTCCGCAGCCTGCTGGATCAGTCGACGTCGGTGGCGCTGCCGGCCAAATCGCAATCGCTCGGTGACATCGCAGCTTATGCGCTCGGGCTCAGCGCACAAACGGGCAGCAAGGCCGTCACGGCCGTCGTCGTTCTCGCTGTCGCAGCCTACTGCTTCGGCAACGCGGAGTTTCGCAGCTCGCCGCCTCACATCGCGGCCGGGCTCGGGATCGGCATCTGCACCATGCTCGGCTGGGCGCTGACCGGTCTCGCCTTCGACGACCTCGCTGACCGTCCGGTGTCGCCGATCTCGCTCACGTATGTGCGGCCGACGGGCGATGCCATCGAATGGATGCAGCGTTTCACCGCCGCGCGCATGCCGAGCTTCGGTGTCGCCAGCGTTTTCGGCGCCATCTTCGGATCGTTCATTGCCGCCAAGTCGATGGGCCGCTTCCGCCTTACAACTTTCGCTGACGCCGGAGATACATCGCGCTGCCTGCTCGGCGCGGCGCTGATGGGAGCAGGTGGCGTGATGGCTCTCGGGTGCACCGTCGGCCAAGCGATCACGGGTGTATCGACACTTGCACTCGGATCGTTTGTGACTTTCGTGGCCCTCGTCATCGGCGGGCTGATTGGTGTAAAACTATTGGAGCGTTGGCTTCTGGCAGAGGGCTGAGCCAACGCGCCATTGCACCCTCGTGTCTCGAACAGCGTGATGCGCCCATGAAGCCAGTTGTCGTGTCCGATATTCTTGCCGTCGGCGAGGTGCCGACACCAGAGCAAATGGAAATCCTGGCCAAGGCCGGATTCAAATCCGTTATCAACAGCCAGCCGGATGGCGAGGTCGATCGCCTGCCGGGCAGCGCCGTACTCGGCGACGAGGCCCGCAAGTGCGGCCTGGGTTATGCGCATGCGCCGCTCGCCAGTCGCACACCCAACGCGACTGAGCTTGCAGCCTTCGCGGAAGCGCTCGCCAAACTCCCGGCTCCGATCTACGGGTTCTGCTACTCCGGTGCGCGGTCGGCGGCGGGGTGTGCGCTCCTGCTGACCGAGACCCTGGAGCCGGATGCGATCATCGCGCAGTTCGCCGCTGCGGATTTCGATATCGCGTCGCTCAAGCCGTGGCTCGTGGACGAGCGTAAGCGGCGGACACCGGCCGGCAAGCGGGCCGGCGGCAATGGCCAGCGCCCAGCTGTCGAGACACCCCCTCCTGCCGCGATCACGGCGCCGAAGGCTCTCGAGGGCATCGTGGTGCACGCCAGGGCGATGGGCAACGGCGGCTTCGCCATGTAACGGCGGCGCTAATGTCCCGACCGCGAAGTTCGTTTCATTCTGCGGCGACCTCCGCACGAACTTCGCGGTCGAAAGGACACTAGCGAGTTCATAAGCTTAGTGTGGCGCCATGTTTCGCAGTCCGCTCAAAGAGCCAGCCGAAACAATGAAGCGGACTTCGAAACCGCCACACTAGCGCCAGGTCTGGTCTCGATCAACCCGAGACAGGTCGGTCATAAAGCGCGCGCGCCGGCACTTCCGGAAGCCCGAGCAACGCCTTGGCCCGGTCGAGGGTCGACTGGGGGATGCGGTCTGCGACGGCCACGAGCACGTTGCGGGTGGCATCCTTGTTCACCAGGATCAGCTCATGCCGGGTGCCGGACAGGCTGGTGCGCACGTGATGCGCGATGCCGGCGTAGTCCGTCAGCGAGGCCTGCCACGTCGTGGTGCCAAAGGGGGTCTTGTCGGTCACGTCGACCGTCCAGCTGTCGATGCGAACGGTGCGCCGGGAGCCGAGGCGCATGACGATCTCGCGCAGCGGCAACAGGAACATTCCGCACCATATGGCGACGCCGATGGCCACTTGCACGGCCGAGATCGGGCGGGCCGCAACCGTGTTGAGCGCCGCCGGTTCGCTCTGGGCGTGTGCGATCACGAGCGACAGTGGCACCAACAAGATCGCCATGGCTGGAACCAGGAGCAGGAGCCGGGTCACCGCCGAGCCGCGTGACGAGGTGCCGATGAAGGCGATCGGTAGACTGTCGAAATTCGTTGCGGGTGCAATTTTGTCGAATTGAATCCGTGACATGTGGCGGCCCATCCCCTGTTCGACACATGCAGGACGGTACGGAATCGTGGTTGCCAATGCGTTAAATCCGTGCGCTGCGCATATCGTCCGCCACGGCTTTCGTGTGCGCTGTGCAGTTCCGGACACAGTCATTTCTCGCCTGACATTTCCAACGCCGATCTTGACATATAAAGATATCTTTATATTTATGGGTCGCTCAAGGAGGCACTCCGTCGTGCTCGACCAGCGTTCCGTCGTCGCCATGCTCAAGGCCGTAGCCGAACCGACCCGGCTGCGCCTGCTGGTGCTGCTTGCCGAGGGCGAGTTGAACGTCAAGGACGTGACGCGCATCCTCGGACAAAGCCAGCCGCGCATCAGCCGGCACTTGAAGCTGATGTCGGAGGCTGGCCTGATCGAGCGCATCGCCGACGGGAGCTGGGCCTATTTCCAGGTCGTGGATCACGGTTCCCAGGGTGTCCTGGTGCGCGGATTGCTCGAGTCCATCGATCGGTCGGATGCCGTGTTCGAGCGCGACCTCAAGCGGGCGCAGACCGTCAAGCGCGAGCGGGAGGCGGCGGCTCAGAACTATTTTCGCGCGCATGCCGCGGAGTGGGATCGCATACGCGCGCTGCACGTGGCGGAAGGCGAGGTGGAGAGTGCGCTCAAGGAGGCGCTCGGGCCTGGACCCTTCCGCTTGCTGGTCGATCTCGGAACAGGGACCGGGCGCATGCTCGAGCTCCTGGCTGACCGCTACGAGCGCGGCATCGGCTTCGACATCAATCACTCGATGCTCGATTACGCCCGCAGCAAGCTCGAGCGGGCGGGGCTGACGGACGCGAGTCTCAGGCACGGCGATCTCTACGACGTCGGTTTGGCCGATCGGTCCGCCGATGCCGTCGTCATGCACCAGGTGCTGCACTTTCTCGCCGAGCCGCAACCGGCGATCCGGGAGGCGGCACGCATCCTGGCACCGGGCGGTCGTCTCGTGATCGTCGATTTCGCACCGCACGGCATGGAGTTCCTGCGCGAGGATTTCGCGCACGAGCGGCTCGGCTTCTCGTCGGAGCAGGTCCGCGAGTGGCTGGCCGAGGTCGGGCTCGACCAAGTGACGGCGCGCGAGCTCAAGCCGTCCGGCGTGGATGGCGACGGCAAGCTGACGGTCATGGTCTGGACGGCCCGGCTCGCGGCCAATCCAGCAACGGCACACGACAAGGCCGGGCAACGGCGCAAGGTGGAGGTCTGAAGATGGTCGATCAGAACCAGCGCGGCAGCCGTCTCGTCGGCGCCGGCGACATCGAGGTGTCGTTCGAATTCTTCCCGCCGAAGACGGAGAAGATGGAAGAGGCACTATGGGCCGCCATCCGCCGGCTCGAACCATTGTCGCCGTCGTTCGTGTCGGTGACCTATGGCGCGGGCGGCTCGACGCGGGAGCGGACACACAACACCGTCGCGCGCCTCGTCAAGGAAACGGCCTTGAAGCCGGCCGCGCATCTGACGTGCGTCAACGCCACGCGCGCCGAGGTCGATGACGTCGTGCGCGGCTATCAGGAGGCCGGCGTCCGCCACATCGTCGCGCTTCGCGGCGATCCGCCGACCGGCGTCGGCACGCGCTATGAGC
>Ga0209573_1005112_pt1 | contig 12154 bp, 10 predicted proteins | sample TNRBio252014_DNA_FD_185870 | JGI IMG/M metagenome (GOLD analysis project Ga0209573, IMG submission 185870) | Wastewater treatment Type I Accumulibacter community from EBPR Bioreactor in Madison, WI, USA - TNR Reactor_6/25/2014_ DNA (SPAdes)... | ecosystem: Engineered > Bioreactor > EBPR >...
TGGTTTCGATCAACACGCCGCAGGTGCGGGAATTGCCGACATCGATGATGAAATCCACTTCAATCGGTGCATATTTGCCGGGGTCGATTAAGCGCAGCGTCGGCACCATCCGGGATTTGGCTAAAACGCGCAGCAAGGTCAGATAACGCGCCAAATGCTCGCAGGCGTATTCAAAATCTTCATCCTGCAAGGGCCGCCCGCGTTTTTGCGCCGACTTGTAGCGATAAAACAGTTGATAAAGCCATTCATCGAACCAGTCCTGACCGAGCAGCCAGGCGTTGTCCCGTTCATCATCGGCCAGCATGAATTCTTCGCCGGCCTGAATGTCTTCGGGGGCCAGCGCGAAATAGATTTCGCCGGGCGGGCGCGGTTCGCTAACGGTGTCCAGGGCAATCGTCAGCCGATGGGTATGCCCGTCATGATCCGGTTCCGGCAGCGCGGTCAACCGACCACGCGCCCAGTTGGCCGGTCCAGCATGGAACGCCGGCTGGCCGTTCGGTTTAACGCCGCTGCGTCGCAACAGCGGCAGGGGAATCCACTGATCGAGATAAACTTCAACCCCTTTTTCCGCCTTGATGGCGTACAGCGGCTCTGCATTTTGACCGTTCTGCCGGCTGATGTAATCCTGCGTCGCCTCATGCAATTCCAGGCAATGTAGGTCATAGACCTCCTCCGCGCCAGGCCGGGCAGCTTCATTAAAGGCGCAGGAGAATTTGGCGAACGCCGTCAGATTCAGTCCGAGATCGAGAAACTGAATGCAACCGCCGGGAATAATGCTGATAACGGATTGATATTTCGGAACGGTGCGCAGCATGGCGGGATTCCATCGCGTGGGAATTATTTGCGGAGCAGCGTCACGCTAAAACGGGTTTTATCGTTGTAATTCACGCCCTGGCAGACCGCCTGACCGTTCGCCTGAGACTGGCAGTCCACTTGCCAGCCGCTGAAGCGACTTTCGTTATTACAGTGCAGCGATGAGTCCAGCGTTTTGATGACCAGTTTTTTTTGCCCTTGCATGACTGCGCTGATTTTACCCTTGCAGGTAAAGCGGTTGGATTTGACGGTAACTTCGCCTGCACCGCGATCATTGAAGCAATATTCATGCTGGATGGGTTTTTTATCCCGCGTATCGAAAAGATCGGTCACTGAACGCCAGCAGCCGGTCAAAAATTTCAGGTTTTCCGGCTCACGAGGAATCACCAGCGGGGCGTCCGGCGCGGGCGGCGCTTCCATAAGGGGCTTTTCGATCAACGGCGGTGGTTGCGGAATGGGTGCCGGCTGCGAAGCGGCGACCGCCGGGCACTGCGCCTGTCGTCCCAGCCATTGCTCCTGAAGCAGCGCCAGCTCCCGGCGCAGGGCGGCTTCACGCTCCAGTGCTGCTGTCCAGGGGGATTCAGCGCTCACCGGCGCAACCCGCGTGTAGAGCAGCACCCGGAAACCGCTGGCCAGCAGCGCGGCCAACAGCAAGGCCAGCAATAGGGATAGCCCCGGTAGCCAGTACACGCCGCGAGGTTTTCCTGAACGCCGGGCAGAGTCAGGTTCGGGGGATGCTGCGTAGCGATAGTGATTGCTCATGGTGCAGGGAGGATGCAAACGGGGATGCTAACAATTCAGTGTAGCCGAGCAGGCTGGGAAAAATAAGATGAATTACGCCTGTTCAAAAGGGAACGCCAGCACCTCAGCCAGCGCCTTTTTTCCCGCCGCCAGCATGATTAGTCGGTCAATGCCCAGCGCCACTCCGGCGCAATCCGGCAACCCGGCTTCCAGCGCCGCCAGCAGGTTTTCATCGACCGGCATGACCGGCAGTCCGTGCGCCTGCCGCGCCGCATTCTCCGCCGCAAAACGCCGGCGCTGTTCCACGGCGTCGCCCAGTTCGTGAAAACCGTTCGCCAGTTCAATGCCGTGCAAATACAGCTCGAAACGCTCGCCGAGCGGCGGATCGCCTGGACGCAAGCGAGCCAGCGCCGCCTGCGAAGCGGGATAGTCGTAGAGGAAGCACAGCCGTCCCTGACCGAGGTGTGGCTCTATGCGCTGGGTCAACAATAAGTCCAGCCAGGGGTCGACGTCATCCATCGGCATTCCTGACGGGATCGGTACGCCCTGACGTTCAGCGCACGCTGTCAACTCCGCCACGGTCGTCCGGTGCGGATTCAGACCCAAATGCCGCTCAAACGCTTCGCGATAACTCAGCCATTCCGGCTCGACCAGCGCCAGACGGTCATCTAGCAACCCAGTCGCCAGTTCCACGACTTCAGTCATCAGTTCATGATGATCAAAGCCGATCCGATACCATTCCAGCAGGGTAAATTCGGGATTATGCTGGCGGCCGGCTTCACCGTCGCGAAAGACGCGGGCGATTTGATAGATGCAGCCACTGCCCGCCGCCAGCAGCCGCTTCATGGGAAATTCTGGCGAGGTGTGCAGGTACAGCGTCTGGCCGTAGCGCGATCCCGGCCCTGAATACCGGGTGGCGAAGCTGGCTAAATGCGGATCGGTAATTGCCGCCGCTGACAGCAGCGGCGTTTCCACTTCCATCACGTTCCGCGCCGCGAAAAAGGCCCGGATGCGCGCCAGCAATTCAGCCCGCAACCGCAACGTAGCCAGATTAGCGCCGGGTCGCCAGCCATGGAGACTATAACTTTCCGCAGACAAAACAGTTAGAAGCTGTCTAAGAACCCCTCTCCCGGTGGGAGAAGGGCAGGGGTGAGGGTCGTTTTTCAATCAGTGAGCCGAATCGATGTTGCACAACAAACACCGCTTTGCAGGGTTTTCATACCGCTTGTGGCCCGCTAAGCCGTTGAAAAAGCTCCCTCACCCCAACCCCTCTCCCGAGGGGAGAGGGGAGTTTTTAGACAGTCTCTGACAGTCATCAAACGGTCGGCCATCCGTATCGAGGGCATAATGACGGTTTCCTACTCTTTGACCCGGGAAACATATTCACCGGTGCGGGTGTCCACCTTGATGACCTCACCGCTTTGGACGAATAACGGTACCCGCACCACCGCGCCGGTTTCCAGCGTTGCGGGTTTACCGCCGCCGCCCGAGGTATCGCCGCGCAACCCGGGGTCGGTTTCCACAATCGTCATAATGACAAAATTGGGTGGAGCCACACTCAGAGGGACGCCATTCCACAAGGTCACCTGACAAATAGCTTCTTCTTTCAGCCACTTGGCAGAATCACCCATGGCTGCGGCGTCAGCAGTCAGTTGCTCATAGCTCTGTTGATCCATGAAATGCCAATACTCACCGTCATTGTAAAGATACTGCAACTCCACATCTATGACGTCTGCGCCTTCTGCGGTATCGCCCGATTTGAAAGTACGTTCGATGGTGCGCCCGGTTTTCAGGTTGCGCACCTTGACCCGGTTAAACGCCTGGCCTTTGCCGGGCTTGACGAACTCGTTCTCAACAATGGCGTAGGGATCGCCATCCAGCATGATCTTCAGCCCGCTCTTAAATTCATTGGTACTATACGTTGCCATGCGAAACCTGCCTTGATGTGGAATAACTTAAAATGATGGAGTGATAAAATCAGATATGATAACTGCAAAGGGGATTTCCCGTCAGGCTTCGCGTTGGCAGGAGCAATTTGCTGGCGCGATCCGTGATCCGGCCGAATTGTTGCGGGAATTGAATCTCGATTTGGCGTTATTACCGATGGCGCATGCCGCCGCGACCCAGTTCCCGTTGCGTGCGCCACGCAGTTTCATCGCACGGATGCGCCCAGGCGATCTGGACGATCCCCTGTTGCGGCAGGTGCTGCCGCTGGCGGAGGAACTGGAACCTGCGTCGGGATTTGTCGCCGATCCGCTGCACGAGCAGGCCACGCAAGCCGTACCCGGCGTGTTGCACAAATACCCGGGCCGCGCTTTGCTGATCGTCACCGAGGCTTGTGCGGTACATTGCCGTTACTGCTTCCGCCGGGAATTTCCTTATGCCGAGAATCACGCAGGTCTGGACGAATGGCGGCCTGCGCTCGCTTACCTGACGGGCGACGCCAGCCTCCGGGAAGTCATTCTGAGCGGTGGTGATCCACTGGCTTTGTCCAACCGGCGACTGGGTGAGTTATTGACGGCGCTGGATCGCATTCCGCATTTGGAGCGCTTGCGCATCCACAGCCGGATCCCCGTTGTCCTGCCTGAACGGATCGATGACGGGTTGCTGGAAATGCTGGCCCGGACCCGATTACGGCGGGTCGTGGTGATCCACGCCAATCACCCGCGCGAGATTGATGGCGCCGTGAGTACGGCGCTGAAGCGACTGACCGGCATTGGCGCCACCCTGCTCAATCAGACCGTGCTGCTGCGCGGGGTCAACGACACTTCCGAAACTTTGGCGGAATTGAGTGAGGCGCTATTCGCCGCTGGAGTGTTGCCCTACTATTTACACTTGCTGGACCCGGTGTGCGGTACAGCGCATTTTGCAGTGAAGGAAAGCGCCGCATTAGCTATTATGAAGGTATTGCGTCAGCGACTGCCGGGCTACCTGGCGCCCCGGCTGGTGCGAGAACAACCAGGGCAACTGGCCAAAACCCTGGTAGAGCAATGCTCATGACGCCTTACTACCCGTTCAAGTCCTGGCCCCTAGCAGAGGTTGGAACCGCGTGTCTGATCCTTCTCTCATTAATTTGCTGATCCTGGATCGCTCCCAGCCCGATATTGATCACATCGTGAAAACCCTGCGCGGCGATGGCTATCAACTCGAGTTGATCCAAACCGACCGGGTTGAAGAAGCCCGGGGCGCTATTGATTATCAGCCGCTGGATTTAATTCTGCTTCGTGTGACTGACGGATTGCCCACTGTCGCCGAGGTCCGGCTGATGGTCGCCGAAGCTCAGCAGGATATTTCGATTATCGTCGTGGTCGATGACGATCATCGCCAGGTATGTCGCCCATCCCGGTTGCTGGAGGAAGGCGCCGACAACTTTTTTTATCTGGACGATGCTGACCATCTGGTGACGACTCTCCGCAAGGAATTGCGCCATTTGCGGGATCGCAAGCGCCAGCAATCGTTTGAAGTGCGCTTCAAGGAAAGTGAAATCCGCAGTCAGGCGTTGCTGGAGAATATCCAGGAGCCGATCGCCTATATTCATGAAGGTGTTCATGCTTATGCCAATTCAGCCTACTTGCGCCTGTTCAACTACCAAAGCAAGGAAGATCTGGCGAATATTCAGTTAGTCCACATGGTCCCGCCAGGATACCGGGACGCACTGAAAAGCGTATTGCGCCGCAGTATTCGTTCCGGCAAGGCTATCGAACCGGTAGAACTGGTCGGACTGCGCAGCAATGGCCAGACCTTTCCGATCCTGCTGGAATGCGCCCCGACGCGGATGAATGATGAACCCTGCACCCAGATCATCGTCCGCGACGCCACGCTGGAGAAGAGTTCCTATAACCAGCAGTTGGAGGAAATGCTCAAACTCGACGAGGTGACGGGTCTATACAGCCGGCGATTTTTCCTCGAAGCCCTGGAGATCGACCGTGATGGGATTGTGCTGTACATTCTGTTCACGGATTATTCCGCCATTCGTTATACCATGGGCTTTGAAGCTCTTGAGGGGTTTATCCGCGAAGCCGCCCTCCTCCTCAAGCAGATGTTGGCGTCGGATGACCTGGCGTCTCACTTTGCCAGCGAGGTCTTCGTCGTCTACCTGCCGGCCCGTTCCTCGACGGATTTTCTGGCGCTGGCCGATCACATCCGTAAAACCGTCGCTGAATACAATTTCAAGATCGATGGCAAGCTGTTCACCACCACCTGCTGCATCGGCGTCTACGATGCACGCGGCAGCCATGAAAGTGCTTTACAAATCTTATCGCGCGCTGACCGCGCCTGTGAGTCGGCTCGTCAGCGGGGTGGCAACCAGGTTGAAATATATATGCCGCCCAAGGAACAAAGCCAGCGGAGCGGGGCTGCGGGCGTGGAAGTCAGTGAAGAGGATAAAGCAATCATCCGCCTGATTCGCGAGTCGCTGACCAATGGCCGCTTTGCGCTGAACTATCAACCGATCGTCAGCTTTGAAAACACCGAGGAAGCACGCTACAAGGTTTACCTGCGAATTGTCGACGAATCCCGCGACCGCCAGTCGATTGACAAGCTGGGCAGCGTAGCAGTGCGCTATGGCATGATGGGTACTCTGGATAAATGGACGATCATTCGCAGCATGGCGGCGCTGATTGAAATCCACAAGCGGGGGGACAAACCGCCCACCCTGTTTATGCGGTTGTCCCGCAATTCGCTTGCGGACAAGGATTTTATAGACTGGCTTACCAAGCGCTTCAAGGAAAGCCGACTGGCCTGTTCGCTGCTAGTCTTCGAGATCAAGGAAGACGATGCCGATGAGTGTTTCGAGGAAAGCCGGTTGTTGCAGGTTCATCTGCGGGAATTGGGCTGTGGCGTAGCTTTGTCCCATTTTGGCGGCAAACCCCATTCCGAGCGGTTGCTCCGGGAACTGGTGCCGGATTACATTAAACTGGATGGCAGTCTGATCGAACGACTGGCCAAGGCCAAGGACAACAACAACCGGCAGGCGATGGCGGCGCTGGCTCAGCAGGCGCACGATCTGAAAACCCGGGTGGTGGCTGCCGGGGTGACGACCGCGCCGCAAATGGCTAGCATCTGGCAGTTCGGCGTCACCCTGGTGCAAGGCAGCATGGTAGCGGATGCTGGCGAACAGTTGGATTTCGATTTCCGTCAGTACGCCGGGTGAAGGGAAGGCCGACTCCCAGTCGGCCTGAACGCTTATCCCTGCTGACGCAGCGCGGCGATGCGCTCTTCCAGGGGCGGATGGGTCATCAGCAGCTTGCGCAGACCATTGCCCAGGCCGCCATTGATGCCGAACGCCGCCATTGACGAGGGCAGTTGTGACGGTTCATGCAACTGCCGTAACCGCTCCAGTGCGGCAATCATCTTGCCGCGTCCCGCCAACCGGGCGCCGCCGGCGTCGGCGTGAAACTCCCGATGGCGACTGAACGCCATGACGATCAGCGACGCCAGAAAACCGAAGACGATTTGCAGGACCATGCTGGTCAGGAAGTAGCCGATACCGGGGCCCCGCGACGTTTGGCCCCGCGACAGGGCTTGATCGACCAGATAGCCGATCACCCGCGACAGGGCGATGACGAAGGTGTTGAGCACGCCCTGAAGCAACGTCAGCGTCACCATGTCGCCGTTGGCGACGTGGCTGACTTCATGGCCGAGTACCGCTTCCACTTCCTCCGCGCTCATCTGCTCCATCAGGCCGGTGCTGACCGCAACTAGCGCACTATTACGGTTGGCTCCGGTAGCAAAGGCGTTCGGTTCCGGCGAGTGATAAATAGCGACTTCCGGCATACCGATCCCTGCGCCCTGGGCTTGGCGGCGCACGGTTGCCACCAGCCATTGTTCGGTCTGGGTGCGCGGCTGTTCGATCACCTGGGCGCCCACCGACCGCTTCGCCATCCACTTCGACATCAGCAGCGAGATGAGGGAGCCGCCCATGCCAAAAATGGCGGAAAAGATCAGCAAGCCAGTAATGTTGAGTCCTGTTCCGGCCAACAGCCGATCGACGCCCAGCGCCTGGGCGATGACGCCGAGCAGCACGAGGACCGCGAGATTGGTCGCAGCAAACAGCAGAATACGTTTCATGGTTGCGCTCCGTTGAGAAGATACCGGCGACTCTATAGACGTGTTGCGGAAAATTTCAAGCGGCCTTACTCAGACTGCAGGCCGGCGGGTGATGAACATGGCGTCGCCGTAACTGAAAAACCGGTAGCGCTGCTCCACGGCATGGTGATAGGCGTGCAGAATTTCCTCATGACCGGCGAAGGCGGCGGTCAGCATTAGCAGTGTGGATTCCGGCAGGTGAAAGTTCGTGATCAGCGCATCCACACAGCGGAAACGGTAGCCGGGATAGATAAAAATCCGTGTTTCGCCCGTCCAGGGTTGCGGAGTCCCTTCATCGTCGGTCGTGGTTTCCAGCGCCCGCGTCACGGTGGTGCCGACCGCGATGATACGCCCGCCGCTCGCCTGCGTGGCTCGAATCTGCTCGCAGGCCGCTGCGCTGACTTCGATCCGTTCAGCGTGCATCACATGGTCTTCAATGCGCTCTACCCGCAATGGCTGAAAGGTGCCGGCCCCGACATGCAGGGTGATGAATGTTCGCGCCACGCCCAGCATCGCCAACTGCTCCAGCAGCGCCGGGTCGAAATGCAGACCGGCAGTCGGTGCGGCCACTGCGCCCGGCTGGCGGGCGTAAACCGTCTGGTAACGCTCACGGTCTTCCTCGTGGGGTTCGCGGGTAATGTAGGGCGGCAATGGCATTCGGCCATGTCGCTCCAGCAACGGCAGCCACGCGGCATCGCCCTCAATGCGGATTTCAAATAGACCTGCGTGGCGTTCAAGGACTGTGGCGACAAATCCGGCGTCGAACTGTAACCGTCCGCCTGGTTTGGGCGCTTTGCTGGCGCGAATTTGCACCAGCGCCCGTTGCTCGTCCAGCAGGCGCTCCATCAGCAATTCGAACCGCCCGCCGCTGGGTTTGCGCCCGAACAGCCGCGCCGGAATCACCCGGGTATCGTTAAACACCAGCAGATCGCCGGGCCGCAGCAGTTCCGGCAATTCGCGGAACTGGCGGTCGCCCAGCGTACCGGTGGCGCCGTCCAGGGTCAGCAACCGGCTGTCGCTGCGCCGGGCCAGCGGTTGTTGGGCGATCAATTCCGGGGGCAAATCGAAATGGAAATCCTGGCGGTGTGGCGTCTTCGCCGCGCGGGGTCGGGCGTGTTGTTTGCTGGCTGGTGGGTTATTGTGGAACCCTGACCCTTGTCTAAACTCTGATCTAAACTTTGACTCTGTCATTCCGTTGCCATCATGTGGATATTGAAATGCATAAAACCTTGCTGATTGCCGCCGCCTTCTATGCGACGGGCGTACTGGCTGCCGACGACGCGAAGCCTGAAGCGGCTCCGACACCCGCTATCACGGTGAAGCAGCCGGATCTGGCCAAGCTTCAGGCGGCGCTGAACGGTGAAAAACCCGACAGCGTCGCACCGTCAGCAGTTCCAGGACTGTTCGAGGTCGTCCTCGGCGGTCAGGTGCTTTATGTGAGCGAGGATGGGCGCTTCGTGGTGCAGGGCGATATCCTCGATCTGGAGGTCCGCGCCAATCTGACCGAAAACCGGCGTGGTGAGTTGCGCGGTCAGGTGATTAATGCGGTGAACGAGAAAGATATGGTGGTTTTTGCGCCTGAAGGACAACCGGCCAAATACACCGTGACAGTCTTCACCGATATCGATTGTGGTTACTGCCGCAAGATGCACAGCCAGATGGCCGCCTATAACAAGGAGGGCATCAAGATACGCTACCTGCTGTTTCCGCGCGAGGGCCTCGATTCCGAGTCGTTCAACAAAGCCGTTTCGGTTTGGTGCGCCGATAACCGGCAGGAGGCGATGACCAAGGCCAAGCGCGGCGAGGCCGTCGAAAACAAACGTTGCGATAACCCGGTGCAGGCGCAATACGAACTGGGGCAAAAAATCGGCGTGCGCGGCACGCCCAGTATGATTCTGGAGAATGGCGAGATGCTGCCCGGTTATGTGCCGCCGACGCAGTTAGCGGAACTGTTGGCCAGCGGCAAGGATAAGGCGCCCAAGGTTGTTCAGCCCTGAGAGACTGTCTAAAAACTCCCCTCTCCCACACAGGGAGAGGGGTTGGGGGTGAGGGAGCTTTTTCAACGGCTTAGCGAGCCGCCAGCGGTATGAAAACCCTGCAAAGCGGTGTTTTTGTGCAACATCGATTCGGATCACTGATTGAAAAACGACACTCACCCCTGCCCCTCTCCCACCGGGATAGGGGTTCTTAGACAGCTTCTGAAAGGGAACTATCTGCGAGGCTGTCTAAACCCCCCTCTTCCACCGGGAGAGGGGTAGACGACCACGCGGACGCCGCCAAGCTTGCGCAGCCGCTAACTGCGGGTTAATTCCACGCCGGTATGGCACTGATGGCCGGCGCACTGACGATACATCCCTTGCCCGTACTGAACATCGCTGCGTTCCCAATATTGAAAATCAATGAATCCCCTGACGTTGACCCCGCCCAGGATATTGGAGAAGCGGATTAAAACCGCTTCATGGGTGCCGGTGTTGCAATGATCCAGGATCACCACGGATTGACTGACGTCAAGAAAATTTTTCAGCTTCTCGAACTCGTTATAGAGTGGCGTTGGTTTTTTATCCGTCATACCAAAAAGCGTTGATTGGCCCACTGAGCCATTCATATCATGGTAGCCGACCCGAAATGATCCTGAGCTGCCATGCCCCATAATTCGCAAATAGCGGATTTTTTGACCGCCCGCGCAGGCTTGCTGAACTTTATGAAGCAAATCCGCCATGCTGATAATTTCAATGAATTTGCTGGAATGTTGCGCCAGGATAGTGCGCCACTTTTCTTCGCCGGGTTTCAGGGAATACACAAACAAGTCGATGTAGCCGGAGGGCGGCGGCCCGGCGTCAACGTAGGACAGCCGGAAGTTTTTCTTTAAATTCTCCAGGAATTTTTCCGCCCGCTTGCTCCAGGAATTGGCCTGATCTTCGCTCATGTTTGCTCTCCTCCAGCTCTCCAGCTCAATGAATTTGCGCACTCGCCGGCGCATCGAACATGCTTGCTGGTCGAGCCGTAAAACAGATTAGTCCGACCAGTAAATTGTGTGAAGCGGGGCAAAGTCGCTGGCCCATAGAGATGCGCCGCGCCAATCCCACTACTCGACTGGATGGGATCGTTCACAGATAAAGTGGGTTGCCGTGCTGATCTAGGGTATGGAGGGTCCAGCGGTCTGCTGCTATCCCCGTATGCTTTTCGATACACTCTAGCCAAGGGGTTGCATTCGTGCGGTTCACCTGCGACCCAGCGCCCATCACATTCTGAATTTGCCAATCTTCGCCCCCCGCGCCATAGCACTGTTGAGCGTCGCCCTGACACGCAGAATGAGATAATCCCAGCAGGTGGCCGACCTCATGGGCCAAGGTCGCGTTGACGGTTGGAACAACCCGCCCAAGTCGATTTTTCAGAGGATCAGGAGCGTGATCCTCTAACACGGCATCAGTCCAGTGTGCCGAGTCCAGCGCCGTTGTCGTTTCGCCCAATGCGCGTCGATAGCAGCGAATGCTGCTACTGGCTGAGGTGGGATTCGGGACTAACTGGAGGGCCAGCGTGCAGGCGACAGATCGCAGCGAACCGCCAGCTCCAGTCGGCCAGTTCAAGGCGGTGTGGTCTGACGGTGGCCATAACCGGAAACGATGGCTCCAAAACGCCTCTGCCTTCACCTTCGCATTGTGCTGGAAGGCTTCAAAAGTACCGGGGGGCCAAGGCGTAATCGGCACCGCTTTGCGCCACCCGATGTCCACGGTTTCCGATGCACCTACTGGTTCCATCTTCCTTAAAAATAAAAGAATCACGATCCGCAACTCGAATTCCGGCGTACCCGTTTGATCTGGATTGAGCAGTAGCGATTCGTGAAGGCCCCACTGCGGTTGCGGTGGAATCCGGGGCCGATAAGACTGGCTGGTTAGCGGCGGCAGTGTGGCAGGAGCGTGATCATTGGCGTCGGCAATCCACAACACTAAGCCCGGGGACAGTCGAGCTGTGGGGGCGATGCCTTGTACTGCGGGGTTATGCTGTAGTATCGCTTGGGGTGTTGTTTTGAACCGTGTGGCGATGGTTTGTAAGGTGTCTCCGAGCTGAACATCATACCGTTTCATTATAGGGACTCCTTTGTATTCCACTCTGCACCTTAAAATAGACAAGGTGGATGCTTTTTTCAGTGATCTGGGAGAAAGAAAAGACATCTTCGGCGATTTCCACGAGGCGATTTCGACGAGATGTCGAGTTTCGTGGGTGAACCGCGCGCCACAGATTGGCGCGGTTGATCGGATGACCTTCCCACCCTTTAAATCCTGAACACTTTCAGCACTTCATCGCCCAGGTGATTAATGACTTTGACCGCGATTCGCCCGGATTTAGGTGTATGGAACGGGCGGGAAAGATCGCTGTGCAGCGTCGCCCAAGCATCTGGGTCAATTTCCGCTTTCAGCGTGGTTTTCAGCGCGTTGTAGGGATCGTTCGCGCCGAGGAAATAGGCGTGGCGGACGCAGAAGTTTTCTTGATCGTAGTCGGTGTCGATGAACCA
>Ga0209573_1005113_pt1 | contig 12151 bp, 10 predicted proteins | sample TNRBio252014_DNA_FD_185870 | JGI IMG/M metagenome (GOLD analysis project Ga0209573, IMG submission 185870) | Wastewater treatment Type I Accumulibacter community from EBPR Bioreactor in Madison, WI, USA - TNR Reactor_6/25/2014_ DNA (SPAdes)... | ecosystem: Engineered > Bioreactor > EBPR >...
AGGTCCGTCTTGCTTCCTGAACTGATCCAGGAGCTGAGGGAGCTGGGCCTGAAGGGTTCGGCCTTCCGGATCGGCTGGGAACTGAAGACCAGGACGGGCCTGACTGGGCGCAGGCGCACGCTGCGGGAGGCCTTCGTCCCCGGCCAGCCTGCCGACCCGAACCCGCAGTGGGCGACCCGGCTCCCGTTCTCGGAGCCGAGGTCCGTGGCCGAAGCAATGCGCGGCCTCATCCCCGCCGAGGGCCTCGATAACCTTCGGCGCCTTGCGCTCGAAGCGGGACACGGACGAATCTTCTGCTTCGGGCGCTGGCAGGCGGACTACGGCGACCCGGTCGACTGGCATCGCGACCCCGTGAGCGGATTTCGCCGGGACGCGTCGGTGTACTGGACGCGATCTCTCGAAGAGGCCGACGGGGCGAGCGAGGTGAAGTTCGTCTGGGAGATCGCCCGCTTTCCGCACGCCTACCACCTGGCACGTGCGGCGGCGTTCTTCCCCGAGGAGGCCCCCGCGCTTTCCAGGTCGCTGTTCGCGCAGATCCGCGCTTTCGTCTACGCGAACCCCCCAGCCCTGGGCGTGAACTGGGCCTCCGGGCAGGAGATCGTCTTCCGGCTTCTCGCGTGGCTCTTCGCCCTCGACACGCTCGTTCTCCAGGAGAGGGAGGCGAAGGAGGCGGCGGAGTTCGTAAGGAGAGCGCTCCTGCGCGGGGCAGGGCACGTGCACGATCACGTGGAGTACGCCCGGCTCGCCGTCTACAACAATCATCTGCTGACGGAGGCCCTCGGCCTGTACGCGATCGGGAGCCTTTTCGCCGGGACCCCGGAGATGCGGCGGCTGGGGGACGAGGGGCGTCAGATTCTCGAGGAAGAGGCTCGCCGGCAGTTCTACAGGGACGGCGCCTACATCCAGCTCTCGCACAACTACCACCGGGTCGCCCTGCAGGACCTGCTCTGGGCGGTCGTCTTCGCCCGCTCGGGGGGCGATGGGGTTCCGGCGGAGTGGACGAAGGCGATCGAAAGGTCGATCGACTTCCTCGTGGCCCACCAGAATCCCGAAGACGGTCGCCTCCCGAACTTCGGCTCAAACGACGGGGCTCTTCCCGGGCTCTTCTCCACGTGCGATTACGCCGACTTCCGGCCCACCCTGCAGTCCGCAAGCCTCGCCACGCGGGGGGAGAGGCTCTATGAACCCGGGCCGTGGGACGAAGAGGCCGCGTGGCTGCTCGGGCCGAAGGCGCTCGAGGCCAAACTGGCTACGCCTCGGCGGCATTCGGTCTCGTTCAGCCGGACCGGCTTTCACGTCCTGCGGAGCGAGAAGGACGAGGGGACGTTCGCAACGTTTCGCTGCGGGACGATCCGGGACCGCTTCTCGCAGATCGACATGCTCCACGTCGACCTCTTCTGGAAGGGTCAGAACGTCCTCGTGGACGGCGGCAGCTACCTCTACAACGGGCCGAAGAAGTGGCACGACTACTTCATGGAGACCGGTAGCCACAACACGCTCACGGTAGACGGACTCGACCAGATGAAGCACTTCCGGAAGTTCAAGTGCCTCTACTGGACCGAGGCGAAGCTCCTCGCCTTCCGGCGGGTGGGCGAGGTTTCCTACGCGGCCGGGGAGCACTACGGGTATCGGCGGCACCCCGGAGGCTGTGTTCATCGCCGGTCGATCGCCCTGCACGACGATGGGACCGGGGCCGTGGTCGACACGGTGCAGGGAGAGGGACGTCACCGAGTACGCCTTCACTGGCTCTTCGGGGAGTTTCCCCACGAGTTCGATGCGGCGGCCGGCGCGGTTGCGTTGTCGACCCCCGGGGGGCGATTCAGCCTGGCGGTGGTCGGCGATGGCGCGGTGCCGGTGGAGCTGACCGTCGCCAGGGGAGAGGAGACGCCCCCGCGCGGGTGGTCGTCTCGGTACTTCGGGGAAAAGGTAGCCGTGCCCAGCCTTGCCGCGGTCTCCGAGACCGAGCTGCCGGTGCGGTTCATCAGCGCGTTCGGGCCGGGCGACGTGAAGGTGAAGCGAGATGGCCCGGCGCTCGAGGTTCAGTCCGGGTCTGGGGCTCTCGGTCTGCGACTCGGGGACGACGGGCTCCTGACCCCGGCCTGACGGAATGCACGTCCTCCTCATTCACCAGGCCTTCGCTGGCCCCAACGAGCCGGGTGGAACCCGGCACTGGGAGCTCGCGAGCCGTGCGCTGAAGAAGGGCCACCGCTTCACGGTGATCGCGAGCGACACGAGCTATCTGACGGGGAAGGCGGCTTCCGACGAAGGCGACGCCTGGCCGGCGGGTCTCCGGGTGGTTCGGGTCCGGACCCTCCGCACTCTCCACAGGAGCTTCGTGTGGCGGGTCGTCGCCTTTCTCGGCTTCATGGTTTCCTCGACGGTTCAGGCGATCTCGACGCCGAACGTAGATCTCGTCTTCGGCACGAGCCCGCCGATCTTCCAGGCGTTCTCGGCGTGGGTCGCGTCCGCGGTCAAGCGGGTGCCGTTCGTCCTCGAGATCCGGGACCTGTGGCCGGAGTTCGCCGTCGACATGGGGGTCCTGAGGAACCCGGCGCTGATCCGGCTTGCGCGGTGGCTGGAGTCGTTCCTCTACGCGCGGGCCGATCTTCTCGTCGTGAACTCTCCCGCGTACCGGGAATACCTCCTGAGGAGAGGGATCCCCGGGGAGAAGGTCCGGTTCGTGCCGAACGGGGTGGATGCGTCGATGTTCGACCCGGCGGAAAGGGGCGAGAGCCTGCGTGCCGCCTGGGGGGCCGACGGCAAGACGGTGGCGCTCTACGCCGGCGCGCTCGGCCCGGCCAACGACATCCCCACGCTGCTGGCGGCGGCGGAGATCCTCCAGGGCGAACCCGGCGTGGCCTTCGTCCTCGTGGGCGACGGGAAGGACCGGGCCAGGCTGGAGGAGGCTGCGGGGGCGAAGGGGCTGACGAACGTGCACTTCGCGGGGTCCCTTCCGAAGCGCCGGATGGCCGAAGCGCTTGCCGCGTGCGACATTGGGGTCGCGATCCTGCGTGACATCCCGATGTTCAGGACGACGTATCCGAACAAGGTCTTCGACTACATGGCCGCCGGGAGACCGACGGTGCTTGCGATCGACGGTGTCATCCGCGAGGTGATCGAAGAAGCCGGGGGCGGGTTGTTCGTCCCGCCCGGAAAGCCCGAGGCCCTGGCGGAGGCCGTACGAAGCCTCGCGAGGGCGCCAGAGACCCGCCGGCGGATGGGCACCGCGGCGAGGCGGTTCGTCGAGGAACGCTTCAACCGGGACGACCAGGCGGAACTCTTCGTGCGCGCGCTCGAAGAGGCGCGGGCCGGGGTCGCAGCCGGGGGATGAGCCTGTACCGAAACGCGGGGAAGCGCGCGCTCGACGTGGTCGTGGCGCTCGCGGGCCTCGTCCTCGTGAGCCCCGTCCTCGTGGCGACTGCCGCAGGGGTCGCACTCTCGATGGGGCGGCCGGTTCTCTTTCGCCAGGAGAGGCCCGGCCGGAGCGGAAGGCTCTTCTCGATCGTCAAGTTCCGGACGATGAGCGATGCGCGGGGTGGGGACGGCGCTCTCCTGCCGGACGTGCAGAGGCTCGGCCGGTTCGGCCGTTTCCTCCGCGCGGCGAGCCTCGACGAGCTGCCGGAACTCTGGAACGTGCTGACTGGCGACATGAGCCTGGTGGGGCCGAGGCCGCTTCTCGTGGAGTACCTTCCCCTCTATTCCGATCGTCAGGCGCGGCGCCACGACGTCCGGCCGGGGATCACGGGCTGGGCGCAGGTGAACGGGCGCAACGCGCTGACGTGGGAGAAGAAGTTCGAGATGGACGTCTGGTACGTGGAGAACCTCTCCTTTGGCCTCGACCTGAGGATTCTCTGGAAGACGCTCGTGGCGGTTGTGCGGAGGGATGGGATCTCCGCGGCAGGGGAGGCGACGATGGCGCGGTTCACGGGGTCGGCGTCGTGAGAGACGGAAGGGCCGTACACGTCATCGGCGCGGGCGGCCATGCCAAGGTCGTCGTCGCGACGCTCCAGGCGGCGGGCTTCGAAGTGGGAGCCGCGTGGGACGACGACCCTGCCCGGGTAGGCGGGAACCTTCTCGGCGTGGCGATCCGCGGCCCCGTCGCCTCGGTGCCCGCCGGTGCGCCCGTCGTTATCGCCGTGGGCTCGAATGAGGCGCGGAAGGCGCTCGCGGGCCAGCTTGCCGGCCGCAGTTTCGTCTCGGTGGTGCATCCCACGGCCTTCGTCCACTCCTCCGTGATCCTGGGGCCTGGGACGGTCGTCTTCGCGGGCGCCGTCGTTCAGCCCGATGCGCGCCTCGGCGAGCACGTCATCGTGAATACAGGCGCCTGCGTGGACCACGACTGCATCCTGGAGAGCTTCGTCCACGTTGCGCCCGGCGTTCGCCTCGCGGGGAACGTCTCACTCCGGGAAGGCGCGTTCCTCGGGATCGGCGTCTCGGTGGTGCCGGGAATCGAGATCGGCGCCTGGACGATCGTCGGCGCGGGAGCGGTCGTCGTGAAAAACCTCGCATCAAAGGTCACCGCCGTCGGCTGCCCGGCGCGCGCGTTCCAAAGGGAGCAGCACAAGACATGAACCGGTTGTATCTCTCCCCGCCCCACCTCACCGGCCACGAGAAGCCGCTCTTCGACGACGCCATCGCCTCGAACTGGGTGGCGCCGCTCGGGCCGCACGTGGACGAGTTCGAGCTGGAGATGTGCCGGACCGTCGGCGTCGCCCACGCGGCGGCGCTCAGCTCCGGGACGGCGGCGCTCCACCTCGCGATGCGCCTGCTCGGTGTCGTGCCGGGCGACGACGTGCTCTGCAGCTCGTTCACGTTCAGCGCCTCGGCGAACCCGATCGTCTACGAAGGGGGCGCGCCCGTCTTCGTCGACTGCGACACGAGCTGGATGATCGACCCGAACCTCGTAGAGGACGAGCTGCGGCGGGCTGCGGCGGCGGGCCGGCGGCCGAAGGCGCTGGTGGCCGTCGACCTCTACGGCCAGACGTGCGACTACGCGGCGCTCGAGGGCCTGTGCGAAAAGTACGGGGTGCCGCTGGTGGAAGACGCGGCCGAGGCGCTCGGGGCGACGTGCCGGGGGCGGGGGGCCGGGAGCTTCGGCAAGGCGGGCATCCTCTCGTTCAACGGGAACAAGATCATCACGACCTCGGGCGGCGGGATGCTCGTCTCGAACGACGGGGAGCTGATCCGGAAGGCGCGGTTCCTCGCGACCCAGGCGCGCGACGCGGCGCCGCACTACCAGCACTCGCAGATCGGCTTCAACTACCGGATGAGCAACATCCTCGCGGCGATCGGGCGAGGGCAGCTCGCAACGCTGGCGGAGAGGGTGGCCGCCCGCCGGGCGAACTTCGAAGGCTACCGGGAGGCGTTGGGCGGCCTCCCGGGGATCGGCTTCATGCCGGAGGCGCCCTGGGGCGTCGCGAACCGCTGGCTCACCTGCATTACCGTCGACCCGGCGGCGTTCGGGGCGACCCGGGAGGACGTGCGGCTCGCCCTCGAGGCCGAGAACATCGAGGCGCGGCCGGTCTGGAAGCCGATGCACATGCAGCCGGTGTTTGCGGGTTGCCGGGCGCTGGGCGGAAGGGTCTGCGAGGAGATCTTCGAGAAGGGGCTCTGCCTGCCGAGCGGGTCGAGCCTGACGGGTGACGACCGGGGCCGCGTGATCGACGTGGTGCGGCGGGTCGGTGCGGAGGTCAGGGCATGAGCGTTACGGACACGCACCCGGTGGCAGGAGTCAACGGGGCCAGGACGTGGAAGAGGTTCTTCTCGAAGCGGGTCCAGCTGCTCCTCGACGTGACGGCCGTGGCGCTGGCGTTCGTGGTCGCGTACATGCTGCGGTTCGAGTTCGCGATACCGCGGCCCGTCGTCCACAACCTCCTCGTCCAGCTGCCGTGGGTCATCGCGATCCACGTGGCGTCCCTCTTCGCGTTCGGCATCTACAGCCTCATCTGGCGCTACGTGGGGCTCGCCGAGCTGCGCCGGTTCGTGGGGGCGGCCTGCGTCGCCACCGTTCCGCTTCTCGTGGGGCGCGCCGCGCTGCCCGAAGGCCTCAGGGATTTCAGGGTCCCCGTCTCGGTCACGCTGATGACGGCGGCCTTCGCCTTCGGGGGCGTCCTCGGCCTTCGCGTCCTCCGCCGGATGGTCTACGAGCGGTACGAGCGGCAGGCCACGGCGCGGGAACGGAACCGGGTGGCCAGGAAGGCCGTCCTCCTCGTCGGCGCCGGGCGGGCGGGGGTGCTCGCGATCCGCGAGATCTTCGGCCGGGGCGACCTCGACATCGAGGTGAAGGGCTTCATCGACGACGATCCGCAGAAGATCGGCTCGACGATCCACGACGTGAAGGTGCTCGGGACGGCGGAGGACATTCCCCGGCTCGTGCGGGAGCTGGAGATCGACCACGTCGTCATCACGATCGCGAAGGGCTCGAGGGCCGAGATCCTCCGCTTCGTGGAGATTTGCGACAAGGTGCCGGTGAAGGTGCGGATCATCCCGGGGCTCTACGACATCCTCCAGGGGCGCGTCTCCACGAACCCGATCCGCGACATAGACATCGAAGACCTCCTCGGGCGCGACCCGGTGCGCCTCGACGCGGCGGGGCTGCGCGTCTTCCTGGGTGGCCGGACGGTGATGGTGACCGGGGCCGGAGGCTCGATCGGCTCCGAGCTGGCGCGGCAGGTGGCGCGCTACGAGCCGAAGAGGCTGCTCCTCGTGGAGAGGGCCGAGCCGTTCCTCTTCCAGATAGAGCAGGAGATGAAGCGGCACTACGCCGCCATCGAGATCGTGCCGCTGGTGGCGGACGTGGGCGACCGGGAGCGGATGGCGCAGCTCTTCGAGACGTACCGGCCCCAGGTGCTGCTCCACGCCGCGGCGCACAAGCACGTGCCGATGATGGAGGCGAACCCCGGCGAGGCGGTGAAGAACAACGTGCTCGGCACGCTGCGGCTGGGCGAGGCGGCCGCGGAGGCGGGAGTGGAGACGTTCGTCCTCATCTCTACCGACAAGGCCGTGAACCCCTCCTCGGTGATGGGGGCGAGCAAGCGGGTGGCCGAGCTCGTCATCCAGTGCCTCGAGACGAAGCACGCGACCAGGTACCTGGCGGTGCGTTTCGGGAACGTCCTCGGGTCGACCGGCTCGGTCGTCCCAATCTTCAAGGAGCAGATCCGCCGGGGCGGCCCGGTGACGGTGACGCACCCGAAGATGACCCGCTACTTCATGACGATTCCCGAGGCGGCGCAGCTGGTGCTCCAGGCCGGGGCGATCGGCGAGGGGGGCGAGATCTTCATCCTCGACATGGGCAAGCCGGTCCGGATCATCGACATGGCGCGCGACATGATCCGGCTCTCGGGCCTGCGGCCCGAGGAGGACATCCAGGTCCACGTCACCGGGCTGCGGCCGGGAGAGAAGCTCTTCGAGGAGCTGGCGACAACCGAGGACCAGGTGGAGAAGACGCGGCATCCGAAGATCTTCGTGGGGAAGATCCCGAGAGCGGCCCCGGAGAAGGTCGAGAAGGGGGTGCGGGCGCTCGTCGAGGCGGCGAAGCGGGGCGACGCGGAGGAGATCCGCTGCCTGTTCCGCGAACTCGTTCCCGAGGCGACGTTCGCGTGCCCCACTGCCGAGTGGAAGGAGCCCGATACCGACGAGCTTCCCAAGGATGTTGTCGAGGCGATCCGGAAGAAGGCCCGCGAGATGGGTGAGGTCGTCCCCCTCCGGCGGGGCGGCCAGGGGTCGAAGGCGGGGGCGAAGTGAAGGGAACTTCGTGAAGCTCTGCTTCGTCGTCGGCGCCCGGCCGAACTTCATGAAGGTGGCGCCGGTCCTCGCGGAGCTGGCGGCGCGGCGGGGTGCGGGCGGGCGCGAGAACGTGGAGTGGATCGTGGTGCACACCGGGCAGCACTACGACACGGCGATGAGCGACGTCTTCTTTCGCGACCTCGGCATGCCGGCGCCCGACGACTTCCTGAACGTGGGGAGCGACACGCACGGCCGGCAGACGGCGCGCGTGATGTCGGCGTTCGAAGAGGTTTGCGACCGGCGGGAGCCCGACGGCGTGGTGGTGGTGGGAGACGTCAATTCGACCCTGGCCTGCGCGCTGGTTGCGGCGAAGCGGGGCATCGGGGTCGCCCACGTGGAAGCCGGGCTGCGCTCGTACGACCGGGCGATGCCCGAGGAAGTGAACCGGGTCCTGACGGACCAGGTTTCGGACCTCCTCCTGACGACGTGCGCGGACGCGGAGGAGAACCTCGCGCGCGAGGGCGTGGAGAGAGGGAAGGTAAGGTTCGTGGGGAACCCGATGATCGACTCGCTGCTGCGGGGGCTCGAGATGCTCGGAGATGAGCCCTCGAACCTGGCGAGCCGCGCCCGGGCCGGAGGGCACGCGACAGTGGTGGTCACTCTTCACCGGCCGGGGAACGTCGATTCTCCGGAGACGCTCGTTCCGATCATCCGGGGTCTCCAGAATGCGGCACGGCGCTGCGTCGTCCTCTTCCCGGTACATCCCCGGACGGCGAAGCGGCTCGCCGAGCAGGGGATGCCGCTCGCGGAGCTGCCGGTGGCGGCGGACGAGCCGCTGGCGCCGGGGGTCTACACGATGGCGCCGATGCCCTATCTCGAGTTCATCCGGCTGCTGCGGGACGCGGCGATCGTGCTGACGGATTCGGGGGGCATCCAGGAGGAGACGACCGTCATGGGCGTGCCGTGCGCGACCCTTCGGCCGAACACGGAGCGACCGGTGACGGTGACGGCGGGAACGAACGAGCTGGTTCCGCGGGACCCTGGCGCCATAGCCGACGCGGTGGAAAGGGCGCTGGAGGGCCGCTGGAAGAAGGGCTCCATCCCGCCCCTCTGGGACGGGAAGGCCTCCGGGCGGATTGTGGATGCGCTGCTCGAACCGGGCTGGATCGAGATGGCGAAGGCGAGGCGCGCGTGAGCTCGAAACGATTGGCCTTTGTGGCAGTGGCGATCCTCGTCGTGGCAGCGGGTTCAGCGGGCTCAGCCGACGCGCAGCTTCTGAGCGGGTCCGCGCTTCCCGTGCAGCGGACGCTTTCGACCCGCGAGGCGGTGAAGCAGGAGGCCGAGAGCGCCCGGTTCCGCCTCGGGCCGGTGAGGCTGCTGCCGGTGCTGGCGCTCAGGGACGTGGGCTACAACGACAACGTCACCGGCAACCCGACGAACCCGGTCTCCGACTGGACGAGCACGGTGGCGGGCGGGGCGAAGCTGCTGGTGCCGTTCGGGGAGAAGGGCGCCCTTCGCGGGGCGGTGATCCCCGAGTACACGTGGTACCTCGACTCGGAAGACCTGCGGAGCTTCGGCGGGACGTACACCGGGTCGCTGGTGGGGCTCTTCAACCGGCTGACGGTGGAGGCCGGGGGCGGGTACCAGAAGAGGTCGGAGATCGTCAGCTCGGAGGCGCTGGTGGCGCGGCCGAGGCGGACGACGAGCGGGTTGGTACAGTCGGAAGTGGACGTGCTGCCGAAGGTGGCGCTCTTCGGCGGGTACGAGGTGGCCGAGACGCGGTACGACGACGCGGCGCTCGTCATCGGCGGGGCGCCGACCGCCTCGAACCTCGACCGCGACGAGACGCTCTGGCGCGGCGGCGTGCGCTACAAGGTGCGCGAGTGGTTCTCGGTGGGCGCGCAGGTGGTGGGCGGGACGCAGCGCTATCTCACGGCACCGGAGGCGCGCGACAACGACCAGACGGGCTGGGCCGCGATGGTGCGGTACGACCAGGAGCGGTTCTACGTGAACCTCTCGGCCGGGCAGCGCCAGAGCGAGGCCCGGTATGCCGGAAGGGGCTACGTGCCGTTCGACACGACGACGTACTCGTTCTTCGCGTCGTGGTTCGTGGCCCACACGATCGAGCTGCAGGGGGGCGGGCAGCGCGGGCCGGTGCCGAGCCTTTCGATCTCGGAGAACTACTACATCGAGACGCGCAACTTCGCGGCGGTGAACGTCACGCTCGGGCAGCGCTTCGTCCTCAGGGGGTTCGGGAGCCTCGGGACGAACGCCTATGCCGGGGCCATCGGGGCGCCCGCGGGGACGCCGACGCGCAGCGACGACATCACCGAGTACGGCGCGGGAATGACGATCAACCTCGGCAAGGCCCTCTCGCTGACGCCCCTCATCTCGCGCTACGAGACCGACTCGAACTACGGAGGGGTGGACCGGACGATCAACCGGCTCTACCTGAACCTGGCGGTCGACTTCGGTTTGGAGACGAAGTAGGGGGGCGGGGACTGGTACAATTTGCCTGTACGGGAGCGCCCATGCCCACCGAGACGACCTACAGTCATGCCCGCGCGAATTTCGCAGCCGTCTGCGATGAGGCGGTCTCGTCCACGGAACCCGTCATCATTCACCGTCGGGGGGCGGAAGACGTGGCGCTGATCTCGGTGGCTGAGCTCCGAAGCCTTCAGGAAACGGCCCATCTCCTTCGGTCTCCGCGAAACGCCGAGCGCCTTCTCGCGGCACTGAATCGGGCCAGGTCCCGGACCGGCGCGCCACAGAGCCCCGACTCGGTCCGACACGAATTCGGCCTGGCCAGGGAGGCGTCCCGTCGTCGTCGCGCGAAGTAGGGACTGCGTTCTTCAGAACGAGTTCCGGGAAGACCTTCGGCACTGGGTCGAACACGATAGACGTGTCGCTCTCAAGGTCGTTGCGCTCATCGAATCGGTCATGGCGGACCCATTCTCCGGGCTCGGCAAGCCGGAGCCCCTCAGGCATCTGGGCCCGAACGTCTGGTCTCGACGCCTGACCCAGGAACACCGGGTCGTCTACCTGGTCGCGAACGATCGCATCGATTTCCTCCAGGCTCGGTATCACTACTGAGGCTGGGGGTCCTCTTGTGGGGACTGTGTACTTTACACAAATCACTCGGAAACGTAAAGTTCACTGGCATGATTGCGCGCCCGTTCTGGCTCGAGCGGATTGAAGCCGCCTGGAAGGAAGTCCCCATCGCGTGGCTCTGCGGCGTCCGCCGCAGCGGGAAGACGACTCTCGCAGAGAGCCTGGGGGCCGACCGCGCTCTCTACGTCAACTGCGACCTCCCGATCGCCGAGGAGATGGTCCGCGATCCGGCTGTCTTCTTTCGCTCCGCCGGCAGGCCCGTCGTCGTCTTCGACGAGATCCACCAGCTGAAGGACCCGTCCCGCGTCCTGAAGATCGGCGCGGACCTCTTCCCCCAGCTTCGGATCCTCGCGACGGGTTCGTCGACGCTCGCCGCCAGCCAGAAGTTCCGCGACACGCTGACGGGCCGCAAGAGAGACGTCCACCTCGTGCCGGTGCTCTGGGGCGAGCTGGACGCGTTCGGGGCACCGCTGCAGAAGCGCCTCTTCCACGGCGGGCTCCCGCAGGCGCTGCTGGCGGAGTCGAAGAGCCCGTCGTTCTACCGCGAGTGGCTCGATTCGTTCTTCGCTCGCGACGTCCAGCGTCTCTTCGCCTTCCGCGACGTCAACCGCTTCAACGCCCTTCTCGAGTACGTCCTCGGGCAGAGCGGAGGCCAGCTCGAGGTCTCCCGGGCCGCGGCCGCGCTCGGCCTCGCGCGCCAGACGGTGCAGAGCCACCTCGACGCGATGGAGATCACGAACGCCGTCACCCTCGTTCGCCCTTTCCACGGCGGGGGCAAGGGCGAAATGCTCCGGATGCCGAAGGCCTACGGCTTCGACACCGGGTTCGTGAGCTTCGTCCGCGGGTGGGACCCTCTGCGCCCCGAAGACCTCGGCATTCTCTGGGAGCACCTCGTTCTCGAGCACCTGCAGACCCTCTCTCCCGACATGCCCGTCCGCTACTGGCGCGATCGCAGCGGCCGCGAGGTCGACTTCGTGCTCGCACGCAGCAGCGACCAGGTCGACGCCTTCGAGTGCAAGTGGAATCCGGCGGGGTTCGAGGCCGGCGGGCTGCGGGCATTCCGCAGGCACTATCCGAAGGGAAGGAACTTCCTCGTCACTCCCTCCGGCATCCCGGCCTACACGAGGGAATACGATGGCCTCGAAGTGCGGGTCTGCACGCCGTGATAGGGGGTCAGGTCTACCTTCTAGTACGAAACTCGATCTAGGCGGCTGACCGGATCTGGATGTTAAGGCCGAGGTCTTTGAGGCGGCGGATGAGTCGTTTGGCGGTTCGGTCGCGGTCGTGCTGGTCGAAGTGCCGGCCACCGAGGTCG
>Ga0209573_1005114_pt1 | contig 12148 bp, 11 predicted proteins | sample TNRBio252014_DNA_FD_185870 | JGI IMG/M metagenome (GOLD analysis project Ga0209573, IMG submission 185870) | Wastewater treatment Type I Accumulibacter community from EBPR Bioreactor in Madison, WI, USA - TNR Reactor_6/25/2014_ DNA (SPAdes)... | ecosystem: Engineered > Bioreactor > EBPR >...
TTTCGTGGAATTTTCAAAAAAATCAATATACTTTAAAGTAATCAAAAAATCATCGAATCAAAGGCCCTTGTTGATCATATTAAATAAAAATCCACACAATTCAACATAGAGCCAAATGTTTTTTACTGTTGGAGAACATAATTCAATGATTGAAGCGTCCCGGGAAAATAATTACCGGAACTAGTCTTGATAATTCTACCCTCGTGGTAAATATTCACTGTAAAATACTGTTCCAGTTTGATTGGTGCCATCCGTAATTCATTTTTATTTCCTACCATCAAAGCGATTTCTTGATTTAATGTTAAAAACCGATATCTGACATCCTTGTTGGAGTAATTTATTGTTTTTTTTGTATCAGGCTTGAAATCATCGGTCACAACAATTGAATCCCAGGTAATTTCTATTTTTTTAAAATTTATTTTACTGTATTCATTTCCCAAAGCTTTAATTCTCCGGATTTCACAGGTGTCATTTGAAAAGAATCTGATAGTTTGGTCTGAATGTTTTTGCATAGTTATATATGTTTCATAATAGTTGTAATTATTATCCTGACATATATATGGGAATTCAGATCTATAATAATTTTCAGATACTTTGCGATAGCTAAAACCAGACATGCCTTTTTCTTCTGTGTACTGATGAATCACGGAGTCAGAAATTGCAATTAATATGTTTTCTTGATTGATGTAAAAATCAATGCCGTTTGCTGACTGTGGTCGATCTTTTGGTAGATAAGGAACAGGAATGTATTCATCTTTATTTATCGGTTTTTTACACTGAATAAATATCGGATTGTACTTTTGATCAGTTTCTATGATAACATAAGTATAATTTATAGGATACTCAAAGTATTCAGTGATTTTAAACAGGATTTTATAGCCATTTTTATAAGTAACAAATTCCGGCTGAGAAAAAATATAGGAGCGAACACCATGTGATTTTAGTTTCAGGATATCCAATAATTCTAAACTAAATTCATGTCCTCTTTTAATTTTTAACCAAGGGTACATTATTACTTTTTTGCCCTCAATTTCCCTGATAGCTATCGTATCAAATCTGACCAATTTGGAACCATTTTTCAAATGAAAATCTTCAAATTGAGTGGAGTATCTATGATCATTAGTTTTAGCAAGATCCTTGCAGACTGAAATGAATTCATATTCATCAATTGTCCGCCACTTGTTATAATAAAAACAATCATTCGTTAATGCGTAACTGAGTGCATTTTGCGCAAGCACATTTATTTTCTCCTGAGATATATTGGAGGTTTTACTGCTACAAGCAAAGGAAATAAAAGCCAATATTCCTATGATGATAGCACTATAAATATTTTTTAATTGCATCCTATTGGAAGATTTTTTATTTATGTGTGTTTGGGATCCTGTAAAATAATCCATGTTGCCATTAGGTTACCTTCTTTGAATTCCAATATTTTTTATTGTTCTTGGCTAAGTATTAGGAAAGTATTTTTTCTGTTTAAACCCAAATATTTTTTATTCGAACGTTAACCAATTTTCCATTATCATCAATTCCAAACAACATTGTATATTGTCCACCACAACCTCGACCACAATAATAGCTGAAACTCATATAATACTGATCTGCTTCAACGATATAAAAAATATCTGAATATTTAAATACAACCAATGCTTTCTCCCTAAGCTTTTCATGAAAGTCGTTATTTGGCATTTTAATCAAAGAGTCATCATCCAATTTAATTTTTCCTGATGGGAAGAATTTTTTGAGGTATTTAGAATACGTATTTCTTGTTTCCCGGGAATCAATTCTAATCTTTTCACTATATCTATCTACCAAAGGAAAATTATCCATGATCTCTAACTCTATGTAATCATATGGCTGAGCTATCGTGTCGATGATAAATGTTTGTTCCGAATGCATCCCATTGAATGGCCCGATATCATCCATGAAATTATTGAAAGCCATATGTACAATAGAATCAACAATTTGGTGATCTATCCTTTTTTGTTGACTTTTGGTTGTACAGCCTAGACTAAGAATTGCATAGCCAAAATATATAATTGAAAATTTAATCATGGTTAATTACATTTATAATTGTAGGATTATTTTCAACTTTTTCATACTTTTATTTCCAAATATTCACAACATCTACAAAATTAATTTGGTAATGTCAATGCAAAACATTGACTCCATACGATTTTTGCCCGACTAAAAATAAATTGTCTTTACCCTGTTTAAATAAGCAATACCTTGTATGTAAATTATACCTCAATCCACAAATAAAAAATTCTTCATTATTTTTGATAAATCTGACTGGCCTGACAAACTGCAAAATACCAAAATAACCCTTCCTTTCAATTTGTTCATAAAAATGACTCTTCAAAGTATCACAATCAAAATAATGATAATTACGCAATTTATCATAGTTGATTTCTGGAATGGTATCACCATCAAAATATGCCCATTCATAAGAATTGGGTTGAGTCTGCAATAATTCTTCAAAAGCCAATTGAATTTCCTCATTATTTTCATAGAATTTTGTGCAAAAAGCCAGATCCATTCTTGGCTGAAGTGCTTTTTGAGGTTGACCTGGTGGATTGAAATGATAAAGATAATACAGATGTGCAGAATCAATTGAACTCATAGTCTCAGAAAGTATATCATGAATCTTGATTTCTTTCGGTTGTTGACATGAACTTAAGCTTAGTACACATAAAATGAGGACACTAATAAACGTGAAATATGTTTTCATTGATTTGCTTTTATAAACCAGATGCATTTTTCCACGGATAGGTTTATTTCGTGCTGAAATATATCCTTCGAATTATCGATTTATTTGAGAATGGTTAACTTTTTCAATTAATGGTTAATGAGTATTGTAGAACTATCAGGGATATTTTTTATTTGGAAAAACTATCACCGTCTTCTCTGCAAATTGCTTATATGGAAGGTATTCAGCGGTCATTTTCGATCCGTAATTGTTATTAATTTTTTTTGCAGAATCCCCTTAAAATCAAAGTATACTGGTGTAAAATGATCAGGCATTTTATTTTATTTCACTTCAATCCTCAAATTGTAATTTAAAAATGTGTATTTATTGTTTAAACTCTTGCTATTTAATAGGTGAATATTTTTTTTATTAGAATTGAAAATGAGATTAATTTTTGGAAAGGCGATGGTATTGGTCTTAGTGAAGTACTACCTGGAATTAATCAGTATCTTTAATCAAGATTAAAATAATTGTTTTTTGGATCGGGTGTATCATGATATACGTTTCAGAAAGGTATTCACCTCCCTCAAGATCAAACCAACTGTTCCATGATACACCAGAAATCTCCAGAATTCTGCAATCTTCCAGTTTTTGGTTCGGGAATATTGTTTCTAAAAACTCTAATGTATGAATAAAAGCTTCTTTTAAAGAAATGATCGGCCCTTTATACATATCAAAAGAAATCATTGTTGTAAAGTATGATCCACCTTTGTACAGTTTTGCAGCTAAGCCTGCTATCAATTGGAATTCATCTGACCTACGGACATTTATATCTGGTAAATCTTGAAGATTGTAAAAAATATTTTGATTATTCAGGGTAGTCTTAACTGTTTCATTGCCAAAAATTTTTAGAAAATAATCCCTATGGTCAAATAGAATTTTTTGAAATTTGCCATCACATTGGAGTTTCCAGCATTGAATTTTTCCGTTAGGATATCTTAAGTTCAATATATCTGCATATTTTGTATCCTTACAGAGTTCTATACTACAATTTGATATATTAAAATTTTCCATAACATTTATCTTTCGCAAACGATGATTGTATGGTTTTTAAAATGTTGTTATGATTATGATCAGGTATTTGTATGGTTCATTATCCCCATTCAATCCATTAAATTCCTGGACTCAAAAATAATTAAAAAGTAATAGATTCGTGCGTATTTCAATACAAGACTACCGATGGAGTAAGTCGGAAAACAGGATGTTTAATCAATACCTAAATCTGAAGATGTGGTAAAAGTACGTGTGTCCAGAATCTCTAATTTCAATCATATGCTGATTTTTAATTTATTTTAGTGATATTTGGCGCTTCTTCAAACCTTACTCCTGTAAATCCATTTTTGATCATTTCATTTTTCAATTTTTCAGATACCATATAACCATTGAACCGCGGTAAACTAAACAAATCAAAACTCATATTATCATTGAAAACAACATGACTTATATTGAAAAACCGTTTTACCGGAGGTGGAACTTTATTTAACTGGAAATCCAGGAATTCCTCTAATGAACTGAAACTTATAGTCTCAACTACCTCATATCTCGAAGTATTAAAATTGAATTCTGTGAAGTTGAACAGCGATTTGCTGAAATCTATGTATTCATAAGCCGTTTCCAATAAGACAAAACGTACATATTTGTCAATATATTCCTTTTGTTTTTTTTTGATTTTGAAAAGTTTTAAAGGATAGGTCTTATTCGCTGGTAGAGCGAAATTATGTATAAATTCCAATAATTGTTTACTGATTGTAATTCCAGAAAAGGAATTTCCAAGCCATACACTGCTTAATAAATCCAACAATTTTGCTTTATACTTTATTTCCATCTCAGGTGCGATAGCTTCGAAATGGAGGATTTCTCCATTGACATATTTTCCGATTTCGAAAAATGAATCGTCACGCCATCGATTATAATTCTCAGGACCAAGAATTTGGAAGTCTTTTACTCCTGTTATTGATAGCAGGAACTCGCTATTTAAGTTAAAAAATTTCATAAAAATATTTTTTATGGGAATACAATTTCATTTTATATAATGCTTCCAAATATATTCAGTATACGCCAATCATCTTAATCTCAACACAGGAAATTTCCTTTGCTGGTTTGAAAAAAAGTGTATATTTGAACAATCAATCATCATTTTTAATATGGAAACAGTGGTTTTAAAGAGCGAAAGCAAGGAAAACCTAAAATTATTGACTAACCTTGCCCGTAAAATCGGTATTAAAGTTAAGTTCCTAACTAAAGAGGAAGCAGAGGACATAGGTCTTTTGTCAGCTATATTAACCGGAAGGACAGGTGAATATGTGGATACAGATGTATTCATAGAAAGCCTGAAAAAATGAAAGTGTTGATCGATAAATCCTTTGCAAAAGATGTCGAAAGTGTTGACGATAAGAAAATTTTACATACATTAGTTAAATTGATCGAAAAAATCGGAGAGACAGAACAAATATCCCAAATTCCCAATTGCAAAAAACTAAAAGGAACGAAAAATGCTTACCGGATCCGGTTGGGAGATTACCGCATCGGATTCGTTTTTTAATGGTCAGCATATTGAGTTCATCAGATTTTTGTACAGAAAAGACATTTACATTTATTTTCCTGATTAAGCTGATTCATTGGTTTTTCAGTTTGAAACGGAGAATTGACCACTTCCACCGAAGGATTCCCTTACTATCGGGTAAGCGGTTCATACAAATTCCTTGCAGGGCAAAGGAACTGTTCAGTCATCCTACGGGCTGCATCTGAAGAAACCCTCGTAGTGAGATTACTGCGAGGGTTTTTTGTATTTGTGTTGTTTGAACAGGGGAATTGAACCTCTGATTGCGATTTTCAACTTAACCAGTAACGAGTCAATCCGCAAGACGCGTGATCAATTTACCAAAAATCTTGAAAAACAATCGGTTTTAATGTGACTTTATACAAATAACAAAAACACTAAATGTCGACCTTTGAGTAAACTAAAGATTTGACAGGCTGATTATTTCACTCTTTAAATTTCTATCTTTTCCATGAGTAAAATGCAGCTCCTTACCTTCGAACTTGATATTTCTTGCATGATACCACCAGCCCAGGTCATACAATTTTCCATCAGGATATTCACCATACTCACCTTTTAAAAGAAAAAGTTGGTCATAGCATTCTCCTTCCAGATTGGATTCTCCTTCAGAAACTTTGATGATAAACAATTCGAAAAAGTAATCATGATTCCAATCAGGTTTGTATTTATAAATCTCATCCTTCTCTATTTCCCATAGAATATTTCGGAAATTGACCGTACTGTCTTTAGGTATTTCCCTTGCTTTTTGGGCAAAAGTGTATTGATAAGAGCATAGAACTGAAACCAACAATAAGAAGATCAGATTTTTCATTTTTTTTCAATTTTTCCCCTCAATTCAACACCACTTGCTTGTCCTTCGGTATTTTAATCGTATAAGCGATCACTTTTTTGACGGACTCGCCGGGCTTAAGTTTGAGATTCCACTCCACGATGCCGGTTTCTGCATTGAGCTTGCCACCGGATAATTCATCCGCCTCAATGGTCATCTCAGCATCCGTCGCCAATGGCAGCTGATCCTGCAAAAGGATTTCTGCCTCCACGGATTTATTGTTGCGGATGGTGATCTCCCAACCGGATTGGATCTGCTTTTTATTGGACAAAAACCGGGTCTTTTTCAGATCTTTCAGTTTTTCCCGCGTGGTAGAAATCGCAATGTCCGGGCCGAGCGAAATAGACAATGTGTCCGTCACAATGTTCGCATCGAAATAATTGTTGCCGATAAAGGTGCTTTCAAAAAACAGTTTCATGTTGCCACTTGCCAGATTGTATTTTGACCAGTCTTCCACATTGGCCACCAGGTAAACTTTGTTATCCAGTTTCGGAACGGCAATATACCGGTAAAACGCCGGCAGGGTATTTTCCTGAACTTTAAACTCATGCTCCTTTCCGTCTGATGGAACCGCATATTTGCCTGCCAGACTGAACTCCATAAAAGTGACATTCTCTTTTGCTACGGTCACATCTCCGGCGGCTTCTTCTTTTTCTGCCCTGACATTTCTGGCGCCCCTAACCTGAACAACCTCATCCAACACCATCGGTGCCATTCCTAAATCATACAAAGGAGCCAAATAATATAAAAACCACGGATTGATGACCGGAAACTGCATGTTGAACTGCGGATTGCCGGTGGCCAGCGCCAACTGAACGTCTTTCCAGTCTTCACCGGTTGACTGCCTGACCCTTCCTTTGTATTGCAGATTCAGTGGTTTTTGCAGGGATTCAAGCCTGAGATCATAACTGGTAACCCAGGAAGCTCTGGGATCGATGTAACTGAATTCGATGAGTTCATCCATGGCTTTTTTACTTTCCACCAGGATCACGATCTCACCCTCGTATTGCTGGTTGTTTTTAGCGCTGATCTCGCTCATCTGTTTTTGAAGCCGCGCAATCTCTTTATCCATATCAGCGAGTTTTCGCGTCCCTGATAATATTTTATTTTTGAGTTCTGGTAGTCTGGTGCGATAAAAATCCGATATCTTGACCAATTGTTCAGCACTGATTCCACTGCTCGTTCCGGTGATGTTTTTGTTGGACAAAATCATACTTTCCTCTTCTTTCAAAGCGCTCTGCAGAACGGTTTCATCTTCCTTTTGTCGGATGGTTGTTTCCAGTTTAGTTTTTAATTCAAGGTATGCCGGGCTGGATTCAAAATCCTGTGCGTAATTGGTGCGGTATTGAACAGCGGAAATTTCCAGTCTGGATTGGCTCCGGACACTGATGCTTTGATCGTTGAATCCTGCGGGCAGATCAGTGATAACCACCTGGTTGATACCGGGTTTCAGCTTGACAGTGGCACTGCGATTGATCTGAGCACCTTGCCTGAAAACGGTGATACTGTTGATATTGGATTTCCAGGTAGTTTCCTGGCCGATGATGGCAATGTTGATGGTCATTAAAGCGATGAGGAAAAAGAAATGTTTCATGGTAGTGGTTTTGATAGATAATAATGAATATAATTTCCCTGAGAAAATACAAATGGGCTGAAAGCAAAATATATGATAAGTCGGGATGGTCACAAATCCAACTTTATGAACTTCCAACTTACCGGACACTTCCTATAAACGTTTTTCAGTTTCATTTATTTATATCAAGTGAGCATTTTATCAAAATATTCCTTATTAATGAACTTTTCGTAGTAGACTCAACTTTTCCAGGTTTCTCGCAACGGCGCAGAGACGCAAAGTTGTATTTGAAAAGGAATAATCATTTACAAATTAAAGAATAAACAGTTTAGTCAGTGAAAATCTTTTTTCTACATTCTCCTTTTACCAAATAAAATTTTGATCAGTAGATTCAACCAATTATTTATCAATCACTTACATCCTCAACACCTTCGCAAAATAATGTACTCCCTGACTAGTAAATGTCACCAGATAAACTCCCGGTAACTGCTCTGAAAGATCAAGTTCCAACAGTTCACTTGTTTCATTCATTTCCCCTTCCAAAACTGTTTTTCCCTGCAAGTCATATACCTGATAACTGAATGCCTTTCCACCGGGCGCAGCGATCAGGATCCTGCCTGTTGAAGGAACAGGAAATGCCTTCAATGATTGGATTTTGCTCCCGGTTTCAACACCAGAAAAAATATTCAGACATCCTGTGACACTCAACTCAGCTGCTGATGCCCATACATTGCCATTGACCTCTGACAATGCCACCAATTTGAGATATCTGCCAACAACAGAAGGTTCAAATACCACTTGTTGTGGTGCAGCAGTGTTGCTGAAATTTCCGTTGGCTACTGCTAGACCCCATTGATCTGGCTGTCTGCTGACATGTACTCTGTAATTTTTGATCCTTCCGTTGACCCCGTCCTGTCTGGGTAAATATGTGAATGAAGATATCCTGTAAACATCTCCCAGGTCAATACTGATCTCATGAGGATAACCGGGACTGCTCCAGTACCACTCGGTATGCCAGATCGTAGATGGATCTCCGTCTATGGCATTGATCGCTTTGCCATCTTCTCCGCTCGTTTCCTCGCTGTCCACGTTCAAAAGTACCCAATTGTCTTTTGGAACATCTGCCGGATTGTTACAGTCTTCAATAGATGGGCAAGTGGTAGCGCTGACCATGTCAGGAATGATTTTGGAATATGTTTGACCATTTTGTGTGACTGAAAAATGAACGGTATAAGATTCCGGGCTACCCAAAACTACTTTAGGGTTTCTGATGGTCGGATCACTGATGCAAGCCGGTTCAGGCGTGATTTCCCATTGCCAGCTCGCTCCTTCGTGATTGATCATGGAATGGTCGTCGAAATACAGTGTATCCGTCATACAGTCATAAACCGGTTTTTCTACCCAAGGATTGATCACCGGGCTGAATTGCGGTTCAGCCATAGGTGATTCCCAGACACTTCCATTTCCGCCTACCCGGATTTTGCTGTCTCTGAAAAACGGAAGCGCCATATTTGGCTGCATGCCAACCGGATAATTCATACTGAAATCTTCCCAATCCTGCATGCCCGGCTTACGGATCATGACGCGACCCGGCTTGCCATTCAATCCCTTGGTAAACAAATAAACCAGATCCTGCTGATCTGCTGTTGGTTGTATGACCAGGCATTTCAGGTAATCATTTACAGTGCCTGACCAGTCTTCCCAGGTTGTACCGCCATCCTGACTCCGAAATACTTTTCCGATATCAGCAGACCAGGTTCCGTTTTGAAGACAGGCATAAATGGTATTTTCATCATAAGGTGAGATCGCAAAAAATAAATTGCCCCTCCAACCTGAATGGCCATACGGCGCATTCGTCAGACTCGGTTTTTGTACCCATGTTTGGCCACCGTCTTCGGAGCGGTATAAGCCGTAATTGCTCACGTCCGCATAAATTACTTCAGGGTTTTTGAAAGAGATCTGTAAATACCTGACCCTGCCGGGAAATGTATGCAACAATGTATAGCTTACACCCATATCTACGCTTTTCCAGAACCCATTTCCTTCGCCGAGGTAAAGTGTTCCGTAATAATTCGGGTGATGTACAAAATTGCTCCTCCGGCCACCATATTCGTCCATATTCGGATATTTACTGAAAATAAACCTTCCTTCCGGTTCGCCTTCTGCTGTTTTGGGCAAAATCCATCCGTTTCCCAGGTCATCAAAGGCAACATGCCTGCTTTTACCTTGTAAAACCCAACCGGTGGGCGATTCTGCGCCACCCATTCTGAGAGATTTGTTTTGATAAAAATCTGCAATGGCCGTGTTTCCGTTATGGTATCTTCCGCCTACCACCAGATCTTCATTCCATCCCTGATCAAAGCCCCACATATCTGAACCCATCAGGCCTTTGCAACGGACATGGTAATTATTTTGGGCGGTAAAAACATCCGATGTGTAGTTCATCCCGCCATCCGTAGCAACCCATGTTTCCCCGTTTGGCAACATTTTAATATCCTGAATATCAGGATGTATGTTGAATGGACCCCAATATCCGCCCACTGCAGAAAAAGTCAAACCTCCATTGGTTGATTTGAATAGGGTAGTGGTGCCTACCAAAATGATCTTATCATCCAATGGGGAAATTTCCATCGCAAGATCAAAATATCCTTGCCCGTTGTCCATTTCAAAAGCCGTTGTCTTTCCTGTTGCAATTAAATTCCAGGTAATGTTGTTATTGGCAAAATTTCCTTTTAATAAATATGGGGTATCGTTTGCTCCCAATAAAACTGCAAACAACAGATCTGGATTTTTGGCCGTAACACCAAGATATGCGCCCGAGCCAACCGAATAATTCCCCGGAAATTCCTGTATTATGCTGAAGGATTGTCCTCCGTTCACCGACCTGACCAATGAATAGTATCCGGCATTGCGGGTTATAGCATAAATGGTTTGTCCGTCTCCGGGTTTTATCCGGATATCCCAGGCTTGATTCTGGTATCTTTGTGTCCAGGTATTACCTCCATCTGAACTCACATGTATGCCTTTTTCTGAGGCAGCGAAAATTTTTAAGGGATTTTGAGGATCAATGCGCAACCGGTCAGCATAAAAGAGATTGCTCACAGGAAGCAATGGCTGCCAGGTGTTTCCGCCATCATCTGAACGATGTACCTGGTTGTCGCCTGATGCAAATACAATATCGGGGTTGGTTGGATGTACAGCAACTGCAGTGATTCCCCCACCAAAAAGGTATCCGGGTGCCATTTGTTGCCAGTTTTGCCCTTTATCCGTGCTTTTATTGATAAAACCGGTTTCGGTTCCGGCATAAATAATATTGAAATCTGAGGGAGCAACATCAATCGCATATACATTCACCTGCCAGGGTGCTTTGCCCGGAGCGCTCGCAGAACTGTTTTCATTCAGCCAAAACGTTTCTTTTGGGCCTAAAAAAGACCAGTCACTACCGTTGGATCTGTAGTTTTGGAATGACTCAATGAGCGTTTGGCTTTCGTTTAATTGTCTGGTGAATGCACCCATGTCGGGCAACTGAATGCTTCCATCAGGAAGTACATATTCCATTACAGCTCTTCGCCAGGTTCTGAAATATCTGGAAATAGCTGATTTTTTACCAGGATTCTCAGCGATATATGTTTCATATTGCTTATTGACATCGTAAAAATTGATTTCCTGATCATAAAGTTTTTTTGCCCATTCGGGAAAATCCGGATCAAAAGCGGGTTTGGTGCTTTTGACTAAACCGGGCAGATTGTCATAAGGAGTGTATTGAGCGTGGATAGGATGCATGAACAATGAGAAGTTCAGCGCGAAAAGTAGAGCAAGCAATGTTTGTTGTAACTGCATGTGTTTTATTTTAGTTCTTCAATGGCAAATATACTATTGAAATGTTTAACTGTTAACGATTTATTGGTCCATAAATCGCTCAAATCTATTTAGTCTATGCAAAAACTGTAAATACAGTGATATTCTCTTTTTTGAAACTTTCACTTACTGTCGTAACTCATTGATTTCAAAGCCTCTTGCCTGTGCTATACTCGCAGAAAGGTCGCAAGCCTTGTTCAGGATGTTTTCTAGTCAAAGAAAAAAAGTGATTTTATGCAAACGCTAAATACATTTCTACCCAAATTATTTTTGATTCGTTTTGGCGAAAAACTATAGAACGTAATTTCCTATTTATATTAACAATTATTATAATGTATAAATTTGATATAAAATCAGTAGTTATAAAGGGGAAAAGACTTTTTAAATGAAATAGGTCAATTCTTTGCTGAAATGATTATTTTTACCCCGCTAAATAAAAATTATGGAAGGATTGCGAATCAAGATGATTGGACCTGCCTGGCCTTTCAGGGGTGGGCTGGCTGCATTCAATGAAAGACTGGCGGTAGAATTTGAAAGATCAGGTCATCAGATCAGTATCGAAACGTTTACCACACAGTA
>Ga0209573_1005115_pt1 | contig 12147 bp, 14 predicted proteins | sample TNRBio252014_DNA_FD_185870 | JGI IMG/M metagenome (GOLD analysis project Ga0209573, IMG submission 185870) | Wastewater treatment Type I Accumulibacter community from EBPR Bioreactor in Madison, WI, USA - TNR Reactor_6/25/2014_ DNA (SPAdes)... | ecosystem: Engineered > Bioreactor > EBPR >...
GAGTTACGGTGCGAAGAACTACAAGAAGACAGCGGTGACGACGGCCAGCCGGGAAAAAATCCTGCTGATGCTCTACGAGGCTGTCATCAAGAACTGCAAACTGGCACGTATGGCGCTCGACCAGAAGAAAATCGCCGACAAGTGCAAGTACATCACCAAGGCGCACGACATTATCAACGAACTTTCGAATACGCTCGATCACTCCAAGGGACCCGATGTTGCCGCCCAACTTGAATCTCTCTATGCATTCTGTGTTTCTCAGCTGATCAAGGCGAACGTCGAGAATGATCCCGCAGCTCTGGATTCTGTGCTGAAGGTGATGGGGACGCTTTACGAAGGTTGGGTCGCAGCCGTTGAAGAGCTCAAAAAGAAAGGAAACCTTGATCGTGAGAATCTCTAAAAAGGACCTCCTCAAAAAAATTGAGCAGCTTGACCAACGTCTCATGGGCCTTTGGCTCAGTGAACATGCCGACATGAACGACGACGAGATCTGGGAGATTTTCGTGGTTCTGCTGGAATCTCGCGTGGAACTCTTGAACGTGTGCATTCAGGCAAAGGTGCCCCTTTCTCCAGAAATCTGTATGCCGGAGTGGCTCGAAAAGCTCACCAACTCGCGTAAAGAGGTGCGCTTGCACGAACTCAAAAAAGTTACCCAAAAAACCGGCAAAGGCGACAAGTATCGTCTCTACGAAAGTATGGCCAAAGTTCTAGGGGAGCCCGAAACGTGAGCGCAAGGATCAAGGCAGCACGCGTCCTCTACCGTTACGGCAATCGGGGTGATTCTCAGCGTTTGCTACAAGCGATTTGGGAGAAACCCGAAAGTTCTACAGAATCTTTTGAATGCTTCTTGTCGATGATGGAAGTTTGGATATCTCGTGACCGTGTGGGTGCGATGCTTCACCTCGAGGAGCTGAGCTCGGGACACGGGCCGCACACGAACTTCTGGGACCGCTTGAGCCTTGCGGAGCGCTCAGTGATCTACGAATGGGTGGGGCAAATTGAGCTCGCAGAAGGACATCTGGAGCAGGCCTTCGAATCCCTCAACCGAGCGGCGAGTCTGGGGCGAGACACCTCCCTTCTATGGCGCCTCCTCGGGGATCTTAGCCTTTCGCACGGAGACCTTGAAATGTCTCTGAGATTTCTCAAGCGCAGCCTGCACCTCTATCGACAGCTGGATCTCGAGATCCTCAGCGGTCGCAACTACTCGATGGGATGTTTCATGGGAGAGGACCCTCTTCAGTGGAGCCATGGCGTATCGGACTACATGCACGTGCTTCTCAAGGTCACCAAGATGGCGAAGGGGCGTAAGAGTCTCAAGTCGGCGCGTGAGCTGCTGATGGAGATGCTGCATCAGTTTCCAGACGAGCCCCGATTGCCCAAGCTGCGTCTGATGATTGAAAGCTCAATCGTCGAGCATTCCCTCTTCGTCGCGCCCTCGTCACGGCCTCAGATCCAAGCCAGCCCTTGAGCCCTCGCCGGCCTCGGTCTATGACCGGGGCATGGCCAGCGTCTTCGATGAGCTCCGAGAGTTCTTTCCTCTGAAATGCGAGACCCCGCGTGAATGGGCCAAGGTTGCGCTTTCCGATATGGACGCGTTTATGATCGACCATGCTTTTTGTGAGCGCAAGGCCTCGGCGCACGCCATGAAGCTTCTGATGAGCAATCCGGACAAGCCTGATTTTTGCGAGGCGATGATCCAGCTCTCGATCGAGGAGCTCGAGCACTTCCACCAGGTTTTCCGTATCATGAAATCTCGTGGCATCGTCCTTCGCGGCGATATCAAAGATCCCTACGTGAATGCGTTGATGGATCTCTGCCGAAGCGATGAGAAGAACCGTTTCCTGGACCGTCTCCTCGTGTTTGGGATCGTCGAGGCTCGTGGCTGTGAGCGTTTCGGAATCATTGGCGAAGAATCGCCTGATCCGGAGCTGCGTGTGTTCTATTCGGAACTTGCGCGCGCCGAGGCCAAGCATTTTGGAATCTTTCAGAGGTACGCTCGCCAGTATTGTGGCGCCGATGAGGTCGCCGCGCGTATGGAGGAGTTGCTTGTTGCCGAGGCTGAGATCATGAAGAATCTTCCGTGGCGGGCTTCTTTGCACTGAGAGGCGTGTTCGCGCGCGTGCGAAGCGCCAAGATCTTGGCGCTTTCTGCGGCGATGCGCGGCCCAAAAAAGAATTTAACAAAAAACCTAAACTCCTCCCGTGCACGCTCCGAAGAGAATTCAGAGCGGAGTGCTCGGTATAGGGAGATCAGGGATGCTCGTACTAACAAGAAAGATTAGCGAAACGATCACGATCGACGATCACATCAAGATCACAATCGTTCAAATAAAAGGCAAGCAAGTCCGCATCGGCATCGATGCGCCCAAGGAAACCAAGATCTATCGCGAGGAAGTGTACACGGCGATCCAAGAGGAGAACCGCGCAGCGCTTCAGTCCATGTCGGGTGATATGGCCAAGCTCAAGACTCACAACATTAAAAAGACAGGAACGTGATCCCTAGGATTGGGGTCCAAATACGGCACTAAGGAAGGAGCCAAATATGCAACAGGTTACAACAAAGAGATTCGGAAACATTCCCGCTAACGAGGAACATTTCATCCGCTTTAAGGACGGAATGATTGGTATGAGCGTACTCAAGCAGTACATCCTCGTGGAGTCGTCCAGCTATCCACTTATCCTTTGGCTGCAGTCTTGCCAGGATCCCGGCATCGCGTTTCCTGTGATGGAGCCAGCGTTTTTCAAGCGCGACTACAAGATCCATATGACCGACGCCGATCGTGCCTGTTTGAAGTTCGAGGCAGGCGACCGCATCAAGTACTTTGTTGTGATGACGATCCCTGACAATATCGAGGACATGACTGTGAACCTCAAGGCGCCCGTTGCAATCAACCTCGATAAGGGAACGGCGACGCAGGTCATTTTACAGGACAAGGACCTTCAGGTGCGCACTCCTGCTTACGCGGACTTCGTGAAAGTCGTGGCGCAGATCTCGGATGAATCAAATGACTTCGCGCTCAGTGAAGAAGAAAGCTGGGCCCCGGTTTCGATTACGGGGAGGGAGACGGAGCTTCTCGAAGCTGCCGTCTGAGTTCGATATGAGATTCGGAAATCTGCAGGCCATCGTCTTGGGGTTCGCTCTCGTGACGGCTTCGGCTGGGGCCTCCTCGTCGATCGATTTCCCGACACAAACGTTTGCCGAAGACACCTCTTTTGAGAACTATGTTCGGGACGGAGAACGCCTGAGTCGTGCTCCCGCTTCTAACCTTCTTAAGTTCCGTGTGATCGGGGTTCGACGTGAGCTGGCTCTCACCGAAGCTGAGGCGAGGCGTTCCCAACAGGACATCGTCATCAACGGAGGGCAAGCCGAAGGGCTCGAAGAGGGGATGAAGCTCAACGTGATTCGCAAAGTTCCGATCATCGATCCTTACCTCGAAAATCAACAGAAGGAACTTGAGATCAAGTTCGCGACGGTCGAGGTGATTCATGTTCAGAACGGACTGGCGATTGCCCGTCTCGATCGCATCGATGCCATACAGGATGGGCCGGGCGTTGGAGTTCGAGGGGTGCTGATCGGGGACTTCCTGAGCACGCGCTGATCGCCATGAACACGCGAATCATTCTTTACGCCGTTGTCGGAGTTTTCGTCGTGCTCATGATGCAGGGCGGAGGGGGGCAGGGGGGCACAGCGCTCACGCTCGGAATCCGACAGCAGTCCGCGCTCAAAAATGAGTGCATGAAAGAGATCATTGGTTTTGAGCAATCCGCAAAAAGCAAGTTCGCCTTTTGTGAGTGTGTCACGTCCTCCTTCGAGGAAAAACTCAAGGCCAACGAAAAATTGGTGGAGGCGCATGCGGCGTTCGTCGCAAAGTATCTCGAGCTGCGAGAATCGCCCAAAAGTATTTCGCGCAGTCTTGCGTCGACCTCGTCCTCGGCACGTGATTTTTCCACGGGTGAGGACAAGCTTGATATCGTTCTTTCTTCGCTCGATCTGCGCTATTCTTTCGCCGAGCTGAAAGAACTCGTACCTCTGCTTGCCGAAGGGGTGGACTCGGAATGGAAGAACGCCATGATCGGTTGCAGCCAACTCGAGACGCCTCACGTCGAGGGCGGGCTGTCTAATTGATGTCTTTGTTCCCGCGTAGAACCGGGATCATGCGCTTTTGATAGTCCGAGGCTCCGACATAAATCGGAGGCGTGACACTTCGTTTTGGCGAGGCGTCCAGCTCGGGGGCATAGCTCTTTAAGAGGATCGAGAGATTTTCGAGCGCCGGTTCGAGGGCGAGAAGTGGGTTCTTAGCCCTGTAGTTGCGCTCGAGTCGATGTAGGAGTTCTTCGAGGTCCTCGATAGGAAGTTTTTCTTGGACGTCAGGGCTAGTGATCAGCGCAGCAACCTGTTCTGTTTCTGAAACGTAGAGAAGGGCAACGCGTCCGGGGAGCCGGTGCGTGTAATCCACAAAATAGCCCTGGGCTTTTACAAAGACCTTGATGCGAGCCAATCGCGCGAACCAGCGTTTCAGAAAATAGCGGCGTCCGACGTGCGCGAGACTTCCGGCGGTGTAGCCCAGCAAGGGAAAAACCAACGGGTCTGGAAGTTCGGAACCTGCAACGGTGCGCACATAAAAAGCAAAGAGGGTGCCGACGGCCAGGCCCAGGAAGGAGAGAAAATAGAGAATCTCTGTGTAGAGATCGCTCTCGCGTGCAACGACGACGACCAGGTTGAGGCTAAGGTTGTCCTGCGCTTTCTTGAGTGAATCCGAGAGTGCGTTTTGCCACTCCGCCTTCCAGATCCGCGTTCCGCTAAGCCAGGCTAGAAGACGCTTCACGGAGTCGACCTCGTTTTCACTTCAGGGCTTCGCGCAAATGGGCGGACGCTGTGTCCATGAGCCAAACCACAGCTGCGATCACAACAATGATGCATCCCACTTCGGGCCACAGAGCTTGGCCCTGGTATTTGATCAGCATGGTGCCGATGCCGCCGCCCCCCACGAGTCCGATGATTGTCGCCATACGGACGTTGATGTCCCAGCGGTCGATCGTGAACGCGACATATGGCAAGATGATCTGAGGGACGATCGCATACCAGATCGTTTGCAAAAAGCCGGCGCCGGTCGAACGGATGCCCTCGATGGGACCTTCGTTGACCGCTTCGGTGATTTCCGAATACTGCTTGGTGAGCGAGGCGACCGAATGGAGCCAGAGCGCGAGCATACCGGCGAAGGGGCCGATGCCCACCCACACTGAGAAAATAATGGCCCAGATCAAAGCTTCAACCGAGCGCGTGATGTTGAGGAAAAAACGCAGAACCGCGTAAATGCCAAAGGTCACGGGCGTCTTCATGATGTTCTTGGCGCAAAAGAAGCTTCCGATGAAGGCGATTGGAATGGCGAGCAGTGTCGCCATGAAGGCGATGAAGAAGGTCTCGATGATCTTAAGGACCGCCATCGGGAAGATTGCAAAATTAGGGTTGGAAATCCCCTTGAAAAGACGAATGGCGCCTGCGAAGCCGCCTGGATCGGTCAGTTCGTAAAACGAAAATTTTGTCTGGTTCGCGCCGACGAGGATTGTCAGCAAAAGTGTGATGATCAGATGCCAGGTGGAAAAACGAAGGAAGGTGGGGGTTGTATCTTCGTGGTTCTTGGCGTGCGAAGGGGCAAAGATCGTGTGGCCAAGGGTTCCGACTTTGAGACGGCCGAGACCGAGCGAAATGCCGACGCCGGTAACGAGAAGGGCGCCGAAGATGGCGAAGTTCCTTCCCATTTCCAGGAGGGTTTCTTCGGTCGGATGCAGCAGGGCCACCAATAGGATGGAGCAGACATACGCGAAGCTGATGGAGTCGAATACCGTGCGTTTGAAAACGTATTTACTAGTCATGGATCTGCTGTCTCTTCCTCAGTTGACGTGAACTTCTTTGGCGCCTTCGCCGTAAATCTTTTCGAACCACGCATTGTCGATATCTTTGGGGCTTCCCTCGAAAACAAGTTCGCCATCTTTGAGCGCGATCACTCGAGTGGCGTATTGTCGGACGAGGCTCAGGAAGTGCAGATTGCAGACGATTGTGATCCCAAGCTCCTGATTCACTTTGCGCAGATAATCCATCACCGTGTGACAGGTCGCAGGGTCGAGGCTTGCAACGGGTTCGTCGGCGAGTAGGATTTTGGGTTCCTGGGTCAGCGCCCGCGCAATGGCAACGCGCTGTTGCTGACCTCCCGAAAGCTGGTCGGCTCGGATGTGGGCCTTGCTACCGATACCCACAAGATCGAGATACTTCCGAGCCTCTCCACGGTCCTTGGACGAAAACTTTCCGAAGAAGCTCTTGAGGGTCGACATGTAGCCCAGTCGTCCCATGAGGACGTTTGAGAGAACAGAGTGCCGAGGGATCAGGTTGAAGTGCTGGAAGATCATCGCCATGTGCTTTCGCACATTGCGGATTTGCTGGCCTTGGACCTTGGCGATGTCCTGGCCTTCGAACCAGATCTCGCCTCCCGTAGGATCATGGAGGCGGTTCATGCACCGAAGCAGGGTCGACTTTCCGGATCCCGACAGGCCGATGACCACGAGGAACTCTCCCTGCTTGACGTCGAAGCTCACGTTCTTGAGTGCGCGAACGCCGTTTGGATAGGTTTTCTCCAGGTTCTTGATCGAAAGAATCGTTTGGCTCATGAGTCTCCGTGGGAAGGGGGCTTATTTTTTTCCGGCGAGGTCTTCGGCGTTGGCGCCTGCGGCTTTTAGCATCGCACGAACGGCATCGTAGTCGGAATCTTTGGCAAGTTGGAAGTCAGTCACGCCGTAGAGCTTGTAGAAGGCGTCCTTGCCTTCGGGTGTCTTGATGAATTTTTGAAACGCTTCGATCACAGCTGTCGTGATTTCTGGAGGAAGATCTTTGCGAAACACGATGGGATCGTTGGGGATGGCATCGGTGAGTTCGATGATTTTGATTTTTTGCTCGACGTCGGGGTACTGGGTCGTCACGAGGCGGCGCGCGTCTTGGATCTTTCCATCGGCTTCGGGAGAGTAGAAGGTTGCGCCGGCATCGACTTGTCCTTGGTAGATCATCGACACGACGGCGTCGTGGCGCATGGCGAAGACGGATTCAGCAGGGGATACGTTTTTATCTTTGAGAACTTTGAGGGGGAGCAGGTAGCCCGAGGTCGAAGCGGGATCGACGTAGGCGATTTTCTTTCCGGTGATGTCGGCGAGAGTTTTGATGGGGCCATCCGCGCGGGCGATGAACTGGGCTTGATAGGTTGGCAAGCCGTAGCGGATCACTGTCAGTTGTGCTGTTGCGCCGTAGCGCTCGTTGGCAAGGATGTAGCCAAAGGTGTTCATCGCGGCGATGTCGGCGCGGCTGGTGCCCATCGCTTCGACGACGGCGACGAAGCTGGCAGGGATAGCGATTTCGTATTTATAGGGAGTGTTGGCCTCGAGGAAGGTTTTGAGGACCTTGGTGTTGTCTTCGATAACTTTGACATCCACAGAAGGGACGAAATACATTTTGATGGGATTCTCGGGGCTTCCTAAAGCCGCTTTCTGCCGAGTGCAGGCAGTTCCGAGAAGGGCCGCAGCGGCCAAAACCGTGCTTGTGAAAAAACTATTGAATTTCATTCGAGATCTCCTTTAATGAGCAAGAACGGTTGAGGGCTTAGTCGCGCGTAGAGGTCTAACAAAAAACTTCAGGAGGGCCAAGCAAAAGGCTGGGGGTTTTTTGGAGGTCGGGACGATCGCTGGGCTCGAGGGTCCCGGCGACAGCTTCGGGATTTAACTATAGGATATTCAAAGCATATGAACGAAAAAGCTTTTCGCGACTTCGAGCACCCCTGGGTTCAGCAGCAGCGCTTTGTGGACACCACGGTTCGGGAGCTGCTCGACCTTTCTGTCTCGCCCCAGCAGCCCCAGAGAGGAGCCCCAGCGGCCTGGGTCTTTGACCTGGATTCGACTCTTTTCTGTACGGCCCCTCGAAACAAGCGCGTGCTTTGGCGTTTTTTGCGTCAATGTGAAAGCTTTCCTCCTGTATGGGCGCGTCTCTGGAGCGCGTTGACTCCGGAGATTCAGCGCTACGGGATTCCTCAGACTTTTTATGTCGTTTTTCGTGAGCTCGGTTTCTCGGATCCTGAAGCTCGCGATGAGAGCAAGCGACTCTGGGAGGCCTTTCGCGATTTTTGGTCAGAAGAGTTCTTTTTGAGCCGCAATATTGTTTTCGATGCGCCCTATGACAGGGCGCTTGAGTTTGTGCGCGAGATTTATGCGAGAGGTTACCATGTCGTCTATCTCACCGGACGCGATAGCGAACGCGCGCGCGCGGGTTCGTTCGAGGTTCTTAAAAAATGCGGGTTTCCCATGGGAGACCGGACGCATCTCTGGCTCAAGCCGGACCGTGAACAGGACGATCTTGAGTTCAAGGCTAGGGCCTCGGCCAAACTCAAGGCTCAGTTCAAGGTCAAGGGGCTGATCGACAATGAGCCAGAAAACCTGGTGATGTTTGCTGAAGGTTTTCCTGATGCGGAAATTGTATTCTTTCACTCGATCATGAGTCGGCGTGTCCCGCTGCGCTCTTATGCGGGGGCGCTCGGAGAAAGAAAAGCGTGGCGGCTCCTAAGTTTTTAGGAGGGCTGTGTGCGGAGGCTCATTCGCGATCGCAGCAGTAGGTGTCAGCTCCGTATCCAAGTCGGGCGTCCATTTTGCGGCAACCGCTCGCTCGGGCTTGTTTTTTTTGCACAGCACTCATCATGACGCAGTCCAAGGTCTTCTCTGGCCCTTGAGGTGGAGGTGTGAGTGCGAGTTGTTCTTGTTCTGCGGCGCGGGCCTTGCGGATCTCGTCGTAGTTCCATTTTTTGGGCTCGGCGTCAGCTTTTGTTTTTTTTGAGGCGCAAGACCCCAGGACGATGAAGCAGCAGAGAGTCAAAAAAAACTTCGTGTTCATAAGTTCTTCCCTATTCTGGCGCTCCCTATTTGGTTTGCCAATGCTAAATTAGACCTGAAGTGCCAAAAGTCCAGCTGTTACGATTTTTGAATATTGGCGAGAACCCCGCAGTGCTTGCGCCCGGCGACCTCCGTCTTTGGAAGGCGCTCGGTCAGGGCATGTTGGATCTGAAGTTCGTGGCCTCTCGAGTTCTTTGCGTCGAGTGGCCTGAATCGGTCGATGCCGCGCGTCTGCCGGACTTGGGCTTTTGGAACGAGCGCATGGGCATCGCGGGATTTTCGAGTCTCGCATTGGGCTCGGAGTGTGACACGGTCTGTATGCAAGCGCGTCGTTTAGGCCAACACGCGTCTGAGCTGGAAACGCTTGTGGAAGAAAGCTTGCGCGAGGCCGGATTCAAAGAAAATTTCGAAATCTGGGAAGCTCTTCATTACGAAATCCAAACCAAGATCGATGTTGAAGTTCTCGAAGCGAACGTCTTAAAGCTTCTCGTGCTCGAATCGCGTTCGGGTCTCTTTGATATGGACTCGGAGGAGATGCGTTTTGTGAAACCCGGGGAGAGTTGGACGTGGTCTCGGCGCCGTACGGCCGGGGACTCCGCTTCGGCGCTTTCTGTTGAAGATTTACTGACGCGCTTGAAGGACGCGAACGAAAATCCGGACAGCTTCGAGGCCTTTCTGCGTCCGTACCAGATGCGGGAGCAGCAGCCTCGTGGCCCCGTTCAAACGCGTGACGCCGTCGCGTTTCGCGATCGGCTTGCCGCAATTCAAAAACGCTCCGACGCGACCAAAATCGCATCGGGTTCCGGCGAAGGCTGTCTGCCCTCTGGCGTGGTTTCCGCGCTTGTCGGGTTTCATCGCTATTCTGATCCGAGCGCTGTCTTGAGGGAGGTGGACTCCAATTTGAGAAAGTCGACAGCCTTCAGCGACGACGACCTCGGAGTCGTTCACTGGCTGGATGTGGGACATCACCGAACGATGCCGATGATGATCTCGGGGCGAAAGCAAAATTTCCGCTTGGGTGTCGCGCCCGGTGCGCAGCTCTTTGCGCTGCATCCCCTCCACACTCGAAATGCGCTTTTGTGGAGACGTCTCGGAGCGCTCGCAGATTTTCATAAAGATATTTTCTCAGACTTTCCGTGGATTTTTTCAGGGCGTGAAACCTGGCTTGCGGCCTTCCGCAACTTTATCGGCGCCCACGACGGCTGGGAGATTTCGGAGAACGGCCTCAGACAGCTTTTTTCTTGGGAGGCTGAGCGCACAGCCCCCCAAGAATTGCTCCTGTTCTCGTCGCTTTGGAACGCCGATCGTGTGCGCGACACCTTCCGTGATTTTGGATTCGAAGTTGTGGATTTGGGGATGCCGTCCAACTCGAACAACTCCCTTACCGTGAAAACGCAGAAGGCTTCGAGTGTTGGCATTGCTTGGATTGATCTTCTCCAAGGAAATCCGGATGCTTTACCGACTCGACCGGTCACCCTCACATGGACGGCGCCTGACCTAAAAACGCCGACCTATGGATTTGAAAAAGTCTCTATTTTTCCAGACCGTTATCTTTTGAGGCTGATACAGCAGGGATCAAAAGGAGCGCTGTCTCGGCGTTTGGGTTTTGAGTGGAGAAGTTCGGCGCGTGCGCGCGAGGTCTCGCAGAGATTTGTCTTCAACACACCTCTCACGGCGCTCAAGTGGTCCGATGACGGCGCCCTGGCGGGCTATGTGGACAGCGTCGGAGCGGGGGCGGCAGCCGCAAGCGCGGATCCAAAAGCCGCATCGGTCATCGCGCTCGAATATGCTTTCCGAAATTTGGTAGCCCGCGGCATGGATCCTCGCTCTGATGTCGAGGCTTCATTCTTTTTGAACAAGCCCGTCCGCTCAGAAACCCCCGAAAAAGACACGGACAATTTTGGAGCCTACGCGCTGGCGGTCGAGGGGTTTCTTGAGACTCTCGAAGCGCTGCCAAATTTGAAGCTGCGAGAGGTCCAGCTGGATCGTGTTTCATCGGCCATCAAAGACTACGAATGTGAACCGGTCGTTCATTTGAGGGGTCCCCTTTCTTCTCGGTCCGAGTCTGTTTTCCCGGGCTTTCGGATGACCGGCGAGGCGATTTATGCCGTCGGCCCTCGCCCCGCATTTATGGATATCGGAAGCAGTATCTTGCAACACGTCCGCGTCGTTTCGAACCATGTGACGCGGATGAACTGGACGCAGCAACTCGAGCTCTACGAAATCATTCATCGGTGTATCCAGGATAAGATTGTCACGGATCTCAGGCCGATCATGTGGGGCGGAATTGCGGAGTGCCTGTTGGAAATGGGGCTCTGGAGTGGGATCGGTATTCAGCTCAAGCCGTCGCTGTCGACCATTGAGCTTTTCAGCGCAGCCCCCGGACGTTTTTTGGTGGGGATTCTTCCGCAAGAGGCCAAAAAATTTGAAAGCATCATCAAGGGTGAGTGGCTGACCCCAGTGGGAACCACGGGAGGCGAAAAACTTTTTGGATTGCCTTTGGAAAGCTATCGCGAAGAACGGGATGCTAAGGGATAAGCCATGTCGACGAAAAAACGCGCCTATGTCTTTCAGGGTCCAGGGCTGCTCCGTGATGGTGTGCTTGAGGTCCCGCTCAAGGCCTTGGACTTCGAGATCCATCATCCCTTCTTGATGCCTGAGCAGGCGATCAGCCTGGACTTCAAGCTCACGCGCGACGATCTGGTGGTGTTCCGAGGAGTCTGGGATCCGCGTCCTGAAGAGGCTCTTTATGCGCGTCAGCTGGGCAACAAGCTCAGGGATTTTGGACGCAGCCTTCGCGAAATGCCGGCCAACGAACGGCCCTTAGTGATTGCCGTCGGGCGGTGGGCTTTGGCGCTCCTTTTTGCGGAATGGACTGCAATCAAGTCCGCCGAAGTCTCGCACCTGAGCTGGACAGAAGTGCCGCCCGAGCTCAGCGGACCCTGGGTCGAGGTTGTCCGCGGGACCTCCTCTTTGCCGTACTTCGCGCGACTCAAGGGCCGCGCATTTCCCGACCTCGCCCCTCGAGGCTTTGAGGCGGCACTAAAAATCGCGGCCTCCTCCTATCCCGTCGGATGGTGCTTCGAATCTTTTTTGAATCTGTACTTCGCCGATCCGCTTGCTTTTGGTGAGGGGTCGCAGCTGGAAAGTTTTGGATATGAGAATCAGGAAAATCTCACAAATAGCACCACTTTCCTTCGCAATTTGATCGGGAGTCGCCATGCTTGAG
>Ga0209573_1005116_pt1 | contig 12145 bp, 12 predicted proteins | sample TNRBio252014_DNA_FD_185870 | JGI IMG/M metagenome (GOLD analysis project Ga0209573, IMG submission 185870) | Wastewater treatment Type I Accumulibacter community from EBPR Bioreactor in Madison, WI, USA - TNR Reactor_6/25/2014_ DNA (SPAdes)... | ecosystem: Engineered > Bioreactor > EBPR >...
CTGATCGCCATCGCCCTCGGCCGTGACGCGCAGGTGCTGGTGATGGACGAACCGGCGGCCAACCTCGACCCCGAGGCGCGGCACATTTTCTTTTCCCTGCTCGCCGAACGACTCGAGAACACAACCATGATCATCTCCAGCCACCGCCTCGACGAGGTCGCGCCCTTGGTCAATCGCGTCGTCGAAATGGACACTGGGCGGATCGTCCTTGACGACCGCGTCGCGGAGGACTCCAAGCTCTCGGCCCTGTTCCAGGTGCACCTGACGCTGGCGCGCGCCGATGCGGCCATCGCCAAGACCTTGACGGCGTGGCAGTTTGCTGACCGCGGCAATGGTATCGAGTGGCACGGCACGGTTTCCGGGCCGGACCGATTGCGCTTCATGGGGACGGTGTCGCGCTATATTGGACTCTTGTCGCGCATCGAGATGAACGAAGTCGACCCCGCGGTCGTCCTGCAGTGAGGTACCAACAAGCATGAAACGACGTCGTTTTCTCGCAGTCCTTCCGCCAACAGTTCTTGGTCCCTGTTTTCGGCCGCTGCTGAGCGTCGGCGCGGCCTGGTCGCTGGCTGCCTGCAGCGGCGAGCCGAGCAGCGGCCCGATCCAGGTCCATTGGGATAGAGACGCCGACCCGCGCTGCGGAATGATCATCAGCGACAAGCGCTTCGCGGCACAGATTCGCGATCCTCAGGGTAAGGCCTGGAAGTTCGACGATATCGGTTGCGCGATGTTCTGGCTGTCGCAAAGAGCATTCAACGAGGAGACGCCGAACACTGAGATCTGGGTCGCCGACTATCGCATGGGTGGCTGGATCGACGCGCGCCAGGCGCATTATCTACCCGGAAAGAAAAGTCCGATGGGCTACCAGTTTGCTGCTGTCGCGCGTCCGGAAGCGGATGCGGTCTCGTACCAGGAAATGAAAGAGCGCATTCTGGCGCGCGGTAAATGAACGGTCATTACATCGTTGCGATACCGCAGATCATGGAAGTCATGACCGTTTCCCCCTCTTCCCCCGGCCCTTCTCCCACAAGGGGAGGCGGGAGGTTCGTGAGTCGCGTCCGCGACTTTCACATTAAGCGGCAAGAATGAATTCATGAATTCACTTCTCCTGACCGCCCGCCTGGACATCGTCGAATCGCTGCGCGCGCGCTGGTTCCTGATTTACAGCCTCGTTTTCGGCGGCATCGTCGCGCTGCTCTTTGCCTTCGGCCTGACCGAGTCGCGCGTGCTGGGTTTCATCGGCCTGTCGCGGCTGCTGGTGACCTATATCCAGCTGACCATGGCCATCCTGCCGATTTTCGTGCTGGTCACCACCGTGCGTTCGGTGGCCGGCGACCGCGAGGCGGGCGTCTTCGAGTACCTGCTGTCGCTGCCGGTGTCGTTGTCGGCGTGGTTCTGGGGAAAGATTCTCGGGCGTTACGTGACTATCTTCCTGCCCGTTTTCGTGGCCATGTTCGGCGCCGTGCTGTGGGCGCAGGTCAGGGATATCGACGTGCCGTGGGCGATGTTCTTCTATTACACCGCTTTGCTGGCGTCGATGGCCTGGTGCTTTCTCGGCATCGGCATGTTGATCTCGACGCTGGCGCGCAGTACCGATGTCGCGCAGGGTGCCGCGTTCATGGTCTGGCTGAGCATGTTGCTGTTCCTGGACCTGATCCTGCTCGGGGTGATGATCCAGGGCCGGGTTGCTCCCGAGGTCGCCGTCGGCATCGCCTTGCTCAACCCGCTGCAGGTCTTTCGTACCGCTTCGCTGGCCATGTTCGACCCGCAACTGATCGTCCTCGGGCCGTCAGCCTACGTCATTCTCGACCTCTTCGGCAGCAGCGGCTATCGCCTCTATGCCTTGCTCTACCCGCTGGCCATCGGCTCGCTGGCCGCGCTGGCCGGTTTCCTGAGCTTCCGGCGCAGCGACCTGCCTTGAGCGGAGCGTCGCCATGAAGCGCCTGTTCACGGCCCTGCTGATCGCCTTGCCGGCCTTTGCGGTGAGTGCCGCCGACCTGCCATCGGCGGCGCCCCTCTTTGCCTTGACCCTGCCGGCGCTCGACGGACAGTCAGTGGCCCTGGCGTCATTCAAGGGCAAGCCGCTGCTGGTCAATTTCTGGGCGCGCTGGTGCGGCCCCTGTCGCAAGGAGATTCCTGATCTTTCCGCGCTGCAGGCCAGGTACAAGGGCAGGGGGCTGGTGCTCGTCGGCATTGCTGTCGAAGACGCCGACAAGCGCGACCACTTGCGCGAATTCGGCCAGGCCTACGAGATGAACTACACTTCGCTGATTGGTGGCAGCGAGGCGAGCATCGCGCTGATGAAGGCGCTGGGCAACAGCAAGGCGGGCCTGCCGTTTACCGTCGTCATCGACCCTGACGGGCGCATCCACAGCAGCGCACTTGGCGCCATGGATCAGGCGGAGATGGAAGACGCGGTCAGGCCGATTCTCTGAGCGGCCAGGGCTCGTGTCGCTCGGTGTTACGATAAAGGCAAGAGCAAGAGGATTCCCCGCAGCCCATAGCCCCTCTCCCCTCGCGGGAGAGGGGTTGGGGAGAGGGGGCGGTGGCAGAGATGAACTCGGGCGAGCAGGCCAGGCCGATGCCCCCTCTCCCCCGGCCCCTCCCCCGCGAGGGGGGAGGGGAGTGGCGGCGGACGAGTGCTGATGTTTCCGACGGGCACGATTTTGTTGATGCGCCGCTGGCGCTGTTTGAGTGAAGACGATGACGATGATGAGAAAGCTGTTCGCCCTGCTGTCGATTGTTCTGCTCGCCGGCTGTGCGGCGCCGCCCTTGCGTGGCACCGGCGACCTCGGGCTGGTGATCGAGCGCGCCAGCGGTCACGTCAGCCTGATCAATACCAGCGACGGCAAGCCCTACGCGCGCATCGGCGGGCTCGGTGACCTGTCGCACGCTTCGGTCGTCTACTCGCGCGACGGTCGCTACGCCTACGTCTTTGGCCGCGATGGCGGCCTGACGAAAGTCGATCTGCTCGAGGCGCGGATCGTCAAGCGCGTATTGCAGTCGGGCAATGCCATTGGCGGTTCGATCTCGCAGGATGGCCGCATCGTCGTCGCGCAGAACTACAAGCCGGGCGGCATCAAGGCGTTCGACTCGGAAACCCTGGAACTGCTCTCCGAAGTGCCGGCGGAATACGCCCCGGGGAGTTTTTCGAAAGTCGTTGGTCTGGCCGACCTTTCCGACAACCGCTTCGCCTATGCGCTTTTCGACGGCGGCGAGATCTGGGTCAGCGACTTCTCCGATCCCCGCCATCCGACCACTCAGCGCTATCCGGCGGGCGTGCAACCTTATGACGGGCTGGTGACTCCTGACGGGCGTTATTATCTGGCCGGGCTCTTCGGTGAGGATGGCGTGGCGCTGCTCGATACCTGGCAGCCGGAGAAGGGCACGCGGCGGATTCTGGGCAACTACGGGCGCGGCGAAGAAAAACTGCCGGTCTTCAAGATGCCGCACCTGCGCGGCTGGTCGATGGCGCAAGGCAAGGCCTACCTGCCGGCGGTTGGCCGGCACGAGGTGCTGGTGGTTTCCGGCAGCGATTGGCAGGAAGTTGGCCGCATTGCGGTCAAGGGACAGCCGGTGTTCGTCATGGCGCGGCCCGATGGCCGGCAGGTGTGGGTCAATTTTGCTTTTCCCGACAACGGCTGGGTGCAGGTCATCGACACGCTGAGCGGCAAGGTGGTGCAGACCCTTGAACCGGGAAAAGCGATTCTGCATATGGAGTTTACGCCACGCGGCGAGCAGGTCTGGCTGTCCGCCCGTGACGACAACAAGGTGGTGATTTACGATACCGCGACGCTGACCCAGGTCGGCGAGTTTGCGGCGCAAGCGCCGAGCGGCATTTTCTTTACCAGCCGTGCGCAGCGCACGGGATTCTGAGATCGCAATGACCGACGAGGCGCTCGATTTTCGTTTGCTGAACGACTTCCAGAGGGACTTCCCGCTTTGCCCGGCACCTTTCGCTGAAGTCGGGGAGCGCCTTGGTGTGGCTGAGAACGCCGTCCTGCGCCTGCTCGAGACGCTGCGTCGCCAGGGCAAGATCTCCCGCGTCGGCGCCGTCTTTGCGCCCAAGCGCATTGGCGCCAGCACGCTGGCGGCGATGGCTGTAGCGCCGGAGAAACTGGCGGCCGTCGCCGAGACGGTCAATCGCTTTCCGGAGGTCAACCACAACTACGAGCGCGAGCATCGCTACAACCTCTGGTTCGTTGTCACCGCCGGTTCCGAAGGTCGCCTGCAGGCAGCTTTGGGGGCCATCGAGCAGGCGGCTGGCCAGCCGCTGCTGCGCCTGCCCTTGCTGCAGGAATACCACATCGACCTCGGTTTTTCGCTCGACGGCAAAGGCAAGGAAGGCCTGCCGGCGCCGGTGCGCAGGCAGGCCTTCGTGGCGCCGCGGCCGCTCGACGAGTTCGAACGCCGGCTGGTGATGGCTTTGCAGGAAGGCTTGCCGCTGTTCATGCGGCCGTTTTCGGTGCTCGCCAGTCGTGTCGGTTGTGAGGAGAGCGAGGTCCTTGAACGTATCCGTCGCTGGTGCGCCGAGGGCATCATCAAGCGCTTCGGCGTCGTCGTCCGCCATCACGAACTCGGCTACACGGCCAATGCCATGCTGGTGCACGACATTCCCGACGCGGCGATCGCCGAGATGGGCGAGCTCCTGGCCCGCGAACCGGGAGTGACCCTCTGCTATCAGCGTCCGCGGGTGCTGCCGGACTGGCCCTACAACCTCTTCTGCATGATTCACGGGCAGGTCCGCGCCGAGGTCGAGGCGAGGATCGCCGAGTTGCGCGCCCGCCTGCACCTCGAGGATTGCGCGCACGCCGTCCTCTTCTCGCTGACCCGCTTCAAGCAGGGCGGCGCGCGCTATGCCTGAGGCAGCCGGCATCGACGCCATCGATCGGGCGATCATCGACTCGCTCCAGGGCGGCTTCCCGATCTGCGAGCGGCCTTATGCCGCAGTCGCCGAGGCGCTGGGCATCGGCGAGGAGCAACTGCTCGAACGCCTGCAGGCGATGCTCGAGGCGCGCGTGCTGACCCGCTTCGGCCCGATGTTTCAGGTCGAGCGCATGGGAGGCGCTTTCGTTCTCGCCGCGATGCGTGTTCCTGAAGCCGATTGGCAGCGGGTGCTCGACGTGGTCAATGCCTTCCCGCAAGTGGCGCACAACTACCGCCGCGAAAGCGACCGCCACTGCGACTTCAATATGTGGTTCGTGCTGGCCACCGAAACGGCCGACGGCATCGCATCAGCGGTGCGCAGCATCGAGGAAGCCAGCGGTTTGCCGGTCTTCCCCTTTCCGAAGCTACGGGAATATTTCGTCGAGATGAAGCTGGCGGTGCGCACATGAGCGGCGCCCCGGCGCGCGCGGTCGACACCATCGATCGCCGCCTGATCGTCGCCACCCAGAGCGGCTTGCCGCTCGTCGCCCGACCGTATCACCAGCTCGCGGAAGAGTTGGGCATTGCGCCGGAAGAGGTGATGGAGCGGCTGGCGAGCATGCTCGACAGTGGCGTCATCCGCCGCATCGGCGCCGTTCCCAACCACTACGCCATCGGCTACACCGCCAACGGCATGAGCGTCTGGGACGTCCCCGACGAGCGCATCGACGAACTCGGCGCGCGCATCGGCGCCCTCGATTTCGTCACCCACTGCTATCACCGTCCGCGCAAGTTGCCGGAATGGCCTTACAGCCTGTTTGCCATGGTGCATGGCAGTTCGCGCGCCGAAGTGCAGGCCAAGGTCGCCGAAATCGCCGCTCTTCTCGGTGCCGATTGCCGCGCTTACGACGTGCTTTTCTCGACCGCCATTCTCAAGAAGACCGGCCTCAGGATTGGTGGCTAAAGGTGGTTGGCTGCCGTTAAAGGTGGCTCCGGCCTTCGTCCGTTGTCCGCGACCTCACTTCTTCTTGCCACCAAAGAGCCTGTCGAAAAAACGTTCCGCTTCGTCGACCAGCGCGGCGCCGATGTCGTCGCTGTGACGCCTGAGGGCATCGGCGGCGACATCGGTCAGGCTGATCGAGTAGCGCAGCTCCTCCGCAGGCCCGCTGATGTGCACCGGTATCGGTAGTCCCTCCAGCGCGCGCAGCAGCTTCGAGCTTTCGGCAGGATCGGCGGCCATCATCACGCGCAGCGTGTAATCGAGCTCGCTCGACAGCAGGTCAAACTGGCCATAACCCCCGAGCGCGAGTTTTGGCGCGGCGCCATCGAGATCATCATTGCGTGCCATGCCCTCAGCCAGTTTGACGGTAGCGCTCAGATGCGACAGCCGGGTCAGTCTGGACGTGTCGATCCTGCCGGACTGGCTGCCGCCGGCGTTGAGAATGTTTTTCACCTGGCCGAGGACGTCCGCGAGGTCGATGCCGACCAGCGCCACCTCGCGCAGTGCGAAGCGTGCCGTCCCCTGCGCCGCACGGGTCAGCTCGGCGCGCGACTGGCCGCTGCTCGACAAGGCCAGGTCCACATTGCCGCGGCCTGCGAGATCGCTGCGACCGAGTGCGTCGCGTGCCAGGGCGCCGAAGTCGACATCGTTCAGCGCCAGCTTCATGCTCACCCGTGGGCCCTGTGTGTTCTGTGCGTCCGGTGCGCCCTGTGCGTCGAGGGTCAAGTCGCCGTCCGCCTGACCACCGTAGAGGCGAGCGCTCAGCGGCGCGAGTGTGGCGCGACCGTCGGCGCTGTGCACACCTGCGTGCACGGCCGTCGCCTTGATGCCGCCTGCCTGGAGCTGCGCGATCTGCAGCTGGCCGTCGAGGCGCAGCTTGTGTAAGCCTGCCAGGTCGAAAGCGGGCTCGGCCGCAGCCGCAGCCGAGGCCGGCCTGAGTGTTGGCGCCGACGCTGCAGTCCGCAGGAGGCGCGCCGCCGTGCTGCGGGGCTGGGTCTGTCCGGGCTCACTGCTTGCGGCTGGCGCGGCGGCTGCCGGCTTCGCTCCGGCGGCAGCTTTTCCTGCGACCGGCTGGGCGAGCGGCTGGGCGAGCGGCAGGTAAGCGTCCAGATTGAGTCGATCCGCCTGCAGGTCGAAGCCGACTTCCGGCTGCGCAAAGTTCGTCAGCTCGATGCTGGCCTCGAAACGGGCATCGCTGGCCTTCGCGGCCAGCTGCAGGCTGGCGCGTTCGTGCCTGGCGTCGAGCGTCAGGGCGCCGGACAGTGGCAGGCGTGCTCGCCCTTCAGGCAAACGCGGGTCTTCGCGGGCGATCTCGGCGTCGAAGTGCGGCAGGCTCAGCCTCTGCCCGTCGAAGGCGATCTCTTCCGCACTGGCCGCGAACGTCCAGGCGTTGGCGGCGGGCTGGCCATCGGGCTGGAGACTGACTGCGACTTGCGCGGCGCTGAAGGTTTCGCCCTGGCGGGACAAACGGCTGGCGGTGAGCGCTGCGCGCCAGGGCTGGCTGTCGCGCCTGCCGGTGAAGCCGAGCTTGAAGTCGCTGGCGGCCAGCGCCGGCCGCGCACCAGTCATGTCGATGTCTACGCTGGCCGTGACTTCTATCTCGCCGAGCACTTCGGGCTGGCTCATCACCGCGACCTGCGCCTTCAGCGCCAGCGGCAGTTGCGTCTTCGCTGCCAGGCGGCCGGTTTCGAGATTGATCGCCGAGAGCACGATCGTCTTGCCGTTGACGGCATTGTGCAGGATGAGCGCAGCATCGCTGAGCAGCAGCTGGCGGATTTCCCAGCGGCTCTCGCGGCTGGCCGCCGCGCCGGTGTCAGGCACGGCCGGCGTCTGCGCTGTGCTGCGCGCCGCAGCTTCCGGGGACGGCACAGCGGCTGCGGCGCCCGCGCTTGCCCCGCTGTCCCGGTTGGTCCCGCTGTCCACCTCGCCTGTGCTACCGTGCTTCCCCGGCAGCGTCATCGTCGCCCGTGCTTCGCGCAGCTGCATCGACTCGATCACGACTTCCTGCCACAGCAAGGGGAGCAGGGCGACTTCCATGCGCGCCGACGAAAAGCTGAGGAACTCGGCTTCGCTGTCGCGGGCCGACAAACTGCTCGCCGGCAGGTCGATGGCCAGCCTGGGGAAGAACGACAGCGCCAGATCGCCGTTCAGGTGCAGGCTGCGGCCGCTGTGCGTCCTCACCGCTGCTTCGATCTCCGGCTTGTAGCGATTGATGTCGAACAGCGCGATGGCGAGGGCCACGGCCAGCGCCAGGAGCGCCGCTGCAGCGGCAGCGACGACCCGCAGGCGCCGTCCGGCAGCTAGCGGCGGCTGCGCCTGTGTCGTGGGTGCCCTAGCCCTGGCACCGCCGGGATCTGCGCTCAACGCCAATCCGGGTGCTCAGCCAAGGACGTGGTAGCCGCCGTCGACATAGGTGGTATCGCCGGTGATCAGCTTCGCATAGTCGGTGGCCAGGAAGGCCGTCGCCATGCCCACGTCCTCGATGCTCACCAGCACGCGCGACGGCGCGCGCGCGGCGGCTTTCTCCATCAGTTCGTCGAAGCGGCCGATACCCGACGCTGCGCGGGTGGCGATCGGGCCGGGCGAGATCGGGTTGACGCGAATGCCCTTGGGACCCAGTTCCGCAGCCAGGTAGCGCGAGGTTGCCTCGAGGGCTGCTTTCACCGGCCCCATCACGTTGTAGTTCTCGACGACTTTCTCGGAGCCGAAGTAGCTCATGGTGAATAGCGTGCCGCCGTTCTTCATCAGCGGTTCGGCGAGCCGGGCCATGTGGATGAAGGAATGGCAGGAGACATCCATGGCCATCAGGAAGCCTTCGCGCGAGCAGTCGGTGACGCGGCCATGCAGGTCCTCGCGCGGCGCAAAGGCAATCGAATGCAGCGCGAAGTCGAGCTGGCCCCATTCTTTCTCGATGGCCGCGAAGACGGCTTCCAGTTGTCCTTCCTCGCGCACGTCGCAAGGCAGATAGAGCGCCGGCGGAACATCCAGCGCCTGTGCCAGTGGCTCGGTGAACCTGCGCGACTTCTCGTTCAGATAAGTAATGCACAGCTCGGCGCCGAGCCCGCGAAACGCCTGCGCGCAGCCCCAGGCGATCGACTGGTCGTTGGCGATGCCGAGGACGATCCCTTTCTTGCCGGCCAGTGGCTGCTCCCCCAGGTCGCGCTGATTGCGCAGCTTTTCGAGCAGTCGGGTGTTGGTTGCTTGATCGGTCATTGCTGACTCCTTTTCGGAAAGCACGTCGTCGGCATGACAACATGCATGCTTCGTTGATCGGTATCAGCCTTGATCCTACCACCGCCGGTGCTCGGCTTGCGAGCCTGCACCGGGATGAGGCGGCCAGCACAAGGCTCCTAGGGCCGCGGTGGTAGCCCCTCCCGGATCGTCCTGGAGAAGCCCTCGATGTCGCCGGCAGAACGGGCGCGCGCGGTAATGTCGCTGCGGCGCTTCAGCTCGTCGAGCCCGAATTCGTCGTTGACCGTGCCGCGTTCGTAGGCCAGGTCGACGAGCTGGCCGTTGGCGAGCAAGCGCCAGTCCAAAGAAGGACCCGAGCCCACCACCCTGGTGTGGTGCCAGATGGTGGTGGTGCAATTCTGGGTCAGGGCGTTGTACCAGCGCGCTTGTTTGGCAATGGCGTTGATCGCTTTCACGTAGTCGAGCAGCAGGGCGCGACCCTTGTCCGCCGAAGCACGGATGCGGTAGAGCTGCACCGTCTCGCCCAGGTGGTTCGTGCGTAGCCCGACGACGTCGCGCTCGTCGGCAATGACATAGTAGAGCTCGTACTGACGGAAGAAACCTTTCAGCGCGGAGTACTCCTCGCCCTTTTCCTTGCGGGTTTCGATGGATACCGCGAGATGGCCGCCGTCGGCGAACTCCCAGCTGGTGATGGTGTGACCGTAGAGGGTCGGCCCCCAGAAGGAGATCAACAGGTCGACGCCGACCAGGGTGTCTAGGTCGTAGCTGCGCGTCTCCCAGCGCTCGCTGAAATCCTGATCGCTGCGGTAGGTGAAGTTGCGGACGTTACGGATGGTCAATAGGGAGCCGTCGACGCTTGCGGTCGGCAGCCGCGCGACATCCGGCCGCCAATCACGGGTGTTGCTCGGGGCGATGCTCAGCCACCAGCCGAGCACGATCGCGCAGCATGCAAAGATGGCGAGCACGGCCTTCGACCAGGGGCGCAGCAGCACCGCCGCCAGGCCGGCGATCAGCACAATTGCGCCGACAAGCGCGCCGGCGAGCACGCGCGACTCGGGACCATCGATCCACAGCGCCGCGCCCGCCCAGAGGATCGCTATCGCCAAGGCCAGAGAAATGACCAAGCGCAGGATGACGCGACTCAGGCGCATGAGGAATCTCTCTCCTTCATCGCGCGAGCACGAGAAACAACCTGCCGCGAGAAGGGATGTTCATCGTTTCCAAACCTCGGATATCCATCAATGAGGTGATACCTGTTTCCCGTCGTCACCATTGACCGGGAACACCCAGCTTACCCGTCCCGTCTTGATCAGCTCGCGGCCCGGCTCTCCCAACTGCTTGCCATAACGGATCAATTCGATCAGATCGGAACTGACCTCCGGACTGGTCGTGAAGTAGGAATGCCCGAACCGGTCTGTGCGCTCGCCTTCGTAGGAGATCAGGTCGATGCGTCCGGTCATCTCGAAGTGGCGCTGAATAGGCTCGGGGATGTCCTCGGGGCGCAGTTGGCCGACTCTGTGGCGGCTGCGGAACAAGAGCTGGGAGACACGCAGCGCCCGGTCCTCGGGCGACGCATAGATGGTCAAGCGGCCCTTCAGCACGCGCGGTATTCGCCCCTCCGACCACACCGTAGCCAGATCCGGGTCCGAAAGATAACTGGTGATCTCCTGCCCGGCGATGTCCACGTCGATGTCCGGTGAGAGCAGCACCAGGTTGTCGATCTTGGTCAGATCGGCCGGTTCCTTGCCGGCGGCCAGGGCCTCGTTCGCCAGTTCGCGCACGGCCCTCAGGGTCAGGGCCGTGCCACGGCTATGGGCCAGGATCTGCAGTCCTTCCACCCCGGGAGTCGTCGCCAGCATGCGGATGCTCTTCTTGAGATGCTCGACCGCGTACTCGGCGGACTCGGTGGTGGTGGTGTAGGAGGTCAGGAAGTTTCCGCGTGACGAGGCGGGCCAGGTGAAGAAGGTGCATACCTGCTCCCGGCCCAGGAAGTGGCACAGCTCGGCGGCGGTGTAGGCGGCGGTGGCAAAGGTCTCGTTGAAGCCGTGCACGTAGAGCAGGATCTCTTTCTTGGGAGCTTGCGCGAGCCGGCGCTGGACCTCGTCCTGAAAAGCGGCCTTGCTTTCGAAGTGGCGCGCGAGCTCGGCACGGTCGCGCAGGATCTTCCCGCCGGGGCCCCTGGAAATCTGATACGGCTCCCGAGGGAAGGCCCCCAGCTCCTGTACCTGGCCCAGCTCCAGATTGACCTCACGCGTACGCTCGGCGAGCTGGCTCTGCTCGCGCAAGGTCTCCCAGTCCAGCGCCGGCACCACCCGCACCAGAGCCGTGCCGTAGGCGATGCGCCGGCCGCGTTCCTGGCCGTAGGGCAAGGGACCTGCGTCTTTGCCTTGTTCGGCAATCTCGGCGGCTGTCGGTGGGGCACGGTCGGTGATGAACAGCAGGTCCACGTCCGGGCTCTGCCGGGCCGCCGGGGATGGATCGAAAACGGGCTGGCGGTCCGGACGCTGGTACAGGGTCGGGGTCGGCATCAGTTGGCGTGCGCTGGTGGCGCAGCCGCCGATCAGGAGGGCGGACAGGACTGTGGCGAGCGTTCTGACGAGTATCTGTCGCATGTTGTTGGGAGCTGAAATCTGTGGCGAGGGTGAGCGTGCATGTTACCTCAAGGGTTTGGCGATGGCTTTGCCGGTGGGCAATCGCAGCCCTTCTCGGTTCGTGGCTAGCAGCAAAAAGTTCTATGCTTCGCTCTTGCGCTCTGCCGTCTGGAATCGAAACATGCTGATCGGCACTGCGAGCCACCGTTTTTTCCGCCGCTTTGCGTTGTGCCAGCTCGGGGTGATGCTGCTGTTGTCGGCGCTGCTGATCCCGGCAATGGCCGCGGAAGCCCCGCGGCTTGACCCTCTGACGCAGGCGCAAACGGCACTTGATCAAATCGAGATCCGGGGCGGCGTCAGGTCTTGACGTTTGCCCAAGGCACGGGGAAAGACCTGACCGTTCGCAGTAACAGCAGTAAGTCTAGCGGGTTGAAGTCCCGTCTGGGGAGTTGTCCGTACGCCCCGGTAGCATGAGGAAGCGGCGTCGTGGTGACAC
>Ga0209573_1005117_pt1 | contig 12136 bp, 11 predicted proteins | sample TNRBio252014_DNA_FD_185870 | JGI IMG/M metagenome (GOLD analysis project Ga0209573, IMG submission 185870) | Wastewater treatment Type I Accumulibacter community from EBPR Bioreactor in Madison, WI, USA - TNR Reactor_6/25/2014_ DNA (SPAdes)... | ecosystem: Engineered > Bioreactor > EBPR >...
CCGTGTTTATGAAAAAAGAGTCGCTTCCAGCGTCGCTATGATTTGGGTTTCTTCTATCCACATTTTGCTAAAGAAACTGTCTGCTCCTCTACCTGAAGAAGTCACCGTTTAACCGACCAACTCCCAATTGTGGTTTTCGGATAGGCTCTCAGTGACGGGCTTTTTCGGCCTTTCTATCCAGTTCTTTCAACCAAATCTTCATCTGGGCGATTTCCTGTTGCTGGGCGCGAATGATCGCCTTGGCTAAGTTACGCACTTTGGGGTCTTTACCATGCTGCAACACCACTTCTGACATATCAATGGCCCCTTGATGATGGCCAATCATCCCCGCCAAAAAATCACGATCCGCATCACCTGTGAAAGTGATCGCCATTTCCTGATGCATCTTGGCGTTCGCCGCCTCATACGCGGCTGTCGAAGGATTCAAAGCAGCTTGAGCCGATGGCTGGTTAAGCGGCATCTTATGATCGGCGGGATGACCCGTATTTTGGGCATTGCCTAAGCCAGGAGCGGCGACCAAGGCCACCGTCAGTAAAGCAGTCAAAGAGAAACGGTTCATGAAAACTCCTATAACCAGTGATTTCAGAAATTTGACGGATAGGGTCAGTCTCTGTGCAAGATCAAGCCCGAAACTGCCTTACGAGCTGCTGCAACTGCTGAACACCCTGGGGAGGGGTGGCAGGGCCATAGCGCAACAGCGCATAGCTCTGAGCGATTTCTCGAATCGCTCTGGCCAGATCCGGCCGACTGTTGGCCACCCGTTGCGCGAAATCCAATGGACCCTCTTGAACGCCGCGCGCCAAGCCCCGCCGAGCCAGCCGAACGCAAACTTGTTGCCAAGCACGTGCCACCGGATCACGGGAACCGCCTGTCAGCCAACGCAGTCCGGCAACTACGACAGCGAAACCCGCCAGCGCCGCGGTCATCGCGATGGTCATTTCTCGCCAATCGATTGCGCCAAAACCCAGCCCTGACAGAAACTCCTTTTGCCGATCCGGCCCGTAAGCTAAGACCCACTCATTCCAGATATTGTTCAACGAATCCCAACCCATGGCCAACTGATGCAACCATTGGCTATCGCCGCCGCGCCGGATTAAAAACGGCAGACTTTCCCCATCCGCCACAGCAGCGTAAAGCCCGTCTTGCACCCGATTTGGCGCGACCGCCCCGGTCGGGTCTACCCGCACCCAGCCCTGCCCTTCCAGCCATACCTCAGCCCAGGCGTGCGCATCGGATTGGCGGACAATCAAGTAATCGCCAAAGGTATTGCGCTCCCCTCCCTGGTATCCCGTAACCACTCGCGCCGGTACGCCCGCCACACGCATCAAAAAAACGAAGGCGCTAGCATAATGCTCGCAAAAACCCTGACGGGTGTTAAAGAGGAATTCGTCGATGCTATTACTGCCGAGCAACGGGGGGGTCAATGTGTAGTAAAAGTTTTGCTCCCGAAACATCGTCAACGCCTGGCTCACCACGGTCTCAGACCGGGCGTCGCGCGCCCGCCATTCCGCCGCCAAAGCGCGAGCTTGCGGATTACCCCGTATCGGCACGCGCAGAGCACGTGCGCGTTCAGTCGCCTCCAGCTCGCCGGTGCGATAGTGGGGATAGGATCGCATCTGATAACGGTACACCTCGTTGACCGGCTGTTGGCGCACCAGTTGAAACGAAGGTGTCATGCTAGCTTGCGGCGGCAACAGGGCGGGCAAATCAAGCGCAAACAGCCAAATCCGATTGCTCGGTTCCAGAATCACCGAATATTCCACCGCCGCGCCCGTGGACGTAAACGGTATTGGAACCGAGCTTGGCGGCCCCTCACCCGCCGTCCAGCGCCGCCCGTCGAAATTCCACAGCACAGGTCCCCGCCAATACAATTGATTCGGCGCTGGAATCGGGCCGGTGAAACGCGCGCGAAAGGCGACTTCCTCGGATTGGCTGAGGGTGCTAACCGTGCCTGGCATCATCTCATCGGATAATCCGGTACGGCCCTTATGGGCATCCTGCGGCAACCCCCATAAGGGTCCGGGGATGCGGGGGAAGAGTACGAACAAAATCAGCATCACCGGAATGGCTTGCAAGGCCATCTTGGCGGTCAGCCGTAACGGCGTCAGTGCTCCAAGACCGGCGTGCTGCCGGTAGATCATCACCTGCGCCGCCAGCATGAGCAAAACCACTGCAAAGAGGTAAGCCACCAGCGGGATTTCCTGACTGTAAAGCAGGTTGCCCATCACCAGCAGATAACCCAGAAACACCAGCACCACGCCATCGCGTAAGCCGCGTGTTTCCAGCAGCTTGCAGGCGGTCATAGCAACGAGCAGCGCGATACCGGCATCGCGGCCGAACAAGGTCCGAAAGTCGATCAGTACCCCTGCTCCGGCCACCACGGCCACGGCCAACAAGAGCCAGCGAGAAGGCAGCGGGCGATTTCGCAACGCGATAACACCGCGCCAACCGACCATGGCGAAAAATAGCGTACTCAGCCAAATCGGTAGCTCAAAGGTATGGGGCGCTACCGCCAGCGCCAGGGCGACCAGCAGCCACGCCAGACCTGATTGGGTGAGGGGTTCAACGGGCGGCGCGTTGGTTTGCCGCTTTTGCCGGTTTTCTCGATTCCAAAACATCATCGGCGCCAGAGAGATTTTCTCGGTAAGTGAACAAAGCCAGGGCTTCCAGGCAACGGCGGCGCTGAGGTTCGCCACGCGCTGGCGCTATACGAGCGCCCGGCAACCGTAAACCGTAGTCATGGCCTTCGTTTTCTGCTTTCAACACCCACTGACAAAGTTGTTCAAGACGCGGTTCGAGGTTTTCGATCCCCAGCAGTTGCCAATCCAGCCACAGTTCGGGACGCGCCTGGTCAATGAAGCGCTTCACTAGCAACTGATCGGTGCGGCCCGCCGCTTTCCAGGCGATCCGGCGTGGTGAATCGCCCGGCGCATAGGGACGAAACCCAGCATAATCATCGCTGCCGACACCTAATTCCTGCGTGCCACTGCCTGGCGCGCCAGGCATGGGCAACGGCAAGGATCGGGAACCGCGCGGCCGTGGATACACCAAGGCGGCGACATCGAAGTCTACCCAGCTCCAGGATTGAAACAAGCCCAACGGGAATCGGGTCAAGACCCGGATGCGGCCTGGCCGCAACCAACCCCGCCGCTCAGCCGGAATCGGCAATACCGCCGCCACTGAACTGTGCGCCGGAATATCGACAAACACAGGCTCTCTATCCTGCCATTGCAGGGCAATCCCATACCGTGGCGAGTGGCGGGTATTTTCAACCAAGAATTTAAAGCGAGCATCCTGCCCGGCGAAGAGCGCATCAGCGCCGTTACCATGGATGACCAGACCCAATAAGGTGTCATGCGCCTGCCACATGGTGTTCAGCGCCACCGCCGCCAACAAAAAGGTGAAGGCGAAACCCATGCTATTGCTGTAATTGATCGACCAGACAAAGAGCAAAAGCAGCAATAAACCAAACGCATAGCCTTGTGGCGTCGGCAAAATGTAGATGCGGCGACGATCCAGGCGGATCGGTCCTAACGACGGCCGCTGATGGCGGGTCACCCACGCTTCAAACCGCCGTCGCCACTGCGCCAGCATTCAGCGGACGCTCAGGCTGGCAACGCCACAGAGGTCAGCAAATGCTGAACCAGATCGTGGGTCGATTGCTCCAGGCTATCCTCCCCAGCATGTAGACGATGGCTTACGACCGGCGGTAAGACGGCTTGCACGTCTTCGGGTAACACATGCGCACGCCGATGCAGTAAAGCCCAAGCCCGCGCCGCCCTTAGCAACCCCAGGCCAGCGCGCGGCGACAGTCCGCCTCGGAAACGATTCGATTGCCGAGAAAACGCCAACAGCGCTTGTACATAATCCAGAAGCGGCGGGGCAACGTGGACAGCGCCCACCTGCGCTTGCGCCTCGTGTAGCTGCTCCGGCGTCATCGCGACCGGCAACCGCGCCAGCATGTCACGCCGGTCTTCGCCTTCCAGCAAGGCCCGTTCAGCCTGGGCGTCGGGATAGCCCAGTTCGACCCGCATCAAAAACCGATCCAGTTGCGATTCCGGCAAGGGAAAGGTGCCGATTTGATAGGCCGGATTTTGGGTGGCGATCACAAAGAAGGGTTCTGGCAGTGGCCGGGTTTCCCCTTCGATGGTCACCTGCCCCTCTTCCATCGCTTCCAGCAACGCACTCTGGGTTTTGGGTGTAGCGCGATTAATTTCATCAGCCAGAATCAGTTGCGCGAAGATCGGCCCTGGATGAAACACGAATGTTTCGCGCTGACGCTCGTAAACCGCCGCGCCCAGAATATCCGCCGGTAACAGATCACTGGTGAACTGAATCCGTTGATAGTGCAAACCGAGGCTGTGCGCCAGCGCGTGCGCCAGCGTCGTCTTGCCCATGCCGGGCAGATCCTCAATGAGCAAATGGCCGCGCGCTAATAAACAGGCTATAGCCAGCCGAATGGTGCTTTCCTTGCCTAAAATGATCGAGCCGACCTGGCGGATGGCGAGTTCCAACGGTTCCTGGATCGCGGTTTGCACGTCAGATCTGCCCACGCAATTCGCGCTTGAAGCGCTTGAAGTTCTCCACGTAACGACCGGCGGTCTGCCGTAGACGCTCGACTTCCTCAGTCGATAGCGAGCGCACGATCTTGCCAGGCGAACCCATCACCAACGAACCATCCGGGATAACCTTACCTTCCGGAATCAGGCTGTTGGCACCGATCAGGCAATGCTTGCCGATCACCGCCCGATTCATGATCAGACTCTTGATACCGATCAGGCTACCGTCGCCAACGGTGCAACCGTGCAGCATCGCCAGATGGCCAACAGTGACATCGCGGCCGAGGGTGAGCAGGATACCGGGATCGGTGTGCAGCACCGAACCATCTTGCACGTTGGTATTCTCGCCAATCGTGATGACCTCGTTATCACCGCGAATGACTGCATTAAACCAGATGCTGGCGTTTTGTTTGAGCACCACCGAGCCGATCACGGTCGCGTTATCGGCGATAAACCAGTCTTCGCCGTGAAACTCAACCTTGCGATCACCAAGCGAATAAATCACCGCATCCTCCTGCCAAAGGCTTTCTCATTGGAGCGCCAGTATAAACGAGATCAGAGGTTAGAAGGGGGTTGGCGGGGGGAAAAGCGGGGGGATAAAAAATGGGCAACTTGTCAATCCACCGTGCTTTTTCGCCTGACTTGACACCAGAAAACGGCTAAAGCACGGTGGAACGCCAAGAATTACTTGGTCTTCGCTTCTAAGGTGGCAACCGGCGTGTTGTCGTAAACACCTGCGCCGACCACATAAGCGCCAGCCGGGACTACGTAACTGACTTTGCGGTGATTACCCTCAGCACCGGGCTTGGTCCACATATATTCAACCCAGCCGCCATTGGCATTCTTGCCCGCATCGCAGAAAGCGGTGCCGAATTCCTTACCGGTCGCCTTGTCCTTAAGATCGGTTAACTTCATGCCCTTAACCTGGGGGCTTGGATGGGCCTTCATGGTGCCAGTAGCGCAATCCATCACGAACACATAGGTATCCTTCCACGCCCACTTGCCATCCTTTTTATCATATTCGCCCAGTGCAGCATCACCACCTGCCTTCACGTCAGCGGCGGCGGCCTTGACCTTGGTGATCACTTCATCAGCGGTTGCGGCATCAGCAGCCCAGGCACCGACGGAAAGGCCCATAGCGCATAAAGCCGTAAAACCCAGTGCAATTTTCTTCATCCTCACGATCTCCTCAATTATGTGGTTGTTTTGCCATGCAAGACGCCGTTAACAAAAGCGACGCATCTTAAAGCTAGACGGTGAACGGCTGAGTAACAAGATACGGCAAGAGATTTTAACCCGTGCCCTCATGACTAAACTCAAGAGTCAGCACTGGTTATGCCAGTCGCCCCATAATGCTTGCACCGCCGCCAGCACCGCGACACCCGCTGTTTCCGTACGCAATATCCGCTGACCGAGCCGAACGCCGACAAAGCCTGTCGCCAATGCTTTGGCGATTTCTGCAACGCTTAAGCCGCCTTCCGGGCCGATCAGTAAGCTAATTTGCTCCATCGGAGCTGAAATTTCCCTTAACCCACAGCGCGCTGTGGGTTCAAGCACTAACCGTAACCCTGCTGCTGGTTGCTCCAGCCAAGCCATCAACGGCAGCGGCTGATGCAACTCCGGTAGGCGGTTCTGGCCGCACTGTTCGCAGGCACCGACGATAATGCTTCGCCAATGCTGCACCTTGCGCAGCAGGCGCTCACCGGTCAAATCAACCCCGCCGCGCTCGGTGAATAACGGTTGAATCGCATTGACTCCCAGTTCGACCGCTTTTTGTACGGTGTAATCCATCTTGTCGCCGCGCGAGATGCCCTGAGCCAATACGATTCGTAATGGAGGTTCGTTTTCATCGCGCAAGGCTTCAGAAATCTCAGCCCAAGCCTCGCGCTTGCCGACCGTCGTTAAAGTCGCGGTGAAGGCGCGCCCGCAGCCATCGAACAAGACCAAACCAGCACCGGGTTGCAAGCGCAGCACCCGCACGGCGTGACCGAAGGCGTTGTCATCAAGTTGAACGGTTGCGCCAGTGGTCAGCGGCAAGGGTAAATAGATTCGTGGAATGCGCATTTAAAACTCACTTAACAAGCCATCATTCGGTCAAATCCCGCTTTGGCGTTCAAGCGGCATCGGCTTATGCTAATCTGCAAAAAATAACCGCCAACCGCTTGCCCATGCTGAGAATCGCCACCTGGAATGTCAACTCCCTCAAGGTGCGTCTGCCCCACGTTTTGGATTGGCTGCGCACTCAGCGGCCGGATATTCTGGCGCTTCAGGAAACCAAGCTAAGCGATGCTGATTTTCCTACGCTGGATTTCGCTGAGGTGGGCTATCACGCCGCGTTTTCCGGGCAGAAGACTTACAATGGCGTAGCCATTCTCAGTCGCCTGCCTGCACAGCATCTTGTTACCGACTTGCCGGAACTGGATGATCCCCAACGGCGAGTGTTAGCCGCGACCCTCGGCGGTGTGCGGGTGCTGAATCTTTATGTCCCCAATGGCCAAGCGGTCGGCTCAGATAAATATCTCTACAAGCTCGACTGGCTCAACAAGCTCAACACCTGGCTGGCTACCGAACTCAGCCAGCATCCCAAGCTGGTGATGTTGGGCGATTTCAATATCGCCCCGGAAGATCGCGATGTGCATGATCCCATCGCCTGGGCCGGTCAGGTGCTGTGCAGTGAACCAGAACGCGCGGCCTTTCGCCAGATCATCGCTCAGGGATTAACAGACACCTTTCGCCTGTTCCCGCAGGAAGAACGAAGCTTTAGCTGGTGGGATTATCGCGCCGCCGCGTTTCGCCGCAATCTGGGCCTACGCATTGATCATATTCTAGCCAGTTCGGTTCTGGCGGATCGTTGTCATGGCTGCCGCATTGATACAGCGCCGCGTCGCCTGGAACGGCCCTCCGATCACGCGCCAGTCGTCGCCGAATTCAATATAAACCTTAACTAACCCAAAGCTATGGAACACCATCCCCGTAATGTACTGGTCACCGGCGGTGCCGGTTTTATCGGCTGTAACTTCGTGCGCCACTTGCTGGCGACGGATCCTAATGTTCATATCGTCACGCTTGATCTACTGACCTACGCTGGCTCGGTCGCTAATTTAGCCGATCTTCCAGACCCGTCGCGCCATACCTTTATTCAAGGCGATATCTGCGACCGGCCTTTGGTCGATCAACTGCTGCGTGAACATGCTATCGACACCATCGCCCACTTCGCCGCCGAAAGCCATGTGGATCGCTCTATCACCGGCCCGGCGGCGTTTGTGCAAACCAATCTGGTCGGCACCTTCACCCTGCTGGAAGCGGCCCGCCTGGCCTGGCTGAAGGATAAAAAGGCCGAATGCTGCCGCTTCCATCATATTTCGACCGATGAAGTCTATGGAACCCTGGCACGGGACGACGCACCGTTTCTGGAGACAACGCCTTACGCACCCAATTCGCCCTACTCCGCCTCCAAAGCCGGTTCCGATCATCTGGTGCGTGCCTATTTCCACACCTACGGCCTGCCGGTAGTCACTACCAACTGCTCCAACAATTACGGCCCGTTCCAGCATGGCGAGAAATTCATTCCCACTGTGATTCGCGCCTGTTTGTTACAACAACCCATTCCGGTCTATGGCGATGGCAGCAATATCCGCGACTGGCTCTATGTCGAAGATCATTGTCGGGGTATTGAAACCGTAATCCGCCACGGCGAGTTGGGGGAAACCTATAACATCGGTGGCTGCAATGAATGGGCGAATCTCAACATCGTCAAACAGATTTGCGCCCTGCTGGACGAACGCCGTCCGCAGCCCGCGCCGCATGAGCAGTTAATCCGCTTCGTTACCGACCGGCCCGGCCATGACTGGCGTTACGCTATCGACGCCGCCAAGATGGATCGGCAACTGGCCTGGCGACCGCTGGAAACCTTTGACACTGGCATCGTTAAAACAGTGGACTGGTATTTACAACGCCACGCCGCCGATCCGACCTGGGGCGGCCTGGTAGCAAGCGCGTGAATCCGCTGCGGTTGGGACGTTGGCTGGTGGTCAGCGGTGCCATCTTAACGGCTGTTGGACTGATGACCGGCTTTGCCGCGATGAGCATGGGTGACCGGGGCTTGATTTTGAACCTGCTCGGCCTTACTCCAGTAGGCGTATTGCTCGCTTTTTCGGGTACTGTGCTGGTGGTGCTGACCGAGCCGCGCGGCGGCACGCCGCCCACCGAACCCGAACCACCCGTTGACCCCCACTCCGAGTCTTCCGAACTGAAATGACCACTCATCCCGCTTTCGAGCTGTTGCGCCAGCATCCCGTCCCAGCCTTGCGGCTGGAATTTCAGGAATATCGCCACATCGCCACCGGCGCGCGGCATTTGCATCTCGCCGCCGATGATCCGCATAACGCGTTCATGGTCGCGTTCCTGACGGTGCCACAGGACTCGACCGGTGTGGCCCATATTCTCGAACATACCACGTTGTGCGGCAGCCAACGCTATCCGGTGCGCGATCCCTTTTTTATGATGATCCGGCGTTCCTTAAATACCTTTATGAACGCCTTCACCAGCAGCGACTGGACCGCCTACCCCTTCGCCAGTCAGAACAAGAAAGATTTCAATAATCTACTGGATGTCTATTTGGATGCGACCTTTTTTCCGCTGCTTAATGAGCGCGATTTTGCCCAGGAAGGGCATCGGTTGGAGTTCGTCAATCCCGACGATCCAGCCTCTCCTTTGAGCTTCAAGGGGGTTGTGTTCAACGAGATGAAAGGCGCGTTGAGTTCGCCGGTGCAGCGGCTTGGTTTGGCGCTGCAAAGTCGCTTGTTCCCGACCACCACGTATCACTTTAATAGCGGCGGTGAACCGGAAGCGATTCTTAATCTAACCTATGAGCAGCTCAAAGATTTTCATGCCCGCCATTATCATCCCTCGAACGCTATTTTTCTGACCTATGGCGATATTCCCGCCGCCGAGCATCAGCAAAGGTTCCAATCCGGTGCCTTGCAACAGTTCAAAGCGCTACAGTTGGACCTGGCGATTCCCGCCGAGCGCCGCTACACCACACCGATTCATGATCTGATTTACTATCCACTGGATGACGCTGAAGAACTAACCGATCAGACCCATATTGTGCTGGGCTGGCTGCTGGGGCCAATCACTGACCCACTGGCCACATTGCGAGCGCGACTCCTGAGCGATGTGCTGCTGGATAACAGCAGTTCACCGCTGCGGCACGCTCTGGAAACCTCCGATCTTGGCAGTGCGCCGTCGCCAATGTGTGGTTTTGATACCTCTACCCGTGAGGCCACCTTCGTCTGCGGCCTGGAAGGTTCTAATCCCGAATGCGCCGAAGCGGTCGAAAAGCTGGTGCTGGATGTTCTCCACCAGGTGGCCGCCGAGGGGGTTCCACAAGCGGCGGTCGATGCCGCCTTGCACCAACTGGAATTGAGCGAACGGGAAATCACCGGGGATGGCTTCCCTTATGGGCTGCGTCTGCTGCTGGAAGCGCTGACGCCGACTCTTCATGGCGGCGATCCGATCACGGCGCTGGATAGCGATCCTTTATTGGAGCAATTGCGCGTCGAAAGTCGGCAAGCGGATTTTATTCCACAACTGATCCGGCAATTGCTGCTGGATAATCCGCACCGGGTGGAACTGGTCATGGCCCCTGATCCGGAACTGTCCGCAAAACAGGCCTCTGACGAAAACCAGCGCCTGGCTACTCTCACCGCTAGTCTGGCAGACGCGGATCGAGCGCGCATTGTCGAACAGGGCCAGGCATTGGCCAAACGGCAGCAACAACAGGATGATCCTGAGCTGCTGCCGCGCGTTGGCCTGGAGGACGTGCCGACCGATTTAAAAATTCCTGAAGGGGTTAACCGTCCGGTCGGCGCACTGCCAACGCATTGGTACGCGCAGGGCACCAACGGCATGGTCTATCTGCAAGCCGTCCTTGATTTGCCGACGCTGGATGCGGATGAACTGGACTTGCTACCCTTCTTATGCGCCTGCCTGACCGATGTCGGTAGCGGCGGTCGGGATTATCGAACAACGCAAGCCTGGCAAGCGGCGGTGACTGGCGGCATCAATGCCCGTGCCAGTGTGCGCGGCGGTATCGATGATGTCAGTGTAGTCAAGGGCGTTTTAGTCGTCGCTGGCAAGGCATTGGCCCGCAATCAGGCGACACTCTCGGATTTGCTTTGGGATACGCTGACCACTGCCCGGTTTGACGAATTGCCGAAGTTGCGGGAGATCATCGCGCAGATGCGCGCCCAACGCGAGGAGGCCATCACTGATCACGGCCACATGCTGGCGCTGGCAGCGGCCAGTGCTGCTTTCAGTCCGGTGGCGGCGCTTAATCATCGCTGGGATGGCTTGCAGGGCTTGAAAACGCTTAAGGCGTTGGATGATAGCCTGGATGATGCCAAGGCCCTGCACAGCTTTGCCAAGCGCTTAGAGAGCTTGCGCAACCGGTTAATAGCAATGCCCAAACAACTTCTAGTGGTTAGCGAGGCCGAACGGCAAGCGGCGATTGCCGAGGCGCTGGCCGCTCGCTGGCAGGATCAGCAAAACCCATCTTTGCTGCCCTTTGGGCTGGCTCCGCCAGAACCCTCGCCGATCCGCCAGGGCTTTCGGGTCAATACCCAAGTCAATTTTTGCGCCAAAGCTTATCCCACGGTAGCGCCCAATCACTCTGATGCGCCCGCTTTACAGGTGTTGGGCGACTTTCTGCGTAACGGTTATCTGCATCGTGCCATTCGTGAACAGGGCGGCGCGTATGGCGGCGGGGCTGGTTATCACCCTGATAGTGGCTCCTTCCGCTTTTACTCTTATCGCGACCCTCGGTTAGCCGAGACGTTGGTCGATTTCGACCGGTCGCTGGATTGGCTGCACAGCACTGATCATCCAGCGCGTACCTTGGAAGAAGCCATTCTGGGCGTCATTGCCGCTATTGATAAGCCTGGATCACCAGCGGGTGAAGCCATCACCGCCTTCTTCGGTGCGCTGTTTGGCCGCACGCCGGAGCAGCGTCGTCAATTCCGACAGCGCGTGCTGGCAGTGACCATCGCTGACTTGCAGCGTGTCGCCCAGACCTATCTACAGCGAGAACGGGCCAATTGCGCCGTGATCAGCGATGCGCGCACGCTCGGTACCCAGCCAGACTGGACCGTGATTACGGTTTGAAGGCCGCCAACGGCCAATCGCGTAAGGGTTTTCGCCAGACGCGCCGCTAACCAGAAGTGGGTTACGGCGCGTTTTCATTTATGGGCTATGGGGAAGCGATGGACGCCGTTTGCTTGCTGCGATATCAGAGTTCGTTGTTGTGCATGGCACCGCTACAGTGCTGAACATCCTGTAGTTGACTCGCTCGCTGATGCGAGCTCGCGTCTTTCCTTCACACACTCCACTAAAACCAAGAAATCAGTCTGATTACGATACGAACACTCTATCTTTTTATTTTATATAGCGGAATCGAACAGAAGTGATCATAATTGATTGGAGCGAAAGAGAGCTTCGACAGCGCAGTGGGTTTGTTTGCGGATGGCTTTAGCTTGTGCCCATTTATGTTCGATCGGGTTGAGATCGGGTGAGTACGG